>JACXTT010013410.1_pt1 | contig 10794 bp, 6 predicted proteins | sample 9270951 | NCBI WGS metagenome assembly JACXTT01 (sample SAMN15532306, study PRJNA645909) | rock metagenome | isolation source: weathered quartz diorite | place: Puerto Rico | collected 2017-06-21
GAAGTGCCGGAACCGAGGACGACTAGTTTCATTCGCACTGATTAATAACATAAATGAGCGGGGATTTCCGGTCGCTTCGCGATACTGTATGAGAGTTTTCGCGCAGTTCTTTCTAGCAGGCGAGGACACTTGCGCTCCCAGGGTCATCCCGATCCGCAGACTCAACTTCGAGCGCTTCGAGTTTCACCCGTGCACGCTCCAGAAAAGTCTTGATCATCTCCGCCACACGTTTCTGCATCTCCGCACTGATCGCGCCTTCTCCCACCAGACCTGCGAGCATGTGCAAATCGCGCGCTTGGGGCCGTCGCAGCTCGACGTGCTGGGCAATCCGAATCAGAACCTTGTGGCCCCGCTCTTCAAAAGCAGCAACGTACCGGAGGTAGTTTTTCATCTCGCCGGTGGCCGGAGACCATTCGAGCCGGCCAGGCTGATCGTCAGTCTTCTGCACAGCAAAGCTGGCGCGTACAGCGCCAATTACGGGCACGTCGGCACGCACCATCCAGCGCATGATGCCACTCGCGTCTTTGCGAATCGCCTCAATGCCAGGCATAAGGTCAACGAAATTGCGCAGCTCGCCAAAAAACTCGCGCGCACGCTCGAGCGTGGTTTTCAGTTCCAGCTGATCTTTATATGACGCTTTGATCCGAAACATTCTCTGTTCCTGCCTGAGGAATCTACTAGCGAGATGCTATGCTGGCGCTGTTTCGTTGCCGCCGCACAGGCGTTTAAATTATACGATCATCAGCCCGCTAAGGGGCATAATTTTCTACGGCATGCGCCCTGGAGACCTAATTGCAATGAACTTTGAAGACGAGTGTCCGGGTTGCCGGTCAGGTCGCCTGCGATCCTGGCGCGAATTGAATGACGATCAACGCGAGGTTGTTCGCCGGCTTCCGGGAGCAACCGCCTATACTCCGGCTGAACGGGAAACCAGTCACCGTTGGTGTACGCGATGCTGGTTCGAAGAGTGCGCCAAAGAACATTCTGCTTAAGAATACTTATCAGCCCTTCGAATCTGTAATACTGTCGTAGGCGCGGCGGATGCCTTTCATCCGATCTCGCAAGTTCTCGATAAGCTGCTCCGCGGAGGAATACCCAAGCTGCTTCGCGACATCGCGTGTCACCGGATGATCCGTTGCCGGCAAGCTCCCCGAATGGCCGTTCAGCAACCGCAACTGATGGTCGACATGCCGCAAAAGATCGTAACCCTGGCTCAAATCATGATAATCGTCCGAACTGAGCGCCCCGGCACCTCGAAGCCGGCGTAACGTATTTGCCGTGGAACGATCTTCACCTTCATCTCTGACGTCCTTGCGAAGCTGAAGGAAACGCGTCCCAAAATAAACATCGAGCATGCCCCCAACTCCGTACTTGATGTCTAGGGCCCCGTGTCGCGAGTGCTTCACTTTTTCTTTCTCCAGTCGGTCGCGAACTCGCCGGGTTTCGCGCATCAGCTCTCGCGGATCAGCCTGGCTCGCTAGCTCGTGTACCGCATGTCTCGCATGGGTCTCGATCATCCGTCCGAGCTCGAGGTCACCAGCCACTGCCCGCAGCTTCACATATGCGAGCCATTCCCATGGCGCAGATCGTTGCTTCACATAATCAATAAAGCCGTCGGATGCGTTGACGAGTGGGCCTTTCCCGCCGTCCGGCCGCAACCTCAAGTCGATCCGATAGAGATGGCCTTCACGCGTGACACTCGACAGAGCGGACGTCATTAATTCACCCAGCCGAGCGTAGGTCTCGTCAGCGCCCAACGATTTGATTGGCGACGGCGTGAGCGAGTCGTAGATCATTATGACGTCGAGATCCGAGCCATAATCCAGGCCTCCGCTGCCGAGTCTTCCGAGGCCGAGCACGCAAATTCGTGGTCCCGCCTGCAGATTGCCTGCGCGGCGCACCATTTCGCGCCTTGCGATCAAATAGCCGACGTTGATCGTAGCTACCGCCAGCTCTGTCTGTAACCGGTTAGACTCGGTAATCGGTAACTCTCCGGCAACATCACGGAGAACGATCTCCATAAGTAAGCCGCTCCATGCTCGACGCAGGGCGGAAAGTTCTCCGGCAAAACTCTTTTCCGGATCAATGCCGGCTCGCAGAATTGCTCGATAATCACGTCGCACGGGAGCATCGGAAATTCTGAGTGATGATATGAGTGTGGGATTTGCGGCCAGCAACTCTCCGAAGAATTCGGATGCTCCTGCAAGTTGCACCAATGACCTGAGGTTTTCGTCGTCAATCTCGACAGACTCTGTTGCCTTATCAAGCGATGCAGCGACCCGCGCCGTCAGCATCAGCGCTCGATGGGCATTCACCGATTCTTTGGCTGCATCCTGCAATAAATGCGCGACGTGTGTTCGCCCGGTAGCTTTATCCCGAGTTTCACCCGGTAATGCAGCGAAGACGACGGCGGCTGCGTGGGCGGCTGCGGTGTCCGCGTCAACTGGCGAACCACGCTTGAAGGCCAAAGACTCTTCGCCCAACAGGTCCGCCAAACGCGCGCCGCTGGTCCTTGGCGGCAGTTTCGCTTCGGTCGGTGCTTCAGCGAATACTCGCTCAAAGGCGGTTTGAACCTGATCGGTGTGAAACGTAAGAGAGCGATCAAATTCAGCCGATGCTCCTGGTCCCACAAAGCCCATACGCTTCGCCACCAGCGTCCGCGATAACGCATCGCGTGGAACCGTGTGAGTTTGGAGACCATGTTCCATCTGCACTCGGTGCTCAAGCGTGCGCAGGAACATGTATGCATCAGACAGCGCCGCGCGCTCCTGTTCGCTGAGGAGCCGACGATCTGCCAGCCTCCCGAGAACAATCAGTGTATGTGACGAACGAAGCCACCGATCACTTCCGCCATGAGCCAACTGCAGAGCCTGCGCAATGAACTCTATTTCGCGAATGCCGCCGCGTCCGAGCTTTACGTTAAATCCCTTCGCGCTTCGTTCGATGTGATGATCGATCTTCTGCTTTGCGAGTCGAACGTTAGCAAGCGCCTGTTTTACTGAGATGTCTGCGCGAAAGACTTTGCGTCGAGTGGCAGCAGCAAATCGCGCAAAGAGTTTTGCTGAACCGCAGGCAGCGCGAGCGCGAATCAACGCTTGCAACTCCCACTGCTGGGCTGTGGTTCGGTAGTAACGCGTCGCCTCGTATAGCGAAGAGGCGAGTGCGCCGTCGCGTCCGAACGGTCGCAGGCGCAAGTCGACACGGTAGGCAGCTCCTTCACCAGTTTGTTGGCCCACAAGACGTGTGACTGATTCCGCAAGCTTGACGAAGTATTCGCGATTCGTGACTGCGCCACGCGCGCCGGTGCCGGAAGTAGTTCCTTCTTCGGAATACAAAAACAACAGATCGATGTCTGAGGCGTAATTGAGTTCGTGTGAACCAAGCTTGCCCAAAGCGACCACACAAAACTCTGCTGTGGTGATTCGACCGCGTTCATCTCTCGCTTGAGGCACACCGTATTTATTGTCTAGATCCTGACGGGCCAGACTAAGCGCGTAGTCCAAAATGGCATCAGCCAGATTCGATAGTTCCTCCATTGTTTCAACGAGAGTGTGGCTGCGACGCACGTCGTGAAGGTAGATGCGGAGTAACTCACGCCGCCGGAAGCGAGCCAACAGAACCTGAGGATTTACTGCCGAATGAATCAGAGCAAATCGGGCGAGCGACTCTTTCAGCTCTTCAGGTGTTCGGACGCGAGTATCGCCACGCTCACGATTTAACCAGGAAATGTACTCCGGGTTTTGTTCAACTGTCATCGCGAGTAACGGGCTCCAGGCGGCCAGTGCCAGGAGATCAGAAAGCAGTCCCCGCTCTTTCGTGAGTTTTCGAAATGCGGTCGGGTGTTCCTGCTTCAGTCGCGCGACAAACGCGCGGACGCCGTTCTCATCCGGAAGTTCCTGAATGAGCACCTCGAGTTTGTCGTCGACCTGCAGCATGTAGATATTCTAAGCGGAGGCTCAGGGTACCGCGAGCGAAGCGCGATGTAACGCACGGTGTCAGCTTGCGAGAGGTTTGCGGGGGCACTCTTAAGTTGAGGTTACCTCGGCCTCCAAAGCTGACAGCCTGCGTTACATCGCGCTTCGCCCGCAGTAATGTAGGAGATTTTCACACGGCGGCGGCGTTACACGTCGAAATACATGCTGAACTCGAGCGGATGCGGCCGCAGTCGCAGTGCGTCAATCTCGCGTTCACGCTTGTAGCGAACCCACCGCTCGATCAGCGGTGCTGAGAAGACATCACCCTTCAAGAGGAATTCGTGATCGTTTTCCAGCGCTTTCAGCGATTCATCAAGCGAACCCGGCAGGCTGGGAACATCCTTTAACTCCTCCGGCGATAAGTCGTAGATGTCTTTGTCGAGTGGTTCGCCCGGATGAATCCGATTCTGAATACCATCGAGGCCGGCCAACAACATCGCCGAGAACGCGAGATAGGGATTACAACTTGGATCTGGGGGACGGAACTCCAGACGTTTGAGTTTCGGATTGGTATGGAACATCGGAATACGAATCGCTGCTGAACGGTTCCGAGCAGAATATGCAAGGTTCACCGGCGCCGCGAAGCCGGGTACCAGCCGCTTGTAGCTATTGGTTGTCGGCGCAGCAAACGCCACTATTGCTGGCGCATGTTTCAACAAACCTCCAATGTAGTAGAGACCCATCTCGGAGAACCCTCCATAACCATCCCCAGCGAACAGAGGCTTCTCTGATTTCCATAGTGACTGATGACAATGCATTCCGGATCCGTTGTCACCGTAAAGCGGCTTCGGCATAAACGTGGCTGCTTTGCCGTATTGATAGGCAGTGTTGCGAACCACGTATTTAAAAATTTGAAGATTATCTGCGGTGCCGAGCAAAGTTGCGTAACGAAAATCTATTTCGCATTGGCCCGCCGTTGCGACTTCGTGGTGATGACATTCGACATTGATTCCGCATTCTGCAAGCGTCAGCGAGATTTCTGAGCGCAGATCGCTCAGTGTATCGGTGGGTGGTACCGGAACATACCCTTCCTTGCCGCGAATGTGATATCCCAGATTAGTGCCTCGAAACTCATCCGCATCTCGACCGCTGTTCCAATGTCCTTCGTCTGAATCGATCTCATATCCAGCCGAAGCCTGGTCGTTGTGATACTTGACTGAATCGAACACAAAGAATTCAGCTTCAGGTCCGAAGTAGGCTGTATCTGCCAAACCAGTAAAGTTCAGATAGTTTTGAGCGCGTAACGCTACGGATCGCGGGTCGAAAGAGTAGCCTTCCTTGGTAATTGGATCGACAGCATTGCCAATCACGCACAGAGTTGGTTCCTCCGAGAACGGATCCATCCAGTAGCGGCCCGGATCCGGCACTAACAACATGTCGGACTCGTGAATGGCCGCCCAGCCGCGAATTGAGGATGCGTCGAAACCGAATCCGTCTTCGAACGAATCTTCGCCCAATTCCGAGATAGGGAATGTCAGGTGCTGCCACGAACCGGGCAGATCGGTAAAGCGAACAGAAACAAATTTAGCCCCTTGCTCGGAGGCATACTTCAAGACTGTCTTTGCGTTCATTTCGTCTCCTGGTTGTTTTTTGGAGTGTTAGGGGTGCTCTTCGCCCCGAGGTTTCAGTTGGTGCGAAGTGTGTTGGAAGAAGCGTTCGACGGATTACCGCAAGCGTCATAGAGCGGCGCTAAAAAAGCATGCATTATAGTTGGCGAGTCGGGCATGTCAAGGAGTTTGACCCGTTATTCGGAGCTTGAGATCTTAAGTTGTTTACAATGGGTGGCTCGACTCCGGCTAAACAGTTCGCTGTGCGAGACTTAGATACCCTGAAAAGAGCCTGAAAACCCGCGGTCCGGCCCAAAAAGTTATAGACCCACCCCCCTGTTTTCTGCTACATTGCGTCGCCAAAGCGTTCCATCCCGAAATCTCCGCTACAACGACTCGGAAGATGCAGATCTACGATTCAAACGCCGGAGTCATCAGGGCGACCTTCAAACACGCAGGGCAGGAGACCGCGAATTGACGACGGCAATTGAGCAGACGGTTGAAACTTACGGTATTGAGAACTGGGGAGCAGGCTACTTCGACGTAAACCGTAAGGGCAACCTCATCGTCCGCCCAACTGAAGGCGATTCTCGATCGGCTGATCTCAAGGAAATCATTGATGACCTTGCACGGCGCGGTATTACCACGCCTGTGCTGCTTCGCTTTCCGCAGCTCGTCGCGGCCCAGGTTCGGAAGTTACAGCGCGCCTTCAGCAAGTCAATTCGCGAATTTGAATATCAAGGCTCGCACATGTGTGTTTACCCCATGAAGGTGAATCAACAACGATCTGTGGTGGAGGAATATCTTCGCGAGGGCTCTCGTTATGACTTTGGTTTGGAAGCCGGGTCGAAGGCCGAGCTGTACGCCGCTCTTGCAATGGAACAATCTCCGGAAAGTTTGTTGGTCCTTAACGGGTTCAAAGACGAAGAATTTATCCAGCTGGCCTTTGCCGGCGCGCGGGTTGGTAAGCGGGTTGTAATTGTCATCGAAAAGTTGACGGAGCTCGACCATGTCCTGAACATCGCTGATCGTCACGAAGGCAGTCTCCCGATGCTGGGCATGCGCGTGAAGCTGTACTCAAAGGGCTCAGGCAGGTGGGAAAAGTCAGGCGGCGAAGCAGCAAAGTTCGGTCTCACCACCACAGAATTGCTGGAAGTGGTGCGCAAACTCGAGGAAGCCGATCGCCTCGATATGCTCCGCCTGTTGCACTTCCATATCGGCTCCCAGCTAACCGACATTAAGAGAATTAAGAATGCGATGAAAGAGGCCGCGCGGGTCTACGCAAAGGTCCATCAGATGAAAGTACCGATCGACTTGCTGGATGTGGGCGGCGGGATGGCAGTTGATTACGATGGTTCAAAAACCGCATTCGACTCATCCGCAAACTACACTGCGCAGGAATTCGCAAACGACGTCATTTATAGCATCAAGCTGGTGTGCGACGACGAGAATGTGCCGCACCCAACGATTATTCAGGAGTCCGGCAGATTTCTTTCCGCGTACCACGCAATTCTCGTAACGAATGTGCAGGATGAAATTGAAACGGTCGTCGAAGACATCACGCCCATTGAAATCGATGAAGACGATCCTCAGGTCGTCATGGAGCTAAGCGACTTGCGCGAGTCGATCAGCGTCAAGAATTATCGCGAGTACTATCACGATGCTCTCGAACATCGCGAGGAACTGTTCACGCTGTTTAATCTCGGCTTGATATCTCTCGAAGATCGTGCGAAGGGCGAAGTGTTGTTTTGGGACGTCTGCGAGCGGGCAGATAAATACGCTCAGCAGGCTAAGTATGTCGCAGAGGAATTCGATGATCTGCGCCGGCTTCTCTGCGCGAAATACTTGACTAACTTCTCTGTTTTCCGTTCAGTGCCCGATCACTGGGCGCTGGATCAATTGTTTCCGATAGTCCCGATTCACGGATTAAACAAACCGCCCACTGAATACACGACGCTTTGCGATATCACCTGCGACTCTGACGGCATCGTCGATAAGTTCGTGGATTTGCACGACGTCAAGCATGTACTGGAACTACACGCACTTGTTCCCGGTGAGCCGTATTACCTCGCTTTCATGCTGGTTGGTGCTTATCAGGAGGTAATGGGAAACAACCACAATCTGTTCGGCGCCCCCCACGAAGCTCACATTCATATCGATGAAGAAGGATATTTGATTAAGAAAGTCATTCGCGGCACAACTGTTGGCGAAGCAGCTGAGCGTGCTCGCTACGAACGATCGATTTTGCACGACGGTTTTAGGCGTCTAATTGGTCAACGCGTTAAGGAAGGCGAGCTTAGCGAAGCTGAAGGTGCCGGGCTGGCGGACTTTTATGAGTCGCGCTACGGTACTTACACCTATCTCGAGGTCAACGGCGTAAAACCTCGTTCAAGACGCCGAAGCGATCTGACGTAACGCACGCTGCGCTGCAGACAAATGTTGAGAGAAAACAGAGATGGTCACGAGGTAACACACGCCGCCAGCTTGTGGCCGGCGAAGTCAATTAACTTCGAGTGGTACCGGGGCCGGCGCAAACTGAGAGTGTGCGTTACAGACCCATGTTGAGAGGCAACCTTTATGGTCACGCAACGAAAACCAAAGGCATCAAAATATCTGGTTACACCCACCCGACCGGTCCAGGTAGATCGTGATCGTTCCGTTGCCGGTCTGTTGGAAAAGATGGAAGGCGCCGGCTTTGGCGCCCGGCAACTCGCTGAGTCACACCGCATTTGGTTGGATATGCTCGGCGATAACACGACGATTATGGTTGCCGGTTCGGGCGCGTTGATCCCGGCTGGCATGCGGCGCCTGCTCGCTTACATAATCAAGAACCGCTTCGTTGACGTGCTGGTTCTTTCGGGATCCGTCCTGTTTCACGATCTTCATGAGACCTTGGGCCGTTATCACTTCCAGGCACACCCGGGGATGACCGACGCGGAGCTGGAATCAGCGCAGATCAATCGCATGTGGGATTTGCTGGCGAGCGATGAGGAGTACCATGAAGCAAACGAGTGGGTGGGCGGCTTTACCAATCAACTCGACCAATCACGATCTTATTCAACACGGGAGTTCTTACACCTGCTCGGTCGTGAGTTGGCCGAGATTGCATCCGAAGATGGAGTGCTGACCTCGGCGTACAAAGCGCGCGTGCCGATTTTCTGTCCGGCAATTTCAAATAGCGGGATCGCCGTCGGCATAGCCGCTGCTCGCTTTGAGAAGAAGAACAATTTTCAGTTCGATGTGATACAGGACGTGCTTGACATGGCCAACATCAGTGCGCGCGCGCGGGTAACCGGAGTGATCAACTTCGGAGGTGGCACGTCCAGAAGTTTTCTGCAGCAAGCAGACGTCGCCAGCACAATTCTCAAAGAGCATCATCACGGCCACAAGTACGCAATTCAAATTACCACCGATGCGCCACATCCCGGTGGTAGATCAAACGCCGTTTCGTTTGATGAAGGGCTGGTCTACGGCAAACTGGCGCGTGGAGCTCACACAGCATATGTGAACTGCGATGCCACAATTGCATTGCCAATCCTTGTCACAGCCCTGTCACAAACCGCGGCGAAGTACATGAAAGGCCGAAAACGTCCCAATTTCATGTTCGCTGGAAAAGACTTGCAGATTGAAGTGCTTTAGGTGAGCCAGCGCAGGACTTCTTCCTCGCTACCTGGTCGCGTCCCGCCAACCACGCGAATGAAATAGTCTTCAAGTGAAAGGGGCTGCTGCCCCACACCGTCGCCTGCCACTTCGATTCCCTTCCGCAATTCAGTTAGTGGACCGGCCGCCAGCAGCTTGCCCTGCGCAATGATCGCTATGTCGCTGCAAAGCCGCTCGACGATTTCAAGAACATGAGAAGTAAGGAACACCGTGAGACCGCGCGCCGTCAGTTTCGTCAATAGATCTTTCAGAGTGCGAGAGGCGATGGCATCAACACCCTCAAATGGCTCGTCGAGGAAAAGGATTTCCGGACGATGTATCAACGCACAAGCGAGCGAGAGCTTCTTCTTCATCCCATGAGAATATTCGACGATCAATTTTCGCGGCTCGTTATCGAGCTCCATCAGGGCCAGTAACTCAGGAGTGCGATCCGCGATCTCAGCTTTTTGCAATCCATACATGCGGCCGGTGAATGTCAACATCTCAGTACCGGTGAGACGCTCAAATAAATTCAGGTCCTCTGGTACCACTCCAATTCTTCCCTTCACTTCGAGTGGTTCTTTCTCAATGTCGCGACCAAGCACGTGGATTCTGCCGCTGGTTGGGCCCAGGAGTCCCGTCAGCATCTTGATCGTGGTGGATTTTCCGGCACCGTTTGGCCCAAGAAAACCAAAGAAGCTGCCGCGGTGGACCCTGAGATCGATATGGTCGACTGCGAGGAAATCGCCAAAGCTGCGGACCAGGTCAAAGGTTTCTACCGCTAACTGTGGGGCGGCGGGATTTGCGAGTGGTGTCATTCGCGTCACTTGTACGCGGTGAAGAGTCAGCTAGTCAAGACAACCTTCTGCGTCCTCCCGGCTTTACGGGAAAACTAAGCGCATCTCACATTGGAGAAAGAATATGTTCCCACAAAGTCGCAAGGGAATGAGGACTCAGCCTCTCAACACTGTGTGGGCGTTGTCGCCGCGCACGAATGCCGGAAGCTGGCGATGCGTGCTCATCACAAAGGCATTCGTGCTCGCGCTCATTGCATTGCCGTGAGTGGCAACCAGACTCACGACTTTTTCGAAGGCCGACCAGCCGTAATAATAACCATCCTCCAAACTGACCAGAACATCCGCGGGGTGACGAACTCGAGTTGTTTGCATCGAACCGTAGAGATTGGCGAGTGCGTCTGGATAAATATGAAATGCAGTTCTAACTGCCCATTCATCCTCGGATGCATAGCCATCAGCACCAAACACTCCGGCCTGTGTCATCACTTGAAGGGTCGACTCAAGCTGCAACGGATCGCCATTGTCAACTTCGTACCGATAAAACGTTGTGTCATTACTTTGGCGGTGATAGATCCGTCCATAACCTCGTCGGCCCTTTACGGCAATTGTCGAATCGCCCTCCCGAAAGAGAGCAAAGTCGACGCCGTTTAGTGAAGCAAGTGCATCGGCAACCGTTTCCGCGGCCCCTTCGGCGCAATACAACGCCGCAAAGCCAATCAGTCCGAAAGTTGGTAAGGCAACACTGCGTACATCTTTGTCGTCAACTCGATCCGAAAGCGTAAACCCGCAATGGCGCAAGTGGGTGACCAACGAAACACGACAATTCTTCTGAAGATT
>JACXTT010013411.1_pt1 | contig 10794 bp, 12 predicted proteins | sample 9270951 | NCBI WGS metagenome assembly JACXTT01 (sample SAMN15532306, study PRJNA645909) | rock metagenome | isolation source: weathered quartz diorite | place: Puerto Rico | collected 2017-06-21
CCTGTTCCGCAAGATCCGCCCCGAGCACCGTCCGGTGATCTATATCGCGACCCTGCTGCACGACATCGCCAAGGGCCGGCCGGAGGATCACTCGATCGCCGGCGCCAAGGTGGCGCGGCGGCTGTGCCCGCGGCTCGGTTTCTCCGCCGCCGACACCGAACTGGTGGCCTGGCTGATCGAGGAGCATCTTACGATGTCGACGGTCGCGCAGTCGCGCGACCTCTCCGACCGCAAGACGATCGAGAATTTTGCCGCCGTGGTGCAATCGGTCGAGCAGATGAAGCTGCTCACGATCCTGACCACCGCCGACATCCGCGGCGTCGGCCCCGGGGTATGGAACGGCTGGAAGGCGCAGTTGCTGCGCACGCTGTATTACGAGACCGAGCCGGTGCTGACCGGCGGCTTCTCGGAAGTCAACCGCGCCCAGCGCATCGCGGTGGCGCAGTCGGAATTCCGCGCCGCCTTCACCGAATGGCCGGAGGCCGAGCTCAACGCCTATGTCGGCCGGCACTATCCGGCCTACTGGCTCAAGGTCGAGTTGCAGCGCAAGCTCCGCCAGGCGCGCTTCATCCGCTCAAGCGAGCAGGCCGGCCACAAGCTTGCGATCAATGTCGGCTTCGACGAGGTGCGCGGCGTCACCGAGCTGACGATTCTGGCGACCGACCATCCGTGGCTGTTGTCGATCATCGCCGGCGCCTGCGCCTCCGCCGGCGCCAACATCGTCGACGCCCAGATCTACACCACGACCGACGGCCGCGCGCTCGATACCATCTCGATCTCGCGCGAATACGACCGCGACGAGGATGAGGGCCGTCGCGCGACGCGGATCGGCGAGATGATCGAGGACGTGCTCGAAGGCAAGCTGCGGCTGCCCGACGCGGTGGCACGGCGCGCGGTGCGCAGCAAGACGCGGCCGTTCATCGTCGAGCCCGAGGTCACCATCAACAACCAGTGGTCCGACCGCTACACCGTGATCGAGGTGTCCGGCCTCGACCGGCCGGGCCTGTTGTACCAGCTCACCACCGCGATCTCGAAGCTCAACCTCAACATCGCCTCCGCCCATGTCGCGACCTTCGGCGAACGCGCCCGCGACGTGTTCTATGTCACCGACCTGCTCGGCGCCCAGATCACCGCGCCGACCCGGCAGGCCGCGATCAAGAGCGCGCTGCTGCATCTGCTGTCGAGCGAGGACAACGCGGCGGCGAAGCCGGCGGCGTAGGTCAAAGCGGAAGGGTGGGCAAAGGCACCGGCGACGCCGATGCGGCGATGGCAGCGGCCCGACTCCCGCGCCGTCGCGCCGCAGCACCCGGCGCTTCCGCCGGGCAACGTATGCCGGGATGATCCAGCCAAGGCCGGGCGACGACCGTGGCTTTAATCTGTTTGCTTGGGGTGAGCCCAATCCCGGGACTCCAGGGCCGCCAGGCTCGCCTTCAGGAAGGCAAGATAGCTAGCGTGGGAAACCACAACACCCAGATCGAAGAAGTCGAGCAGATCGGTCCAGGGGTTGTCGGCCGGCACGCTGGTCGTTTGCTTGCCACCATCGACAACAGAGGGCTGGAAGCTGCGCTCGCCCCTTTGACGCCTTGTTTCGGGTTCGACGTCATCGGAGCAAAGGATCAAATGCAGGCGTGTGTTCGGCATTTCAATCTCCGGATCTCTGATTGGCGATTGCTGAACCCCTGATGCCTCTACTGTCATCGAGTTACCCAATAAGCGTAGTCGCCGCGATGGAACGGGCCATTGAACGGAGGTTGATCCGGCCGTTACGTTCGGTGGGGACGATCATACCTAGGTTTAGGTTGCAACCTGGACCTGAGTGCGCGCGAGGACCTCGCTTCCCGCGCGATCTCACGCCACGCGGGTGGATTACCAAAGGCCCCGCATGATGTCGTCCGGACGCCGAGAAAGCTGCTAATATACAGCCTGTTAGGAGGGCGACGTTGTCGCCGCTGATGATAGCAGTCACCTAGCGACGCAGCGCGGCCCGTGATGGCCAAGTGCTGGTGCTGCCGATGATACGGAACCCGACCACGAGGTCCTGGTCGGCCGAGCAATGGCTGCTCGGCAGCATGGTGCTGGCCTTGGCGGCTGTCTGCATCGGGCTACTGCTTGGTCCGCAGCCTACGGCTCCCACCCATCTGGTTGCCCTGGTGCTGCTCGTCGCCTCGCTCGCCGCCGCATTGCTCATGTTGCGTGTGGCGGGCCGCACCCAAAGGCAGATGGAAGCCGTGCTGCGCGGCCGAGCCAGCGGCGAAGAGCGCGCGATAGAGGCGCTGCGCAACAGCGAAGCGCAATGGAAGGAGGTGTTCGAGCACAACCCGGTCATGTACTTCATGGTCGACGCAGCGGGCACCGTCCTGTCGGTCAACACGTTCGGCGCGGCGCAGCTTGGCTACGCCGTCAGCGAATTGCTCGGACAATCCGTGCTGCGGGTCTTCGCCGCCGAGGACCGACATATGGTCCAGAGCAACGTCGCGGCCTGCCTCGACAACATCGGTCAAACCCATAGCTGGAAAATCCGGAAGGTCCGCAAGGACGGTTCAAGGCTTTGGGTCCGCGAAAACGCAAAGGCCGTGCGGCGGCTGGACGATCAGTTGATCGTCTTGATCGCATGCGAGGATATCACGGAGCGCAAGCACGCCGAGAACGCCCTGCAGCAGAGTGAGATGTATCTGGCCGAAGCCCAGCGATTGAGCCGCACCGGCAGCTTTGGCTGGCACGTCGCCAGCGGCGAGATCATCTGGTCGGAAGAAACCTTCAGGATATTCGAATTCGACAAGGCGCCTTCCATCAAGCATGACGCGGTCCTTCAACGCATCCACCCCGACGATCGCACCCGCGTGCAACGGACCACAGACCGCGCCTCGCTCGACGGCAAGGACTTCGAGCACGGCTATCGATTGCTGATGTCCGACGGAGCGGTCAAATATGTGCACGCCAGGGCGCATGCGGTGACGAACGCCTCGGGCGATACCGAATTCATCGGAGCGGTGACGGACGTGACCGCCCGCAAGCGAGCCGAGGCGGAGTTGCATGAGGCGCAGACGAACCTCGCGCATGTCACGCGCGTGACGGCGCTCGGCGAGCTCGCCGCATCGATCGCCCACGAAGTGAACCAGCCACTTGCCGCCGTAGTCACCAACGCCGCGGCATGCCTGCGGTGGCTCGACCGGGCCAGCCCCGATCTGAAGGAAGCGCGCGGTGTGGTCAGGTCGATCATCAACGATGGCAACCGGGCAGGCGAGGTCATCCAGCGTGTCCGCGCACTGGTGAACAAGACGACCGATCAGAAGGCGCCACTCGACATCAATGAAGTCATCAACGAGGTGATCGGCCTGGTGCAACATGAACTGGCGAGCCACCTCATATCGCTGCGCTTGGACCTCACTCCCGCTCTCCCGCCGATCCTCGCCGATCGTATCCAGCTGCAGCAAGTCATCCTCAACCTGGTCATCAACGGCATCGAGGCGATGCAGCCGGTCTCGGACCGGCCGCGGGAACTGGTGATCCGGTCACGGCATGACGATGCCCGGCAAATCCTGGTGACGGTCAGCGACTGTGGCGTGGGGGTCGCTGCCGAGAATGCCGACCGGCTGTTCGACGCCTTCTTCACCACCAAATCCAGCGGCATGGGAATGGGGTTGTCGATCTGCCGCTCGATCGTCGAAGCCCACGGAGGTCGCCTCTCGGCGGCCGGCAATATCGGCCCTGGCGCGACATTCCAGTTCGCGCTGCCATTGCATCACGAGGATCATGCATGGTGACCGGACGCGCGGCATCGCCTCCCACTCTCGCAACCGCCGAGGAACCCACCGTCTTCGTCGTCGACGACGACGCGTCGGTGCGGGACGCATTGAGCAACCTCTTCCGATCCGTCGGACTGCGGACCGAAGCGTTCGGGTCGGCCCACGAATTCCTGCAGCACAAGCTCCCGAATGTCCCGAGCTGCCTGATTCTTGATATCAGGCTGCCCCGGCTGAGCGGCCTCGACTTTCAGGCTGAGCTGGCGAAGGCCGACATTCATATTCCGATCATCTTCATGACGGGCCATGGCGATATCCCGATGACGGTCAGGGCGATGAAGGCCGGAGCTGTCGACTTCCTGACCAAGCCGTTCCGCGATCAGGACATGCTGGATGCCGTAACGACGGCGATCGAACGCGACAGAAATCGTCGCGATGAGGCCAAGGTTCTTGCAAACCTGCGCACAGCCTTCGCAACCCTGACCCCTCGTGAGCGCCAGGTGATGACGCTCGTGACGGCAGGGCTCATGAACAAGCAGGTCGCCGCCGAGATTGGAGTGGCCGAGATCACCGTGAAGATACACCGTGGGCACATCATGCGGAAAATGACGGCGAAGTCGTTGCCTGATCTGGTCAGGATGGCGCAGATCCTCGGAATCGGGCCGGCATCCGGCGGAGCGCAAACCTAAGTATGATTCTCCGGCCTTGATTGGCGACGCACTGTGCTCCCGCGTGACCGCATCGCCAGGGGCACCCTCTGGTCATCCCCAGGAATGACCTCCTTGTCCAATCCGCCAGTGATATCAATCATCGACGACGACATGTCGGTTCGCACCGCGACCCACAACCTCGTGAGGTCGCTCGGCCATGCAGTCCAGACCTACGCGTCGGCGGAAGAATTCCTGCATTCGCCTCACCTGAATGACACATCCTGCGTCATAGCGGATGTCAGGATGCCGGCCATGAGCGGGCTCGACCTGCAGGCCCATCTGATTGCCAACGGACGGCGCTTTCCGTTCATTTTTATCACGGCCTTCTCCGTCGAAAGCGATCGCGCCCGGGCTCTGAAGGCGGGAGCGATCTGCTTTCTGATCAAGCCCTTCGACGGGGACGCCCTGATCAAATGCCTCGATGCCGCCCTCGCGCAGCACGGCACGACGGCCAGCGAATAAGTTCAAATCGGCGGGCCAGCTATACGCAAGGATGATGCTGCCAAACATCTAGACAAGTTGCACATAGCCGGTAGCGGCGCGAGATTTCGCGTCGTCGTCCTTCGAGAAGGCCGACTGCAAGGACAGCATCAGACATTTTGATCGGCAAATGGCAATTCCTCGGAGGGAGGTCGCCATGCGTACGGAACCGCGCTGCTCTGAATGTGACAGCGCAGACCCCAAGATCATCTCGTTGCGAAATCCGGCGGGTGAGCGCTACTGCGGACGCTTCTGTCTTTACAAAGGCCAGGAGGGCTTCATTCGCTGGGTTTGGCGCGCGAATGCGGAGGCAGCGTCATGACAAACTGCTGCGGCAATCCAAAGTGCAGGCGCCCCTTCGGACTCATCCGGCATAGCTGGCGCTTCGAGCAGTTTTGCTCAACGAAATGCCGCGAGATTTACAAGCGGCAATTGGAGCGCAACAGAACCTATTGGAAATGGCTCTACGCATTCCCCGGAGCCGGCGGCCCATCGAAAAAGCCGATCTGACGGCGAGGGTTAGCAACGCTCAAAGGAACCCCCATGACAACGGTCGATGCGATGTTGATAGGAGCGATACTCGCGTGGGCGCCTTCGCTCATTGTATTCGTCTATATCATGCGCGATCTGCGAAACACGCCGAGCGAAGACCTCGATTGATCACTTCGGAATGATGGGCGGATAGAGCGGCCGCTACACTTTCACGCCCTCGTGCCGCAGCAGCCAGCGCTTGCGCTCCAGCCCGCCGCCATACTTCACCAGCGAGCCGTTGGCGCCGATCAGGCGGTGACACGGCAACACGACGCTGATCGGGTTGGAGCCGTTGGCGTGGCCGACCGCGCGCATCGCGTTCGGCACTTTCAATTTCGCGGCCAGCGCACCGTAGCTCATGGTGGTCCCGGGCGGGATCTTCGGCAGCGCCGTCCAGACCTTCTGCTGGAACGGCGTGCCGGCGACGCGCCACTTGATATCGGTGAGCCGGTCGAGATCGCCCTTGAAGTAGCCGTTCAAGGCGCCGCGCAGTTCGGACGGAGCGCGCGTCGCCGTCAGCGTCACCGTGCCGTAATGCAGCCGCAGCAGCTCCAGCATCCGCCCCTCATAGTCGTCCCAATCGAGCGCGCGCAGCGCCCCATCGTCGTCGGTCACCAGCAGCGCCACCCCGATCGGCGTCTTGAGGCGATCGAGGGTGAAGGTCCGGGGCGTCTTGCGATCGGCCATCGTCGTCTCGCGGAATCGGCATCTATCCGCCATACAATTCACCACACTCATGATAGCGTCCACCCGATTTCCGTTCAGCCGGTTGGGGGGACCGCATCATGCTCTGGCTTGCCAATATCCTGGTCGCGGTGGTGGCCGCGCTGCACGTCTATTTCCTGGTGCTGGAGATGTTTCTCTGGACCAAGCCGCTCGGCTTAAAGACCTTCCGCAACTCGATCGAGAAAGCGACCGACTCGGCGGTGCTCGCCGCCAACCAGGGGCTCTATAACGGCTTCCTGGCTGCCGGGCTGCTGTGGGGGCTGGTGCACGGCAATCCCGCCTTCGCGTTCCAGATCAAGACATTCTTCCTGCTCTGCGTGATCGTCGCGGGCGCCTATGGCGCGGCGAGCGTCAGCCGGCGCATCCTCTATGTGCAGGCCGCGCCCGCGGCGCTGGCCTTGATCCTGCTCTGGCTCGCCTGACGCGACACCATGCGCCGATGGCATTGCCTTGCAATGCCATCGGCGTTCCTCCATCATCCCTTGCAACGATGACATCCGCCAGGCGCCAGCCGGCGGACAAGATCATCGGCAACAGGGAGGTCAGGATATGAGAAGCGTGCAATTGCTCGCTGCGACTGCGCTTGCGATCGCGTTGTCTGTGACATCAGCCGCCGCGCAGAAGAAATACGACGTCGGCGCGACCGACACCGAGATCAAGATCGGCCAGACCGTGCCGTTCTCGGGCCCATATTCCGTCTACGCCGGCATCGGCAAGACCCAGGCCGCATATCTCAAGATGATCAATGATCAGGGCGGCATCAACGGCCGCAAGCTCAATTTGATCCAGTATGACGACGCCTATTCGCCGCCGAAGACAGTCGAGCAGGTGCGCAAGCTCGTCGAGGGCGACGAGGTGCTGTTCACCTTCCAGGTCATCGGCACGGCGGCTAATGCCGCCGTACAGAAGTATCTAAATGGCAAGAAGGTGCCGCAACTGCTTGCCTCGACCGGGGCCGCCCGCTTCACCGATCCACAGAACTATCCCTGGACCATCGCGTTCAACCCAAACTATGTGTCTGAAGCCCGCATTTACGCGAAATACATTCTCGCCAATCATCCCAACGCCAAGATCGGTATCCTCTATCAGAATGACGATATGGGACGCGACTATCTCGCGGGCTTGAAGAGCGGGCTCGGCGAGAAGGCGGCGGGCATGATCGTCGGTGAAGTGTCCTATGAGGTCTCCGATCCGACTGTCGACTCGCAGGTGGTCAAGCTCAAATCGCTCGGCGCCGACCTGCTCTTCGACGCCTCGACGCCGAAATTCGCGGCACAGGCGATCAGGAAGGTCAATGATCTGAACTGGAATCCGGTGCACATTGTCGACATCAACGCGAGCCCGGTGTCGGCAACACTGAAGCCTGCGGGGCTCGACATCTCCAAGGGCATCATCTCGACCAACTACGGCAAGGATCCGGGCGACCCGCAGTGGCAGAACGACCCGGGCGTGAAGGCCTATTTCGCCTTCATGGACAAATATTACCCGGAGGGCGACAAGCTCAATACGGTCAACACCTACGGCTATTCGGTGGCTGAACTCCTGGTACACATCATCCGCAAATGCGGTGACGATCTGACGCGCGAAAACATCATGCGGCAAGCAGCCAGTCTCAAGAACTTCGTCGGCAGCCTGTCGCTGCCGGGCATGTCCGCAACCACCTCGCCGACCGATTATCGCATCAACAAGCAGATGCAGATGATGAAGTTCAACGGCGAGCGCTGGGAGCTGTTCGGCCCGATCATCGAGGACACCGGACCGGCGGGCTAGCCGCCGCCACATTCGCGAAGGTTAAATGCCGGCGCGCCGCTTTCCCGCTGCGCCGGTCGCATTTTTGGCCGCCCCCTACTTTCGTTGATTGAAATCGCTCACCTTTTCGGCACCGCCGATCTTGCGTTGCAGCAAGCCTTCCGCCACTATCCCGGCCCAGCGATGGCATCGCCGCAGGAATTTGCGCCTGCGGACAAGATCATCGGCCAATCATCAATCACGTGAGGAAGCAGCACTATGAGGAACGGGATTCTCCATCTGATCACCGGCACGGCGCTGGCGATCGCGCTGTCGGCGACATCCGCCTCCGCGCAGAAGAAATACGACACCGGCGCGACCGATACCGAGATCAAGATCGGCCAGACCAATCCATTCAGCGGACCGGCCTCCGCCTATGCCACGATCGGCAAGACGCAGGCCGCCTACATCAAGATGATCAACGATCAGGGCGGCGTGAACGGCCGCAAGATCAATCTGGTCCAGTATGACGACGCCTACTCGCCGCCCAAGGCGGTCGAGCAGGTGCGCAAGCTGGTCGAGAGCGACGAGGTGTTGCTCACCTTCCAGCTCCTCGGCACGCCCTCGAACGCGGCGGTGCAGAAGTATCTCAACTCCAAGAAGGTGCCGCAGCTGTTCGCGGCGACCGGCGCGTCGAGGTTCACCGATCCGAAGAACTTCCCGTGGACGATGGGCTTCAATCCGAACTACTTCGTCGAGGGCCGCATCTACGGCCAGTACATCATCAAGAACCATCCGAACGCCAAGATCGGCATCCTCTATCAGAACGACGACCTCGGCAAAGACTACCTGAACGGCATCAAGGCCGGCCTCGGCGACAAGGCGGCGAAGATGGTGGTGGCGGAAGCTTCCTACGAAGTGTCCGACCCGACCATCGACTCGCAGATCCTCAAGATCAAGGACGCGGGTGCGGACCTGTTCTTCTCGGCGACAACGCCCACGCAGGCGGCGCAGGCGATCAAGAAGATCCATGAGCTAGACTGGCATCCGGTGCACATCCTCGACATCAACGCCACCTCGGTCGGCGCGGTGATGAAGCCGGCAGGGCTTGAAGCCTCCAAGGGTGTGATCAGCGTCAACTACGGCAAGGATCCGCTCGATCCGACCTGGAAGGACGATCCCGGCATGAAGAAGTACTTCGAGTTCATGGCGAAGTACTATCCGGACGGCGACAAGGACTCGAGCTTCAACTCCTACGGTTATTCGACCACGCAATTGCTGATCCATGTGCTGCAGCAGTGCGGTGACAACCTGACCCGCGAGAACATCATGAAGCAGGCCAGCAGCCTGAAGAATGTTCAGCTCGACCTGTCGCTGCCGGGCATTGTCGCCAACACCACGCCGGACGACTATCGCGTCAACAAGCAGCTTCAGATGATGAAGTTCAACGGCGAGCGCTGGGAACTGTTCGGCCCGATCCTCGAGGACGCAGGTCCGGCGGGCTAGTGGTTTCTTGCAAGGTTTGTCATGCGATCGGCGGCCTTCGGGCCGCCGATTTGTTTTTTCCACGCAATCAATCAATCGATCCCCGTCATCCTGAGGAGCGCGCAGCGCGTCTCGAAGGATGAACGGCCACAGTCGGGCCGTCGCCCTTCGAGACGCGCGCAAGAGCGCGCTCCTCAGGGTGACGGGAACAGAAATGAACGCGGATCGATTTGTCCGCTCCTTACTTCGGTATCTCGCCAAACGTCTTCCCGATCGGCAGCACGGCGTGGCGGATCAGACGCGAATCCTCCACCGCGGCCTGGCGGTGCTTCACCGCTTCGCGGTAGACGGGGTCGCGGATCATTTCGACGAAGGCTTCGACGCTCGGATACTCCGCAATGAAGCAGTGGTCCCAGCGCTCGGCCTCCGGGCCGATCAGCATCAGCTCGAAGCGGCCCTGCCAGACGATGCGGCCGCCGAGTCGCTCGAATACCGGACCGCTCTCGCGGCCATAGGCCGCATAGGCCTCCGCGCCGGTCGCCTTGCGGCCGTCGGGATAGGCGGCCTGCGCGCGCAGGCGGACCAGATTGAGCATATGGATCGGTCCCGGCCGGTTGTTGTCCCGGAATTGCGCGAAGATCTCCTTGGTCGGATCGATGTGGCCCATAGGCTGTGCTCCCTTTGCTGTTCCGACACCATTTAGCACGCGCCGCCCCACCTCCTAATCCCGCGTTAAGGTTTGCGTAACCGCCCCTTAAACCGGGAACGTTAGCGTGCGCAGCCGGTAGGGTGTGAGCGTTGCGTATGGCGTGGGGACGGAAAAAAGGCGGTGGGCGCAAAGAGCCGCTGTTCGGGCTTCCGGCTGCACTTGCCGACCTGCGGCTGTCGCCCGACGACCGTGTTCCCGGCGGCGGCGACGACAAGCCCGTCAAATCCAAACGCAAGAGCAGCGATTCCTCCGGCGAGAAGCCGCGCCCCTCGCGCAGCGGTAGCAAGCGCCGCAGCAAGTCGCGCGGCTTCGGCATCGGCCGCCTGTTCTACTGGACCGCCGTGCTCGGCCTGTGGGCCGGCATCGCGGTGATCGGTGTCGTGGTGTGGGTCGGCGCGCATCTGCCGCCGATCCAGTCGCTGGAGATCCCGAAGCGTCCGCCGACGATCCAGATCGTCGGCATCGATGGCAGCGTGCTGGCGCAGCGCGGCGAGATGGCCGGCGCCAACATCGCGCTGAAGGATCTGCCGCCCTATCTGCCGAAGGCCTTCATCGCCATCGAGGACCGCCGCTTCTATTCGCATTACGGCGTCGACCCGGTCGGCATCATGCGCGCCGCGGTGACCAACATCCTGCATCGCGGCGTCTCGCAGGGCGGCTCGACGCTGACCCAGCAGCTCGC
>JACXTT010013412.1_pt1 | contig 10794 bp, 8 predicted proteins | sample 9270951 | NCBI WGS metagenome assembly JACXTT01 (sample SAMN15532306, study PRJNA645909) | rock metagenome | isolation source: weathered quartz diorite | place: Puerto Rico | collected 2017-06-21
ATGATCAGCGAAGGAATCTGCGCCACCAGGCCGTCACCGATGGCCAGCAGGGTGTAGTTCTTGACGGCGTCGGAGAAGCCCATATCGTGCTGCAACATGCCCACCAGCAGGCCGCCGACGATATTGATGACGGTGACCATGATGCCGGCCACGGCGTCGCCGCGCACATACTTGGATGCACCGTCCATGGCGCCGTAGAATTCCGCTTCCTGCGCCACTTCTGTACGGCGGCGTTTGGCGTCGGCCTCGCCGATCAAACCGGCATTGAGGTCGGCGTCAATCGCCATCTGCTTACCCGGCATGGCGTCCAGGGCGAAACGCGCGCCCACTTCGGCGATACGGCCGGCACCCTTGGTGACGACGGTGAAGTTAATGATGGTCAGGATGATAAAGACGACGATACCGACCGTGTAGTTACCGCCGATCAGGAAGTGGCCGAAGGCTTCAATCACTTTACCGGCCGCGGCGCCGCCCGTGTGGCCGTCAGTCAGCACGACGCGGGTCGACGCCACGTTCAAGGACAGGCGCAGCATGGTCGACACCAGCAGGATGGTCGGGAAGGCCATGAAGTCGAGCGGCTTGACCGTGTACAGGCTGGTCAGGAGCACGATCACGGCCAGCGCGATATTAAAGCTGAAGAACAGGTCCAGTACGAAGGCCGGCAGTGGCAGCACCATCATCATCAGCAGCAGGATAATGATGATTGGCGCGGCAACGCCCTTGCTGTTCATGCCGCTCAACCACGCTGGTAATGTGAAGCCACCCATGTCAGTCCCCGTCTTTGCTCGTTGGATTTGGCAGGCGCAAAGCCCACCTCTCGCTGCGATTGTACGGGGGGGATGGCGGGGTCAAAGCGTGGGTAAGCAGCGCTTACCCACCCTAGTTCGCCGTTTTAGGGCTTGGCGTGCTTGCCCTTGAAGGCCTGGTCGAGCGGGTCCATTTCCGGCGGCACCGGCAGCTTGGTCGGACGATCTGGGTAACGGCCGCCCCGTTCATTGAAGGACTTGAGCTGGAACACATAGGCCAGCACTTCGGCCACCGCCGAATACAGGGCTTCGGGAATCTCGTCGCCGATGTCCGAATAGGTATGCAAGGCGCGGGCCAGCGGTGGTGCTTCCATCAGCGGCACCTTATGTTCCGCAGCGATCTCGCGGATCTTGGCGGCGATTTCGTCGTGGCCTTTGGCGACGACGATCGGTGCGCCGCGCGTGCCGGCTGAATACTTGAGGGCGACGGCGTAGTGGGTCGGGTTGGTGACGACCACGTCGGCAGTCGGCACGGCAGCCATCATGCGGCGGCGTGCCATTTCGCGTTGCAGCTGGCGGATCTTGGCCTTGATTTGCGGGTTACCGTCGGATTCTTTCGATTCCTGCGTCATTTCCTGGCGCGTCATCTTCAGCTTGTTGGCGTAGTGCCAGACCTGGTAGGGGCCGTCGATGGCGGCCACTAGCCCGAGGCCGCCGACGATATAGATAAAGGCCCACAGCAGCAGGTCCACCATATGGGCGCTGCCTACCCGCAGCGGTTCCAGCGCCAGGCCCAGCACGGCCTGCTTCTGGCTCTGCACCACCAGGTAGGCGACAAAGCCGACCACGATGGTCTTGGCAATGGCCTTGAGCAATTCAACGAGGGCATTGGAGGACACCATATTGCCCAGGCCCTTGAGGGGATCGAGCTTGCCGAAATTGGGGGCCAGGGCCTTGGTGGAAAACAGCCAGCCACCAATCAGCAAAGGGGAAGCGAGGGCCACGACCATGATGGCCACGGCCAGCGGCAGGCAGGCCAGCAGGACGGCGCCGACATCCTGGCCAACCCGCTCGATCAGGACATCGGCATTGAACACCTGCTCGCGGTCGAACGCCAGCCCCGACGTCATGGCCGCGCTCAATTTGCGCACAAGGCCATCGCCAGTCATGTACAGGCCGCTGCCGGCGGCCATTAATACGGTAAAGGTTGCCAATTCACGCGACCGGGGCACGTCCCCTTCTTCACGGGCCTGCTCCAGTCGCTTGGCTGACGCCGGTTCTGTCCGTTCTGCGTCGCTGTCTTCTGCCATGGTCGGCTCCAGTCAAGACCGTCCTGCCGCGCAGGACCGGTCCAAGCCTGGCTATTATTGACGCAATGAAAGATTAAAGATAGGGCAATTAAGGTGGGAAACCCGGGTGTATTTGCCCGTTTGCCTCCCTGCCCTGCCCTCAGGCCTGTTTGACGGCCTGCTCGATGGCGCCGAAGATGGATTTGCCGTCGCTGCCCAGCATCTCGATCTTGATGGTGTCGCCGAAGGCCATAAAGGGGGTCGACGCGGCGCCGTCGGCAATCATTTCCAGGCAGCGCTTTTCGGCGATGCAGGAATAACCCCGGCTGGCGTCCTTATTGGACACCGTACCGGAGCCAACGATCGTGCCGGCGCGTGCATTGCGGGTCTTGCACAGGTGGGCGATCAACTGGCCAAAATTGAACACCATGTCAACGCCCGCATTGGGCTGGCCCACCAGCTTGCCGTTCCAGGTCGAGCGCAGCGGCAGGTGGACCTTGGCGCCCCGCCATGCTTCGCCCAGCTCGTCCGGCGTGACGGCCACGGGCGAAAAGCTGGAGGCCGGCTTGGACTGGAAGAAGCCGAAGCCCTTGGCCAGTTCACCGGGAATCAGGTTGCGCAGGGACACATCATTGACCAGCATCAGCAGGCGGATCGACTGGCGGGCCTGGTCTACCGTCACGCCCATCGGCACGTCGTCGGTGATGACGGCCACTTCGGCTTCAAAGTCGATGCCCCAGGCCTCGTCGGCCAGCACGATATCGGCCGTCGGCCCCAGCAGGTCGTCGCTACCGCCCTGGTACATCAAGGGGTCTTCCCAAAAGGAATCCGGCATCTCGGCCTTGCGGGCCTTGCGCACCAGCTCAACGTGGTTGACATAGGCCGAGCCATCGGCCCACTGGTAGGCACGCGGCAGCGGCGCCATGCAACGGGCAGCATCAAAGTCGAAGCTGCGTTTGGCGCGGCCGCTGTTGAGGGCCTGGTAGAGCTCTTCCAACTGGGGCGCGATGAAGGTCCAGTCGTCCAGCGCCGCCTGCAGGGTGGGGGCGATGCCGTCGGCCAAGTGGGCCGTCTTGAGGTCGCGGGCAACGACGGCCAGTTGGCCGTCACGGCTTCCGTCATGGAGTGTGGCGAGTTTCATGTTCGGGTCAGAGTATTCCTAAGTTTTGAAGAATGCCTTTGCATCAGGCCGGGACCAGCAAGTCCAGTTGCGCCTGGTTCAGGTAGCACCATTCGCCTTCGGCAATCCCCAATGAGGCCAGGGTCAGGCCGCCAATGGCGGAGCGGTGCAAGGCACTGCAGTGGTTGCCGGCGGCCGCCAGCATGCGCTTGACCTGGTGGTATTTGCCTTGCTCCAGCACGATGTCGAGCTGGTGCTCGCCGCGCTGCACGCAGCTGACGGCAGCGAGCGGGGCCGGTTCATCATGCAATTGCACACCAGCCAGCAGGCTGGCCACCAGGGCCTGCGTCACGGGGTCCTGGGTGGTGGCCTGGTAAATTTTCGGCACATGGCGCTTTGGCGACGATTGCGCATGGATAAAGGGGCCATCGTCGGACATCAGCAGCATGCCCGTGGTGTCATGGTCAAGCCGGCCGACCGGCTGCACTTCGCGCCAGGTAAATTGTTCGGGTAGCAGGGTCAGCACGCCGGGATGGTGGCTGGGCTTGCGCGAGCATTCAAAGTTAGCAGGTTTGTATAAGGCGATGTAGACGTGTTCGCGGTAGGCCCACTCCTCGTCAAACACGGTCAGCACCAGGCCCTCCGTGTCGATCGCGTTCTTGTAATTGGTGTGGATCTCGCCGTTGACGGCCACGTCGCCGTCTTCGACCAAGGCGCGGCAGTATTTGCGGGTACCGAATCCTTGCGATTGCAGGATGCGGTCTAGGGAAAGTTTGCTCATAGGCTAAATTTTACTAGATGGTTACCGCGATGCTTGGGTTTGATCTAAATCAAGTGGTTTCAAGCATGTGTTGCTAGACTGAATTTGCGTAGGAATTGGCCTACGCGCCTGGTCAGAATTAACACCGGGTGAAGCGGATAATCCCAGAACAGTCTCACAAGGACCATGATGGCCACCTCCAAATTGACAGACCGCCTTCACTTGGCACGCAAACATGCTTCGGCCCATTCCATGCAATTGGCCATGTCGCGCTGGACCAGCGGCAACTCCTGGATCCAAATGGAGATCGCATCTGCACTCATGCCGGCCAGCCAGGTCAACCGGCATGCGCAGGCACAGAAAGATTTTCTGGCATGGCTGCAAAACGGTGGATTTGCGTGTGAGGCAGGCGTGGTGAACGCGGCAGGCGTGGCGCCTGAAAATGCTTTGCCCAATACAGAAGCGACAGCTTTACCGGCCGCCGCTCCTTCTGTCCCATCGGGGGGACAACCTGCGAGGAATTGTAATTCTCTCGTTATCCGCATCCACGATGCGGTTGAGTAGTTCTATCTAAAATTGTTTCTGCCAATCTTACTGTTTATATCGGCCCCCCTTGGAAAGAACTACGGGTTCAATATAGAACACCGGCTTGAACTTTCAAGGAAAATCACTTCGATATTTTTCACGGAAACGCTTCAGCACAACAGAATATTTCTTAGCGCAAACTTGGCGTAACAGAATGCATGCCCGCCTTGACGGCGCCCGCACCGACTGCCGCACCAAATTTCTTCAGTACCCGCTCCGGCAAGCCTTCGTGCTGGGTGTAATCGACAATGTCTTCGGCATGCACGATATCGCGCGCCACACTGTCGACCGTGCCAAAGCCGTCGGCCAGGCCCATGTCGACGGCCTTGGCGCCGCTCCAGAACAGGCCAGAGAACATGTCCGGGGTTTCCTTCAGGCGCTTGCCGCGCCCTGCCCGCACAACGGCAATGAATTGCTGGTGGATTTCGTTGAGCATGGCCTGGGCATGGGCCTTGTGCTTGTCGGACTGGGGGCTGAACGGGTCCATAAAGCCCTTGTTCTCGCCCGCCGTCAGCAGGCGGCGTTCAACACCCAGCTTTTCCATGGTACCGGTAAAGCCGAAGCCATCCATGAGCACGCCGACCGAACCGACAATCGAGGCCTTGTCGACAAAGATCTTGTCGGCTGCGGCAGCAATGTAATAGCCACCGGAAGCGCAGATTTCATCGACGACGACATAGACGGGCTTGCTCGGATAGCCTTTGCGCAAGCGCAGGATTTCATCGACGATGATGCCCGCTTGGACAGGGCTGCCGCCCGGACTATTTATGTGCAGCACGACAGCGACGGAACCCGCGTCGGCAAAGGCCTTGTCCAGGGAAGGCACGACATTCTTGGCCGCACCAGCGCCTTCCGTTTCAATACTGCCTTCGATGTCGATCAGGGCCGTGTGGCGGCCCAGGGCCTGCTGGTCATTGAAGCCAAAATTAAAATCGTAATAGGCCCACAGCGCAAGAAACAGCAGGCCCAAAAAGGCAAACTTGAAAAAGATGCCCCAACGGCGCGCTGCCTTCTGTTCTTTGACCGTCGCAAAAACCAGCTTCTCCAAGGTCTCGCGTTCCCATTTGCTGGACGCGGACGATTGGGCCGACTCCTGGGAGGACGGGATGGCCTCGGCAGGAGGCGGTACTGCGTGTTCAGGTTGCTGTGGGTCGCTCATGATTGGGGGGCGAGGGTAAATTCGTCGGGTTGCCAGTAGACTTTGCCGTCCATTTCCTGCACGGCGATCTGGCGCAGGCGGCCGCCTTTACAAGGGCCGCCAGCGCAATAACCGCTGTCGGGGATGTAAATGGCGCCGTGGGTAGAACACATCAGGTACAGGCCGGAAGATTCAAAGAACTCCCCTTCCGCCCAGTCCAGCTCAATGGGAATATGGGCGCAGCGGTTCAGGTAACCATGCACTTTTCCGTTGTAGCGCACCACAAATCCGGTGGCAGGGTCGCCAAACGAGGTCACCGGGAAACGGATGCCTTTGCCGCCTTCGAGCACCGCATCGCTATCGCACACTAGCAAATGCGGCAAGTCGGCCGACCAGGTCGGTTTGTCGATCTGCATCAGGCGTTCTCGCTCAGCCACTGGTGCAGGTGGGCCACCGTCGGTGCGGAAAAAACGGGGGCGCAGGCATCGAGCTGGTCGATGGGATGGGCGCCATACTGGACCGCAATACCGGCAGCGCCAGCATTATTGGCCATCTGCAAGTCGTGGGTGGTGTCGCCGATCATCACCGTACGGCGCAGATCCTGGCCCAATTCCCGCGTAAGTTCTTGCAACATCGCAGGATGGGGCTTGGAGAAGGTCTCGTCGGCGCAGCGCGTGGCATCAAACAGGGACAGCACGCCGACCGCATTCATGGCGCGGTTCAGGCCGACCCGGCTCTTGCCAGTGGCAACGGCCAGGAAGTAGCCTTCTTGCGAAAGCTCCTGCAACATGTCGTGAACCCCGTCGAACAGGGTCAGTTCGTGGTCCTTGGACAGGTAGTGGTAGCGGTAGCGCTCGACCATCCGGGGCACCATGGCCGGGGCAATGCCCGGCATGGCCGCCTGCATCGCTTCATGCAAGCCCAAGCCGATCACATGGGAGGCGTCGTCGTCATGCGGCACCGGCAGGCCCAGGTCGCGGGCGGCGGCCTGGATGCATTTCACAATGGTGGACGTGCTGTCCATAAGGGTGCCGTCCCAATCGAAGACGATCAGATCAAATTGCTTTCTTGCCATGTTCACCAGCCGCGCGAGGCGACTGACTCCTTCTATTTAAATGCTTGAATTCGGTTTTCCCAAGCTTAACAAGAAACGCTCGCACTCGGCAGGAAGCGGTGCGTGAATCGTCACTGGCTGGTCGGTCTCGGGGTGGATAAACGTAATCTGGTGGGCGTGCAGGAACATGCGCTTCAATGCGCCGCGCCATTCGGCTGCCTTCATCAAGGCCTTGTTCAGGGCAAAATCGCCGTATTTGTCGTCACCTGCGATCGGAAAGCCCGACGAAGCCAGATGAACGCGAATCTGGTGGGTGCGCCCAGTCTTCAGTTCCGCCTCCAATAAGGCAAACTGTTCAGGCGTCTGCTCCCATTTGCGCAACAAGCTGAACACCGTATGCGATTCCTGGCCGCCAGCTTGCACGCAGACGCGGCGTTCACCGTCGGGCGTCGTGAACTTATGCAACGGCAACTTGATGTGCTGGCGCTTGTTCTTCCAGTCCCCCGTCACCAGGGTCAGGTAGCGTTTGTCCGTGACGCCGTCGCGCATTTGCCCGTGCAAATGGTTCAAGGCCGATCGTTTCTTGGCAATAAGCAACAAACCGGAGGTTTCCCGGTCGAGCCGGTGGACCAGTTCGAGGAATTTGGCCTGGGGCCGGGCGGCGCGCAATTGCTCGATCACACCGAAAGATACGCCTGAGCCGCCATGCACGGCCACACCGGCCGGCTTGTCGACGATGAGCAAGTGGGTGTCTTCAAACAGAATCGGGAATTCAGCACCAGGAACGGCAACTGTTGTTTTTTCAGCAACGCGAATGGGAGGAATGCGCACCATATCGCCTTCGGCCAGCCGGTAAAGCTGGTCGATCCGGCCTTTATTGACCCGCACTTCCCCCGAACGGAGAATGCGGTAAATATGGCTTTTAGGTACACCTTTACAAACACGCAACAGGTAATTGTCGATGCGTTGCCCCGCGTCTTCTTCAGCGATGGTGACGAATTGCGCCTGGACTGGGTTAGAGGTTGACGGGCTGACAACTTGGTCTTGCACCTTCTTTTCCTTTGTCTTCCCAGAAATTCTCTCTAAGTCCTTCATTTTGAATATATAATCGACAGGCGGCGGTCAAACCTCTGCAGGTGTAAGAATTAAAATACCATTTTACACAGGGGCGTCTCCATCGGCCTCGCCTATTTGCAAATTCGATGGAAAAAAAGTGTACGCACATTCAAGTGAGCATCAAGGTTGCACCGTTGTTGTAATCGGATGCCCTACTTGTGTGTTGAGAACTGGATTGTTTGGAACACAAGGATAAGTACTGCCAAGCCGGCCACCAGCTGGGCTTGGCAGATGATGGTGTCGATAACGCTTGTCGTTTTCGCCCGGCCCGTCGATACGCCGCATATAGAAAGTTCGTGATTTGGCCGCCAAAACCTGGCCTGGTATCCGAGCTGAAAAGAATGCGCTGTCGTCAGCCAGGCTGGTAGCCCTGAGGAGCTCTGCCTGCCCCGTTGCCCCGTTACCCGGGTCCGCAATGCGCAAGCATAGATACAACTCGGCATGTCGATCGATGTCACCGCGCCCTGTTGGGGCCGCGACGCATTGCGTTGCTGCGCCCCACGCCAAGGCATTACCCCCTCCAACACTCCCGCGCTCGCGTACTTCCCAAGTACCAAAATAAGACCCAAGGGTCGCGGAGTTTTTAATAATGAAACGCATGTTGTTTAACGCTACGCAGCAAGAAGAGCTGCGCGTAGCCATCGTCGATGGTCAGAAACTGATCGATATCGACATCGAAAGCGCTGGCCGTGAGCAGCGCAAATCCAATATCTACAAGGGCGTCATTACCCGCATCGAGCCGTCGCTCGAAGCCTGTTTTGTCAGCTATGGCGAAGACCGCCACGGTTTCCTGCCATTTAAGGAAGTCGCCCGTACGTATTTCCGCGAAGGCGTGGACGTGCGCAATGCTTCGATCAAAGAGGCATTGAAAGAAGGCCAGGAAATCATGGTCCAGGTGGAAAAGGAAGAGCGCGGCAACAAAGGCGCTGCCCTGACCTCCTTCGTGTCCCTGGCTGGTCGCTACCTGGTCCTGATGCCCAACAACCCGCGCGGCGGCGGCGTATCGCGCCGGGTCGAAGGCGATGAGCGCCAGGAACTGCGCGAAACCATGGACAAGCTGGACCTGCCACAAGGCATGTCCGTGATTGCCCGAACCGCAGGCATCGGCCGCAATGTCGAAGAACTGCAGTGGGACTTGAACTACCTGATGCAACTGTGGCGCGCCATCGAAGGCGCCGGCAAGTCGGCCTCGGGCGCCTTCCTGATCTACCAGGAATCGTCGCTGGTGATCCGCGCGATCCGCGATTACTTCCAACCGGACATCGGCGAGATCCTGATCGACACCGACCACATCTATGAACAGGCCCACCAGTTCATGAGCCATGTGATGCCGGACATGGTGCACCGCGTCAAGCGCTATAGCGACGACGTGCCCCTGTTCTCGCGCTTCCAGATCGAACACCAGATCGAGACCGCTTATTCGCGTACCGTGCCGCTGCCATCGGGCGGCGCCATCGTCATCGACCACACCGAAGCGCTAGTGTCGGTCGACGTCAACTCGGCGCGCGCCACGCGCGGCTCCGACATCGAAACGACGGCCTTCAACACCAACTGCGAAGCGGCCGAAGAAGTGGCCCGCCAGCTGCGCCTGCGCGACCTGGGCGGCCTGATCGTGATCGACTTCATCGACATGGAAGTGGCCAAGAACCAGCGCGAGGTAGAAACCCGCCTGAAGGACGCCCTGCACCATGACCGCGCGCGCGTCCAGATGGGCAAGATCTCGCGCTTCGGCCTGATGGAACTGTCGCGCCAGCGCCTGCGTCCTTCCCTGTCCGAAGGCAGCCATGTGACCTGCCCGCGCTGCTCCGGCACCGGCCATATCCGCGATACCGAATCGTCCGCCCTGCAGGTGCTGCGCATCATCCAGGAAGAGGCGATGAAGGAAAACTCGGCCACCATCCACGTGCAAGTGCCGGTGGACGTTGCCGCTTTCCTGCTCAACGAAAAACGCGGCGAAGTGCTCAAGATCGAGAACCGCCACCGCATCAATGTGATCCTGATCCCGAACAAGCACCTGGACACGCCACACTACAAGCTCGAGCGCATCAAGCACGACGATCCTCGCCTGGAAGACAACCAGGCCTCGTACTCGCTGGCTGAAAAAGCCGAGACGGACATGGCCTACGCCAAGCGTAACAAGGAAGACATCAAGCCGCGCCAGGAAGCCGTCGTCAAGACGATCACCCCGGCCCAGCCAGCGCCGGTGGTTGAGCGTGTTGAAGCACCGAAGGTTGCCGCCGTTGCGCCAGCCGAACAAGGCTTCTTCAGCAAGATCATGGGCTTCTTCCGCAAGAAAGAAGAGCCAGTCGTGGCAGCACCAACCAAAGCGGCGCCAGCCAAGTCCGGTAGCGGCGACAAAGACCGCAATGGCCGCGGCCGTGGCCGTTCGCGCGGTGGCAAAGGCCGTGGTGAAAGTCGCGAAGAGCGCGAAGCCAAGCCGAATCAGGCCGACGACAGCGTCAAAGCAGCCGACGGCGAAGCCAAGAATGGCCGCCAGCCACGCCAGCCACGTGCCCCACGTGAAGGCCGTGAGACACGCGAGCAGGTTGAAGGCGCAGCACCACGCGCCGAACGTGGTGAACGCGGCGATCGTGCAGAGCGCGGTGAGCGCCCAGAACGTGGTGAGCGCGCCGAGCGCCAGCCACGCCAGCCACGCGAACGCGCCGACTACCGCCAGGCGGTGACGGCCGAAGGCAGCACGGAAGAACTGGCATTGCCAGTGACCGCGCTAACGGACGGCGCAGCCGGTGGCGAACATCCTGCACCCGCACCGGCCGCAGTGAAGACCGTCACCACGATTGGTCCAAATGGCGAAGAGATCGAAGTTGAAGTGGGTGGCGACGAGCCACGCCGCCGTCGCCGTCGCGGTGGCCGCAACCGTAACCGCCGCGACCGCGATGCAGCAGGTAACGAGCTGGCAGCGGGCGAGGCAGAAGGCGAAGACAGTGCCAATCGCATGGATGCTGCAGCAGCAAGCGCTGAAGCA
>JACXTT010013413.1_pt1 | contig 10793 bp, 10 predicted proteins | sample 9270951 | NCBI WGS metagenome assembly JACXTT01 (sample SAMN15532306, study PRJNA645909) | rock metagenome | isolation source: weathered quartz diorite | place: Puerto Rico | collected 2017-06-21
GGGGCCTGACCCGCGCGCTCGCGTTCGTGCGCAAAGACCTGGAGGCTTCGCGTTGAGCTTTTCGCGCCGCTGGTAAACCAATACAATCGAGCCATGGCGCTGCCTTCGCCTCGGGTCTTGATCGCCGATGACGATGTCTCGGGTCTGCTGGTGTTGCGGCGCCTGTTACGTGACACGCCCTACATCGTCGACGCGGTGCGCTCGGCGAGCCAGGCGCTTCAGGCGTTCGGCCAACACGAGTACGCGGCGGTGGTGGCCGACGATGAGCGGCTGCCCGACATGCCGGGCGCGACCTTGCTGGCCGAAGTGGAGCATCTGCAGCGCTCGGCGCTGCGCATCCTGCTGGCGCGTCAGGAGCGCTTCCCGGCGCTGGCGCAAGGGGCGCAGGACGCGCGCTACCAACTGATCGCGCGGCCGTTCTTCGCCAAGCCGCTGGTGGCCTCGCTGACCCAGCACGCCGCGCGCTGGATGCAGTCGGCCACCCACCGTGAAGACACCCAGCGCACCGTGGTGCCGGTGTTTCCCTCGGAGCCTGAAAAGCCGCTCGAGCCCCACAGCGACGGGCCGACCGCGCCGGTGCCGGGGCGCATCGCCTACCGGCGCGTGCTCTTGACTCTGGCCGAGCTGGCCGAGGCCAAGAGCGGACATGCTTCGGGACATGGCGCGCGGGTGAGCGCGCTGGCCGCGGTGTTGGCGCAGGAGGCCGGGCTGACCGGCGAGGCGCTCGAGAGCGTCGAAGACGCGGCGCTGGTGCACGACGTGGGCGAGCTGTCGCTCGATCCGGCGCTGCTGCAGCAACGGCGCCAGCTCACCGACGCCGAGCGCTACGGCGTGCGCTACCACGTGACCTCGAGCTGGCAGATCGTGCGCCGCGCCGGCCTGGCGCCCGCGGTGCTCGAGGCAGTGCGCCTGCACCACGAGCGCTGGGACGGCGGCGGCCATCCGGAAGGTCTGGCCGGCGAATCGATCTCGATCGGCGCGCGCATCATCGCGGTGGCCGACACCTGGGACGCGCTGGCGACCGATCGGCCCTACCGGCGCGCGGTGGCGCTCGATCGCTGCGTGGCCGAGTTCGCCGAGCTGGCCGGGAATCAGCTCGATCCCAGGCTGGTCGGCCACTACCTCGACAAGAAGATCTACGAGCTGATCGACTGGACTGATCCGCCCCGGCCCGGGGTCAAGCTGCTCTAGCCATGCGGGGGGCGCTGTGGCTCGCGGTGGTGTGGTCGGTTTCCGGGTGCGCGCACGCTCCGGCTCCCGCTCCGCCGCCCGCTGCGCCGCCGCCGCTCACCATCGCGGTGATCGAGTTCGGCGACAACGGCCGCACCGCCGAGGACGGCTGCGTGATGGCCGCGCTCGAGGCCGGCTTCCGCGTGGTGTCGCGCGGGGCCATCGCCGCGGCGCTGCCCACCGACGACGTGATCGACTACCGCAGGCTGGGCAAACAACTGAGCGCGGACTTGATCATCGACGGTGGCCTGGCGCGCGGCATGAAGATCCGCAAGCAGCCGCCGCCGCGCATCGTCTCGACCTCCACCGGCAACCTGCTCGCCGAGACCCGGCTCGCCGGACGCATCGATCGCGGTTACAAAGTGGGGCAGAAGGTGTGCGCCGACCTGCTCAACCAGCTGCCTTAGGTCCGCGCACCAGCTTGCCCGGCATGGCGCCGGTGAACCTGTCGTTCTCGACGGTAAACGTGCCGCTCACCAAGGTGGCCACGTAGCCGGCGGCGCGTTGCACCAGGCGGCGGCCGCTGGCCGGCAGATCGAACGCCACCTCCGGCTGCAGGAAGCGCAGCTTGGCGTGGTCGATGACATTGAGGTCGGCCTTGTAGCCGGGCGCGACCAGGCCGCGATCGTGCAGGCCGAGCAGCTCGGCGGTGCCGCGGGTCTGGCGCGCCACCACCAGCTCGAGTGGCAGCTTGTCGCCGCGGGTGCGATCGCGGGTCCAATGGGTGAGCATGAAGGTGGGCATGCCGCCGTCGCAGATGGCGCCGCAGTGCGCGCCCGCGTCGGACAGCCCCATGCGGGTGCGCGGGTGCAGGTGCAGTGTGCGCAGCAGCTCGAGATCGCCGTAGGCATAGTTGAAGAGCGGCAGATAGATGAGCGCGCGTCCTTCGTCCTTCATCAGCGCGTCGTAGGCCAGCGAGCGGGGCGACAGTCCGTCGGAGCGGGCGCGCGCGCCGATCGAGTCTTCCAGGCGCGGCTCGTAGTCGATCTCGCCGTGCGAGGCGAACATCTTGTCGAAAGCGCGCGTCACCACGTTGCCGAACGGCCCGAGATCGGCCGGCTGCTCGTCGAGGATGCCGCGCCGCACCGAGGGATCGCGCAAGCGCTTGAGCCGCTCGGGCCACGGCAGCGGCGCAAGCTCGCGCGCGGTGCGCGAGCCGAGGAACGGGTGCGCGGTGCACTGCCAGCCCATCAGCACACCGATCGATCGTCCGGCCACCTGCGCATAGACCGGCTCGCCCGCGGCCGCGGCCTGGTCGAGGATGGCCACCACTTCCTTCCAGATGTCGGGGCCCCAGTCGGTCTGGTTCAAGTTGAAGCTGACCGGGCGGCGCGTGCGGCGCGCCAACTCGCGGATCCATTCCAGCTCTTGCGGCACCGCCAGGTGCTCGGCCGCGAGCTGGAACACGCCATGGCCCGCGTCGGCCAGCCCGTCGCCGAGCGCGAACAGCTCCTGGCGCCCGGCGAAGGTGCCGGGGACCGGCTCGCCGGCTACCGACTTGTGCAGGCTGGTGCGCGAGGTCGAGACGCCGAGCGCGCCGGCCACCAACGCCTCTCGCACCAGCTTGCGCATCGCGGCCAGATCCTCGGCGGTGGCTTCTTCGTTGCGCGCGCCGCGCTCGCCCATGACATAGGCGCGCAGCGCGCCGTGCGGCACCTGGCAGCCGAAGTCGAGCGCGTGCGGCCGGCGCTCGAGCGCATCGAGATACTCGGGGAAGCTCTCCCATTCCCAGCGAATGCCTTCGGTCATGGCCGCGCCCGGAATGTCCTCCACTCCCTCCATGAGGCCGATCAGCCACTGGTGGCGATCGGGCGCCACCGGGGCGAAGCCGACTCCGCAGTTGCCCATCACCACCGTGGTGCAGCCGTGCCAGCCCGACGGAGTCAGGTACGGATCCCAGGTCACCTGCGCGTCATAGTGGGTGTGCACGTCGACGAAGCCGGGCGTGACCAGGAGGCCGCGCGCGTCGAGCTCGCGCCTTGCGGAGCCGACGCTGCCGACCGCGACGATGCGCGCGCCTTCGATGGCCACGTCGGCCTCGCGCGCGGGCGCTCCGCTGCCGTCGACCACCGTGCCGCCACGGATCACCACGTCGTGCATCGCACCAGGATATCAGACGTGAAGCGGCGACGCCTCCGCGGCGGCGTAGATGGCGCGCGACAGCGAGCCGTAGTCGCACGGACCTTGGTGAAGCTGTCCGTTGACGAAGAAGGTGGGCGTTCGGGTCACTCCGCTGAGCACGCCCGAGTGCATGTCGTGGCGCACCTGCTCGGCCAGCCGGTGGGTCATCAAGTCGACGTCGAACTCGTGCATGTCGAGCTCGATCATGTGCGCGTACTTGCGCAAAAAGGGCGGCGCGAGCTGGTACTGGTGCTCGAACAGCAGGTCGTGCATCGGCCAGAACTTGCCTTGCACCGACGCTGCCTCGGCCGCCTCGGCGGCGAACTGGGCCTGCGGGTGCTGGCCGACCTGTGGAAAGTTGCGGTAGATGCTACAGACCAATTTGCCCAAGGTGTCTTCGATCGCCTTGACCACGCTATACGCTTGACCCGAGAGATGACACTCGTAGTCGCCGTAGTGGACCAGCTTGACCGGCGCCGAAAGATCACCTCGCACGTGATCGTAGCGGTGGACGGGTAGGACTAACACGCTCATGGGCCTACTTCAGAAGGTGGGGCCCACCGCCTGCCGGTCAATCAGGAGATCCCTGATCGCCCCCGAGAGTGTGTCGTAGTCGAACGGTCCGTCGTGGCGCAGTCCGTCGAGAAAGAAGGTGGGCGTGCCGTTGACTCCGCTGATGGCGCCGGTGCGCACGTCGGAGCGAATCTTCTCGAGCACCACCGGGCTGCGCATGTCGCGCTCGAGCCGCGGCACGTCGAGCCCGAGCGCCAGCGCGTATTGGCGCAGGTAGGGCGCATCGAGCGCGTGCTGATGCTCGTAGATCAGGTCGTGCATCGGCCAGAACATGCTTTGGAAGCCGGCGGCCTCGGCGGCCTTGGCGGCCAGCAGCGCATGCGGGTGCATATCCGCGAGCGGGAAGTTGCGGAACACGCTGCACAGCTGGCCGGCGAAGGTGTTCTCGAGCGCGCGCACCACGCCATAGGCCTGGCCGCAGTAGGGGCACTCGTAGTCGCCGAACTCGACCAGGGTCACTGGCGCCGACAGATCGCCGCGATAGTGATCGCGCCGGTCGACCGGTGGTTGCAATCGGCTCATGGGCGCACCTCCCGCTCGGTGGACATTCGCGCAAGCGCGGCGAGGATTCCGTCGGCGCCGGGATTGACGCCGATCGGAGAGAGATAGCTCCAGAACACCTCGCCCCGCGGGTCGATGACGAACAGCGCGCGCTCGCACATTCCCTCGCGCTGGTTGTAGGCGCCGTAGGCGCGCGCGGTGCCGCCCTTGGGCTCGAAGTCTGCGAGCAGTGGGAAGTGCAAGCGCCGATCGCGGGCGAACGCCGCGTGGCACCACGCGCCATCGACCGAAATGCCGAACAAGTGCGCGTCGTAGGCGCGGAACTCGTCGAGGATCTGGTTGTAGATCGCCATCTGATCGCTGCACACCGGGCTGAAGTCGGCAGGGTAGAAGGCGAGCACCACCGGCCGCCCTCGCACCTCCGACAGCGAGACCGACTGATCGGGCGTGCACTTGAGTGTGAAGTCGGGAGCCGTGGCGCCCGGCGGAAGGATCAATGACTGGGCCATGGCGCCCAAGTTGGGCCGCGACCGCCGCGCGTCAATCAGGGGAATCGGTTAACATCGAGCGCTTGTCGGTGTCGCTGCCGGTCGCGTTGCTGCTGTGTGTGATCGCGCTGGGCGCGTTCATCAGTGAGGCGGCGGTCGGCTTCGGGGCCACCGTGATCGCGGTAACGCTCGGCGTGCAGGTGGTGTCCATCGACGTGCTGTTGCCGGCATTCGTGCCGGTCAATATGTGCTTGTCGGCATATCTGGTGGTGCGTCACCGCAGACGCATTGCGTGGCGGGTGTTGGCGCTCGAGCTGGCGCCGCCGGTGTTGATCGGGCTGGCCGGCGGGTTGCTGATGTTTCGCTTGCGCGAGACGCTGTACATCAAGTTGGCGTTCGCGCTGTTCGTGGTGACGCTGGCGGTCATCGAGCTGTGGCGGCTGCGCGTGGTGCGCGCGGCCGATCCACCCCTGGCGCGACCGATGGCCTTCGTCCTATTGGTGCTCGGTGGCTTCGTGCATGGGCTGTTCGGCACCGGCGGGCCGATGCTGGTCTACGTGTTGCGCCGGCTGGTCGACGACAAAGGAGTGTTCCGCGCCACGCTCGCCCTCACCTGGCTGTCGCTCAACACCGCCCTGATGATCAACTTCGCTTCGCTGCACCTGCTCGGTAAGAGCTCGGCGCTGTTGTCCGCAGCGCTGCTCGTCGCTGTGTTGCCCGCGCTGATCGCCGGCGAGCGCCTACACCGCGCACTCGACGGCCGCCGCTTCCACACCGCCGTCTGCTTGATCCTGCTATTCGCAGGCAGCGCCCTGGCCGTTCGCACCTCAGTTGCCGCGTTCGATGCTGACTCGGCCCGCGCCGCGGGCGGCGATGAACAGGAACAGGAAACAGTAGATCACCGCCAGCTCGCCGCTGTTGACCGCCGGCCAAAAGTTGCGATCGAACTGTCCCTTCCAGTGAAACTGCATGTAGGCCACCGCCATGGTGCCGCTGGCCAGGAACGCTGCGTAGCGGGTGAACAATCCGACCGCGATCAGCGCTCCGCACACCAGCTCGATCAGCCCGCCGAACCAGACTTGCGACCACATCGCCGGCTGCTTGGTGGTCAGCAAGCCGAAGACCTTTTGCGCGCCGTGGAAGGTGAACAGCACGCCCGAGACGATGCGCAACAGCGCGTAGGTCCATTCCGAGATTCGATCCATGGCGCATACTAGCGCAGGCTCTTGCAATCGGCCGCGCAGCCGTCGCCGCCCACCGTGTTGCCGTCATCGCACACCTCTCCGCCGTCGAGAATCTTGTCGCCTCAGCGCGGGATGGTGCAGTCGGTGCGGCAGGCGGTGCTCTGGTCGAACGCTTCGATGGTGACGGTCTGGCCCATCGACAGCGGTATGCGCGTCAGATCGTCGCGTACCCAGCCCCAGGTGTTGAGCCCAGTCTGGAACGAGGCGCTGACCGTGACCTTCCAGACGCCCGGGAAGGGCAGGCCGCCGAGAATGCCGCCGTCGGAGTTCTGATTGAAGGTCCAGCGGCCGATGGCGATGGTAGGTCCGCTCGAGCGGAATTCGCCCGGATCGTCGGACAGATCGATGTTGAAGCCGGGCGGCAGGCCCGAGATGTCCATGTTCACCGCCGAGGGCGGCTGCACCTGGCCGGTGGCGTCGAAGTCGATGCCGTGGGTCAGGATCAGGCTCAGGCGGCCGGTGCCGGCGTCGACATAGAGATAGATGCGGCTCTCGCCGACCGCCTCGAAGCCGGTGTGCGAGCTGGCCGAGAAGTAGTTGTAGAACGCGGCCGAGCTCTTGTTCTGGATCAGCGGGTTGGTGCCGATCGCCAGGCCCGAGGGCTGGGTTACCAGGAACGCCGGGCGGTTGCCGTTGTTGGGTCCCTGGTCGCACTGCTCGGCCCCGGCGCGTTTACCGTCGCCGCACACCGGCGCGCGGCAGGCGTTGTCGCAGAAGTCGTCGTCGACCGAGTTGGCGTCGTCGCATTGCTCGACCATGGCGTGCACGATTCCGTCGCCGCACACCGCGTCGCGGCAGCCGTTGGTGCAGTCGTCGCCGTCGTTGCGGTTGCCGTCGTCACACTCTTCGATGCCGGCGTGCAGCGCGCCGTCGCCGCAGTGCGCGTTGAGACACACCGACAGGCAGTCATCGGTGTCGTCGCCATTGCCGTCGTCGCACTGTTCGGGCGCCTCGACGATGCCGTTGCCGCAAGTGGGCAGCGCGCAGTTGGCCTGGCAGCCGTCGCCGTCGACATTGTTGCCGTCGTCACAGGCTTCCTTGTCCGGATCGAGGATTCCGTCGCCACAGAATCCTTGTGGCGTGGTGAGGTCCGGAACTGACAGGTCGGCGATCGAGAGATCGTCTGTTGCGATAACCTCGCCGAGCGGGCGGGTCTTACACCCCGCCAGGCTCAGCGTGACGACCATCACCCACGCCAGCCGCACCACTCAATCGTAACACGGAGCGCTCCTGGCCACGCATCAGCCAGCGGATCAGCGGCGTGGCCATGAAGGTGCTGACGATGGCCATGATCACCAGCTTGGTGAACATGCTGCGCGGCAGCACGCCCAGATCGTAGCCGATGTTGATCGCCACCAACTCCATCAGCGCGCGCGTATTCATGCAGGTACCGATGGTGAGCGCCGAGCGATTGCCCTCGCCGACCAGGCGCGCGCCGAGATACGCGCCGCCGAACTTGCTGACGAAGGCGATGCCGCACACCAGCACGCACAGCCACACTTCGCCGGCGCCGGACAGCGTGCCGATGTCGGTGCGCAGCCCGGTGTAGGCGAAGAACACCGGCAAGAACACCGTGTTGACCGTCGGTGACATCCGGGTGCGCCACTCTTCGACGAAGCGGCGATCATCGTGCAGCGCGGCGCCGATGACGAAGCCGCCGATGATGGCGAATACACCGATGTTGCTGGTGATGGCCGCGGACGCGAACAGCACGATGATCAGCCAGGCGACCGCGCGGGTCTCGAGCCGCCCGTGGCGCTCGAGGTGCCTGGCCACCGCGCGCTTGATGAGCGGGCGCGCCACCGCGAACACCACCACCAGGTAGAGCGCCAGCGCGCCGAGGCGCAATCCCAGCCAACCGGCCGAGAATTCTTCTTTGACGATCAGCGAGATCACTCCGAGCAGCAGCCAGCCGGCCACGTCGTCGATGGCGGCCGCGCCGATGGTGAGCGCGGCGGTGCGGGTGTGCGACAGGCGCAGCTCCATGAAGATGCGGCCCAGGATCGGGATGGCGGTGATCGACATGGCGACCGCGAAGAACAGGAGGAAGCCGAGGTAGGGCGGGCGCGGCTCGGCGAGGTGCCGGTAGAAGAATGGCGCGGTGGCGCTGCCGAGCGCGAACGGCACCACCAGGCCGGCCAGGCTGATCACCACCACCGCGCGCTTGGAGGTGCCCAGCATGGCGCCGAACTCGAACTCGAGGCCGATCTGGAACATCAGCAGCACCAGGCCGATCTGCGCGATGCCGACGAAGATGGTGGAGGTCGAAGGATCGAAGAGCCGATGCATCAAGTCGGGTGCCAGCGCGCCCAGACAGCTCGGCCCGAGCAGCAGGCCGGCGAGGATTTCACCCGAGACGTCGGTCTGGCCCACTCGGCGGGCCAGGAACACCACGATGCGGGTCACCAGCAGGATCGCGATCAGCTGGTACAAGAGGTGCAGTACCAGGTGCTCGGCATGCGCACCGACGGCGGTCTGGGCGGCCGATTCGAGCAGTGGAAACATGGGCCGGGGCATCCTAGCGCACCGCCCCTTCAGGTTTCATCTCATCTTCATCTTTGCGGTTGCTGGGCACCCATTAGATTGACTGCATGGTGCTGCGCATCAGCCTGCTGCTGATGGTGGGCCTGCGCGTGGCGCAGGCCGCGCCGCTCAGGTTGGCGGACGTCCTGGCGCGGGTGGTCGAGCGCGGCCCCGATCAGGCGGTGGCCGCGGCACAGATGGGGGTGGCACGGGCCGAGATTCGCACCGCCGGCATGCTGCCGAACCCAAGCATCGTTCTCAGCGGCGGGCGCGCCGAGCCGGTGTTCGCGGCGTCGCTGGCGGTGCGTCTGCCAATCTTCGGCCAGAGGCACGCGCACGTGGTGGCCGCCGAGCAAGGGCTGTCGCAGACCACGCTCGAAGTAAAGTGGGCGCGCTGGCGCCTCAGACACGACGCCCGGGTGGCCTACTACGCGGTGGCGCGCACCGAGGAGGAGGTCGAGATCGCGATCGAAGTGGAGGTGCTGGCGCGCCGCATCGCCGACATGGCCCGGGAGCGCTACGAGGTGGGCAGCGGCACGCGGCTCGACGAGCGGCAGGCCAATCTGGTGCGCGTACGGGCCCTGCAAGATATCTCGGATCGGCAGGCCCTGGCGCGCAACGCTCGGCTCGAGCTGGCGCGCATGTTGGGGGCGGAGGCCGAATCTTTGGGCACCATCGAGCAGGCGCTGGCGAGCGTGGGAGCGACGCCGGGCCTGGAGCAGTTGCTCGAAGCGGCGCGCACGAGCCATCCGGAATTGCGTGCCATCATCGCCGAGCGGGCCAGCGCGCTGTCACGGGCGCGCGCGGCACGCGCGGATCGGCGGCCGGTGCCGACCCTGGAGGTCGGCACCGAGATGCTCGATCCATCGACCTGCGGCGGTACCAACTATTGCGCCGGGCCCCGCGGTGCGCTCAGCTTCGATTTGCCGGTGCTCAATCTCAACGGCGGACCGATCGCGCGCGGCGAGGCCGAGGCGCGCATGGCAGAATTCAAAGCGCAGGCCGCGCAAATCCGCATCGAGACCGCGGTGCGCACCGCCCATCAGAACCTGCAGGCGGCGACGGCGCGCGCGCGCTTCTTCGATCGCGACTATGTGCCCAACGCGGTCGAGGTCGAAGCCATGGCGCGCGAAGGATTCGCCGCCGGCAAGACCGGTTTGTTGCCGCTCATCGAAGCCGCGCGCGCGGTGCTCGATGCGCGGCTTGGCCGCACCCAAGCGTTGTTCGCGGTCCAGTCGGCGCGCGCCGACCTCGAGGAGGCCAGTGGTGTCGCGCTCTCTACTCCTTAGCCTGGCCTTGTTGTGCGCTTGCCCTCGCGCGGACGAGAAGCACGATGAAAAGGCACCGAGCGTGCGCGTGCTCACGCTGAGCCCGGTGACTCTGGCGGCGCGCATCCCGATCGCAGGTGTGCTCTCGCCGCTGCCGGGCCGTGACGTCAAGGTCGGCGCGCTGGTGGCCGGCCGGGTCGATCGGGTCTGGGTGGCCGAGGGCGACGCGGTTCAAGTCGGCCAGGCACTCGCCCACGTCGAGGCTCAGCCGCTGCAACAACGGGTCAGCGAAACGCAAGCGCAGAAGACCCAGGCCGAGGCGCAGCGCGAGAACGCGCGCACCCGGCTGCAACGCGCCGAGAAGCTCTACCGCGACGGCATCGCTTCCAAACAGGAGGTCGACGATGCACGCGCCGCGCTGGTGGCGGCCGACAGCGGAGTCAAACAGGCGCAGGCAATCGGCGGCACCGCCGAGGTTCAGTTGTCACGCGCCACCTTGCGCGCGCCGATCGCCGGTGTGGTGGCCGCCATCCTGGTGCCGGCGGGCCAGCCGGTCGACGGCAATGGCACGCCGGTGATCGAAGTCGCGGACACGCGCGAGCTCGACCTGCGCGCGCCGGTTCCCGCCGGGAGGATCGGCGAGGTGACCATCGGACAGCGTGCGGAGCTCGACATCGAGGGAGTGGGCGTGCTGAGCGCGGCGGTAGAGGCCATCGCTCCGCTGGTCGACACCGCCACCAATACGGTGACCGTGCGCGTGCGGGTGTCCAACAAGGATCAGCGGTTGCGCGGCGGCATGTTCGCGCGCGGCGCGCTGCTCGGGCCGCCCCACCAGGCGCTCGCGG
>JACXTT010013414.1_pt1 | contig 10792 bp, 8 predicted proteins | sample 9270951 | NCBI WGS metagenome assembly JACXTT01 (sample SAMN15532306, study PRJNA645909) | rock metagenome | isolation source: weathered quartz diorite | place: Puerto Rico | collected 2017-06-21
AAGCCCGGAACCGGCCCGACTGGTTGCCGATCCCGCTGGCCGCGCTGGGCCGGCTGGCGCGATGACCGGTTCCCTGGGCGAGCTCGACCTGCACCTGATCGGCGAGGGTCGCCACCACCAGCTGTGGCAGGCCCTTGGCGCGCACCCGTACGACGGTGGCACCCGGTTCGCGGTCTGGGCCCCGAACGCGCGCGAGGTGCGGCTCGTCGGCGACTTCAACGGGTGGGACCGGTCCACGATGCCGATGACCCTGACGGCCGGGTCGGGGATCTGGGAGCGTGACGTGCCCGGTGCCGCGCCGGGTAATCGCTACAAGTACGTCATCTGCGGGGCCGACGGCGCCTGGACCGACCGGGCCGACCCGATGGCGGTGCACACGGCCGTGCCCCCGGAGACGCACTCGGTGATCTTCCGTAGCGGGCACACCTGGACGGACCAGGCCTGGATGGACGAGCGGTCGCAGGAGTCCCCGTCCGCCCGACCGATGTCGGTCTACGAGGTGCACCTCGGCTCCTGGCGCGCCGGCCTCTCGTACGACGACCTGGCCGAGCAGCTGACGGCGTACGTGGTGGAGACGGGGTTCACCCACGTCGAGTTCCTGCCCGTCATGGAGCACCCGTACGGCGGCTCCTGGGGCTACCAGGTGACCTCCTACTACGCGCCGACCGCTCGCTTCGGGGATCCCGACGGCTTCCGCCGGCTCGTCGACGCGCTGCACCGCGCGGGCATCGGCGTGATCCTGGACTGGGTCCCGGCGCACTTCCCGAAGGACGAGTTCGCCCTGGCGCGCTTCGACGGGACGCCGCTCTACGAGGACCCGAACCCGAGCCGGGGCGAACATCCCGACTGGGGAACGCTCGTCTTCGACTTCGGGCGCCTGGAGGTGCGCAACTTCCTCGTCGCCAACGCGCTCTACTGGCTCGAGGAGTTCCACGTCGACGGTCTGCGGGTCGACGCGGTCGCCTCGATGCTGTACCTGGACTACTCCCGCGAGGCGGGCGAGTGGCAGCCCAACGTGCACGGGGGCCGGGAGAACCTCGAAGCGGTCGCGTTCGTGCGCGAGCTCAACGACGTCGTCGCGGCCGTGGCTCCGGGCGCGATGGTGATCGCCGAGGAGTCCACGTCCTGGCCCGGCGTGACTGCGCGCACCGAGGGCGGCGGGCTCGGCTTCGACTTCAAGTGGAACATGGGCTGGATGCACGATGCGCTCGGCTACATCGCGCACGACCCGATGTACCGCGCGCACCACCACGGCGAGCTCACCTTCAGCCTGGTCTACGCGTTCTCCGAGCACTACGTGCTGCCGATCAGCCACGACGAGGTCGTGCACGGCAAGGGATCCCTGCTCCGCAAGATGCCCGGCGACCGCTGGAAGCAGCTGGCCGGCGTACGGGCCTTCCTGGCGTACCAGTGGGCTCACCCCGGCAAGCAGCTGCTCTTCATGGGCTCCGAGTTCGCGCAGGACCGGGAGTGGGCCGAGTCGGGCGAGCTGGACTGGGGCCTGCTCGGCGACAACGACCACAACGGGGTCCAGCGGCTGGTCGGCGACCTCAACCGGACCTACGCCGCGACCCCGGCACTGTGGCAGCAGGACGCGACCGGAGCCGGCTTCACCTGGCTCTCCGCGGACGACGCCGCGGCCAACGTGATCGCCTTCGTGCGCTGGGCGCTCGACGGTCAGGCCCTGGTCTGCGTCTGCAACTTCTCCGGACGGCCGCACGAGGCCTACCGGCTACCGCTGCCCTTCGCCGGCACCTGGCACGAGACCGTGAACACCGACGCGACGCCGTACGGCGGCTCCGGCGTCGGCAACCTGGGCGTGGTCACCGCCCTCGACCAGCCGTACGGCGACCAGCCCGCCAGCGCGACCCTCCGGCTGCCTCCGCTGGGAACGCTGTGGCTGACTCCCGCGCACCCCTAGGCTGGTCCCGTGCCCGCTGACCTCACGCCTGTCTCCCCCGGAGTCGTCCGGGTGAGCTGGACCATCGAGCTCCAGGCCGAGGGGCTGGGACCGTCGGTCGAGGCCGTCCGCGGCGCCCTGGCCGAGGGCTTCGGCGCCGGGCACAGGAGGATCGAGGCGCTGGTCGATCCCGAGGACGAGGACGCCCAGCGGATCGCGACCTTCTCCGGCCTGATGCGCGAAGGGGTCGCGCGGCAGGTCGCCGACGGCTCGGACCGGATCGTCTACGCACGCCTGGCCGACGACACCCCCGTGGAGGACCCGATCGGATTCCGGCGGCTGCTGAACTCGTTCCTGCCCCGCAAGCGCGCGATCAGCCAGATGCTGATCCGGTCGACCGACGACCGGGTGCTGCTGTGCCAGCTCACCTACAAGAAGGACTGGGACCTTCCCGGTGGCGTCGTCGAGGTCGGCGAGTCACCGCGACTCGCGGTGTCGCGCGAGGTCGCCGAGGAGCTCGGGCTCGAGATCCCTTCCGGCCCGCTCATCCTGACCGACTGGCTGCCGCCCTGGGGCGGGTGGGACGACGCGGTCTGCCTGGTCTTCGACGGCGGCGTGCACGACGAGTCGATCACCGCCGGCATCGTGCGCCAGCAGCGCGAGATCCGGTCAGCGCGCTTCTGCACGATCGAGGAGGTGCACGAGCTGTGCGCCGACTTCACCGCGCGCCGGGTCGTCTCCGCCCTGATCAACGTCTCCGACTCGCCCGGCCCGGCGTACACCGAGAGCGGGCAGTAGCGTCACCAGCACGCCGAGGAGCACCACCGCCCCACCGACGAGCTCGGTGGCGCGCGGCGCCTGGTCCAGCAGTGCCCAGGCACTGAGCATCGCGACCGGTGGTGCGATCAGCACGAACGGGACGACCGACGACGCCGGGTAGCGGGCCAGCAACCCGTTGAAGATCGAGTAGCCGACCAGGGAGGCGAGACCCGCGGTGTAGAGGGTCGAGGCGATGGCGTGCCAGCCGAGGTGACCGAGCGCGTGACCGACGCGGCCGGGCCCGTCCAGACCCAGGCTGAGCAGCAGCAACGGCACCGGGACGACCACCGAGGACCACACCGCGAGCGAGAGACCCGACGAAATGCTCGCCCGGCGCGAGACGACGTTGCCGATCCCCCACGACAACGCACCCGCCACGCACAGGAGCAACGCGCCGAGCGGGATGTGCCCACCACGACCGATCCCGACGACGACCAGTCCGGCCGCCCCGACGACGATGCCGACCAGCTGGCGCGCGGTCGGGCGCTCACCGAGCCAGACGGCCGCGATGAGCACGGTGAAGAGGACCTGGGCCTGCAGCACCAGGGCCGCCAGACCGGGCGGCATGCCCAGGTGCATCGAGCTGTAGAGCAGGCCGAACTGGCCCAGGGACATGAAGGCACCGATGCCGAGCACGGTGCGCCAGGGCGCCTGCGGGCGCGGGACGAAGAACACCGCCGGCAGCAGCACCGCCGTGAAGCGCAGTGCCACGAAGAGCAGCGGCGGGACGTCGCGCATGCCCCAGTCGATGACGACGAAGTTGAACCCCCAGATGGTCGCCACCAGGATGGCGAGGAGGACGTGGCGGGGGCTCATGCCCCCATCCTCCCGGCATCAACCATGTAGCACCAGCGAATAGATCTGCACGGATCCATGTAGCATCGCTACATGATGGATCTGGCCGCCCTGCGCTCCCTGGAAGCCGTCGACCAGTTCGGCTCCGTGGTCGCCGCGGCCGACGCCCTCGGTTTCACCCCGTCGGCGATCTCGCAGCAGATCAAGCGTCTGGAACGCCAGTCCGGGGTCGAGCTCCTCGAACGCGTCGGTCGCGGGGTGATCCTCAGCGGGCCCGGGCGGGTGCTCGTCTCCGAGGGTTCACGCATCGCCGCGGAGCTGGAACGCCTGGAGACCGACCTGCACGCCCATGCCGGCGGAGTCGCGGGCGAGCTGAGCCTGGTCGGCTTCTCCACCGCGATGCGCGGACTCATCGGCCCGGTGGCCGCCGCCGTGATGCAGGAGCATCCCGACCTCCGGCTGCGGCTCGCCGAGATCGAGCCCTGGGACGCGGTCGAGCGGGTGGCCACCGGCCAGGCGGACCTCGCCGTCGTCCACCGCTGGGGCGACGTGCCGATCGACATCCCCGATCACCTGGACCGTCGTACGGTGCACCGCGACGAGGCCGAGGTGATCGTGCACGCCGGGCACCGGCTCGCGGCACGCAAGAGCCTGACTCCGCAGGACCTGGTCGACGAGCGCTGGATCGCGACCCCCGAGGGCACGATCTGCCGCCAGTGGCTCTCCCGGATGTACGCCGGCACCGGCACCCTGCCGGCGATCGAGCACACCGCGATGGAGTTCGACTCGCACCTCGCGCTCGTTGCGGCCGGACTCGGGATCGCGTTGGTGCCGAGGCTGGGTCGCTCGGACCTGCCCGCGAACACGGTCGCGATCCGGGTGCGCGAACCCAGACCCGAGCGCGAGGTGATCGCCGTGTGGCGACGCAGCCAGGGCCGCTCCCCCGCGGTCGTGACGCTGGTGGACGCCCTGGCGAGAGCGGGCAGGGTCAGGCGGTCTGGAGCACGTAGCCGCGCTTGATCACGGTCTTGACCAGCGGGTGCGGCCCGAGCGCCTCGCGCAACCGGGCGACCGCGACCTCCGCCGTGTGCGGGTCGGCGGACTCGCCCGGGAGGACGGCGAGCAGCCGGTCCCGACTGACCACCTCACCCGGGTGCAACGCCAGCCGCCGCAGGATCGCCAGACCGTTCGGCGACAGCGGCAGCACCCCGTGGTCCAGGGTCGCCGCCGACGCACGCACGTGCAGGACACCGGAGGGGGTCATCACACTGTGCGCCTCATCGCCCAGGGTCAGGATCACCAGCCGGACCAGGGCGCCCATCCGGGAGCGCTCCGGGTGGACCGGACCCAGACCCGCGTTGACCAGCGGATCGGCCGTCACCGGACCCACGGCGGCAATGAGGAGCCGACCTGCCGCGACCAGCTCCCGGACGATCTCGGTGATGCCCTGGGTCTGGAGCTCGGAGATCCACGCGATCGCGGCTGGCGCCGAGGTGAACATCACCGCGTCGAACCCGCCGGCTGCCACCTGGAGCGCGGTCTCGGTCACCGCCTCCGGATCCGCGGACGGACCCCAGCGGTAGACCTCGAGCGGGATCACGACGGCACCGCCACCGACCAGCTGTGCTTCGAGGTGCGGATCGCCGGCACCGTGGTGCTGGACGGCGATGCGCTCGCCGGCCACGCCTTCGGCGAGCAGGAACTCCACCAGCTCGGCGGAGGTCTCCGACTCCGCGACCCAGTCGGCCTTGAGGCCGACGGCCTGCAGGGCGCCACGCGCCTTCGGCCCGCGCGCGACCAGTCTCGTGTTCTCCAGGGTCGCGACCAGCTCGTCGTACAGGCCTGCGGCCTCGGCGGTGTCCATCCACCCGCGGAACCCGATGCCGGTGGTCACCACGAGCACCTCGACCGGGTCGGCGAGGATCTCGCGAGTCCGGCGCAGCAGCTCGTCCTCGTCGATGTGCGGCACGACTCCGAGGGCGGGTGCGACGACGACCTCGGCCCCACGGCGCGTCAGCGCAGCGGCGAGCTCGTCGGAGCGGCGTTGGGCCGTCACCAGGATCCTGGTGCCGGCGAGGACCGGGGTGAGTTCGGTCATGGGCTTCCTAGGCGACCAAGAGAGACACAGGGACGGGATGGACGTAGACCACGCCGCCGGCGATCCAGGTGCGGTACACCGGGAGCGAGGCGGACGGATCGGTGAGGCACTCACCGGTGGCCAGTGCGAAGACGTGCTTGTACATCGGGGACGCCACGGTGTCGCGCTGGTCTGCACCCTGGCCCACCGACCCGACGATGCCCCGCGCGATCACGTTGGCGTCGGCGAACGGGTCGCGGTGCCCGACGGCGTAGACGAAGTCCGCCGGCTCGCCGTTCTCGTCGGTCCCGGTGACCCGGAACAGCGCCACCTGCTGGTCGCGCACCAGGACCGCCACTCCCCGCTCGGGGATCAGCTGGCCCTTCGTGCACACGGCCACCCAGTCACTCATGCCCGCACCTCCAGTCGGGTTCCGGCGATCAGCGTGCCGCGTTCGGCCGGCGTCGCGGGTCTGCGTTGACCGCGCTCGGAGACGTAGCTCAGATCGGGATCCCCTGCCTCCGGTGCGTTCACGAACGACACGAACTGGGCGAGCTTGTCCGGGTCGGCCAGCGTGGCCGCCCACTCGTCGCGGTAGCTGGCCACGTGCGCCGCCATCGCTGCGTCGAGGTCGGCACAGATGCCGAGCGAGTCCTCCAGCACGACGGCGCGGATCGCCTCCATCCCGCCCTCGTGCGTCTCCACCCACGGAGCCGTGCGCTGCAACCGGTCGGCCGTGCGCACGTAGTACATGAGGAACCGGTCGATCGTGCGGATCAGGGTCTCGGTGTCCAGGTCCTCGGCGAAGAGCTGGGCGTGCCGCGGCGTGAACCCTCCGTTGCCGCCGACGTACATGTTCCAGCCGTTGTCCGTGGCGATCACGCCGACGTCCTTGCCGCGCGCCTCGGCACACTCGCGCGCACAGCCCGAGACCCCGAGCTTGATCTTGTGCGGCGCGCGCAGCCCGCGGTAGCGCAGCTCGAGGTCGACCGCGAGCCCGACGGAGTCCTGGACGCCGTACCGGCACCAGGTCTGCCCGACGCACGACTTCACCGTCCGCAGCGCCTTGCCGTACGCGTGGCCGGACTCGAAACCGGCGTCGACCAGCCGGCGCCAGATCTCCGGCAGTTGCTCGAGCCGCGCTCCGAAGAGGTCGATCCGCTGGCCGCCGGTGATCTTGGTGTACAACCCGAAGTCCTCGGCGACCTGGCCGATCGCGATCAGCCCGGCAGGAGTGATCTCGCCGGCCGGCACCCGCGGTACGACGGAGTAGGTGCCGTCCTTCTGCAGGTTCGCCATCACGTGGTCGTTGGTGTCCTGCAGCCGCGCCTGGTCGGCGTCGAGCACGTGACCGGTGCCCAGCGAGGACAGGATCGAGGCGACCACGGGTCGACAGATGTCGCAGCCGCGACCGGTGCCGTGCTGGCCGATGATCTCGCTGAAGGTGCGCAGCCCGGTCACCGAGATGATGTCGAAGAGCTGCGCCCGGCTGAACTCGAAGTGCTCGCACAGGGCGTTGCTGACGGTGATCCCGGACTTCTCGAGCTCGCCCGCCATCAGCGTCTTGACCAGCGGCAGGCAGGAGCCACAGCTGGTGCCCGCCTTGGTGCACGCCTTCACCCCGGCGAGGTCGGTGCACCCGCTGTCGCAGACGGCCGACCGGATCGTGCCGGCCGTGATGTTGTTGCAGGAGCAGACGGTCGCCGCGTCGGGCAGCTCGCCGAGGACGGGCGCACCCGAGCCCTCGGGCAGCAACCACGCGTTCGGGTCGCTGCCGAGCTCGGCACCGAGCATCGGACGCAGGGAGGCGTAGGCGCTGGCGTCCCCGACCAGGACGCCGCCCAGCAGGGTCTTCGCGTCGTCGGAGACCACGAGCTTCTTGTAGACCCCGACGACCGGGTCCGCGTAGGTCACCTCCAGGCTGCCCTCGGCATCGGCGAACGCATCGCCGAACGAGGCGACGTCGACGCCGAGGAGCTTGAGCTTGGTGCTGGTGTCGGCCCCCGGGAAGGTCGCGGCGCCACCGAGCAGGCGGTCCACGACGACCTCGGCCATCGTGTAGCCGGGGCCGACCAGGCCCCAGGTCCGGCCCTGGATGCACGCGACCTCGCCGATCGCGTAGACGTCGGCGGCCACCGTCAGGCAGCCGTCGTCGACCACCACACCGCCGCGCTCCCCCAGGACGAGGCCGGCGTCGCGGGCGAGCTCGTCGCGCGGACGCACCCCGGTGGCGAACACGACGACGTCGGCGTCGACCACCGCGCCGTCGGCGAACTCCATCGCCGCGACCCGGCCCTCGTCACCGGCGTGCAGCGCCGCCGACGCGGTCGAGGTCAGCACCGAGACGCCCATCGACTCGACGATCCGGCGCAGCGCCGAGCCGCCGCCCTCGTCGACCTGCAACGGCATCAGCCGGTCGGCGAACTCGACAACCGTCGTGTCCACCCCCATGCCGTGCAGTGCACCGGCCGCCTCCAGGCCCAGCAGTCCACCACCGACGACCACACCCTTGACACCGGTCCCGCGCTCGAGCACCCAGGCCTCGAGCGCCTGCACGTCGGCGATCGTGCGGTAGACGAACGTGCCCGGCAGGTCGGCGCCACGCACCGGCGGCACGAACGCCGACGACCCGGTGGCGAGCACCAGCGCGTCGTACGGCTCGTCGCGTTCCCCCACCCGCACGGTGCGGCCAGCCGTGTCGATCGCCGTCACCGGCGTGCCGAGGTGCACCTGGATCGTCGGGTCGGCGTCGAAGGCCTGCACCCCCAGGAGCAGGTCTTCGGGCGTCTGCCCGGCGAAGTACGACGTCAACGCCACCCGGTCGTACGGCGCGTGCGGCTCCTCGCAGTACAGGTCGACGGACCACTGCCGTGCGGTGTCACGGTCGCGCAGTGCCTCGACGAGGCGGTGCGCCACCATGCCACCACCGACGACCACCAGCCGGTTCGGGCGAGCGGAGTCGTTCGTGGTGGCCAGTGAAGGGTGAGTACTGGACATGTCAGGCACCTTAGGTAGTCGATTCAACGGGCGTGTTTCGTGGTGTTACAGGCGTGCTACGGATCTCGGGGGCATCAGCGGCACCGGTCTCCGGATCGCTCGCGTTCAGCCAGTCGACGAGGCCGCAGACGACCTCGCGGCACCCACCGCAGCCGGTGCTGGCACGGGTCTCCTCGGCCACGGCGTCGGCCGTCCGGGCACCGCCCTCCCAGGCGGTGACGATGTCCTTCTTCGTCACGCTGCTGCAGCGGCAGACGGTCGTCGCGCCGGGCATCCGCACCGGCGACGTCGGCTCCTCGGCGCGACCCTCGGGCACCAGCATCGTGAGCGGGTCCAGCGGCAGCGGCGTGCGCCGGTCGAAGGCGACGGCCAGCGACGCCGAGATCTCCGGCGCACCCAGGCAGGTCACCCCGACCAGGGTGTCGTCGCGGATGACCAGCTCGACGTAGCGCCGGGTGGCGCTGTCGGTCACGGTGACCAACCGGTCGTCGTCGCAGGCCTGCGAGGCCCGGACCCCCATCGTCACCAGGTCGACCCCGGCGGCCTTGAGCCGCACCGGCTCGGCCTCCGGCGCCTCGGTGTGGGCCGCGGCGATCGACACCGCGCCGTTGATCAACGTGCCGACCAGCCGTTCGGCCTGGCTCCAGCCGGGCGCAAGCAACCCGGTCATCGGATCCGGGCTCTGCGCGCAGTCCCCGATCGCGTGCACGCAGCTGTCGGCCGTGGTCAGGTCCGCGTCGACGACGATTCCACGCTCGACGGCCAGGCCCGCGTCGCCCGCGAGCCCGACGTTGGCCCGGACCCCGCAGGAGACCACCATCAGGTCGGCGGCCAGCAGTCTGCCGTCCGCGAGCCGGACGGCGACGATCTCGTCGTACGCGCTGATCACCTCGGCGATGCTGGTGCCGGTGACCACGTCGACTCCGAGGTCGCGCAGACGCCCGGCGAGCATCCGCGCCGGGCCGCTGTCGAGCTGGGTCGCCATCACGTGATCGTCGAGGTCGATCACCGTCACCGGAACGCCGCGGCGGCGCAGCCCGCAGGCGGCTTCCAGCCCCAGCAGGCCACCGCCGAGCACGACGGCGTGCTTCGCGTTCATCGCCCGCGCCGCGATGTAGCGGCAGTCGTCGAGGGTGCGCAGCACGTGCACGTGCCGCGGATTGCGCTCCAGCCCTTCGATCGGGGGCACGAACGCGCGGGCTCCGGTCGCGAGCACCAGCCGGTCGAACCTGGTCGAGGTGCCGTCGTCGAGCAGCACCCGGCGCCCGGTCAGGTCGAGCTCGACGGCAGCCACCCCGCGGGAGAACCGGACCCGGTCGGAGTCGGGCAGCGGCAGGCTCAGCGCCTTGAGGTCGGCGCGCCCGGCGACGACCTCGGAGAGCAGGATCCGGTTGTACGGCTCGTAGGTCTCCTCACCGATCAGCTCGATCTCGAATCGACCGACCCGGTCGGCGCGGACCAGCTCGTCGACGAAGCGGTGGCCGACCATGCCGGCCCCGATCACGACGACCTTCTCAGCGGGCGAGCTCATGGACTGCCTCCCTCGGTACCTCTGCCTCGACACGTTCGATCGCGACGGCACAGACCTTGAACTCGGGCATCCCCGAGATCCGGTCCGTCGCCGCGTTGGTCACCGCGTTCGCCATGCCCTCGCCGGACCAGTGGAACGGCATGAAGACCGTGTCCACGCGGATCGTCGGGGTGATCCGGGCGCGGGCCACGGCGCTGCCCCGCAGCGAGGTCACCCGGACGTCGTCCCCGTCGTCGATCCCGTAGCGCGCGGCCAGGCCCGGGTGGATCTCGACGAAGGCGGCTGGTGCGGACTTGCTCAGCGCCGGCACGCGCCGGGTCTGGGCGCCGGACTGGTACTGCGCCAGCACCCGCCCGGTGACCAGGTAGACCGGGGCGTCGGCACGAAGGCCGTCCTCGGGCGTCCCGGGTGCGACGGCGACCATCCGGGCCCGACCGTCGGCGTGGCCGAACCGGCGCCCGAAGATCCGCGGGCTCCCCGCCGACCCGACCGGCACCGGCCAGTGGAACCCGTCGACCTCGGTGTCGAGGACGGCGTGCGAGAGCCCGGAGTAGTCCGCGACGCCGCCTGCGCTGGCTCGGGCCAGCTCGTCGAAGACCAGGGCCGGCTCGGTGTCGAAGTGCACCGTCGAACCCAGCGCTCGCGCCAGGTCGGCCAGGATGGTCAGCTCGCT
>JACXTT010013415.1_pt1 | contig 10791 bp, 7 predicted proteins | sample 9270951 | NCBI WGS metagenome assembly JACXTT01 (sample SAMN15532306, study PRJNA645909) | rock metagenome | isolation source: weathered quartz diorite | place: Puerto Rico | collected 2017-06-21
AAGCCCGACATTCGCAACGAGGCGACCAATGAGATCCGTTGCCAGTACCTGAGTGCGGCGAAGGCGCGCGGGCGCCTGGGCTGGCATCCGCTGTTCGAGCTGGAGGCGGGCATGCAGCGCACTGTCGAGTGGTATCGGAATCACCTCTCGCCACTGGGCCAGTGAAGTACCGCGAGCTCACGCTCAGGGGGGCCTACGTCATCTCGCTCGAACCGATCGCCGACCAGCGGGGATTCTTCGCACGGACATGGGACAGCCGGGAGTTCGCGGAGCACGGGCTCGACGCCACCGTGGTCCAATGCAACGTTTCTTTCAACGTGAAGCGCGGCACGGTCAGGGGCATGCACTTCCAGCGGCCTCCGCACGAGGAAGTCAAGCTGGTGCGCTGCCACCGGGGCTCGATTTACGACGTCATCGTCGACATGAGGCCCGACTCATCGACTCGGTTTCGCTGGGAGGGCGTCGAGCTCACGGCGGAGAACCGGATGGTGCTGTACGTGCCCAAGGGCTTCGCACACGGTTATCAGACTCTCGAAGACGACACCGAGGTCTTCTACCAAGTGTCGGAGTTCTATCACCCCGAGTCCGAAAGCGCGCTGCTGTGGAACGACCCCGCTATCGGGATCGAATGGCCGCTGGGCGACGTCGTCATCTCAGACAAAGACCGCAGGGCGGCGCCGCTCGCCACTCAGGCATGAGGATCCTCGTCACTGGAGCCGGCGGGTTCGTCGGCTCGCACGTGGTGCGCCACCTTCTCGACCAGGGTTCCGAAGTGGCGGCGATCCTCCGGCCCGGCAAGACGTACCCGCGCCTTGACGGCGTCTCGAGCCGCATCAAGGTCATTCCCGGCGAGCTGGGCGCGTCGAAGCAGTGGGCCGGCAACGTGGCCGCATGGAAGCCGGACGCGTGTGTTCACACCGCCTGGTACGCCGAGCCCGGCAAGTACCTCGACTCGACGTTGAACCTGGACAACCTGCGCGACAGCCTCGACCTGCTCGAAGTCGCCGCCGCCGCCGGCTGCAAGAGCGTGGTCATGACCGGCACGTGCTTCGAGTACGACACCGAGCTGGGTTTTCTGCGTGAAGACGGCCCGACCAAGCCGCTAACGCTCTACGCAGCGTGCAAGCATGCGCTGAGCACCGTGGCGCGGCAGCGCGCCACCCAGCTCGGTGTGAAGCTCGCCTGGGGACGCATCTTCTACGTGTACGGCCCATACGAAGATCCTCGCCGCCTCGTGCCTGCCCTGATGCTGGCCACGCTCAAGGGCGAGGAGTTCCGGGCGACGAAGGGCGAGCAGGTGCGGGATTACATGCACATCGCCGATGTCGCGGCCGGTTTTTGCGCGCTCGCCACCCATGGATGCGAAGGGCTGTTCAACGTCTCCTCCGGCGATCCGATCATGCTTTCGCGGCTGATACTCACGGCCGGCGCCATCATCGGCCGCAGCGACCTCATCAAACTGGGCGCCCGACCGCCTGCCCAATTCGACCCGCCCTTCATCGCCGGCGACAACCGGCGCATTCGCGAAGCCACCGGCTGGGCGCCCGCATTCGACCTGGAGTCAGGCCTGCGGCAGACCGCCGAGTGGTGGCGGTCGCGGGTTGCCGCCGGCGCCGCCACCTCAACTTGATGCGGAGCGCGCGCTGACCACTCTCTCGAAGAACGTGGTCTTCAACCTGATCGGCCAGGGCCTGGTCCTCGCCCTGAGCTTCATCGCAGTGCGCCTCATCTTCCGCCAGCTCGGCGGCGATGTCTTCGGGATCATCTACTTCAACATCACGCTGGCTGCACTGTTGACCACGGTGCTGGAGCTGGGCATCTCCGCGACCACCGTGCGAGAGGTGGCGCAGTTCTTCGACACCGAGCCCGGCTACGTGACCCGACTCATCCAGACGTTCTCGCTGGTTTACTGGGTCTTTGGCGGCGTGATCCTGGTCGCCGTCTTCTTTGGAGCGCCGGTGCTGGTGCGCTACTGGATCAACCTGACCACGATCGACCCGGACACGGCGGCGAACATCATCCGAATTCTCTCGATCGGCACCATGGTCGCCCTACCTCGCGCGCTCTACACATCACTGTTCCGAGGCCGCCAGCGCATGGCGATCAACAACGCCATCGATGTGACCATCGCGGCCACGCAGCAGATCGGCATCGTTGTGATCCTCAAGCTGGGCTTTGGTGTCTTCGCCGTCGCCGGGTGGATGTCGGCGGTGATGCTCGTCGGGATGATCGCCTACCTGGTCGTGGCAGCCAGGATGTTCGGCACCCCGAGCCTGGTGCCGCGCTTCGACCGCACGGTGGTCGCTCGCAACTTGCGCTTCACCTCGCTCATGGCGGGCGGCTCCTTGCTCGCGCTGGTGCACAGCTCCGTGGACCGGGTGGTCGTCAGCAAGCTGCTGCCCATAACGCAGTTCGGGTTCTACGGATTCGCGTCGGCCACTGTCGGACGCGCTCTTTTCGTATCTGGGGCAATCATCCAGGCCGCGTATCCGTCATTCTCGAGCCTCTCGAGGACTGACCGGCCCGCGCTGCAGGTCCAGTACCGCAAGGTGCAGGACCTGGTCGCTTATGTCGTGGCTCCAATGTTCGCCGCCATCGTCTTCGCGGGGCTGCCGCTTTACACGTACACGTTCAACGCCGGCGTCGCGAGGTCGCTGCTGCTGCCGACGACTTTCCTGTGCATCGGATTCGCCCTGAACGCTGCGTCGTCACCTGCCTACACGCTGACTATCGCCATGGGACGTCCTGAGATATTCGTGCGCGCGAACACGGTCGCGCTTTTCATCACGGTGCCGGTCGCAGTCCTGCTGACCGTCGCATTCGGCATCGCCGGCGCGGCTTTCTCCTTCGTCTTCTACAACCTGTTCATCTACATCTACGCGATCCCAGTGACGTGTCGCGAATGTCTCGACTTCTCGCCATGGAAGTGGTATCTCGAGACGGCCAAACCATTCGGTCTGGCCGCGCTCCTGTACGGCCTGGCGTGGCTGGCGATCGCACCCTTCGGCTCATATTCGCTGCCGGCGCTTGTGATCGCTTACGCGGCGGCCTCGGCGATGTACGCCGGCGGCGCATTCCTACTTGTAGGTGAGGAGCTCCGCTATACGTTGACCAGCGTCCAGCGGTGGGCGCGGTCGCGGTTCGCAGCATCGGCACCCGCTGTCGAGCATGCACCGACCGTACCGGGCGGCTGGCCGTGGGGCCGGACCGCGATCGTGGGCGCCGCCTCTATCGCCCTCGGCGCGGTCCTCGGCGCCCTGAGCTACGCACACGTCTCGGCCGGCGCCGTCTGGATGGTGGCGGCGGTGGTCCTGACCGGGGTCGTGTTCGTGATGGCGCTGGGCACCACGCTCGGCGCGATGCTCCTGCTCATAGTCACGTGCTTCATCGATCAGTGGATCTTCGGCGTGCGCGGCCTCAACCTCCGCCCAGAGCAGGTCGCGGTCGTCCTGGTCGCCCTGGTCTTCGTGATCCAGCGCTTGCGCGCCGGCCGAGGTCTGTCCGCGCGCCCCAACTTCGCGGAAGCCGCGCTGCTCGCGTGGTTTGCTGTCGGGCTGCTCAGCAGCGTCCTCGACGCGCCGGATCGCAGCCAGAGCCTGAAGGTGCTCACGCTGCTCGTGCTCTCGTCAGGCGCGCTATTTCTTCCGCGCCGCGTGCTCGACGCCGACGGCGCCCAGATAGACCAGGTGATCGGGTGGACCCTGCTGTGCTTTGCGGGCGAGGCGGCGTACGCCACCCTGGCCTACTTCGTCCATCTGCTCGGACCTTCGGTCTCCATCGGACTCAACCCGGCGACCGGCCACCTCGACGCCTTCGGCTCTTTGTGGGAACCGAACGTGCTGGGCGCGATCTCGGCCGCGGGCGCCCTCGCCTGGATCTACCTCGGTCCGCGCTACTTCAAGCTGCCGTGGATCGGCGTCGCCCTGTGCGTCACCGCTTCGGTGGCAAGCTTCACCAGGGCGGCGTGGCTGGCCGGGGCCGTGGTGATGCTGCTCACGCTGGCCACGCCCATCCGCCGCCGCCTCGATCTCCGAGCTTTCGGATTGGGCTGCCTGGCCGCGACGGTGTTGACCATCGGCATCTTCGCGGCCGACTCGATCGGCAACTACACCGTCAGCGGCAACATTGGCACTTCGGTGGGCAACGCCACGGACATCATTGGGCGCCTGCGCCAGATCGGCCCTGTCCTGGCCGACCTCAAGGGCAAACTGCTGATCATCGGCGGGGGCACCAACAGCTTCGGCGAGCGCCACGTGCTGGCCGGCTTTCCTGAGCACCTCGGCACGCTCGAGCTGATGGTGTTGAACGACACCGGCCTGATCGGTGTGATCCTGTTTGCCGCATTCGCGATCTCGATCATCATCGCTGCCTGGCGAGCCCGCTCCGACATTCGCGTGCTGGGGCTCAGCGCGATGATGCTGGTCCTCGCATTGACCAACACGTCGACGGAGACGCTGGAACTCATGATCACGTGGCTGCTGGTCGGACTGCTGCTCGCGACGGTCGACTCAGCGCGGACGCGTCAGCCGGCGAGCGACGCCTCGCAGAGGTCGAGGTACCGGCTGGTCACGTCCTCCCAGCTGTAGCGCTCCGCGGCGCGATCTCGAGCCGCTTCCCCCATCGCGGTGCGGCGCTTGCCATCCGGCCAGACCGCCCGCAGCAGCTCCGCGAGCTCGTCGGGCGCTTTCCAATACAGCCCTGCGTCGCCGAGCACCTCGCGATTGCTGTCGGTCTCGCGCGCGAGGATCGCATTGCCCGCAGCCATCTGCTCGAGCAGGACCGGATGCGTGCCACCGACTGTGGCGGCGAGCACGTAAAGGCCCGCGTTCGCGCTCAGCTGCTGATAGGCCGGGCCGAACTGATAGCCGGTGAAGATCGCATGCGCCGGAGCGGAGGCACGCAGGCCTGCTTTGTAGGACTCGGAGTACGGAGCGTCACCCACCACCACCGCCTGCGCATCGACGCCCGACAGCCTCGCGCCTTCGAGGAAGTCATGTGGCGCGTTCTCCGGCACGAGTCGGCCCACGAAGAGCAGGTAGCAGCGCGGCTCGAGACCCAAGCGGTGCAGCGTTTCCGTGCCTCGGTCGGCGGGTGGTACGGCGCCGTACCGCACGACGACAGTGTCGCGTCCGTACTCGTCCCTGTAGTACTTCCGGACGGCCTCTGCGTCCGCGATCACGGTGCTCCTGCCGAGCGCCGCCATCCGCTCGCACGTGCGCAGGTACCAGCGCGCGAAACGTCCCCACTTGTCTCGCTGCCAGTCCGCGCCGTCGACGTTGAAGACGAGGCGCCTGCCGCGCGCCTCCAGCGATCGGACTACCGGCGCGTTGCCGACCCCCATGCACACCAGGGCCGTCCGCTTGGGCAGGCGCAGCGCGCTCAGCGCTGTGTGGCTCAGCGTCTCCAGATGCTTCTGCCGGACCGCGGGCAGGTACACCAGGTTCATTCCGAGATAGGTCGATGGGCGCTCGATGTAGTGACCGCTCCGGCAGAACACCGTGACCTCGTGTCCGCGCTCCACCATGCGCCGCCCGACCTGCTCCACGCACGTCTCGAACCCGCTGTAACTTGCGGGCACGCCACGCGTGCCGATGAACGCCACGTGCACTTCGAAGGTTAGGCTAGCCGGTCGATGGCTCGAATCGTCTTCACCGCCCTGGGCTCCCTCGGCGACCTGCATCCGATGCTGCCGATCGCGGAGAGGCTGCGCGCGAATGGTCACACGATCACCTTCGTCGTGCCTTCAGCGATGTTCGGCGTGGTCGCGGCCGAGGGCTTCACCTGCTACCCGATCTCGATGCCGCCGTACCTGCCGGGTGAGGCGACGTCGCCGGCGGCGGCGCGATCGCTTGAAGCCCACATCGCGGAGCGCTTTCCCAAACTCCTCGACGCTGCGACCGCGGTGCTCGAATCGGCTTGCCAAGGCGCGGACCTCATCGTCACGCATCCGCTGCAGCTCGCCAGCGCCATCACGGCGCGCAAGCTCCGTATGCGGTGGGTGACGCTGTCGGTGTTCCCCGGGTTCATCCCCAGCGGCTACACCGTGCCGCAGCCGCACTGGCTACCGCCGCTGCCCACGTCCGCGGGTCGGGCTGTGAATCGGCTTACGTGGGGCGTGTACAACTTCGGCCTCCGCCATCTGTCACGCGGTGCGCTCGAGGCGGCGCTGGAGACGCATGGACTGAAGAACGAACGTGATGTTTTCACGCCGGGCGGCCTCTCGCCCTACCTCACGCTACTGCTCACATCGCCGCGTTACAGTCCCCCGCCTCCCGACTGGCCGAAGACCATCAAGGTTGCCGGCTACACGGAGTGGGACCTACCGCGGGCATGGCAGGATCCGCCCGAGCTCGAGTCGTTCCTCGACGCGGGTGAGTCGCCTGTGCTGGTGACGACGAGCACGGCCGGCGAGCGCGATGCGCCGGCCTTCTTTCGCACAGCCGCCGCTGCGCTCCACTCGAGCGGACGGCGGGGCCTGCTCCTGCTCGGTATCGCCGCGGCCGATATGGCGCTGCAGCCCGGCGCCGAGCTGGCTCCAGGGGTCGTCGCGTATCCGTACCTACCCTTCTCGCGAGTCGTTCCTCGCAGCTCCTTGGTGGTGCATCACGCTGGCATCGTCACCGCGCAGACGACGATCCGACACGGACGCGCCTGTGTGGCTCTGCCGGCGACGTTCGATCAGTGGTACAACGCCGGCCGCATCCGAGCGCTGGGTGTGGGTCGTGTGCTCGAACTGAGAAAAGTCAGCGCCGATTCGCTCGCTGATGAAATCTCGGCCCTCGTCGCCAACCCCGCCTACGAGCGGAGCGTTGCCGAGCTCGGCGCGGCGATGGCCGGCGAGGACGGGGCGGCGCGAGCGACCGCCGAGATCGAGGCGCTGCTCGCCGCCTGAGCCTGAAAAAAGAAAGAGGGGCGCCGTGCTGGCGCCCCTCCTGATTGAGCTGCCTTTAGTGGCTGTAGCCGGTGATGTCGACGATGAAGTTGACGTTGGCTCCGCTTGCGACCTGGACATAAACGGTGATCTTGCCGGCGTTGACTCCAGTACCGAGGCCGACGAAGAAACTGTTGGCTATGGCCGGTGCCACGCCTGGACCGAAGTTGACGCTCGACGGGTCAGATGCGGGGTTGGTCCCTGCCCCGGCAGGAGCGATGGTGAGCCAGCCACTGCCGGTGAACCCGGTGACGGTGAGGTTGCCGAATACCGCCGCGGCATCCGCCGGGATGTGCTGTTTGCCGGAGCCGGTGCCGGCGACCGTGAACGTGAGCGAAGCACCCTTCGGGAACGGGCCCTTGTCCGCCAGAGTGATGACACCGTTGTACTTTCCACTACGGGTGTCGAGCAGACGGAATGGCTTGAAGGCCGTGCCCGTGCCGTCGTCCGAGTCGGCGCGAACGGCGTTGACCTTCTTCCAAGCGGACTGACCTGATCCCTGGTTGCGGCTGATCCACATGCCGCCGTACGAGTCGCGCACCGTTTCGAACAAAAAGGTGGACGGTGTGAAGGTCGGCGCGCCGTAAACGCCACCCGTGATGTTCGCCACCGACCCAAGGCGGCCGCTGCCGTTCAGCTTGACGTCGATTCCAGTCAGGCTGGCCCCGACAACGCCGTAGCCGGCCTTGCTGTAGCCAAAGATGCCTTCGATTCCGCCGTTGGCGCGAATGCCGTTGAAGTTGTTCGTCGCCACGATCGCGGAGCTGAACAGACCACCATAGGCGTGGGCCCAGATGGCGGTTGATCCTGTAGCACTCGTATACGCGTACAACGCTTTGGCGTTGGTGCTGGCGGTGTAGGCATACACGCCGATTGAGGCACCGTTACCCCAAACACCCGTAACGCCGTTGCCGTAGACGCCGGTTCCCGCCGCCGAACTGCCCCAAACACCGGGACCGAAGCCGGTCTGGCGGCCTTTGACGCCCGTGCCGAAGGTCCCGACTGTCCTGCCATAGGCGCCGTAAGCGTAAAAGCCGTTGTAGGCCAATCCCTCGGTGCCGATGCCGTTGGTGGTGCCACCGCCGTAGATGGCTACGCCGTAGGCGGCTGTGGTGTACGCGCCGGTGGCGAAGCCGATCGTGTCGCCGTGAACGCTTCCGATCGTCACCGTCTGGCCGTCGTAGGCCAGTGCCGGGGCGGCCTTCAGTGCGGCCCCGCCGGCCGCGCCGGCCAGCGTCGCGCCCGCCAGCTTCAAGAGCTGTCGGCGCGTCGACCGACTGGTCTTCTTTTCTTTGGTCTCTGGGGTTACCTCATCGGTTCCCATGCCTTCGTCAACTGTCGCCAATCTCTGTCCTCCTAGCTTTGAAAAAAGAAGTTGACTACCAGTTGACGGCGCCACGCAATGCCTTGAGGCGATCGCGGGTGCCTGGCAATGGATGCGACTGCGCCGGCTTGCTGATCTTGGGCAGAGAACCGGTCACAGCAGGTCGCAGGCTTTTCTTCAACGCACTTTGCTTCGTGATATGTGCCTGCAAACCAGGACCTTTCTGCCGTTTGACAGTTTTCATCCATTTCCTCCTGTACTCACGCGGACATATACAAGGCGGGACTATTAAAAGGCGACCGGAATATAGCATTCAAATGCGGCACCGACACGTTGAATTGGCTTCTCAACCTCGCGCGAGGGCGCTCAGCCGGCGGATGGCGATCTGCGCGGCAGCGGCCCACGTGAACTTGACGCGAACCCTATCGGAGGCCCGCTGGCCAAGCGAGGCAGCCGCACGAGGATTGTCGAGCACGCGGCGCATGGTCGCGCCGAGCGCTTGCGATTCGACCTCCGCCCACCAGCCCCTCTCCACGGTCGGCATGTCACCCACGCGTGCATCGGGCAAGCGCACCTCGTGGGCCGGCACCAGGTAGGCGACAGTGTCGTCACAGAAATCAAGGCATGCGCCGTGGTCGGGCACGATCACCGGCAGTCCGCACGCCATGGCCTCGAGGATCGGTAAGCCGAAACCCTCGCCGCGATAGGGATGCACCAGGCAGGTGCAAGCCTTGAAGAGGCCTGGCATTTCAGACGCCGGCACCTCTGATTCGAAATAGACGATCTCTGGTTTGGAAGCGTCGGCGGAGAGCATTCGGATTCTGCGCTCCATCGCCTGGCCGCGGTAGAACGTGCTCGCGCCGAGACCCTTGATCACGAGGCAAACGTCCTCGTCACGACTGAACGTCCCGGTGTAGGCGTCCAGCAAGGTATCGATGCCCTTGCGGGGAATGGCGCCACCAACAAAGAGGAACCTGGTGGACTTGTTGGTGGACAGTCGAATTGGCAGGGCGTCAGGGCGAAAACGCACGGGATCGATCCCGTAAGGCACCACGTGCACCCGGTCGCGGTCGATGCCGCTGCGTATGAAGCAGTCCCGGACGTAGGTCGACGGCACCCACACCTCGTCCATCAGCGTGTTCATGGGTTCGACCCAGTCCGCGGGGATGCTGCCGTACTCCCATGGCTGATACGTCACGACGCGGCCCTGGCCTGCTCGTGCCAGGTTTGGCGGCCACTGGTGGCGAACTGTCACATCGGGAGAGCGGCCGGTCAGCCATGGGCGCCAGTCCAGAGCCTCACTCGGCTTGACGTCGACTGCTCTTGTGCGGGCCAGAGCTTTTGTCATCTCGCGGTTCACCTCTGCCATCCCGAATGTGAGGTTCAAGGGGCCTTCCCAGGTGAGCGCCGGCACCCGGCGGATCGGGCCCCGTTTCGCCTTCACGCCTTGTGCTTCGAGGCGGTCCAGGACCGCCCCGGCGACGTGGTCCTCCGAATGGTCGGCGACGACCCGCTGACGTGCCTCCGATCCCCGACGACGTGCCTCGTCACGCTCTTCGAACACGCGCCGCATCGCCTGTTTCAAGTCGCTCACGTCCGGCTCCAGCCAGCGATGGCCCCGGTAGTCCGGCACTTCGCGCATCCCCGCTTGGGTCACGTCGGCCGGCTGCGAGGCAACGAGATAGGAGTTGGTCTCGTCCATGAAGTCGACGTTCCCGCCGCAGCGCGAGCCGATTGTCGGCAGCCCCATCGCCATCGCCTCGAGAAATGGGCGTCCGTATGCTTCGCCACGAGACGCGAGGACGAAGGCATCGGCGGCTGCGTACAGGCCGGGCATGTCCGCATCCGCGACGTCCTGGTCCATGAAGATGATCCGCGGCGCCGTTGCCAGTTGCAGGCCAAGTGTGCCCTCGATGTACTCGCGCAGCTGCTCATGGTGGTGCGTGTTGGTCTGGTTCCAGAGCGGCATTACCTTCAGAACCAGGGAGACGTCCTGCCTACCTTCGAACGCCTCGACGTACGCCCGCACCAGTGCGTCCCAGCCCTTGCGGAGGCTCCATGCAAAAACAGAGAGGAATATGAAGCCGCTTGCGTTCGGAATCGCAGTCGCGGTGCGTCCAGGCTGAAAGAGATCCGTGTCGACCGCGCCCGGGACGCGGCGCAATCGCGATCGTTCGACCCCGCTCGCCGCGAAGCTTTCGACATTGAACTTGCTCGGGACCCAGACCTCATCCATCTGATTGCAGTACTCGGCCCAGGCCGGCAGGATCCGATCCGTCTCGTACATGGTCCGGCCGATGTTGCGAAGCGCGCGAGGGTGGGGCACGAAGTGCTCCGCCAGAGGGAAGACGCCGGGCGATCCTCCGACGAACATCCTCGCGACTGGGAACGAATGCACGATGTTGATGAAGCGGTGCGGCGCCTCAGTGACCGCCAGGGCGGACAGCCGCGATGCCTCCCTGCTGCCGAGCCGCGGGTCGCCGATCCAGCTCGTGGGGTTGATGTGGACCGCGACGCCTTTGCGATCGAGGCCCAG
>JACXTT010013417.1_pt1 | contig 10791 bp, 10 predicted proteins | sample 9270951 | NCBI WGS metagenome assembly JACXTT01 (sample SAMN15532306, study PRJNA645909) | rock metagenome | isolation source: weathered quartz diorite | place: Puerto Rico | collected 2017-06-21
GCGGCAGGTGTGCATCCTGGGTGCGCCCGCGGCGGGAGGATTTTGTCCGAACGAATGCCGTGACGGCCAGGCGCGCGGGTGGGTCCGGTTGGTGATGACGAAAACCTTCCGGCCGCGTTCACGTCCGGTCAGCGCGAGCTCAATTGGAACAGCGTTCCGGCCGGAATTGGAGGCGACGATGAGCACGTCACCGCGCGCGATCGGGTAGTGCTTCAGCAGTTCGGCCGCGTAACCCTGCTTGCGTTCGAGATAAGTCGCGTCGATGGCTTGCTTGTGGAGCATCAACCGGTCATCGAGAATGGGGACTGCATGCGCAAGGCCGCCCGCACGGTAGAAGATTTCTTCGGCCAACATGTGCGAATGGCCGGTACCGAAGGCGTAAAGCCAGCCGTCTTTCGCCAGCGACTCGCCGAGCCAGCCGGCGGCTTGTTCAATCGCCGCGCGTTGTGTGGTGAAGACCTTGTCCAATTGCTGGCAAGCTAACGCGTAATATTTTTCGTAAGCGCTCATTTGAATACGGCGCGAGCATCGTGCCTGTAAGTGCCCGGTTTTTCCAGCGTCCATGGGACGGCTAATTAGAATTTATCAGGTTCGCGACGACGTCAGGGGTCAATTCCACCCCGCCCTCTTGCAGCGCCAGGGCGGCGGCGCCGGCGAGAGGCGACAGACGCGCCTGGACGACGCGGACGGAGCATGATTTCTTCAACGCGGTCACGAGACGCGTTCGAACCAGGCCGTTATTCGCGAGCACGCCGCCGACCAGATACACCGGCAGCGGTCTCGTTTTGACTCGCGCCCGTTTGAAGGCAGCGAGAGCTTGCGCTGCCAGCGCCTTGCCGGCGCATTGACAAATCCCGGCGAAGACGGCGTCCCGCCGGCCGAGCTTGCGCGCCAGATGGCCGGCGAGCTGGGCAAAGCGTTCTTTGGTGAAGTCCGGGTGATGAACGATCGGCGCCACGTCAGTCAGTTTCTTGACTTTGAACCATTGGCGCACCCATCGGCACAAGCGGGTTTGGGTCCCGAGCCCTTCTTCTGCGGCGATCGCGGCTTTCACCGCCTCCACGGACATCCAGTGCGCACTGCCAGCGTCACCGAGGATGTGTCCCCACCCGCCGACGCGGCAGTACTGCCCCGCCTCATTTTGCGCCACCACAATCGAGCCGGTGCCGGCGATAATAAGGACTCCAGGTCGTCCCAGTGTCGCTCCGAAACAGGCAGTCTGGCAGTCGCTGACGACACGCGTGTGCGCCAACGGCAGAATGCCGCGGCACAGGCTTTCCTTCTCTGCGTTGGTCGCGTCGGTAAACAGCGCGGCGCAACCGACCACAATTCGGTCGATTCGATTCCCTCGCGGCAGTCGTCCTTTCAGCGACTCGATCAACTGTTTCAATTGGCGCCGGGCCTTCGGCAAACCGGCACTGAAAAAATTCAGCGAGCCGGCCTCGGCTCTCGCCAACGTCGTGCCGATCGAGTCAACACAGACGGCGAGGCTGTGCGTGCCGCCGCCATCAATGCCGATGTAAACAGATCTGTTCCGTTTCATGAATCATTGCCGCAGGATTCTCCGCGAGCTGGACAATTCCTGGATGATGGGATACGCGAGTTCGTGCATCGCGCCGTTTCCCCTCACCCTGACCCTCTCCCGCGGGGAGAGACTGCCCCGAAAGATTTCGCGCATTATGCCCCTGAACTCGGTAGAGATGGCGCGCTGCGCCGTCCGCGGCGCGTGCAGCGGCGCAACAGTTCCGCCCGCTACTTCGCGGGCGCGGACATCGCAGCGCGATGTCCCTACCAAAGCCAGGTTCATGGGCAGGGCAGGGGTCGGGAAAGAAGCCATTGCGCCGCACAAGGCGAATCTCTTCGGCTTGCACGCGGCTCGAGCGCCCGTCACGTCCGCCTCCCGGCGTCGGAGGTCAATCCCTTTCCCAGATACAACACGTCATCGACGCGGGCCAGTTCGTGAAACCCGAGCTTCTTGTAAAATCGTTCGGCCCGCGTGTTGGCGGCGCCCATGCCCAGGTGGACGCCCGCCGAGCCTCTGGCCTTCAACTCGGCGAGCAGCAGGTTCATCATTTCGCGGCCAAGCCCGCGGCCGCGCGCGCGCGGCAGCAAATCGAGATGCAGGTGCGACGGATATTGGCTGCAGGGTTCGGGAATGAAAATCTCCGGATGATAATAATCGGAATAGATCTTTTGCGTGCGCGTCCAACAGGCCGGATCACCGGTGGGCTCGGGGTGTCGTCGTCGGATGTCGGGCAGCCATTGGTTGCAGTAGGCGTCGTAAAATCGCTTCGAATCGAGCGCGCCGAGCACGTAACCGCAAACGCCCTGCGCGTCTTCGAGCACAAATGCCAGTTGCGGTTCGAGCTTCAAATACGGCCCCACAAAAATGTGACCGAGCGCCATGGGATCGTCGAAATCGCGCGAGGCATCCTCGCCGTCGTTTCCGGTGCGGAGGCAAACCTCGTAGGCAGCGTCCCCGTCGCGCGGTTCACACCGACGTATGTTAAACGGAGCGGTTATCATTCGGTTGGACTTTCAGCGCCGGCGCGGGTCTGTGTCGGAACCCGCCTTGCGCGTCCATCGGCAACAGGCGTTGCAGCTCCGCCACGAATCCGCCGCGATAAATGCCCGGCGGGTTGTCAGACGAAACAAACGCTTTCCGGACCGGCGGCTCGGTCTTTAGCCAGCTCACATACTTGCGGATCAACCTCAGCTCTTCCCGCAATCCCCACAAGTGCCGGTAAAGCGTGTAGAAGAGGTCGCGGTTTTTAAGCGTGCTCATTTTGTCGAACAGACCGATCAGAGCCGCGCACGTCGTTTCAAACCGCCGGTCCGCGGCGCCCCAACGCCCGGGCGCCTCCCGCAACAGGAAACGAAAATCGTTGAGAAACGCTCGGGCACGCGCGCCGAGTTGGGTGGGCAGGTAAAAACAATCGCACAACAGCTCCAGTTCCTCGATCGAAAGCCTCGCAGGTTTGTGAGTCTTCCATTGAATCGATCCGCGCAAGGCGGCTTGAAATGCCCGACGCGGGTCCCACGGGTCTTTGGCCTGGGCATACATCGCCAGCGTGCTCAGCGGAATGTAATTGGCCTCAAACTCGCAGTTGGGATTGCTCAGGATGCCGGCAACGCCAGCGCGCAATTCCAGCGGTCGACCCGAATAAGGACCGAGATAGATGCGTCGCGAGTCGTAATCGTTGGCGTGGAGATTGTCCCAAAGCAGCGGTTTCCGACGAAGCACGCCCTGGAGCGCGCGAATCGAATCCATCGAGATCGTTTCGGAAATGATCTCCGGTCCGGTCCAGAAAATCTCAATCGCCAAATCCAGGCGCCGGCCCAGTTGTTTCAGATAGTCGGACTGCCGGACGGGGCCGGACATCCGTTCGCAGTAATGCGTCGGGCAAAAGCACAAAGTCGAGTCCGGGATTCGCGCGCGAACGTATTTCAGGAAGTCATTTGTCACGGCGCTTTGCGCGGCGGCGAGGCTGCCAAACATTTTGGCGTCTGCCTTCGAAAGAGCGGGCGCAATGTCATCGAATGCGAGGGTGAAGTCGCGGCAGCCGAGATGGATCAGTTGGTCCGCCTTGCGCCGCAGTCGAGCCGAATCCTTTCTGCTCGCATGGGACAGGTCCAGCCCCGGCGCGAGAGCGTAGATGAATCGCAATCCGTTGCTGCGGCAGGCTCGAACCAAAGCCCGGAGCTCGGCCGCTTCAGCCGCGGAGTAAAGGTCGCGCCAGAACAAGCGATGTTTGAGGTCGTCCTTGGGCGCGTAGAGGTAGGTGTTCATGCCCCACCCCTTCATCCAGTTGAAGAGCTGTCGGCGCTGGGCGGCGGACCATGGGCGTCCGTAGAACCCTTCCACCACACCGCAGATAAACGGGCTTGCATTCATGGATCACTTGACCGCCCCGGCAATCACACCGCGAACGACCTGCCGATTGAACAGGGCATAAACCAGCAGGGTTGGCACGGAGATCAAGGACAGGCCGGACAGCAGGGTCGGGTAATCCGTGTTGTGCGCCTGTTCGAACGCGATCATGCCGACCGGCAGTGTTTTCATCCCGGGATCAACAATGAACAGCAGCGCCATCAGGAACTCGTTCCAGGCGTTCAAGCAGGTGATCACCACGATGGTGGCCACGGCCGGCCTGGCGACGGGCAGAAGAATGCTGAAATAAAAACGCGCCGGGGACACGCCATCCAACCTGGCCGCTTCCTCGATCTCGACGGGCAGCGCGGTGAAAAACGCGGCGAACAGCAGGATCGCGACCGGCAAACTCTGCGCCGTGTAAGGCAGAATCAATGCCCACAAGCTGTCGTGGATGCCGAGTTGCTCGAGCACAACGGTCAGCGGAATGAGATAGGATTGCACCGACAGAATCATGCCGATGAAAAACAGCGCGAGCCAGAATTTCCGCAGCGGAAACCGCGCTTTGCTCAGCGCGAACCCCGCCCAGGCCCCGAAGCAGACGACGGCCGCAACGGTCAAACCGGTCACCCAGAGCGAATTAATAAGACAAGAGCCCATATTGCCCTGGCGAATGGCCTTCTGGTAATTCGCAAAATGGATCTGATGCGGCAAGGAAAACGGCTGGCCGAAGATTTCCGCGTTCGACGCCTTGAAACTGCTCAGCGCCATCCAAAGCATCGGATAGAGGAAGAGCATGGCCAGCACCAGCCAGGCGGCGGTTTTGAAGTGGCGCGTCATTGCGGTCGCTTCCCCTCCCGTCCGAGCCAGAGTTTTTTTGCTCCGAGGATGAGCGCCACGATCAGCAGCACCAACAGGGTCAGGAGCACCGCGAGCGTGCTGCCGTAGCCTTTATTGTCGAACTTGATCACTTCTTTCACCAGCAAGGTGGAGACGATGCTGGTGTGGTCCTGGTTCGGCAACAAAACCCAGAACAAATCGAACGCCTTGAACGCGCCGGTGAAACAAATCAGGAGCGCCACATAGACGACCTCTTTGAGCAGCGGGAGTTTGATGCGCCAAAAGGTTTGCCAATCGCTAGCCCCATCCAGTCGGGCCGCTTCCAGGACTTCCTCGGGAATGTTTGCCAGGCCAGCGAGAAAAATGAGCATGAAAAACCCGGACGAAGCCCAGCCGGAGATGGCGGAGATGGTGACCAACGCCCGGCTCTCGTTGAGCATGCCGGGCAGCAGACCCACCCCTTCCTTAAACATAAAGCCGAATATCAGCCCGACGACGACCATCGAAAGCACCGCCGGCGAAAAGAACGCGACGCGCAGGAACTGGTTGAAGCGCGAGTTTTTTTCCAGCCCGATCGCCAGCGCCAAGCCCACCGCCACTTCAAACAGGAGCGTCCAAAGCAGGTAGATCAGATTGTTGTCCAGGGACTGATGAAACTTGGGGTCGGTGACTGCGTAGCGATAATAGAGCCCGCCAACAAAGTGACGCTGGCCGGCGTCGTGTGAATACAACGAATCGATGAGGGTTTGGGTCGAAGGCAGCAAAACAAAAACAAAGAACAGTGCGAAAGCGGGAACGAAGAAGAGGATCTGGCCACGTCGAGTCATGGCGTCTTCGACGAAACTCCAAAGCCCAAACTCCAAACTCCAAAGAAACCCCAAGGTCCAAATCCCAACGACTGCTTCCGCTCCAAAACGTGGAGCTTGGTGTTTGGACCTTCTTTGATATTTGTTGTTTGGTGTTTGGAGCTTTTCAAAGTCCTTTCCTCGCCAAGTGTTCCTTCCCGGTCGTCCAATAATTTGCCGCCTGTTTTACGTCCAGCTTGGCGCTCAGAATGTTTCCGCACATCTCGTAAAACAAGGCGGCTTGCTCCGGTCGGTAGCCGGTGTCCGGCGGCGGAACCAGCGCGGAGGTCGTGGCCAGCATTTCCAACATTCGCCGCGCGAGCCGGTCGTTTGTGAACTCCGCCGCGTCGCGGCGCATGGAAAGGTTCCCCAGTTTGGCGAACTCACTCTGATATTTCCGCGACAACAGCAACTCGAGGAACTCGACCGCTGCTTTGGGGTTCTTCGTGCGCGGGTTGACAAGAAAACCGGTGCTCACGGCCGTCATCGCGTCCACTTCCCCGGCCGCCGCGGGCACGGGAAACACCTCAACGTCGAATTTGAGTTCGTTCTTTTGCCGCGCGTCGGCGATGTCGGCCAGGAACCATGAGCCCAGAATGTGTTGCGCCGACTTGCCGTTCAGGAACAGGACTTTCGCGTCGATGTCGCTCAACGAACCAACCGCGCCGGGGTCCAGCACGCCAGGCAGGTCGAAACAGCCGTGCTGCAGGAGGAACTCGAAGACCTTCAAGCCGCGCAGTTGCTCCGGCTCAAGCGCGACGCCGGGCTGAAACAACCGGCCCGACGCGCCGGCGCCGAGACTTTGTCCGAGGAATTCGGCGGCCAGATTTCCCATCGGCCAAAGATCCCGATTACCTTGGGCCAGCGGCAGGACGCCCGCCTGGCGGATCGCGACACATTGTTGCAGCCATTCTTCCTGCGATCTCGGCTCAGGCAGCTTCAGCCGGCGGAACAGGTTGCGGTTATACCAGATCAAATTGCTGATGTCGGCCGACTGCGGCAGGAAATAGACGCCGCCATTCTGTTTGTGGATTGCCGCCGGAATGAACTCGCCGAGCCAACCCGGCGTGAGCAAGGGCGTCAGGTCCATCGCCCAGCCGTGGGCGATACAATAATCCACTTTGAAGCCCTGCCAGTGAAAGTAGATGTCCGGCTGACTGCGTCCCTGAAACTGAAGCCGCCAGCCGACGGTATTGTAGACTTCACTGTTCGAGACGATCTGGTCGATCGTGACCCCGGGGTGGTTGGCCGCGAATTCGGCGATAACCGTCGCGAGAATCGTTTGCTCCGATTCAGTCGTGAACGTGTGTGCAAAGCGCAGGCGATTTGGACTCGGCTGCGGCAGCGCGAGGCGATTGCCCGTGAGCAGCAAGGCGGCGGCCACCATTCCGACCCGGAACCAGGTCGTGAGTTTGAGGGTCCCGCCCATTGGATTGCTCGAATCGAGGTCCGCGTTTTCTCAGTTCCGCATTCAAGGGATGACCCGGGTCGTAGCCGGGTCAAACCAGTGGCACTTGGCAAGATTGAACGACACGAAAACCCTTTGGTCGAGCGCCATGCGTACTGCGGCGCCCGCCCGGGCGACGAACGAATGCGAACCGGTGTTGAGATGGAAGAATGTTTCCGCACCGAGCGGCTCCACCAATTCTACAACCGCCTCGACTGCGGAATCCGGCCTTGTTCCGTTCGGGATCAAAGCAACGTCCTCGGGGCGCAAACCGAGAACGATCGACTGGCCTTTGCGCGAAGTCAGAGGTGCGGCGAGTTCCGGTTGGAGTCTGAGTTGAAAGCCATTTCTGGCTGCGGGATTCGACGGGGAGTCCTCGAGAAAACCCAGACTGTCCCCTTGCTCGTGCAACGTTCCGCGAAAGAAATTCATGGGAGGTGCGCCAATGAAACCCGCAACAAACAGATCCGCCGGGCGATCATAGAGTTGGATGGGTGAAGCGATCTGCCGAATGACGCCGTCCTTCATCACGGCGATGCGGTCTCCCATTGTCATGGCTTCCACCTGGTCGTGGGTGACGTACACCATGGTCGCGGCCAGACGCTGATGCAGCTTGGCCAGTTCCATCCGCATCTGGACACGCATGGGTGCGTCGAGATTCGAGAGCGGCTCATCGAACAGAAACGCCTTCGGCTGCCGCACTATGGCGCGGCCCACAGCCACGCGTTGCCGCTGGCCGCCCGACAGCGCTTTGGGGAGACGGTCGAGCAACGGTGTGATCCCAAGAATCTCCGCCGCTTCCCGGACGCGCCTTTCGATCTCCGCCCTCGGATACTTCCGCAATTTCAATCCGAACGCCATGTTTTCATAGACCGTCATGTGCGGATAGAGCGCGTAGTTCTGAAACACCATCGCAACGTCGCGGTCCTTAGGCTCGACCTTGTTGACGATCGTGCCGTCGATCGAAATCGTCCCTTGCGAAAGATCCTCCAGCCCGGCGATCAGGCGCAGGGTCGTCGATTTGCCGCAGCCGGACGGTCCGACGAGCACGACAAACTCCTTGTCTTCGACGGTCAGACTGACATTGTCTACGGCGCGAACCTCCTCGCCTTTCGGGCCTGCAAAACTCTTGGAAACATTTTCCAGAACGATCCGCGCCATGCTCCGCCGATTATCCTGACTGCATTGGCACTGTCGATAGCAGAGTCATGCTCGCCGTTCGTTTTGCTGTTCAGTGCAGCACCGGGCGGTTGCCCCTGCCGTGGAGTCGGCACCGTGCCCGGCGCTCGAGTTTGGGCATCTCCGCAGAGAAATCCCGAAGTCGGGATTCTCGATTTGACTGGCACCGCGCTCGTTCCTGATAGCCACTGCTACCACCAATAAACACGCGCATCCTCGTACTTGAAGAGTGCCCGTTTCATGACTAGCGTCGCGCCTTGAAATCCTATGAGCACATCCTCGAAGTTTGTTCCCATTCTCATCGGAGCGTGTCTGCTGTCGCTGGTCTTGTCCGCGCCCGGCGCCGATAGCGCTTCGACTTCATTGCGCGAATCCCTCCAGGCGCGCGCCAACCAGGAATACCCGCGACTCTTCGAACTCTACAAGCACCTGCACACCCACCCGGAACTCTCTCTCCACGAAGAAAAGACCGGCCAGCGGATCGCCGAGGAGCTGAAGGAAACCGGTTTTGAAGTCGCCACCGGGGTCGGCGGCCATGGCGTTGTGGGGGTTTTGCGCAACGGCCGCGGCCCGACGGTTCTGGTGCGGACGGACCTGGATGCGCTGCCGGTAAAGGAGCAAACCGGTCTACCGTACGCGAGCGGTGTTCGCGCAACGGACGATAAAGGCACCGAGGTGGAAGTGATGCACGCCTGCGGCCACGACGTTCACATGACGGTGCTGGTCGGCGCCGCGAGGACACTGGCGTCAGTGAAGGATCGCTGGCAGGGAACGCTGGTGATGATCGGCCAACCAGCGGAGGAAAAAGGTTCCGGCGCGCGAAAAATGCTGGCGGATGGATTGTTCACACGCTTTCCCAAACCCGACTATTGCCTGGCCTTGCACGTGAAGGCGGACCTGCCGGCCGGGTCCGTGGGCACCATCGAAGGCTACGCGCTGGGCAACGTCGATTCGGTCGACATTACCATTCGGGGCGTCGGCGGGCACGGCGCCTGGCCGCACAAGACGAAAGATCCGATCGTGCTCGCGGCCGAGACCGTGCTGGCGCTTCAGACCATCGTGAGCCGGGAGATTGCGCCGGGCGAACCGGCGGTGGTCACGGTCGGTTCGATTCATGGCGGCACCAAACACAACATCATCCCGGACGAAGTGCAGCTTCAACTGACGCTCCGATCTTACTCCGATGAAGTGCGGGCGCAAACGATCGCCGCCATCAAACGCATGACGCGCGGCCTGGCCGACGCGGCGGGCCTCCCGGAAGACCGCATGCCGATTGTCACTCTCGAGGAAAAGGAACGCACATCGGCGATGTACAACGATCCGGCCCTAATGCGGCGTGTGGCCGGCGCTTTCAAAAAACTGTTTGGCGAAGCCACCGTTCAGGCGGTCAAACCGGTCATGGGCGGGGAGGACTTCAGCGAGTACGGGCGCACCCAGGACAAGATTCCCATCTGCCTGTTCTGGCTGGGAGCGGTCAACCCGGACTTGGTGCGGGAGAGCGAGAAGACCGGCAAAAGCTTGCCCTCGCTTCATTCGAGTCAATTCGCGCCGTTGCCTGAACCCACCATCAAAACCGGCGTTATGGCAATGACTGGAGCGGTTTTGGAACTCGTCGGGAAAAACCAGTAATCCTATGCGAATCATCGGCCAACTCGAAAATGAGGCCAGCGCCCGCCTGTTCAGCGACTTCCTTTACTCCCAAGGTATCGAGAACCAGACCGAACCGGAGCGCGGTGGGGCGTGGGCGCTCTGGGTTCACGCCGAAGAACAGATGGACGCCGCCAAAGCGTTGTTGAACGAATATCGCCAAAACCCGCGCGATCCCAAATATGAACAAGCCGCCCGGGTCGCGGCTGAAAAATGGAAACAGGAACAAAAAGCCGATGCCGCCGCGGAAAAACGATTTCACGACCGACACAGACTTTTCCCGCGTGGCGGACTGCGCGTGGGTTATTTGACCGGGGTCCTTATTGCCATCAGCGTGGCGACCGCGTTGGTGTCGGACTTTGGCGACAACACCCGACCCATAACCTGGCTGCGCATTTCCAACTACGACGTGGAAGGAGGCGTCACGGCGCGGTTGGGCGGTTTGCCGGAAATTCGGCACGGCGAACTGTGGCGATTGTTCACTCCCATGTTCGTCCATTTCGGATTGCCCCACCTGTTCTTCAACATGTGGTGGATGTTCGACCTCGGGACGATGATCGAACGCCGGCAGAGCACACGGATGCTGCTGGTGCTGGTGCTGGTCATCGCCGCACTCTCCAACTTCGGGCAGTACCTGGTCGGCGGCCCAGGCTTTGGCGGCATGTCCGGCGTGGTGTACGGTTTGATCGGCTACATCTGGCTGCGGGGGAAATACGACCTCACCTCCGGCCTGTTCCTGCACAGCACCACGGTGACGATGGCGATGCTTTGGTTCGTCCTTTGCCTGGTCGGGGTCATCCCGCACATCGCGAATACGGCCCATGGCGTCGGACTCGGCGTGGGCATTGCCTGGGGGTATCTTTCAGCTTTCCTAGAGGCTCGCCGGTAGTGGCGAGGGCGTCCCGCTTGGACGGGCCTGTGAATTAACGGTTGGTTTCGGTGGCGTCCCGGGGCCGCGGTGT
>JACXTT010013418.1_pt1 | contig 10789 bp, 10 predicted proteins | sample 9270951 | NCBI WGS metagenome assembly JACXTT01 (sample SAMN15532306, study PRJNA645909) | rock metagenome | isolation source: weathered quartz diorite | place: Puerto Rico | collected 2017-06-21
CCGGCCCTTTTAAGTGTGATCTATAACAAAAGTGGCAGGTGGGGCAACGGAAGGTTTGCCGGTTGCGAGGTTGAAGCGGGCGACCTCGCGGTAAAGCGGGTCGCGCTCAGCATAGGGCGCCTCGAGCTTGCCCTTGGGGTCCTCGGTCTGCAGCAGCGGGCGGTTGCGGTCGTGGCGGGTGCGCAGCAACAGGTCGTGCGGGCTGGCGCGCAGGTACACGACCGTGCCGCAGGCCTTCAGCACCTCGCGGTTCTCGGCGCGCAGCACGGCGCCGCCGCCGGTGGCCAGCACGATGCCCTGGCGCGCGGCCAGCTCGCGGATCATCGCGGCCTCGCGGTCGCGGAAGCCGGCTTCGCCCTCGACCTCGAAGATCACCGGGATGCGCACACCGCAGTGCGCTTCCAGCTCATGGTCGGAATCGAAAAACGGATAGTGCAGGCGCCGCGCCACCGTGCGGCCCACGGTGGTCTTGCCGGCGCCCATCAGGCCGACGAAAAAGAGGTTGGGTCGATCGGATTCCGGTCGCTCGGAGTCGGATCGATCGGCGTCGCGCCGATCCTGGGCCTGGCGCTGTGCCGCCGGGCCTGTCGCTGAGGCTGTCACTGGACTGTCGTTCGGGAGCGTGGCATGCGGGCCGTCCTCCCCAGTTGGGAACTGCATCATCTTCTTATGTTGTGGCGCGGCCGGCAAGTGGCGAATGCGGCATGGCCCACATGGCCGGCCCGTCCCGGGGCCGCCTCCGGGCCTCCCGCGGCGCGCAAAAAAAGGCCGCATCCCTCGATGCGGCCTGCCAGTCTACTGTATCCGGCGCCTCCGGACGCCATGTCCCTACCTGAGCGACACGCTCTCGTTCAGGATGCGCGGGGTCAGGAACACCAGCAGCTCGGTGCGGTTGCGCACCTTGGCGTTGCTTTTGAACAGGTTGCCCAGCACCGGGATGTCGCCCAGCAGAGGCACCTTGTCGGTGTCGTTGGACTCGGTCTGGGTGTAGATGCCGCCGATCACCACCGTGCCGCCGTTTTCCACCAGCACCTGGGTCTGCACGTGCTTGGTGTCGATGGCAAAGCCCGAGGTGGTCTGGATGCCCACGCTGTCCTTGTTCACGTCCACATCGAGCAGCACATTGCCTTCGGGCGTGATCTGCGGCGTCACTTCCAGCTTCAGGTTGGCCTTGCGGAACTGCACCGAGGTCGCACCGCTGGAGGTCGCCGCCTGGTACGGCAGCTCGGTACCCTGCTCGATCAGCGCCTTGATGTTGTTGGCCGTGACCACGCGCGGGCTGGAGATGATCTTGCCCTTGCCGTCTGCTTCCAGTGCCGACAGCTCCAGCGCCAGGAAACGCGTGGCGGCGCTGTTGAACAGGCTCACCGCGATATTGGCCGGATTGGTGCCGTTGATGGCGCCTGCCGGCAGGCTCAGGAACGGGCCGTTGTCCGAGGTCGAGCCCGGCAGCACGTTGTTGTAGGTGTTACCGACCTTGGCGTTGTTGTACTGCCCGGCAAAGCCCAGCTTCACGCCCAGGTTGCGGCTGAAGGTATCGGTGGCCTCGACGATGCGCGCCTCGATGATCACCTGGCGCACCGGGATGTCGATCTTGCCGATGAAGTTCTGCACCTCTTCCAGCTTGGTCGCGATATCCGAAACGAAGAGCTGGTTGGTGCGCGCATCGGCCGTCAGCGAACCGCGCTTGGACAGCATGCGCGTGCTGGCGCCCGCCGCCCCTGCCACGCCAATGGGCGCCGCCGCAGCAACGCCGCCGCCCGCCCCCAGGCCCAGCAGCATCTTGCGCACGTCTTCGGCACGCTGGTAGTTGAGCTGGAACACCTGGCTGCGGATCGGCTCCAGGTCACTGATCTGCTGCTGCGACTCCAGCTCCAGCTTCTCCTTGGTCTGCAGCTCCGCCTTGGGCGCCACCCACAGCACATTGCCGTTGCGGCGCGAGGCCAGGCCCTTGGCATCCATCACGATCTGCAGCGCCTGGTCCCACGGCACGTCCTTCAGGCGCAACGTGATGTTGCCCTGCACGCTTTCGCTGGTGATGATGTTCAGGTTGGTGAAATCGGCGAACACCTGCAGCAGCGAGCGGATGTCGATGTTCTGGAAGTTCAGCGACAGGCGCTCGCCGCGATAGCCCGGGCCACTGATCAGCTTGGTCGGGTCTTCCTTGACCGGGCGCACCTCGACCACGAACTGGGTATCGGTCTGGTACGAGCTGTATTCCCAGTTGCCGCGCGGCTCGATCGTCAGGCGCGCGTTGCCGTTGGCGTCCGAAGCATGCATGCCCTGCACCGGCGTGCCGAAGTCGCTGACGTCGAAGCGACGCCGCAGGTTGTCAGGCAGCGTGGTGCCGAGGAAATCGACCACGACGTTCTTGCCCTGCTGCGCGATATTGATGCCCGAATCGCGCGAGGACAGGTCCACCACCACGCGCCCGGCGCCATCGGCACCGCGGCGGAAGTCGACATTGCGCAACGACGGCCGTGCCGCCGCGGCTGCAGGCGTCGCCGTCGCAGCCGGCGCAAACGTGGGCGCGGCGTTCTTGAGCGCCGGCGCCACGTTATCCAGCGCCACCACGAAGTAGTTGCCGCGCTGGTCGGTGCGATAGGTGGCGTTGCGCGTGAGGTCGAGGATCACGCGGGTACGGTCGCCGATCTGCACCACGTTGGCGGACTTGACCAGCTTGCCGCCGTAGTCGTACTGCGCGCGCCGGTTGGCAAAGCCGGTATCGAAGAAATCGATCGCGAGCCGTGCCGGGTTCTGCGTGGTGAAGTCCGCCGGCTTCTGCGCCAGCGGCCGTTCGAGCTCGATCGTGAACACGGTCTGCTCCCCGACCATGCTGACGTCAACCGCCTTGATCCGGTTGCTTTGTGCCAGCGCGGCCGGCGCGGCAATCACCAGCAACAGCGCCAGCGCCATCGTTGTCTTTGCGGCGCCCGCAAGCGCACGGTACCAGCGCGTGAGGGTCATGCCGCCACCTCCAGCTTCAGGCTGGTCATTTTCTCTTTCCACTCTGATACCCCCTCCCGGACCAATTCGCGCAGCACGATCTCCTGATCGGTGATGCGGACCACCCGGCCATAGCTCTGGCCGAGATACTGACCCACCTTGATATGGTGGATCTTGTTATCAACCCGCACGATGCCAAAGGTCTCCCCGTGCTTCATCATCATCCCGAGCATCTTGAAGTTCTCGAGCGGGTAGTCCTCCAGCGGCTCGCGGCGCCGCCCGGCTTCGGGCGAATCCGCCAGCGTCTTGTTCAGCTCGCCGATCTTGGCCTGCGCGAACGGCTCGGGCGCCTTGGCTGCGGCGTACTCGCGCGGCACATAGGGCCGGGCGTCGGGCAGCGGCTCGGGCGGCTTGGCGCGCGCGCTGCGGGTGGCATCCATCCACTGGCGCAAGGCGTCCTCATCGCTGGCGCCGCAGGCGCCCAGCAGGCCGACGGCCAGCGCCGCCACCGCGAACGTGCGTGGCGCCGTGGTCCAGGCGAGGCTGCGGGTACGCGCGGTGCGGCTCATTTGGCACCTCCTGCCTTGGCTGCCGTAGCGGCTGCCGCGGCCTTGCGCTGCGCGGCCTGCTCGTCCGGGTCGAGCGCGCGGTAGGCCATCGCCACCGCCTCCATCGACATCCCGCCATCCTTGGTATTGGCCAGCTGCAGGTTCTGCATCGACACGATCCGCGACAATGCCGCCACGTCGGCATTGAACTGCGCCACCTCGTGGTAGCGCCCGGTCACGCGCAGGTTCACCGGGATCTCGGCGAAGTAGGGCTTGATCACCGCCCCCTGCGGCTTGAACAGCTCGAACTGCAGGCCGCGTGCGACGCCGGCGTGGTTGACGTCGGCCAGCAGTGCATCCATCTCGGCCTTGTTGGGCAGCTGCCGCTCAAGCAGCGCCACGCGCTGCTCCACTTGCTTCTTCTGCTCGCGCAGCGCGTCCAGGTTGGCCACCTGCGCCACCTTGGACTGGTACGCCTGCTTCAGGCTTTCCTGTTCCTGGCGCTGGCGGTCGAGTTCGTCGAACCTGGCGCTCCAGTAGAACTGCCAGCCCAGCAGCAGCACCACGGCGGCGGCCAGCACCGCGAACAGCACGCGCGGCGCGGCCGGCCACGTCTCCGGTTCGCTCAGGTTGAGCCCGCGGAACTGGCCGGTCAGGTCGGCCAGGTTGATTTCAGTATTGAGCGCCATGGTCAGGCCTTTCCGGCTGCGGGTGCGGGAACTGGGGCGGCTGCGGGGGCACCCGGCACGGCCTTCTTGCCGTCGGCCGCCGCTTCCGGCGCGCGATACGTGAAGCGCATCGAGAACTCGAACAACCGGCGCTGCTCGCGCAGGTTGTTGGTCATGGTGACGGCCTTGGATTCGACCAGCTCGGCCTTGTCCAGCCAGGCCACCCCGCTCAGGTTGCGCAGCAGCTCGGAAATGCGCTCGTTGGACTGCGCCACCCCCGCGATGGTGAAGGCCTCGCCGGTCTGCTTCAGGCTGGTCAGGTAGACGCCCTCTGGCACCTGCCGCACCAGTTCCTCAAGCAGTTGCACCGGGCGGTTGCGCTCGGTCTGCAGGCTTTCAACGGCCTTCTGGCGCTGCAGCAGCGCGTCGATGTCCTTCTTCAGGCTGTTGACCTCGCGGATCTGCCCGTCCAGCTTGGCGTTCTCAGCGCTCAATACCTGGTTGAGCGCGACCACCGATGCGATGCGCCCGTCGATATAGTAGCCACCCAGCAGCACCACGGCAGCGCCAGCCACTGCGGCGCCGGCAAGCATCGTATAGACCTTCTTGCGGCGTGCTGCCTTGCGGGCTTCGTGGTAAGGCAGCAGGTTGACCGAAGGCAGTGTGTTCGTAGACATCTGATGCCTCCGGTGCGTTATTGCAGGCCGCGCAGGGCCAGGCCGGCACTGACGATGTACGCCGGCAGGTCGCGCTGCAGGTAGCGCTCGTTGACCTTGGCGTTGGTCGCCATGTTGGCGAACGGGTTCGCCAGCGTGGTGGTGATCTTGGCCTGGTGCTGGATCGCCGATTGCACGCCGAGCAGCGACGCATGCCCGCCCGAGAGCAGGATCTCGTCGACCCGGCCCAGGCTGGAACTGGCGATGAAGTTGCCGACCGCGGACTGCACTTCCATTGCCAGTGCATCCAGCGACGGCTTGAGCAGCTGCGCGCGCCAGGCTTCAGGCAGCGTGTTCTTGCGTTTCTTGATCTCGGCCTTGAGCGCGTCGAGGGTGAACATGCGCGCCGCACTCTGCGTGAGCTGGTCGCCGTAGCTGTTCAGCGGCTGCTCGTAGAGTTCTTTCCAGCCCTGGTAGAAGATCGCCTTGGAACGGCTGCCGCCCAGGTGGATCACCGCCACCACCGGCAGCGCGCGCGCATCGGCCTCGGGCATCTCGTGCGGCACGCCCAGCATCTGCACGATCGAGCGCTGCACCGCGTATTCCTCGACATCCATGACCTGGGGCTTGAGCCCGGCCATCTCGGCCGCGGTCACGCGCTCCTGCACGCGGTCGCTGTTGGCCGCCGTGACGCGCACGCCGATACCGCCCTCGGTCTCGCTGGGGCCGATCACGGCGAAGTCGAAGTTGACCGCCTGCGACGGCGGATAGAGCCGATGCGCCTCGGATTCGACCTGGGAATACAGTTCGTCTTCGGACAGGTTGTCCGGCAGGCTGACCGTCTGTGACTCCGTCAGCATGGATGGCACGCCCAGCACCACGTCCTTCGAACGGATTCCGGCCTTGCCCAGCGCGCGTTTGAGCGCGATCCCGACGGCCTCGATATTGATGACGTTGCCATCGGCAACGGCGTTGCGGTCCAGCAGTTCGCTGGCGCATTTTTCCAGCCGATAGTCTTGCCTGCTGCCCCCTGCGGACAGCTCGACTACCTTGACACTGGACGACCCGATATCCACACCGACCGTAGTCCGGCGTAGAAGCCCCGACAAAATGCCCCGACGCAAGGTGACCCCCTGACTTTTGAACTCGCCCCTGGCTTGAACGCTCTAATCGGGCGAGCCTTGTTTCTTGAATGAAACGTTTGCTCTTTTATGTTGGTCGATTCTCACAAAATCCAGCATCGGTGGCAATGTGCCGAACTGGCGCCGAGTTCTTTTTGAGAAGCCCCTCGCTAATCCGTTGCCAAAACCCCACGGTCGTCGGGTTCCCTTCCGTGCACGCTTGTGCGCCCGCCCGTACGCCTTTAGCTGCATGCAACGTCGCCGTGCATGCCAGCATTCGCCACATTACATCTTGTAACAGCGCGATAGCGGCGCCCGCACCACTGTACGCCCGGACGGGCCCATGCCGGAAGATATAATCCCGGGCACCCCTGACTAGGTATTTCCCTTATGGCCACCGCACAACACAAGTCCCACCCTGCCCGCCGCTCGATCTGGGCGCGGCTCATGTTCGGGGCGGTCGGACTGGTTGTCGCCGGAGCCGTCGTGATCGCGCTGCTGCTTGGCTACGCGCTGCTGGTGGCTGCGCCCAACCTGCCATCGCTGGACACCATCACCGACTACCGGCCCAAGATCCCGCTTCGCATCTACACCGCGGACAATGTGCTGATCGGCGAATTCGGCGAAGAGCGGCGCAACTTCGTACCCATCGCCGAGATTCCGGACGTGATGAAAAAGGCGGTCCTGGCGATCGAGGACGACCGCTTCTACGAGCACGGCGGCGTCGACTTCGTCGGCGTGTTGCGCGCCGGGCTGGCCAACCTGCGCGGCGGGCTGTCGCAGGGCGCCTCCACCATCACCATGCAGGTGGCGCGCAACTTCTTCCTCTCCAGCGAGAAGACCTACACGCGCAAGATCTACGAAATGCTGCTGGCGTACAAGATTGAGGCCAACCTGAACAAGGACCAGATCCTCGAGCTGTACATGAACCAGATCTACCTGGGGCAGCGCGCCTACGGCTTCGACAGCGCCGCGCGCGTGTACTTCGGCAAGTCGGTGCGCGACGTGACCCCGGCCGAGGCCGCCATGCTGGCGGGCCTGCCCAAGGCACCGTCGGCGTACAACCCGGTGGTCAATCCGCGCCGCGCCAAGGTGCGCCAGGAGTACATCCTGCAGCGCATGCGCGACCTGCGCTACATCACGCCCGAGCAGTACGACGAGGCCGTGCGCTCGGAGCTGAAGGTGCGCACCGAGGGCAACGAGTTCTCCACCCACGCCGAGTACGTCGCCGAGATCGTGCGCCAGCTGATGTACGCGCAGTACCGCGAAGAAACCTATACGCGCGGCCTGACGGTCTACACCACGCTGACCAAGCCGGACCAGGACGCCGCCTATGAGTCGGTGCGCGCCGGCATCATGAACTACGAGCGCAAGCACGGCTACCGCGGCCCCGAGGCCTTTATCGACCTGCCTTCCGACCCGGCCGAGCGCGAGCAGGCCATCGACGATGCGCTGGTCGAGCACCCCGGCAGCGGCGACCTGCGCTCGGCCGTGGTCACCAGCGTGTCGGCCAGGCAGGTGAAGGCGACGCTGCTGTCCGGCGAAGTGGCAACCTTCGAAGGCCCGGCGCTGCGCTTTATCTCGCCGTCGCTGTCGTCCAACGCGCAACCCAAGATGAAGATGCGCGCCGGCGCGGTCATCCGCGTGACCCAGGACGAGAAAGGCAGCTGGTCGGTGACCCAGCTGCCGGAAGTGGCCGCGGCGTTCGTGTCGATCAACCCGCAGGACGGCGAGATCCGCTCGATGGTGGGCGGCTTCGACTTCAACCGCAACAAGTTCAACCACGTGACGCAGGCCTGGCGCCAGCCGGGTTCCAGCTTCAAGCCGTTCATCTACTCGGCCGCGCTGGAAAAGGGCTTCTCGCCGGCCACGGTGATCAACGACGCACCGCTGACGATCGGCCCCGACACCGGCGGCCAGGTGTGGGAACCGAAAAACTATGACGGCCGCTTCGAGGGTCCGATGACCATGCGCCGCGCGCTGGCCAAGTCCAAGAACCTGGTCTCGGTGCGGATCCTGCGCGCGATCGGCACGCAGTACGCGCAGGACTACATCACGCGCTTCGGCTTCGAGGCCGACAAGCATCCGGCCTACCTGCCGATGGCGCTGGGTTCGGGCGCCGTGACGCCGCTGCAGATGGCGGGCGCATACTCGGTGTTCGCCAACGGCGGCTACCGCGTCAACCCGTACCTGATCCAGAAGGTGGTGGACGCGCGCGGCAACGTGATCTCCGAAACCCAGCCGCAGCGTGCCGGCAGCGACGCGGTGCGGGTGCTTGACGCACGCACCGCCTTTATCGCCGACACCATGCTGCGCGACGTGGTGCGCATGGGCACCGCCAACAGCGCCAAGCAGCGCCTGGGCCGGAACGACCTGGCGGGCAAGACCGGCACCACCAACGACGCGGTCGATGCCTGGTTCGCCGGCTACACTCCCAACCTGGTGGCGATCGCCTGGATGGGCTACGACCAGCCCAAGAGCCTGGGCGTGCGCGAAACCGGTGGCGGCCTGGCCCTGCCGATCTGGGTGGGCTATATGAGCAAGGCGCTCAAGGGTGTGCCGGAGTCGCCCGAGCGCCCTGCGCCGGAAGGCGTGCTGATGGTGGGCGGCGACTGGACCTTCGAAGAGAACGCCGGCGGCGCCGGGGTGGCTTCGGTGGGCCTGGGCGATCCGTGGCCGGGCAAGCAGGAGGAATCGGCCACCGCGCCGGCCGACACCGAGGCCGAGAAGAAGAAGATCCTGGAGATGTTCGGCGGCGCCTGATCACGGCCGCCAGACAGCAGAAAGCCGGCCACAAGGCCGGCTTTTCTTTTGTCCGCGAGGCAGGCTTTGCGTCAGCCCAGCGTGAGGGCCGCGCCGGCCTGCTCGCTGACGTAGCCCGACAGCGCCGCATACAGCTCGCCGCCGTTGCGGGTGTCGATCCAGCGCTCGCCGTCGCGGCGGAAGTGGAAGCCGCCGGCGCGCGCGGCCACCCACAGCTCCTGCATCGGCGCCTGGCTGTTGATGATGATCTTGGTGCCGTTCTCGAACTCCAGCTCCATCACGTTGCCGGTGCGGCTGATCTCAATATCGGCGTCGGCCGCGTCGGCGGCCGCCTCGACTGTGGCTTCGATGCGGTCCAGCTCCTGCGTGGCCAGGGCCAGGAACTCGCTTTCGCTCAAGGGGGGCATGCTAAACTCCGAGACCGCCGTTGCCGCCGCTGCCCGGACCGGGAGTACGTGGCGCGAACGGCTTTTTTGTTAAGAATCCTTCGGATGCCCGGCCGTTGCGCGTCAGGCATCCAACGCCTTGCCAACAGCCTAAAGGACGACCCGATGCTGCGTCGTGTTGCGATTGTATCGGCGTTTGCCGCCGCCCTTGCGATGCCCCTACTGGGCGGATGCGGCATCCGCGGGCCGCTGACCATGCCCAAAGTGCCGCCCGAGCCGACCCCGCCGACCGTGACGGATCCGGGCCTGGGCCGCGCCGATGCCATGCCGGCCCCGCCCGCCACCCCTGCCCCCGCCACGCAACCGGCCTCGTCCCCTGCCGCCCCCACCACCCGATAACCATGACCGCATTTTTCCATCGCCAGGACGGCGCGCTTGCCGTCGAGCAGGTGCCGCTGGCGCGCATCGCCGCTGAATTCGGCACGCCGACCTACGTGTACTCGCGCGCGGCGCTGACCGCTGCCTACCAGGCCTACGCCGCCGCCTGCCAGGGCCGCAAGGCGCAGGTCCAGTACGCCATGAAGGCAAACTCCAACCTGGCGGTGCTGCAGGTGTTTGCCAAGCTCGGTGCCGGCTTCGACATCGTCTCGGGCGGCGAGCTCAAGCGCGTGCTGGCCGCCGGCGGCGACCCGCGCAAGGTGGTGTTCTCCGGCGTGGGCAAGAGCGCGGCGGAAATGGAACTGGCGCTGGCACACGATGTGCGCAGCTTCAATGTCGAGTCGATCCCCGAACTGGACCGCCTGAACGAAGTGGCCGGCCGCATGGGCAAGCGTGCGCGCGTGTCGCTGCGCATCAACCCGGACGTGGATGCGAAGACGCACCCGTATATCTCCACCGGCCTGAAGGGCAACAAGTTCGGCATCGCCTTCGAGGACGTGCTGCCGACCTACCGCGCCGCGGCCGCGCTGCCGCACCTGGAAGTGACCGGCATCGACTGCCATATCGGTTCGCAGATCACTGAGGTGGAGCCCTACCTTGAAGCGCTGGACAAGGTGCTGGACGTGGTCGAGGCGCTCGAGCGCGACGGCATCCGCCTGGAGCATATCGACGTTGGCGGAGGCCTGGGCATCACCTACACCGACGAAACCCCACCGGACATCACCGGCTTTGCCACCACGCTGCTGGAACGCGTGGCCGCGCGCGGCCACGGCCACCGCGAGGTGCTGTTCGAGCCGGGCCGCTCGCTGGTGGGCAACGCCGGCGTGCTGCTGACGCAGGTGGAGTTCCTCAAGCCCGGCGCGGCCAAGAACTTCTGCATTGTCGATGCCGCCATGAATGACCTAGCACGCCCGGCGATGTACGAGGCCTACCACCGCATCGAGCCGGTGGTGCTGCGCGACGCGCAAGCGGTAACCTACGACATCGTCGGCCCGGTGTGCGAATCGGGCGACTGGCTGGGCCGCGACCGCGCGCTGGCGGTGCAGCCGGGCGACCTGCTGGCAGTGATGTCGGCCGGCGCCTACGGCTTCACCATGAGCTCCAACTACAACACCCGCCCGCGCGCCGCCGAAGTGATGGTCGATGGCGCCAGCGTGCACCTGGTGCGCGAGCGCGAACTGGTCGAGGACCTGTTCCGCGACGAACGCCTGCTGCAGGACTGAACCCCAAAGCCCGGCCCGCCTACGCGGCGGGCTGGCGCGC
>JACXTT010013419.1_pt1 | contig 10788 bp, 7 predicted proteins | sample 9270951 | NCBI WGS metagenome assembly JACXTT01 (sample SAMN15532306, study PRJNA645909) | rock metagenome | isolation source: weathered quartz diorite | place: Puerto Rico | collected 2017-06-21
GGAATTCAATGGGGGTTCCCGCTGGGTGCGAGACTCCGCGAGGGAGATTCTCGATCGAATGCCGAAACGTGAACGTCAACCAGGCGCGCAGCCCCACTTCGGCGAGGACGAGACTGGCGCACATCGTCACACCCACGGTTGTGAGAATGAGCGCCAGCCTGCGGCGGCCATGCGGTGGGCGGTGTTGGTGTGGATGTGGAGTCTTCAAGGCGTCCATGGTTTCAGCTTGGGCCGCGATTCTATGTGAGCGCCCGCCGTAACGCCAAATCTAAACGCGCCCCTGATGGGTTGATGGTTGACCGGCGGCGCGAAACAGATTGCATTGCGCGACGGATAGGAAAAATAAAGCACATTTTTATAGTTTGCTTGCTCTACCAGCGCAGCGGGCGTTGCCATGCCTCCTTCAGTTGCATAACATCGCTGTTGATGACGACATCACCCTGCAAGCCAAGCACTACAAACTGCGACGTGTCGAGTACATATCCTACCTCCCCGATGGCACACCCCGGCAGCGCCTCACAGAACGCCTGGCGGTGCTGCGGCGGCACGGTGACGACAAAGCGACTGGCAGTCTCAGCGTAGAGCAGCGTATCGTCGCGAGTGATGTCAGGCTCACGCGGCATGGCACGCAAGTCGAGGTGCATGCCGAGGCCACCGGCAAAAGCCATCTCAGCGGCGGCCACGCCAAAACCGCCGTCGGAGCAGTCGTGGCAGGCACTGACGAGACCGCGCTGCATGGCCTGGGAGAGCGCTGTGTACAGGGCGCTGGCGCGTGCGGCATTGACTTGAGGCACACGGTTACCAATGGCGCCGTGCAGGGCGTAGTACTCGGAGCCGCCGAGTTCAGCGCGGGTTTTGCCGAGGACGAAGATGAGATCGCCTGACCGTTTGACATCCATGGTCACGGCACGACGCACATCGGGCATGCGGGCCAGCACCGAGAAGAGCAACGTCGGGGGCACGGAAATTTTCGTGTCGCCGACATGATAGTCGTTCTTCATGCTGTCTTTGCCGGAGATACAGGGTACACCATAGGCGGTGCAGTAGTCGTACAGAGCCTGGTTGGCACGCACCAGCTGTGCGAGTTTATAGGGGCCGTCAGGTGTCCCGGGCGCCAGCACCGGGTCGGGCCAGCAGAAGTTGTCGAGACCAGCGATATGGCCCAGGCTGCCGCCAACGGCGATGACGTTCCGAATCGCCTCGTCGATGGCGCAGGCGGTCATGTGATACGTATCAATGTCACTGTAGCGCGGGCAGATCCCGTTGGCGACGATGACGCCCTCCATAGAGTCAAGCAGCGGGCGCAGGATTGCCGCGTCACTGGGGCCGTCGTTGTCTTTGCCCACCAGGGGTTTGATGACGCTTCTCGCCTGTACTTCGTGATCATATTGACGAATGACCCATTCTTTGCTGCAGATGTTAAGACGCCCCAGCATCTGCATGAGCGATGCAGTGAGATCGGGAGGACAGACAAAGGCTGGCTCAGGATGACGCGGCGGCTGCCAGTGCGCAGGCAAACGCATCTCGGGCAGACCGTGATGTAAAAAATCCATCTCCAACAGGGCGACAGTGGTGCCACGGTGCAATACATGGAATAGACCGGTATCGGTGAACGTGCCAAGCACCGTGGCTTCTACGTCACGCCGGGCGGCCAGGGCCAGGAAAGCATCCACATGCTGCGGGGGCACTGCGAGGGTCATGCGCTCCTGCGATTCCGACAGCAGAATCTCCCAGGGATCAAGCCCGAGATATTTGAGTGGCGCGCGCTCGAGGTGGAGCTCACAGCCGTTGCTCAACTGCGCCATTTCTCCTACAGAGGAAGAGAGCCCACCGGCGCCATTGTCTGTGATACAGGTGTACAGCTGGAAGTCACGGGCTTCGAGCAGAAAGTCGAACATCTTTTTCTGCGTGATAGGATCACCAATCTGCACGGCTGAAGCGGGCGATACCTCGCTCAACTCTAGCGAGGAAAACGTCGCACCGTGGATACCGTCTTTGCCAATGCGGCCACCGACCATGACGATGCAGTCACCCGGATGAGCCCGTTTGAGGTGTGCTGGTTCCCCACCGATCTGTGCTGGCATCAGCCCACCGGTGCCACAAAACACCAGCGGTTTGCCCAGAAAGCGTTCGTCAAACAGTACCGCGCCATTGACATCTGGGATGCCGCTCTGATTTGCACCGTCCTTGATGCCGCGGTGCACGCCCTTGAACACCCGCTTGGGATGCAGCAGGCGCGGCGGCAGGGGCCTGGCATAGTCGGGAGGGGCGAAGCACAGTACGTCGGTATTGAACAGCAGGCGGCAACCCTTGCCAGTGCCAAACGGGTCGCGATTGACTCCCACGATGCCAGTCATAGCACCGCCATAGGGGTCGAGGGCGGAAGGCGTATTGTGCGTTTCGACTTTCATGACCAGGTTCCACTGCTCGTTGAACTTGATCACCCCGGCATTATCGTGAAACACGGACACTAGCCAGTCGACGCGCTGCCCGATCTCCTCCGTCGCCCGCACAATACAGCTCTTGAAGAGACTGCGAATAGTCGTCTCATGTCCGTGCTCGTCCCGGTAGTCAATGATACTGTTAAAAATTTTGTGCTTACAGTGTTCTGACCAGGTTTGAGCCAACACCTCCAGTTCGCCATCGGTCGGCTCTGCCCCGAGACCGTGCACTTGACGCCGCTGCTGCCTTTGGGCATCGCGGAAATACGCCTGGATGGCGTGCATCTCGGGGAGGCTCAGAGATAAAAGCCCTTCCTGACTCAGGTGCACGAGCGCCTCATCGTCGCGCTCCAGCGAGATGGTGCGCACTCGGGGTGGTTTGTCCATCCCGGCAACAGGAGGAGGTAAAAACGCTTCGGGAGTGTCTCGCCAGGCGGCCGCTGCGGTGATACGCCACTGGTGGATTAATGGATTGGCCAGCACATCGCGCACTACGCGTTCGACATCCTGGCGTTGCAAGGCACCTCGCAGGAGATACAGGGAGGAGGTATACACTTCCCCCTGGAGTGGCTGGTCATAGATCTCTTCGAGGGCGCGTGCCGCTGTCCGTCCGACGTTATCGGTCACCCCGGGTAGCAAACCAACCTGCACGATCCAGTCACATGGCAGTGTCGGCCGTTTGGCCCAGCTAGACTCCTGGACAATCGCGTCGGTGAAGAGCCTCTGCCGGGCTACCTCGAGATCAGCGGGTGTGAGCGGTGCGTGGATCGTGTAGAGCGCCGCGGTGCGCACCTCCTCGATCGCCAGATGTAGATCGTCCTGTAAGGTACGTTGGAGGGCTTGACCGTGCACGTCAGGCGCCTGTGGCCGTGTGGCCACCACCAGAATGTTGACTTGTTTCATGCCCATGTATTCCGTCTACGGCGCCTGGTGACGTTTGGCAGCGCGCACAAACTCCAGAAACAAGGGATGCGGACGCAGGGGGCGGGAGAGCAATTCAGGATGAAACTGGGTAGCGATGAAGAACGGATGCGCCGGATAATCGAGGATCTGCATGATACGCCGATCCAGGGTCGTGCCACAAAAGAGCAGTCCAGCCTCTTCGAGCCTAGTCTTATAGGCGTTATTGAACTCGTAGCGATGCCGGAAGCGCTCGCGCACCACATCGTGTCCATAGAAGCGCTGTACGCGCGTACCCGGGGCGAGCAGGACATCGTGACCTCCCAGCCGCTGGGTGCCACCCAGGTCGCTGACCTGCTCCTGCTCCGGCAGCAGAGCGATGAGCGGTTCTGGCGTATGGGGCTCAAACTCGGTGCTGGTGGCTTTTTCCAGACCACAGACGTGGCGTGCAAACTCAATCGCCGCCATTTGGAACCCGAAGCACAGTCCCAGGTACGGCACCTGCCGTTCGCGGGCGTACTCAATACAGCGAATCATGCCCTCTGTGCCACGCAATCCGTAGCCCCCAGGGACGATAATACCGTGCACACCGTCGAGGCACTTGTGCACCGAGTGCGCTGTGTTGTCGAACTCCGTGGTATCGATAAACTGCAAGTTAATATGGACGTCCTCGCTGGGTTCGGTATGGACCATCGCATTGGTAATGCTGATATACGAGTCCCGCATGGACGAATATTTCCCAGTCACCGCAATGGTGAGATCTGGACAGTGCCGCTTGGTATGACGCACGAACGGCGCAAAGGGTACCTGATGAGGACCATCTTTGGAGGAATACGGCATATTCAAACGCAGCCGACTGGTGGTAATTTCCGCCAGCCGCTGCTCCTGGAACAACGCCGGCAACGTATAGATGTTATCCGTATCTGGGCTGCTAATCACGTGGTCGATGGCCACGTTACAGTACAGGCTGATCTTTTCGCGCACCTTGGGTTCTAAGGGCTGTTTGGAGCGACATACGATAATGTCGGGCTGGATGCCCATCTCGAGGAGTTTTTTGACGCTATGTTGCGTGGGTTTGCTCTTTTGCTCGCCTGACGCTTCGGCCCAGGGCACCATGGTGACGTGCGCGAACATGACGTCATCACGCCCCTCATCGTACATGAGCTCACGTGCCGCTTCGATGAAGTGCAGGTTTTCGATATCCCCTACGGTGCCGCCAATCTCCACCAGCACCATATCGTACGGCCCTTCTTTGGCCTTCTCACGGAGGAGATATTTAATTTCGCCCGTGACGTGCGGCACAATCTGGACATCACGCCCCAGGTATTCTCCTCGGCGCTCTTTGGACAGAATACGCCAGTAGATCTTCCCGGACGTCATGTAGTTAAAACTGTTCAGGGTGGTGTCGAGGAAGCGTTCATAGGTGCCTAGGTCCAGATCACACTCCGTACCATCATCGAGGACAAATGTCTCACCGTGCCGGTAAGGGTTTAACGTGCCAGCGTCGAGATTGAGATAGCCGTCGATCTTGATTGTGGACACGGAAAAGCCAAGAAACTGGAGGAGATGCGACAGCGAAGCGGTGAACACGCCCTTGCCGACACCAGACATGACGCCGCCCGTGACAATAATATATTTGGTGCGTCCCACACGATAATGGGGGGGAAAGAAGGCGAGATGTTCAGAATCATCCGTGCGTATGCTCAGTTCCTCACGATCAAAATCTTTCATGGGGCCATCCTCGTCGTAAAAGACGTATGCTCGATGGGCGTCGCAGGGCCTACGGAGAGCAACAGCAAATCCAGTGCTATTGCAACTTGCATTTAATCTCTAATGGTGGCACTGCTCAGCCTCGAAAGCAAGAAAAAAGTAGTACGTCAGGAGGGGGCTGCTGGCAGGATGCGGACACGCCGTCCTTCAATACGCAGGCGGTTCTCAGCCCACAACTGGATCGCCTGCGGATACAGCTCGCACTCCGCAGCAAACACCCGCGCTGCCAGTGACTCAGCGGTGTCGTCATCGTGCACCGGCACTGCGGCTTGCAGGATAATGGGACCATGGTCATAGCACGCATCGGCGAAGTGCACCGTACAACCGCTGAGCTTCGCCCCGGACTCGAGCACAGCGCGGTGCACGCGCTCACCGTACAACCCCCGTCCGCCAAAAGCCGGGAGCAGGGCTGGATGGATATTCATGACACGCCCCACCAGGGCTGGCGGTGGCTGGTAGAGCGATAAAAAACCCGCCAGAACCACCAGATCGATGGGGTAGCGGGTCAACACGGCATTCATGGCGTCGTTAAACGCCTGCAGGTCTGGATAGTCGTGGCGTGGCACTGCCACAGCATCCAGGCCATGCTGTCTCGCGCGCACCAGGCCATAAGCCTCGCTTTTACTGCTCACCACCACGACGAGACGCGCGCTGAGGCGCCCTGCGAGAATAGCCTGCTGCATATTCTCTAGCGTCCGACCGCTTCCCGATAACAGCACTGCCAGGTTGAGGATACGCGCCATAATCTTTCCGTCTCTCCCTTTGGGAGAGAGTTGTAGCGGGGGTGCGGGACTTTAGCCAGCTACCGTGAGATGCGTCACGTCGTTCAAGGCGACAACGCGCCAAGTCTCTCCCTGCACCGCAATCGTATGAATCCCACAATTGTGGGACTCAAAAGTCCGTTTCCCAGTGCAGTCGAACCCCAGGGCACGCAGCCCTACAGCCGTGCAGACCCCACCGTGCGTCACCACAATGAGGTGCTGTGCCTCTGTCATGGCCAGAATCTCCTGGATGGCCTGCACTGCCCGGTCATAAAACTGCCGCCACGTTTCAGCTCCGGCTGGGGCTACGTCGTATGGATTGGCACTCCGGGCGGCATAGACTTCTGGATGACGCTCCCGAATCTGCGGCGATGAGAGCCCCTGCCACACACCGAAGTTTATCTCACGCAGGCCGGGCTTCTGCACCACACGCAGCCCAATGCCCTGCCCGATGATCTGGGCCGTCTCATAGGCCCGCATCAAATCACTACTGTACAGCGCCGTAGCTCCCAGGGGGGCAAGTCGTCTGCTGGCCAGACGAGCCTGGGCGCGTCCAGCCTCGTTGAGTGGGATGTCCATATGTCCCTGGATGCGCCCTGACTGATTCCAGTCCGTGGTGCCATGTCGCACGATATACAGGAAGCGTTCCGCAGCGCTCATAGTTGCTTCAGCCGTGGGCCCTGAGGGGTATCTTCAATGACATAGCCGCGCTCCCGAATCTGCGCCCGCAGCGCGTCAGCCCGAGCGAAATCGCGTACCTGGCGGGCTTGTTGCCGCTCCTCCAGGAGGGCTTCGACCTGACGATCCACGGTTGTCTCGTCTGTGGCCAAGAGTCCGAGCACCGTATCGAAACGGTGCATCAGGGCAGCCACCTGCTGGGCTGCAACAGCGCTGAGCTGCCTCTGGGCGATGGCACGATTGACGTCCCGGACCATGGCAAACATTGCCCCGAGCGCCCCGGCAATGTTCAAATCGTCGTCCAGTGCTTCCTCGAATAGCTGTTGTGTCTCCGCGAGGAGTGGTTGCACGTCGAAGCCCTCGCCCTGGGCCATCTGCAGCTGCTGCATAAAGTCGAGAAGACGTTGTACCGCCTGCTCCGCCGCGTGCAGACTCTCGACCGTGAAGTTCAGCGGCTGGCGGTAGTGGATAGACAGGAGCGCGTAGCGCAGCCCTTTGGGCTTAAAGCCTTTATCGAGGAGGTCACGGAGCGTGTAAAAATTGCCCAAGGACTTGGACATTTTCTGGTTTTCGAGCAGCAGATGGCGGCAATGCAGCCAGTAGTTAACGAACGGCTCCCCAGTAGCAGCCTCAGACTGTGCAATCTCATTTTCATGGTGCGGAAAGATGTTGTCCTCGCCACCCGTATGAATATCGAAGTGCGGGCCGAGATATTTCATCGACATGGCCGAGCACTCAATGTGCCACCCTGGGCGACCTTTGCCCAACTCGGTCTCCCAGTAAATGTTCCCATCGTCGGGCGTCCAGGCTTTCCACAGAGCAAAATCACGCACGTCGTCTTTGGCGTATTCGTCACTATCGATGCGTCCGCTGGCGCCGCCCTGCAAGGTGTCGAGTTCCAGGTGCGCCAGTTTGCCATAGCTGGCAAAGCGATCAATCCGATAGTAGATCGAGCCATCCACCGTATACGTATAACCGCGTTCCTGGAGCTTCTTGATGAGCGCGACCATCTCAGGGATATGGTCCGTGGCTGCCGGGTAGACTTCCGCCGGTTCTATGTTCAGCGTCCGCAGGTCATCAAAAAAAGCCTTGGTGTAGACTGCCGTAAAGTCGCGCAGCGGCATGCTGGCCTTCTGTGCGTCGCGGATTATCTTATCCTCTACGTCCGTGAGGTTCATCACCTGCGTGACCGTGTAGCCACGATACTGCAGGTACCGCCGCAGGAGGTCTTCAAACATGTAGGCGCGGTAGTTCCCGACATGCGGGTAGTTCCAGACGGTCGGTCCACACGTATACATGCGGACCTGCCCCGGTTCTAGCGCATGAAAGTCGTCTTTGTCCCTGGTCAGAGTATTGTAGAACCGTAGCATGCGTACGCCGTGCCTTCTGCAAAAAGGAACCTCCACAATGCGACAGCTCTCGCCGCAACGGGGCGATTGTAGCCGCGTGTCAGGGGGTTGTCAACCTGGCCGGGTATGCACGTCTGGACGTCGAATCGTCCTTAGAACCTGTTAATTCAGATAGTGGTTCAGCGCCTTTTCCTTGGCCAGAGCACGCAACTTGCTGCGCGCGCGGCTTTCGATCTGGCGTACGCGCTCGCGTGACAGCCCGAGTTCACGTCCAATAGCGGCCAGACTCTTCGGTGCGCCGTCAAAGCCGAAACGCGCCCGCAGAATGCTCGCCTCACGGGGGTCGAGGTGATGGAGAAGCGCATGGACTTCATTAATCATTGAGGTGTGAAAGAAGACCTCTTCACTGGACGGCAGGCTCTGGGAACGTAGGAGATCGAGCTGCGTGGTCTCGCCATCGTCTTTGAGCGGAGCATCCAACGATATCTGTGGACGATAGACCCGCAGTAAGTCCGCGATGTCTTCCGGATGCATATCCAGGACACGCGCTAACTCCTCAGGGGTCGGTTCCGTGCCGGTGGCGCGGTGTATCTCCTCATACTTCTGCCGCACCCGTGAGAGCGCTTCGGCCTGTTTGATTGGCAGGCGCACCGCACTGCCCCCCTCGGCCAAGGCGTGCATGATGGCCTGGCGGATCCACCACACGGCATAAGTGATAAAACGCGTCCCGTGCTCAGGATCGAATTTGCCCGCCGCGTGCAGGAGACCGAGATTGCCCTCATTGATCAAGTCGGCGAGGGGCAGCCCATACCCCTTGTATTTACTGGCCACCTGCACCACAAAACGCAGATTCCGTTCCACCAGTTCGCGCAGCGCCTCGGCATCTCCCCCCTGGATACGGCGCCCGAGCGCAATTTCTTCTGCCGGTGTCGGCACAGATTTGGTGCGCACCTCAGCCAGGTAAGCAGCTAGGGAGTCAGAAGTGATCTGCCGCAGTGTGTGCCGTGGGGCGTTCATGCATCTCCTAGGGTCGAGCAGCAAGGCGGTAATACCACGCTACGACGATACGGCCATGGCCCGGCCTCTGGCTGTGGCCTCGGCACCCGTACGTCGCTCTACCTGGACATCCGTATCTAAAGCATTATACGCTGTCGCAACAGCTACCACCAATTCCGGGTAGCGTGCTGGCCCCAGCCGTGCCTCCAGATGGCTGGCCCTCGCCCCTCTTGCCTCTACTTGGTGCCAAACAGCCGGTCCCCCGCATCACCTAGGCCAGGCAGGATATAGCCGTGCTCATTGAGGCGCTCGTCGACCGCCGCGGTGTAGATGGGCACGTCAGGATGTTGCTCATGCACGTGGGCAATGCCTTCGGGTGCAGCCAGCAGACAGATGAACTTCAGTGTCTTGGCACCAGCATCTTTCAGCCGATGCAAGGCCGCCACCGCCGAGTTGCCGGTGGCAAGCATGGGATCGACGACCAGGACATCACGTACCGCAATATCCTCGGGGACTTTAAAATAATACTCGATAGCTATGTGTGTCTTCGGATCGCGATACAGACCGATGTGACCGACGCGGGCTGAGGGGATGAGCTCGAGCATACCGTCCAAGATGCCGTTCCCGGCGCGCATGATCGACACCAAGACCAGCTTCTTGCCGGCCAGCACAGGGGCTTGCATCGATGCCAGGGGCGTGTTGATACGCACGTATGTCAAGGGCATGTCGCGCGTCACTTCGTACGCCAGAAGCATGCTGATCTCGCGCAACAAGGCGCGAAATACCGCGGCACTGGTCTCGGCGTTGCGCAGCAGGGTGAGTTTGTGTTGCACCAGGGGGTGATCGATCACCACCACGGTCTCGGCCATAGGTCAGGTCCTTTCGTACCCCCGGCCTAGGTCACTCCTGTAACCCCCGGCCAAGAGGTTGGGCCAGCTCTGCCGCATTGGGTACAGGGCCTTCGGTATAGTAGCCAGCGGCTTTCTTGGCTTGCATCTCCACATAGGCATCGGGCGGAATGCGGTCTTCAGGAAGAGGGACACGGGTGGCAATCTGAATACCGGAGTTACGGATAGCCCTATACTTCATATCACTCATCGACACGAGACGGTCGATCTTGGTGATCCCCAGCCAGTGCAGGACGTCCGGCATGAGTTCCTGAAAGCGCATATCCTGCACACCGGCAACGCATTCCGTGCGCGCGAAGTAGGACTCCGCACGATCACCCCCGGCCTGACGTTTGCGCGCGTTATAGACGAGAAATTTCGTCACTTCGCCAAGGGCCCGCCCTTCTTTGCGATAGTAGACAATGACCCCGGCGCCACCCTCCTGCGCCGTGTGCACACAGACCTCGAGCCCGTGCACGAGATACGGCCGGCAGGTGCAGATGTCCGAGCTAAACACATCCGAGCCGTTACATTCGTCATGCACACGCACGGCCAATGGTCGCGCTGGATCGGTAATCGCTGCCACCGGCCCGACAATGTAGACCGTCAGCCCACCGATGGGCGGCAAGAACACCTCCAAATCCGGGCGTGTCACCAGCTCAGGAAACATGCCGCCTGTCTGCTCGAACAGGGTATGACGCAAGGTGCTTTCATCAATTCCGAAACGCCTGGCGACACCCGGGAGATACCAGACTGGCTCGATGGCGGCCTTGGTGACGACAATGTCCCCGCCCGCCAGCAGAATAGTGCCATCAACTGCAAGCCGCCCTTTGGCCACCGCGTCCTGGAGTTCTGGCATGTTGATGTGGGCGCGTGTCACCGCAATAGTCGGACGAATATCGTAGCCATGGCTATACCAGTCGGCAAAGGCCTGGCAGACGATCGCCCCGAACGGGTCGAGTGAGACGATCGTCTCCGGCTGCGCCCAACTGGGGTAGGGTCCAAT
>JACXTT010013420.1_pt1 | contig 10788 bp, 9 predicted proteins | sample 9270951 | NCBI WGS metagenome assembly JACXTT01 (sample SAMN15532306, study PRJNA645909) | rock metagenome | isolation source: weathered quartz diorite | place: Puerto Rico | collected 2017-06-21
CCATTCCTGGAGACCGCGGCGGAGATAATCCGCGTTCAGCTCCAGCGTGTGGCAGATGTTCTCGTAGGCGAAGACCCAGGAGTTGTCCGAAGAGAACAGCCACTCCTCGGCCTCCGAGAACAGTTCGCGGCCACGGGTTTCACGGGCGAATGCGAACTTCTGGTAGCAATCGACCGCGTCTTCGAGCACGGCCAGCATCAAGCGCTTCTCGCCGCGCTGCGCCGAGCCCCGCCCGCGGAAATGGGCGAAGAACTGCGAGGGCAAAAGCGTATCCGGCTCGAACAAACTGACGACTGACTGACGCATTTCTGAACTCCTCCTCCTCCGTGAGGCACTGTGACTTCGGTATCCGAGTCTCTGGACTTCGGATCCATCACCTCGACACCAGCGACGCTCCGCACCATAGCGATGGTCGACTACGGAAAGCTAATGAAAAACTCTTTCTATCATTATTAGGCGTTCTTATCGCGACGCGTCAAAAACGCCGCAGGCGCTCGAACTCTCGCGAGCGAGCGCGAGAGCTCTGAAAGCGGTGAAGCGAGCGAGGCGGCGATCTACTCGACGACGATGCCGCCCGGAGCGCCGGGCGCAGCCACGGGAGAACCCGTGCTGGGCGGAGCGGCGGACGCCTTCTGGCACGTATCGCGTTCCTGGGTGAGCTTCGCGATACGAGTATTCAGCGTCTCGCGCTCGTTCTTGAGGCTGAGGACCTGCTTCTCGTACTGGCCGACCTTGGCCCTTAGCGCATCGGCGTCACCCCACTTGGCGTGGCCGATGAAGACGCCGGCACCGATGCAGGCAAGGATCACGATCAACCATCCGGCGTAGGTCCAGATGGTGTCGACCACCAGCTGCTGCGGAGACTTTTCCTCGTCGCTCTGCATTGTCGGACGCCTCGTCGCGGCCGAGCGCGGAACGCCGCTCGGCCGCGGGGCGGACTCTACGAAAGCGACATTCGCAGAGTCAAGGAAACGAAAGCGGGTTAGGCGGCCCGCTGCGCTCCGGCGATCGCGTGCTGGCGATCACGCCAGTCGAGGAGCGACAGGCGAACCCGGGTCGGATTCAGCTGGAACAACTCGCAGAGGCGGTCGAACGCGAAGATCGACTCGTCACCCGTTGTTCTAACCCACGCGAGCGTCTCGACGAAGATCTCGCCGTGCTCGCGGCCGAGGTTCACTTCCTTGCGGAACGTCTCGATGCCGTCGCTGAAGACGGTCCACAGCAGCGAGATCTCGCCGGACCAGTTCGGCTGCTGATCGGGGAAGAACTGCTCGGGCAGGATGAAGTCCGGATCGAGTCCCGAGAAGCCGACGGAATCCACAGGGTCAGACAACGATTGACTCATTTTCGCGCTCCTGATCGCCGCCTCATGCGGCTCGAAGCGTATCCAAGCAATTCCCTCGCCACCCCCAATCGCCCTATACACGGGACCGAATTCACAAACCTGACGGACATTTAAGCCATATTTTGGCACTCTCGGTCTGGATCTTTTCGGATACGCCTCGCAACGATTTGCGTCCAAGCGACGAGAATTGTCACCGTCGTCCGACTGTTCTAGGGCCGCCACCGGGCACGAGCCTTTCGGTCGCAAGTGTAGGAATTCTGCAACATTCGCGTGATCGGCCTCGGTCCGGGCTTGAGGGCAACGCCGTCGACCCTGACGATCGGCATGACCTCGAGTGTGCTCGCCGTCAGGAAGGCCTCATCCGCATTCAGCAGGGAGGAGACGCTGACGCGACCTTCGATGACTGAAATTCCTGCACGCTGCGCGAGCACGAGCACGCGGTCTCGAGTCGTGCCCGGGAGCACGCCCCTGGAGAGTGCCGGCGTCGCTAACACGCCGCGGCGAACGACGAAGATGTTGCTCGTGGTGCCTTCGAGCACTTCCCGGCCCTTGCGCACGTACAGCCCTTCGAATGCATGCTGCTCATGGGCCACCGTCTTCCCGATCGCCGCCGTCAGATAATCCGTCGTCTTGAGGCCCTGCAGGTAGCGATCGGAACCTGGGTGAAAATCGAGCAGCACGATCGGGACCCCCTCGCGCCTGAGCTCTGCGAGGTTCGTGGGCAAGGATCGGGCGATCATCAGGATGGTCGGCGTGGGTCTTCTCGGGAAAACGAGCCCCTCGCCGCCGACCCCACGGGTGACCGTGAGCCGCACGGCGGCATCGCGGCCCGAGAGCGCGTTCCGGTCGAGGAGCGTTCGGATGCGAGTTTTCCACCAGGTCCGCTCGCGGGGGATCGGCAGGCGCAACGTCCGTGCGCCGGAGGAGAGCCTCTTCAGGTGGTCCCCCAAAGCGAAGGGGCCCTCCGGATAGATGCGGATCGTCTCGAACAATGCATCGCCGTACAGAAGGCCGCGGTCGAGCGGGGAGATTCGCGCTTCCTCGACGGGGACGAACTCCCCGCCGACGAACACGACCGCAGAAGCGGGCTCAGCCGTCGGACGCGGCATCGGCGAAGGCGCGGGCTTTCAGGAGGCACTCGTTCCACTCGGAGGCCGCTCGGGAATCCCAGACGAGGCCGCCACCCGCGCGATAGCGGAGCGTGCCGCCGGAGATCGTCGCGGTTCGGATCGCAACGCTCATCGAGAAGCTGCCGTCCGGCTCATGGTGGAGGATGGCTCCGGTGTAAGGACCACGGGGACCCTCCTCGAGCGCATCGATGATCTGCATGGCGCGGAGCTTCGGCGCTCCCGTGATCGATCCGCCCGGAAACGTCGCCCGGAGGATGTCGGAGAAGCGCAGAGCGGATCGAAGCCGGCACGAGACCGAAGATTCCAAGTGATGGAGCCCGGGATACGTCTCGACCTTCCACGCGTCGTCGACGCAGACCGATCCGGTCGTCGCGATTCGGCCGAGGTCGTTGCGCTCGAGGTCGACGATCATCACGTGTTCGGCGCGCTCCTTGGAATCCGCGAGAAGATCGTCGCGCATGCGTTGGTCTTCGCCCGGGCCGACTCCGCGAGGCCTCGTGCCCTTGATCGGACGAGTCGTCAGCCGATCTCCGTCCCGGCGGAGGAAGAGCTCCGGGGAGATGCTCAACAGTTGCCAATCTCCAGCGTCGACGTACGCCCCGTATGGAGCCGCATGCGCGCTCGCGATTCTCTCGTAGAGCTCCGCGGCGCTTCCTTCGAACGCGGCCTCGAATCCGACCGACAGGTTCACTTGGTAGACGTCGCCCGACGCGATCCACGATCGCACGCGGTCGAACGACGCTTGGTAGCGAGAGCTCTCGACGATCGGCCGCAGCGGCGCCATCCGTGCACGGTGGCGCCGACGGCGTCCGAGGATTTCGGGCTCGGTCCGCCAAACGCCGCTCCGATGATCGAACGCGTGCGTGCGTGCGTAGGATGCGAGCCACACCAGCGGCAGATTCGGGGGTAGAGGGCGTCGTCCCGATCGAGGCTCGATGAATCGCCCGAGCTCGTACGCCAGCATGCCGATCACGGTTCGGCCCGCGGCAGCTTCGCCGTCGAGAAACTCGTCCAGTGTTTGGAGCGGATCGTGAAGCAGCGCGCCGCGTATGTCGATCAGGAGAGACCGCTGCGGCTCCCACGCGAGAATCGACCACGGTGCGTCCGGGCGCCCCGCGCGTCCGTCGAGGAAAACCACGCCGCTCCGATCACGAACTTCGGCGAACACTTCCGACGGCGTCGGAGGGCGGGCATCTTCGACATCGCACGTGTCGGAGCGGATCGCGGCATCCATGCGCAGTCGTTCCGACTGTTGCGACTCGTCGCGCCCGTGTCTAGTGTGCGCCTGCGAGTGAAGCCGAACCGTCGTGTCGGAGTTGTGACACTGCAGGACGGCGCGTGGAGCGCGGTGATTCGAGTCCGTCAACTTGACACGTAATGGGTCGGGGCGTACGCTCTCGGATGGACCGTCGTAGGTATCCCCGATCCCTCTGAGGGCTTCACTATACTGTCGAGTTCCGTAGACCGCGTCGTGCAGCTCGCGTGGCGATGGGCGTACCCGACTCTCTAGGGGTTAGGTTTCGAAGGCAGGAGTCCATGGCGAAACAACCTCCGTCTCGCGTTGCGACCGCAACCTCGAAGGCATCGGCTCCGGCGAAGGCGCCCGCGGCTTCTGCCACGCTCGACAAGAAGCAAGATCCGAAGAAGAAGATCAGCAAGCTGATCGACCTCGGCAAGGAGCGCGGCTACCTCACCTACACGGAGGTGAACGAGGCCGTCCCGCGCGAGGGCTCCACCCCGGAAGAGCTCGACAGCGTGATGTCGATGCTCGGCGACATGGACATCGAAGTCGTCGAGTCCATGGAGGAAGACAGCTTCGCGCCCGAGCCCGAGCAGGAAGCCGAGGCCGAGCCCGAGCCCGAAGCCCCGGAGCCCGCGGAGGAGCGCTCGTTCGGAGACACCTCCGACCCCGTCCGGATGTACCTCCAGGGGGTGGGGGCGGGGCCGCGCCTGTCGCGGGAGGAAGAATTGTCGACCGCGAAGGGGATTGAGGCCGGCAAGCTCCAGGTGGCAGACGAGGTCTTCTCGGTGCCGCTCGCGCTCCACTACGTCATGACCATGGCGGAGAAGCTGAAGAGCGGAGAGGTCGAGGCCCGTCAGGTCCTGTTCGACGAAGACGACGAGGTCGACTCTCCCGAGAAGGAGGAGCGCCGCGTCCAGGCGTTTCTCAAGTCCGTGATGCCGCTTCGTCGCTTCTCGGCCGAGCGCAGCAAGGTCGAATCCGGGGCGAAGAAGCTTTCGGTGAAGGACGCGACCAAGCGTGACAAGAAGCTCGAAGGCCTGCAGGAGAAGATCAAGGGCGGACTGGTCGCGCTCGAGCTCGGCGAGCGTCACATCGCGGCGATCGTCGACAAGCTGAAGGAAGCGACCGACCTGATCCGCGTCCACGAGCGCAAGATCCGCGACTTCGAGACCCGCTCCGGCAAGAACATCAAGGAGCTGGTGCAGAAGAGCCAGAGCGTGAAGACGGGCGACAAGCGCGCGATGCGAGCCGCCTCGCAGTCGCTGAAGCTACCGCCCGAGGAGATCCTGCGGCTCTCCGAGATCGTCCGCGCGGGGAAGAAGCGCATCGGCGAGGTCGAGACCGAGATCGGCATGTCGCGCGACTCCATGTTCGGCTCGCTCCGCCGCATCCAGCAGGGCGAGCACAAGGCGCAGGAAGGGAAGCGCCGGCTCATCGAGGCGAACCTGCGCCTCGTCGTGTCGATCGCGAAGCGGTACACGAATCGCGGTCTCGGGTTCTTGGATCTCATCCAGGAAGGTAACATCGGCTTGATGCGGGCGGTGGACAAGTTCGAGTATCAACGCGGGTACAAGTTCTCGACGTACGCCACGTGGTGGATCCGCCAGTCGGTGTCCCGTGCGATCGCCGACCAGGCGCGCACGATCCGCATCCCCGTCCACATGATCGAAACGATCAACAAGGTCCTACGGACCTCGCGTTACCTCGTGCAGCAGCTCGGCCGCGAGCCGAGCCCGGACGAGATCGCGAAACAGATGGAGATGCCGTCGGACAAGATCCGCAAGGTCCTGAAGATCGTGAAGGAGCCCGTCTCGCTCGAGACGCCGATCGGCGACGACGAGGAATCGAGTCTCGGCGACTTCGTGGAAGATCGCCAGAGTCTGTCCCCGGCCGATGCCGCGATGTACTTGAACCTGGAAGAACAGACGCGGAAGGTGCTCGCCACGCTCACGCCCCGCGAGGAACAGATCCTTCGCATGCGCTTCGGCATCGGCGAGAAGACCGACTACACGTTGGAAGAGGTCGGCCAGCGCTTCGCGGTCACCCGCGAGCGCATCCGTCAGATCGAGGCCAAGGCGCTTCGCAAGCTGCGAAACCCGTCGCGCGTGAAGTCGCTCGAAGCGTTCGTGCAAAGCTGAAGTGAATCGCAGCGGTGCCTTCGGGCGCACGCGGGCGGAAAGGAGGTTCCGATGCTCAAGGATCTCGAGAAGGAGCTGAAGCGCTGGCGTGAGAAGCGGGCGCAGAAGCCGGCGAGTGGGCCACGTGAGGCACTCGCTCCGTCGTCGTCGTCGACGGATCGTCGCACGGTTCGCGTCAACGGACAGGAAGTCGTCGTCGTCAAGAAGGGCCGCAAGGCTCTCGCCTAACCACACTCCCTCATCTCGAAGGCGGGCGCCGCGAACGTCGCGACGCACCGCGGGTCTCGCGCGGCCGCGGAGCTTACCGAGCGGTCCGTTCTACGCTATAGGAGCGCGTCCCGCACGGGCCGACCGACATGAGATTCTCGCAGCTACTCGCTCCGACGCTGAAGGAAGACCCGGCCGACGCCGAGGTCGTGAGCCACAAGCTGCTGCTGCGATCCGGCATGATCCGGCAGGTCGCACGCGGCATCTACGATTTCCTCCCGCTCGGTCTGCGCGCCGTCCGTCGCGTCGAGTCGATCGTCCGCGACGAGATGAACCGTGCGGGCGCCCAGGAGATCCTCATGCCGGCCGTGTGCCCGGCCGAGCTCTGGCAGGAGAGCGGCCGCTGGCAGAAGTACGGCCCGGAGCTGCTGCGGCTGAAGGATCGCCACGACCGGGACTTCTGCTTCGGACCGACGCACGAGGAGGTCGTCACCGACATCGTGCGCCGCGAGGTGCGCTCGTACCGGCAGTTGCCGCTGAACCTCTACCAGATCCAGGTGAAATTTCGGGACGAGGTCCGCCCGCGTTTCGGGCTCATGCGCGGGCGCGAGTTCGTCATGAAGGACGGCTACTCGTTTCATACCTCCGCCGAGGATTGCCGGCGCGAGTACGAGAACATGTTCGGTGCCTACGGGCGGATCTTCGATCGCTGTGGCCTGCGCTATCGTCCCGTCGAGGCCGACACGGGGGCGATCGGCGGCTCGCTGTCGCACGAGTTCCAGGTGCTCGCGGAGTCCGGGGAAGACGCGATCGCGAGCTGCACGAAGTGCGCTTACGCCGCGAACGTCGAGAAGGCCGAGGCCAAGCCCGAGCCCAAGTCGTCTCCGAGCGGGCGTGCTCTCGAGAAGGTCGCGACCCCGTCGCAACGGACGATCGAGGAAGTGAGCGCCTTCCTCGGCGTATCGCCGGAGCGCTTCGTGAAGACGCTCGTGTACGTGACCGACACGGGCGATCCGGTCGTCGCGCTGGTGCGCGGCGATCGTGCGCTCTCCGAGGCCAAGCTCAAGAACGCGGTCGGCGCCGTCGCGGTCGCGATGGCCGACGAGGCCACGGTCGAGCGCGTCACGGGAGCCCCGGTCGGGTTCGCAGGGCCGGTCGGGCTGTCGGCACGCGTGATCGCCGATCCGCTGCTGCGCGGCCTCCGCGACGGCGTGACGGGAGCGAACGAAGCCGACGCGCACTACGTCGGCTTCGACCTCGAGCGCGATGCGGCGAAGCTCGAGTTCGCCGATCTCGTCGCGGTCGCGCCGGGGGATCTCTGTGGGCGCTGCGGTGAAGGGCGCTTCGAGATCCACCGTGGCATCGAAGTCGGCCAGGTCTTCTATCTCGGACGGAAGTACAGCGCTCCGATGCACGCGGCGTTCCTCGATGCCGCGGGCGCGGAGCAGACGATCGAGATGGGCACCTACGGCATCGGCATCACGCGCACCGTCGCGGCGGCGATCGAGCAGAATCACGACGCGAACGGAATCGTCTGGCCGATCCCGCTGGCGCCTTTCCCGGTGTCCGTCGTGCCCGTGAACCGCGCCGACGAAGCGGTGTGGTCGGCGGCCGAGCGCGTCTACGGCGAGCTTCGCGCGCGTGGCATCGAAACCCTGATCGACGACCGCGACGAGCGGCCCGGCGTGAAGTTCAAGGACGCCGATCTGCTCGGCGTGCCGCTCCGCGTGACGATCGGGCCGAAAGCACTGGCCCGCGGCAACGTCGAGCTCAAGCCGCGCCGCGCCGAGAAGCCCGACGAGGTTCCGCTCGGCGAGGTGGCGGCCCGCCTGGCGGATCAAGTCGAAGCGGCGCTCCGACGCCCGGCATGAACTGGCCGTTCGGCAACCTCCGCCAAGGCGGTGCGAAGAGCCGGCTGATCTTCGCGCTCGACGTCGGGTCGCTGAAGGAGGCCGAACAGCTCGTCCGAACGCTCGTTCGCGAAGTCGGGCTCTTCAAGATCGGGAAGCAGCTCTTCCTGCACGCCGGCCCGCCGGTCGTCCGCATGGTGCGCGATCTCGGTGGAGAAGTCTTCCTCGACCTCAAGTTCCACGACATCCCGCGCACGGTCGCCAAGGCCGCGGCCGAGGCGACGCGCATGAACGTCCGCATGTTCGATCTGCACGCGTCGGGCAGCCTGGCGATGATGCAGCAGACGGTGTCCGAGGTGAACCGCGTGTGCCGGAACGAGCAGCTCCGGCGTCCGAAGATCCTCGCCGTCACGGTGCTGACGAGCCTGACCCGCGACGATCTTCGCCGCGTCGGCGTTCAGGCCGGCGTCGAGGGCCAGGTCGTGCGGCTCGCCCGGCTCGCACGCGAGGCGGCGATGGACGGCGTCGTCGCTTCGCCGCTCGAGATCGCTCGCATCCGCAAGGAGTGCGGTCGGAGCTTCCTCATCGTCACGCCGGGCGTTCGCACCGCGAACTCCGGTTGGGACGACCAGAAGCGCGTGCTCACGCCCGACCAGGCGATCGTCGCAGGGGCCGATTACATCGTGGTCGGCAAGCCGATTCGCGACGCCAAGGATCCGCAGGCCGCCGCCCGCGAGATCGTCGTCGAGATGGAGCGCTCCGGAGCCGGGCGCTCGAAATCTCGTCTCGACTGAGGCCGTGCACGCGCCCGACGCGCACATTCGCTTGACAGCCTCGCTCGTTCTTCATACGAAATTGAAAATCATTCTCAGAAATAACGAGAGGGGCGAGCTTCCATGAAGAGTCGGGCGTCGGGTTTCGCGGTGTTGGTGTCGGTTCTCTGGCTTTCGGTCCCGGGCTTCGCCGCGGATCGAGAAGACCGCATCGACAAGCTGCAGAGGCAGATCGACGAGCTCCAGCAGGAGATCCGAGAGCTCAAGAAGGAACGTGCGAGCGAGGCGCCTCCGGCACCGCCGCCCGCGGCCGCTGCGGAATCCGCAGCGCCGTCGACGCCCGCGACCTCGTCGGCCGCTTCGCTGAGCGAGGTCGGCAAGAACCTCATGGATCGCGTACAGATCGGCGGTTACGGATCGGTCCGCTTCGAGGCGAACTCCGCGACCGGCGACAAGACGACGTTCGAGCTTCGTCGCTTCGTGCTCACGACCGACGCCGCGATCGCGCCGCGCCTCCGCGGATACTTCGAGCTCGAGTTCGAGCGCTTCCGCGAGCTCGAGCTCGAGCGCAAAGTGATCTCCGAGAACGGCGGGCTGACGATCAAGCAGGCGGTCGACGGGACCGATGCTTCGGAGATCGAGCTCGAACAGGCGTGGCTCGAGTTCGAGCTCGACGAGCTCGCGAAGATCCGGGCCGGGGCCATCCTGGTGCCGCTCGGCCGCTTCAACCTGAACCACGACGACAACCGCTGGGATCTGCCGCGTCGTCCGTTGATCGACCGCGGGGCGCCCGTGATGCCCGTCAAGGCGGCGTGGGACGAGCTCGGCGTCGGTTTCAACGGCGAGCTGCCGGTCGGCGACGAGGGCAAGCTCGGCTACCAGTTCTACGTGATGAACGGCGCGATCCTTCAGCCCGAGGTCGAGAACGAGTTCGAAAACCCGAACGAGGACGGCACTCGCGAGCTCGCCGCCGAGGCCGAGTTCAAGCTCCAGAACGGCACGTTCGGCAAGGACGTGAAGGATGCCAAGGCGTTCACCGGGCGAGTCGCCTACAGCCCGCGGCTCGGCCAGGAAATCGGCGCCTCGTTCTACCGCGGTCGCTACACGCCGGACTCGCTGCCCAGCGAGAGCATCACGGCATTCGGCGTCGACGGGCTATCCATCTGGGGACCTCTCGAGTTCGAAGGGGAATACCTGCACGCGGACTACGGAAACGTCGCGCGCGTCGCGCGTGGCTTCGCGGCGAAGCTCACCTCCGACGAGGTCGCGATCGAGAGCTCGGAGCTCGAGAGCGTGATGGAATTCAAGCTCGCGACGCTGGCCGACACCAAGCAGGGCTTCTGGCTGGAGGGACGCTACCGATTCCATCCGGATTGGCTGAAGGATTCGATCATCGGCCGCGGGTTCGAGGATCCGGTGCTGACGGCCGTCATCCGCGGCGAAGAGATGTGGATCGACAACCGGCTCGATGCACTCGAGTTCTCGGCAGGCCAGGTGACGGGCGTCGAGCGTGCCGACCGGCGCCTGGATCGCCTGACGATCGGCGGCTCGTACCGTCCGGTTCCGCTCGTGGTCTTCCAGCTCGCCTACGAGTATACCCACGTCGACAAGGGTGCGCTCTCCGAAGTCACGAACTACCTCGATACGGGCGAGGACAAGTCGCACGCCGTCATGGTCGGAGCCGCGTTCGGGTTCTGACGGGCCGCGGTCGCGCGGAGCTGCGAAGTTGCCTCGCTCGGGAGCGTATTGGTTCGCGCTCGCGGTGCTCGTGCTGTGTCTGGCACGGCCGGCGATCTCGGCGGCAGACGAGTCGTTCCTGAGCGAGGCCGAGGCGCCGAAGGCGGTCTTCCCCGACGCCGATCGGTTCGCCGAACGTTCCGTTCCTTCGACGCCGGACCTGCGTGGTCGCGTCGCCAAGCGCCTCGGCGACGTGGCGCCTTCCATCTGGGAGCCGAGCTATCGCATCGTCGATGCGTTCGCCGGCGAACGTCCGCTCGGGCGCGCGATCGAGGTCGAAGAGATCGGCAAGCACCGAGCGATCACGCCGGTGATCGGCCCTGGCATCGGCGGTAAATGCCGCGGCCCGCCGGTCCTGCCCTTAC
>JACXTT010013421.1_pt1 | contig 10787 bp, 9 predicted proteins | sample 9270951 | NCBI WGS metagenome assembly JACXTT01 (sample SAMN15532306, study PRJNA645909) | rock metagenome | isolation source: weathered quartz diorite | place: Puerto Rico | collected 2017-06-21
CGCAAAACACACACTTGCGACCCCTCAAAAAGTTGGCCGCACAACTGAAATGGCTGTTTTTCCCTGTAACCATGCGTATCTCCCAGTATACGATGGTTACGAAACGCCCTAATTACCTTATTGTGGCGCTTTTCTTCATTTCCCAAACACGTACGAGTTTGGGAAATGGCGGTGGAACCCTTCGCTGCGCTCTTCCCTGCAGCGCAGGACCGTTTGGCAGGATAGCCAAACGGCACCATCGACCGAAGGGGGCCCGCAGGGTGATGCACACGGATGGGCATCATGAACCTCTGGCTTAATCAGAGGGACCTTGACTCTTTGAATATAAATAGCGATTGCCTTAATTTCATGAATACCGATTTCCCCAGAATCAAGCGCCTGCCGCCTTATGTCTTCAACATTGTAACAGAGCTGAAGGCCAAGGCACGCGCGCGCGGCGAGGACATCATTGACTTCGGCATGGGCAATCCCGATCAGCCCACGCCGCCGCACATCGTGGATAAATTGATCGAGGCGGCGCGGCGCGGCGACACCCATCGTTATTCCGCCTCGCGCGGAATTCCGCGGCTGCGCAAGGCGATTTGCGGTTGGTACAAACGTCGCTTCGATGTAGACCTCGATTCCGATAAAGAGACCATCGTCACCATCGGTTCCAAGGAGGGTCTCGCGCATCTGGCGCTGGCCACTATGGGCGCGGGCGACACCATATTGGTACCCAATCCATCGTACCCCATTCATCCCTACGGCTTCGTGATCGCCGGGGCGGACATCCGCCACGTGCGTCTTACTCCAGGCACCGATTTTTTTGCCGAGCTGGAAAAAGCGATCAAGGATTCGTGGCCCAAGCCGAAGATGCTGGTGCTCAATTTTCCAGGCAATCCAACTACGCAATGCGTGGAACTGGATTTCTTCGAGAAGCTGATCGCGATTGCGCGCGAAAATGAAATCTGGGTGGTGCACGATCTCGCCTATGCCGATATCGCCTTCGATGGCTACGTGGCGCCTTCGATATTACAAGTAAAAGGCGCGACCGATGTCGCGGTGGAATTTTTTACCCTGTCGAAGAGCTACAACATGCCGGGCTGGCGGGTCGGCTTCATGTGCGGCAATCACCATCTCGTCACGGCGTTGGCGCGCATCAAATCGTATCTCGACTACGGCACCTTCACACCCATCCAGGTCGCCGCCATCACCGCCCTGGAAGGGCCGCAGGACTGCGTGAAGGAGATCGCCGAGATGTACCGCAGCCGCCGCGACGTATTGTGTGAGGGTTTGAATGCGCTTGGCTGGCCGGTGGAAAAACCCAAGGCCAGTATGTTTGTGTGGGCGCCCATCCCGGAGCAATACAAGGCGCTCGGTTCGCTGGAATTTTCCAAGCGGCTGCTGGAAGAGGCCAAGGTCGCCGTGTCGCCGGGTATCGGCTTCGGCGAATACGGCGACGATCACGTGCGCTTCGGATTAATTGAAAATGAACACCGCACCCGGCAGGCGATTCGCGGCATCCGCGAAATGTTTCGAAAAGACAGTTACAAGTTAAAAGTGGCAAGTTTCAAGTGAAAAGCATGTTCTTGCTACTTGCCGCCTGTCACTTGCAACTGGTTTTATGAAACCTGTTAAAATCGGTCTGTTGGGCTTGGGCACCGTCGGTGGTGGCACCGTCAACGTGCTGCACCGCAACGCCGAGGAGATCACCCGCCGCGCCGGACGCGGCATCCAGGTAGTACACGCCGCCGCGCGTGACCTGAAAAAACAGCGCATCTGCAATAGCGAAGGCATCAAGCTTACTGCTCACCCGGTTGAGGTGGTGGATAATCCCGAAGTCGAGATCGTCGTCGAGCTGATCGGCGGAACGGACACCGCCCGCGATCTGGTCAGCCGCGCCATCGCCAACGGCAAACACGTGGTGACCGCCAACAAGGCATTGATCGCGCGCCATGGCAATGAGGTTTTCGCGGCGGCGCGCGCGCAAGGCGTGATGGTTGCCTTCGAGGCCGCGGTGGCGGGCGGCATTCCCATCATCAAGGCGATCCGCGAAGGTCTGGCCGGCAACCGCATCGAGTGGCTGGCCGGCATCATCAACGGCACCGGCAATTTCATTCTGACCGAGATGCGCGATAAAGGCCGCGATTTCGCCGACGTATTGGCCGAGGCGCAACGGCTCGGTTACGCCGAGGCCGATCCCACCTTCGATGTCGAAGGGATAGACGCCGCGCACAAACTCACCATCCTCGCCGCGATCGCCTTTGGCATCCCGTTGCAATTCGATAAGGTATGTACCGAAGGTATCACCCGCATCACCCGCGAGGACGTGAATTATGCCGAACAGCTCGGTTACCGCATCAAACATCTGGCGCTATCGCGGCGCACTAGCAAAGGTATCGAGTTGCGAGTGCATCCGACCCTGATCCCTTACCGCCGGTTGATCGCCAATGTGGACGGCGTAATGAACGCTATCGTGGTGACCGGCGATGCGGTTGGTCCGACGCTCTATTACGGCGCCGGCGCGGGGGCCGAAGCGACTGCTTCGGCGGTGGTGGCGGATCTGGTGGACGTGGTGCGCGCGCTCACCTCCGATCCCGAGAACCGCGTCCCGCATCTCGCCTTCCAAGCCGATGCGTTGTCCAACTTCCCCATCCTGCCGATGGAGGAGGTCGAGACCGCGTATTATCTCAGGATGCAGGCCACCGACCGTCCCGGCGTGCTGGCCGACGTGACGCGCATCCTGGCCGATCACTCGATCAGCATCGAGGCGATACTGCAAAAAGAACCGGTGGCCGGGATGAGCAGTGTCTCGGTGATTATTCTCACCCAGCGCGTTTTGGAACGCCAAATGAATCAAGCCGTGGCGCGCATTCAAGCGCTCGACACCATCAGCGGCCAAGTGACGCGCATCCGTTTGGAACAGCTATCCAGGTAGTAACGCCGAATTGATTCGGCAGTATATAAGCATTAAAGGAAATCTATGCCCCGTTACACCGGACTCATCAACAAATACCGCGACCGCCTGCCGGTGCACGATGACACGCGCATCATCAGCCTGGGCGAGGGCGCTACGCCGCTGCTGCGGCTGCACCATATTCCACAAGTGCTGAAAAAAAATGTGGAAATCTATGTCAAGTGCGAGGGCCTTAATCCTACCGGTTCATTCAAGGATCGCGGCATGACCATGGCGGTGACCAAGGCGGTGGAAGAGGGTAGTCACGCGGTCATCTGTGCCTCCACCGGCAATACCTCTGCGGCCGCGGCGGCCTATGCGGCGCGCGCCGGCATCACCGCCTTTGTGCTGATTCCCGACGGCAAGATCGCGCTCGGCAAGCTCGCGCAGGCGATGATCTATGGCGCGGTAGTGATACAGATCAAGGGCAATTTCGATGACGGCATGCGCCTGGTCAAAGAGGTCGCGCGCGAAGCACCGGTGACCATCGTCAATTCCATCAACCCGTATCGTCTGCAAGGACAAAAAACAGCGGCCTTCGAAATCGTCGAGGAACTCGGTTTTGCTCCCGATTATCACTGCCTGCCGGTCGGCAATGCCGGCAACATCACAGCGCACTGGATGGGTTACAGCGAAGATTATAGTAACGGCGCCATCAAAAAACGTCCGCACATGGTCGGCTACCAGGCGAGCGGTGCCGCGCCATTCATGCGCGGCAAAATGGTGGATAACCCGGAGACGGTGGCGACCGCGATACGTATCGGCCACCCGCAGTCTTGGGACAGCGCCTGGAAGCTGCAAAAGGAATCCGACGGTTGGTTCGACGAATGCAGTGATGAGGAAATCCTCGCCGCGCAAAAATTACTGAGCGACAAGGAGGGAATCTTCTGCGAACCCGCCTCGGCGGCCTCGCTAGCCGGCGCGATGCGTGACATTACGTCTGGGAAAATACCCGAAGGCAGCCGCATCGTCTGCACCTTGACCGGCAACGGTCTCAAAGATCCCGACACCGCCATCAAACAATGTTCCAGCGCGGTCACTAGCGTGGAGGCCACGCTCGCCGCGGTCAAAAATGCTATCCTGAAGCACGCGTAAGCGCGTGCCTTTTGTACGCTGCGCAGAGTTGCGAACTCTACGCCGCGTGTTCCGTGATGCCAGCGCGGAGAAATAGCAGGGCACCGGTCCTGGAGGTGATAGTCCCGTGTGGCAATCCCTTGGGCGCGAGATGATAGTCGCCCGCTCGCCCTACAATATCACCCAACATCACTTCACCCTCCAACACCAGGCACTCTTCGTCGGCAGGGTGATCGTGGGCAGGTAAAGTAGCTCCGGGATGCAAGCGCAGTAAGAAGGAGCGGCTCAGATTGGTCCAGTCCGTATGCAGCAGCTTCATCTCGACCCGTGGCGCTAAGGGTATCCACTCACCTTCTCCGGCACGTAGAGTGATAAAGTCTGGGGTCAAACCCAGCTTGCCGCGCCGTGTCTTCCCCAAAATCTTATCCTTGATGCTTTGCGCCTGTTGCGAGGGGGGTGCAACAGGTATTAATGCCTGGAGTAAATCCTCTAGCAGCGCGTCGGGTAAAATTTGTTTGTCGGAATCGTGAGCGGTCATACAATTTGGCCTCCTCCTAAGGAGTCATCCTGCGTACGCAGGATAGGCTGCAAGATACCCAGAGCCCTGCGGATGTGTGTCTTGACGGTGCCCAAAGGTGTATCGGTATGCGTGGCGATTTCTTGATGCGTCAGGCCCTTGAAAAAGGCCAGACTGATGAGCTGCCGCTGCACAGGTGATAGCTGTTCCAGGGCGGCATGTAGCTGACTATGGCGATCCACAGCCAGCAATAGATTGAGTGGGTTGTCTTCCTGAGACTCCTGATAAGGGCGCAATGTATCCGGCTCGGGGTGCAATTCGGTCTTATCCCGCCTTCGCAAATAATCCAGCGCCCGGCTGCGGCTAATGGTCAGCAGCCAACCCAGCACCGGCCCGCGCTCAGGGTTGTAGCGCCCAGCTTGCTGCCAAACTTGCCAGTAAATATCCACTACGACTTCCTCGGCCGCATCCGGCTTTCCAGTGATACGCAGCGCTACGCCGTAGCTGCGTGCAACGGTTGCGTCATAGAAGTCGCCAAGGGCAGCCTCATCCTGGCGCGCGATGGCGCCCAACAGCTCACGATAGCGTTTATCTTCCGCTTCAACAGCAGGAGTACGTGGCGGATTAATGGTCGTGCTCATGGCACTTAAAGTATAGCAAAACCGGGATTTAATAGTGTGTGCCTGAACCTATCTATACGCGGCAATTTTAATTTCGGATGTTGCATCCAAATCCCTGGCAACTCCGTATATGCCCAAGATAGGGTTCTTTTGGAACTACGGCGCAGACCGATGTGCATCCAGAGGAGGAGGTTACACGTAAGTATAGGAGTGAATCCTATCAACCCATTCACAGTCAGATCAACGCCATTTACAAGGAGAACAGCATGAAGCAGAGAAGCTCAGCTTTGACAATTGCATTTGCAGCGCTTGGATTGTACGCCGCTGCCGGCATCGTACAGGCCTCCAGCCATCGGGAAGCACCGTTCATCACCGAGATGCCCAAGGTGGATGCTACCGATTTCTATATGTTCCGCAGCTATGAACCAGGCCGCGAAGGCTTTGTGACCCTGATAGCAAATTATCAACCATTACAAGACCCTTATGGTGGGCCCAATTATTTCACCATGGATCCCGACGCCCTCTATGAGATTCATCTGGATAATAACGGCGACGCCAAGGAAGACATCACCTTCCAATTTCGTTTTCAGAATACACTGGCGGATACCCAGCTCAATATCGGAGGCAAGAACGTCTCCATACCGCTGTTCAATTCAGCTCCTTTTGGAGCAGGGAATACCGCTGCACTCAATGTGAAAGAAGATTACAGTGTAAGGATCGTGCGGGGTGATCGCCGCTCCGGTCAGGCGCAAGACATCACCAACGCCGCCAGTGGCTCCAAGGTATTCGCCAAACCGGCCGATAACATCGGTAACAAATCCATCCCCGACTATGCGAGCTATGCGGGAGCGCACCTTTATAACATCAACATTCCCGGCTGCCAGTCCGGGCGAATGTTTGTCGGGCAGCGCAAGGATCCGTTTGTTGTCAATCTGGGCGAGATATTCGATCTCATCAACACCAATCCACTGGGTGCTGAGAACGCCGAGGCTGATCTTTTGGCGGATGCCAATGTCACTTCGCTGATTATGGAGGTGCCTATTGGCTGTCTCACCAACGGCGCAGAGCCAGTCATCGGCGCCTGGACGACCGCCAGCTTGCGGCAGGGTAGGTTGATCAATCCGACCGCGGCATTTACACAACCAGCTAAAGAGGGCGGAGCCTGGACTCAGGTGTCACGGCTGGGCGCTCCCCTGGTTAATGAACTGGTGATTGGTCTTAAGGACAAGGACAGGTTCAACGGTTCCAAACCGAAGGACGACGGCCAATTCGCCGACTACGTGACCAACCCCACACTGCCGGCGATAGTGCAGCTTCTTTACCCATCGGCTCCGGCCCCGACCCTGCTTCCGCGTGGAGATCTGGTGGCGACATTTTTAACCGGTGTCAACACCAGCGCCACCGGCAACCTTAACCAGCCGGCCAATGTCGTTCCCGCCGAGATGCTGCGTCTCAACACAAACATTGCCGCTACACCCAAGATCAATCAAAATCGCCTGGGTGTGATAGGCGGCGATAACGCGGGTTTTCCAAATGGCCGCCGTCCGGGTGACGACGTCGTGGATATCGAGCTTCGTGTCGCGCAAGGAAAGCTGATTGCGTTGGGACTGTACGGCACCAACGGCAGCGGCGGGACGGTGAATCAGGCGCCAGCCGGCGGAGCGGCGCTCACCGACGGTGCATTCGTGGACGCCAGCGTATTTGGCAATGCCTTCCCCTATCTGAACACGTCTATCCCCGGTTCACCTGAACCCGGCACGCCTTGATTCAGGCTTATCAGGAGGGTTAATCATGAAAACAAAAAATTTACTGCTGGTCGGCATAGCGCTTTTAGCGGTAGGCTGTGGTGGCGGCGGAGGCGGAGGCGGAGGCACCGCCTCCGGCGATGCCTTTACCAACGCCGTGCGCGGGATGGTGGCGAATGCACCAGACAATACCGAGCCGGTGTCGGTGGATGGCTTCACCGCCACCCAGCCGGATAATACCGAGCCGGAGGCGTTACAATAGGTCTGGAGGATGCTTCTTATGCAGTTGTGAAAAGCGGTGAATGCGGCCTGTTAGGCAAACTCTGATGTGTCGGAGTCTCCGTGCAGCACAAGGATGTGCCGCCATTTTTCAATAGTGTGACGAACCATAGCTATATGAATGGGTGTGAGGCATATGCAATGGCCACAAATGACCCTTCCAGGCTTGCTAAGTGTGCTTTTACACATTATGGCGGGCTTGATATTTGTGCAAGGCTGGAGCGCCCCGGTTTCCAGTCCGCCAAGATTTGTCAAGATCACACTGGTGACACAGCACCCCCCTGCGTCTACAGCGCCTCAGCTGGAGACCGCCGAGCTGGAACACGCTTTGACAATAGCCCAGCCATCTGTCGGAGAGCGGTTGCCGCCGTCAGAACAGTCGTCCGGTACGCCTTTTTCCGTCGCAGTACCCAAAAAGGAATCAACAAGCAGTCCCTCGCAACCCATGTCTCAAAAGGTCATTAAAAAATCTCTCATGAGGCGCCAACTCAGAAAACCGGAACCAAACAATGAGCATGACGTGCCAGTCTATCCGTCCGTACCGCCAGAGCCGCCCGCCACGGGGGCATGGGATTCGATGGTTGGTGCCCCGCCGGTGACCCGTAATGCCACCGTTACATCGGAACCAACAAGACAGGCCAGTGCCGCGGCGACACCGCCGGCCTTTGATGCGACCTATTTGAATAACCCCGCACCCCTCTATCCATCGGCGGCGCGCAGATTGAGGCTGGAGGGCACGGTTTTGCTGCGCGTGCAGGTGAGTGCTGAGGGTGCACCACAGCAGATCCAAATTGAACAAAGTTCCGGCTCATCATTATTGGATGAAGCAGCGATCAATGCGGTGCGTGAGTGGAGTTTTATACCATCCAGATTAGGCGGAGAAGCGATCGCTGCGGCGGTGGTAATTCCGATAAGATTTCGTTTGAATTGATGTTTGATAAGGAGTGTGGCAATGAGGCGGATCGCAAGGCGGTGGCTATCAGTGCTTCAATTAACTGGCTGGTTGCTAGGCTTGGGACACACGGTCTTGCTCCACGCTGCGGGTGTACCGACACTCGAAATAGTTGAGGTCGAAGCGGTGGCCGAGGATTTGATCGGTACGGCGGATTCTGCTAATCAGGGCACTGTGCTCCGAGAGCAACTTGAGTCACGACCCGTCTACCGTAGCTCAGAATTACTTGAAACGGTTCCTGGGCTTATCGTTACGCAGCATAGTGGGGAGGGAAAGGCCAATCAATTCTTTCTGCGCGGACTTAACCTGGATCACGGCACTGATCTACGCGCGACGGTAGACGGCATGCTGGTCAACCAGCGTAGCCACTCACATGGGCAAGGCTGGGCTGATCTGAATTTCTTCATACCTGAACTGGTGGCTAGTCTGCAATACCAAAAGGGTCCTTACTATGCCGATCAAGGCGATTTTTCATCAGCCGGTGCGGTGCACATTAATTATCGGGATACTTTAGAGCACGGAATAGCTCAGTTGGAACTGGGTGAAAACGGCTATCGAAGACTGTTGTTCGCCGATTCAACCTCGCACAGGGCAGGTCATGTGCTCTACGCCGCCGAATTATTCCACAACGACGGTCCTTTTACCCACCCGGATGACTTTAATAAAATCAACGCTGTTTTGCGTTACAGCCAAGGGGATACACAAAACTACTTCAAGGCCGGTGCAATGATCTACCAAGGCTATTGGGACGCAAGTGATCAAATCGCTAAGCGCGCCGTGGAGAGCGGACAGATCAGGCGTTTCGATCTGCTTGATCCGAGTGACGGCGGTGAAGCTTCACGGTACAGCTTATCCGCGGCCTGGCAGAAGTCATCCACAAACGACGTTATTCGCGCCAATGCCTACATGATCAAACATAAGCTTGATTTGTTCTCTAATTTCACCTATTTCCTGGATAACCCCGTGAGTGGAGATCAATTCGCACAGCCGGACCAGCGCGTCACGACGGCCTTCAATGCCAGCTACACTCGCTTTAGTGATTGGGCAGGAAAGGCTATAGAGAGCAGTGTAGGTGTGCAATTACAGAATGACAATATTTTTAATGGATTGTTAAACACCCAGCAACGGCAGCGGCTGTCTGCTACCCGTGAAGACCACATCGTCGAGAGTAGCGCGGCACTCTATTTTGAGAATCGTGTGCAGTGGTTTGGGAAGTTTCGTAGCATCATGGGGTTGCGAGGCGATGCTTACAGATTCAAGGTCGCCAGCGACAATTCACTGAACTCCGGCGAAGTCTACGATCGGATCGTCAACCCAAAGCTAAGTCTCATTTTCGGACCATGGGCGAAGACAGAGTACTATCTGAATCTCGGTGGCGGTTTTCACAGTAACGACGCGCGCGGCACCACCATCACTATTGATCCCAAAACCGGAACGCTGGCTGATGAGGTATCACCATTAGTACGCTCCAGAGGTTATGAGCTTGGGCTGCGTAGCGGTGTTATCCGTGGATTGCAAAGCTCATTCACGGTGTATCAACTGGATTTTGATTCTGAGCTTCTGTTTCTCGGTGATGCGGGAACCACCGAAGCCAGTCGTCGCAGTCGTCGTAGCGGTTTTGAGTTCGCTAATTTTTACAAACCTACTCCCTGGCTGACTATTGATGCCGATTATGCCTATGCGCGTGCGCGCTTTAGAGACGAAGATCCGTCCGGTGATCGTATCCCTGGCGCCGTGGAGGGCGTCGGCTCGCTCAGCGCATCCGTTGATCACCTCGGAGCTTGGTTTGGCAGTGTGCAACTAAGGTATTTCGGTCCTCGCCCGTTAATCGAAGATAACAGTGTGCGCTCCCAATCCACTGTGTTGCTCAATGGCCGTATCGGCCATCGATTCAGCAAAGAACTGAGCATCGCGGTAGAAGGTTACAATCTCCTCGACCGCGAAGACAATGCTATAGATTATTACTACTCCTCGCGCCTGCCAGGCGAACCGGCAGCTGGGGTGAACGACATCCACTTTCATCCAATTGAGTCACGCTCGTTTCGCATCAGCCTCCTGATGAACATTTAATCATGGCAAAACCCGTACTGCTTTTCGTCATTATTCTTATGCTACTCTCGACCATTGCGGAGGCAGCACCCTTCGTTCCTCAAAATGACGATCAAGTGCTTGAAACGCTGCGTGTCAAAATTGACGATGCAGCGATTCGTGAGTTACGCACGTTGCGACAGCAGATGCGAGAGCGGCCGACCGATCTGCCTATCGCTATCCAGCTCGCCAAGCGCTACATCGAATATGGACGTGCCCAAGCCGATCCACGTTATTACGGCTATGCGGAGGCGGCGCTCAAGCCGTGGCTGGACATCGCCGATCCGCCTATTGCCGTGTTACTGCTGCGCGCTATCTTGCGCCAAGCACGTCATGACTTCAGCGGCGCACTGCACGATCTCTCGCAGATTCTGAAGCTAGCACCTAATAATGCCCAGGCGTGGCTGACTAAGGCATCGCTGGAACAGGTACAGGGAAATTACTCCGAGGCAAGAAAAAGTTGTATAAAGCTGTTACGCCTCGCTTCGGAACTTACCACGGTGGCTTGCGTGAGCGGTGTGGGGGGCTATACCGGACAGGCGGATAAGAGTTATCGGCTATTGCAAGAGGTCTTCGC
>JACXTT010013422.1_pt1 | contig 10787 bp, 11 predicted proteins | sample 9270951 | NCBI WGS metagenome assembly JACXTT01 (sample SAMN15532306, study PRJNA645909) | rock metagenome | isolation source: weathered quartz diorite | place: Puerto Rico | collected 2017-06-21
GTCGTTTCCCCCTTCTGGTTCGACATGTAGATAGATTTTGTGGGGGCGGGGCTTTCGCGCTTTTGGCGGTCCAAATCATTCGGACTGCGCGCTCCATCACGGCGCGATTTAATGTGCCCTGGGTTGTGTAGCGGTCACTTTCCGAAGCGGCCTGCTCGTGATGCGGGTTGTCTCTTCACACTTCCAATGTGAACTCTATAGGGAGGCTCTGGGGCACGATTTTTCGCCTGCTAGTGGATTGGGAACACAATCGCTTCGAGCAGGTCCGCGCGATCTTTCTCATCCATCGCGATCACTCGCAACAGGTCGCTGACGGACAGCATTCCGCTAAATCCTTGATTTTCATCAACGACAAGCAGGTGATATACGCCGTTTTTTTCCATCAGCCCAAGACATTCATGGAGCGTCGCTTCAGGCGTAACCGTGATCAGCTCGCGCGTCATGATTTCGACGACCTTCATCCACGCCGGGCATTTGTTTTCGGCGGCTACTTTGTCGGAAATATCGCTCTGCGATACCACGCCAACAAGCCGCCCGCCTGCTTCTGTCACGCCCGCAGACCGCACCTGTTTTTCGCGCAGGTACCGCGCCGCCTCGTGGACACTCATCTCTTGTGTCAGGGAAAAAACTTCCTTGCGGGAACCGATGAGATCCTTGACCTTCATGAGAACCTCCGCGGGGACTTCCGTCTGCATGCTAGGCTCATGACCCCTCCAATACAACAGGAAACTGATGTTCGGGTAGTTGCGATAGGCGCGCTCTGTCCTAGGCTAGTACTCGCCCCAGCCTTTTGCGCGAAACTTTCAAATGCGCGATTCTTTTAGCGCTGATCTTTGAGTCGGGGTTTTCCGGTTCCTTTTCCGCATAGGGGCACGATACATCGTGCTCCTCTTCATTTGTCATCTGACAAATTTTCTCTCCCCATGTCGTTTTCCCGCCTCCTCGTTCGACATATAGATAGAACAGGGAATTGCTCAGCAGGAGGTGGTCATGGCAAGCCAAAATTCAGCGAATCGAAACTTCAAGCTGATCATAGGGATGACTTTGGTCTCCATCGGCCTTGCCGCGCTCTCCGGGGGCCAGCATGATTCCTTCTGCTTGGTGCCGCGGCTTCTCTCAGAGCTGGAAAGACGCGTGGTTTGGCAATTGCCCTCTCTCGTCATGGACGCATGGCAGACGACGCGGTGCCACTCCTTCGAGCCCCATTCGTTTCCATGCAGTCTCGGCATTTTCGCCCCGTCGGTCTGCACGCTCGTCCGCGCCCTCTCCTGTGCGGCATAGGACTCGCGAAGCCCAGCGCGATCCCTCGCGCCCTCCAAAATGGCTTTTACTTTTCGGCCTGAATTGCATCTAACGTCCTTCCATGAAGACTGCCATGCCGGACAACACAAAGTTCTCGGGTTCTCATCCAAGGGCGGCCGACTGGCTGATTCTTTCGCTCCCCGGACTGATCTGGGGCGCGTCGTACCTCTTCATTGCGGACGCTTTGGGCGCGATCGGCCCGGGCGGCGTAACGTTCGTGCGGCTGGCCATCGGATTTCTCACACTGTCGTTGTTTCCCTCGGCGCGAAAACCGGTGTTGCGTTCGGATTGGAGAAAGATCGTGGCGCTCGGAGCGTTCTGGATGGCGTTTCCGCTCAGCATGTTTCCGTTCGCTGAACGATACGTTTCTTCCGCGATGACTGGCATGTTCAATGGCGCAAATCCTCTCTTTGCTGCGGCCGTCGCGGCACTCGTCACATGGAGATTTCCTTCGCGGCGCGTTGTCATCGGCATTATCGTCGGCATGGCGGGAACTGTGGTAATCGCTCTGCCAACCCTGGGCGAAGGCCATAGTACGATCGCCGGAGTAGGGATGATTATGGCTGCGCTTGTTTCTTATGGAGTTGCGTTGAATCTTGCAAGCCCTTTGCAACAGCGCAATGGTGCGTTGCCGGTCATCGTACGAGCCCAATTGGTTGCGCTCGTCCTTGTCGCGCCATTCGGGTTACGCGATGTTTTCCATATCCGATGGACGCCTGGGCCGCTGGCGGCCCTGCTCGCGCTCGGTGTGCTCGGCACAGGCGTGGCCTTTGCCATCATGTCGGTTTCAGCGGGCCGCTTCGGCGCGACGCGCGCTTCTTCCGCAGCGTTTCTGATTCCTGTGGAAGCGCTCGTGTTGGGAGTTATCTTCCGCGGCGAGCATGTAGCCATGCTCTCGGTGATTGGCGGCGCGGTTTGCGTTACTGGCGCTTTGATCATGCGCAGCGATCCGCGCGCCGCCAAGAGCAGCGTGAAGGAGTCTTCGGCATCGGCCGATTTCGCAGAAGGCGAAGAAACTCCCGTCGGATCCCCAACTTCAGCCGTTTGAATCCGTTCCTTAATGAGCCGCGTGTGTAGTGGCGTAGTGGCCCATCTTTAGATGGCGCCTTTTTTCTTCCAGACACATCGACTTCCTGCCTTTTCGTTCGTCAAATAGATAGAGCAGGGAATCATTCAGCAGGAGACAGTCATGGCAAGCCGGAATCCAATCTCCCGAAGCTTCAATCTGATTGCAGGGATGACGCTTATCGGCATCAGCATTGCCGGGTTCTCCGTTCATCACTTCACGTGCTCTGTGGCCAATGTGGTTGCAGACCTGGCCTTACGCGCAATCTGGCAAGTTCCCTCGGTCGCGCTGGGCGCCTGGCAGGTCGCGCGGGGCCATGCCATTGATCTGCATTTGTCCGGATGCTGCCCTGGCGATCTCATCTTGTCGACCTGGCCCGCTATTTGCTTCCTGACAGGAGCGGCCTAGCCCATTTCGTTTACGCCTCGCCACGCAGCGGGTTTATAGTGGCTGCGACATTGCACTCCCGAACCGTAGGCAATCCGAAGGTCTGCCACTCCGTCATGACAAACATCGCCTGCCAACTGGAGCATTCCGTCGAAGCTGAGGTCAGTCCTGCGTTTGCGTGGAGCTGGCGAACAGACATCAAGAATTGGGACGATCCGCCCGCCCAATTCCAGCTCGACGGCCCGTTCGCCAAGGGCTCGTGGGGAACAACTCGTCTTCCGGGCCAGGAGCCATTGCGGTGGCAAATCCGTGATGTTCAGCCTGGCAAATCTTTTGCGATCGTCATGCCGCTCGACCACGCCGTCTTATCGTTTGACTGGCTCTTCGACGCCGTCTCCGATCGCCGGACGCGAATCACGCAATGCATTGTTCTTTCAGGCGACAATGCCGCTGCCTACGCCGACCAGGTTCGAGCAGGTTTCGGCTTGAACCTTCCTGATGGCATGAAGAGGATAGCCGACGCAATGGTAAGGGCAGAGCGTTCAATGGAATGTCGCGACGATCCGTGAGGTTTTCCGCCGGCGATCGCGCCTAAATCCCCATTTCCTTCCGGCACGCCTGCACCGACCGCAACAACAATTCGCTGAATGCAACCCCCTTCATCGCCGTCTGTCGAATCTCCTGCAAGTCCTTTACATGGACGCTCGGCACGCTCTCAGTCAATAGTTCCACTCTGCCCGAAATAATCGTGATCAGATCGGTCAGTTTATAGGCAATCTCCTCGATCAACTGCGCGCGCCTCTCTCGCACCATAAGCGCTTCCGCCATGCCTGACGGAAATCCAGTTCCGCTGTTATTGGCCGGTTTCTCCACAGTTTCACCCGAAGTTGCGTTGACTCTCGCTTCGGGCCACAAGTCTTTCATATCCATGTAAATCCTTTGTTTTTCAATTTTGGAGCAGAGGGCTCCCAGCGTATCCCTATAAGATTCCCGAAATGGGAAAAGGCTTCGCGCGGCAAACATTCTTAAAGCGATGGCCGGCTCTGTTTCCTCTTGACTTATCTGTACTAATCAGGTAACATATGTCGAGAGTTGAGCGTGACGGTCCGTCTTGTTCCTCACACGATCCCGGGCCCTCCTGCCCCGCACAAAAGATCGTCTAAACCCTGCAGAATGAACACTTGCAAAAAGTACGCCAGCAACTCTTTTAGAATGAACACTTCTGGCGCAAAGGACTTAAAGTCCCTTTCTTTTCAACACTTACAAAAAACAAGGAGGTATAGGGGTCGATTATGGTTAACCAGATTTCCAGAAAAGAACTCTGTCGCGCCCCGCCTCGAGCTGCTCGTTGAACGAGCATCGACGAGCCGGAGGATCGCTCCGGCAGCCAAGCGAAGAAGCATGTCCACCCAGAGCCCATGTCTTTTGTGCCTACTTATATTCAGGGCTCGTGGCCAAACCAGCCAATACGGTTGCCAGTTCTCGCACGGCATTCTCAAACTCCATCGCGCCGCTATTCCCATATGGCAGCGACGTTCCCAGCCCGGAGTGGACCTCGCGTGCTCCCGTAGTCTGGACGACACCTTCCAAATTGCCCGCGTTGATCCCGCCACCGGGCAAAATCGTGATTCGTCCAGCAGCGGCCTTCACCAAATCCGCCAGAACGCTCACGCCCGCCGCGGCGCTCGGTTTTCCGCCCGATGTCAAAATTCGCGTGGCGCCCGCCGCGATCACATGCTCAAGTGCCTCATGCAGATCCGGCGTTTCGTCAAACGCGCGGTGGAACGTCACGGGCAATGGCTTCGCGGCCTCCACTAACTCCCGCATGCGCTGCGTATCAATGGTGCGATCCGCCCGCAGAATTCCCAACACAAGTCCATCCATGCGGCAAGCCTTCGCTGCTTCCATCTCCCGTCGCATCGTGGAAAATTCTTCAGCAGAAAAAACAAAATCGCCGCCGCGCGGACGAATCATCGCAACAATCGGCGCACGCACAGCCTTGCGCGTTTCGCGCATCACCTCCGCGCTTGGCGTCACGCCGCCAATATTCAAATTAGCGCAAAGCTCGATGCGGTTCGCTCCGCCGCGCTCCGCGGCCGCAGCCGCGCGGGCGGATTCCACACTGATTTCGAGAAGGATGGAAGTGCTGTTCACGATAGGCATGTTTCGCCAGGCGCTAGGTTGCGGGTTCCGCGGCGGCTTTTTCCGTTCCGGAAAGTGTCCTCCACCCTTGCCGCGAAAGATTTTTGAAAATGAAGAGCCCGAAAATTCCACTCAAGGCCGCAAGCAGTAATCCGATTCCGAAGCGATGAAAAACCAGATGCCCGATGCTGAAAAGGGCCGAATAAACCATGATGACTCCAGCGGCCCAATTCGCAAGATTCGTCGCGAAGTCTCGGACCGGCGGCAACTCGGGGCAAAGCTTGGCGATCGGCTGCCAGCCGTAGATGCTCGGATGAACGCGCCGGTAAAACGACACGAGCTTGTCCGTTGGTTCGGGCTTTGTGAGGAAAGTTCCAAGGAGCCAAAGAATCGTCGTGACGCCAGCAGTGATAAGCGTGGTTTTCGCCGTGACGACAGCGCCATTTCCTGAAAATTTCATGTTGGCTAGAACAAATGTAAGAACAGCCGCGCCGATCGTCGCGACGATTTCACTCCACGCATTGATTCGCCACCAATACCAGCGGAGAATCAGCACGGCGCCGGTTCCGGCGCCGATGCCAAGCACAATCGTCCATCCCGTCGAGATGGAAACGAGCTGGCTGGAAACCCATCCGCCCGCAAGCACGAGGACAACAGTAAAGATCTTTCCGATGTTGACGTAGTGTCGTTCGGTGGAATTTTTGACGAGGAACCGGCGGTAAAAATCGTTGACGAGGTACGACGTGCCCCAATTTAATTGCGTGCCGATTGTGGACATGAACGCCGCAAGAAACGCGGCGACCATCAGTCCACGCAGCGCAGGCGGCAGAAAATCGCGCAGAACCATGACGTAGCCCTGCTCGTGGTTCGCTTCGAACGCAGCGCTGGGATTCAATCCTCCGTGCGGCGAATAGAGCGCGAGCGCGACAAGGGCAGTGACAATCCACGGCCAGGGGCGCAACGCATAGTGCGCGATGTTGAACCACAGCGTGGCGCCGAGAGAATTTTTTTCGTCCTTCGCGCTGAAAATTCGCTGCGCAACGTAGCCGCCGCCGCCCGGTTCCGCTCCCGGATACCAGCTGCTCCACCACTGCACGCCGAGAAAAAGAACGAAAGAAATCAGCGGAATGGTCCAGAGAGCTTCACTCGTGAATCCATGCGAAAAATCCGGAAGAAAGGCGAGCGGATTCGCGACGGTGCCTCCAGCTTTTGCGGTTTCTGTGCTGACAATGTCAAGCCGCAATGTGAGCGCGCCGATGCCGCCGATTTTGCTGACGGCGATCCACGCAAGCACGATCACCATTCCCATCTTCAGAATGAACTGGAAAAGATCCGTGACGAGCACGCCCCAGAGTCCCCCGATGAATGTGTAAATTCCGGTGAAAGGAATCAAAACGAAGATGCAGATAAGTAGAGCGGTGTAGTGCGGATCGCCGAGCGTGTAGTGAAACAAAACGTGGTTGCCAATCGCGAGTTCCCAAACTTTGCCGGGGGCAATCGCCGGACCGAGAAGCACGGCGATGATGTCCACCATCGCTCGAGTTACCCAGCCGAGGATGAGGCAGTTCATGAGCAAGCCGAGATAGATGGCTTTGAGGCCGCGAAGAAAGGCGGCGGGTTTGCCCGAGTAGCGGAGTTCGGTGAGTTCGACGTCCGTCATGATTTCCGCGCGGCGCCAATAACGCGCGAAAAAGAAGACGGTGAGCATGCCGGTGAGGCACTGATTCCACCAGAGCCAGTTGCCGGCAATGCCTTGCGTGGAAACGAGCCCGGTGACAAGAAGGGGAGTATCGGCAGCAAAAGTCGTTGCGACCATGGACGTCCCGGCCAGCCACCAGGAGACATCCCGGCCGGAGATGAAAAACTCGGCGGTGTTTCCGCTGGACCGGCGGCGATAGTAGATGCCGATTAAAAGGTTGATGAGGAGATAACCGACAATGACGACCCAATCGGTAGAAGTGAGGGGCATGGTCCTCTCTTTGTAGTGCTATAGAGCACGAAGGTTATATCGTTTTTGTAGCGGGATTGCAAGAGGGCAATTTTACCCACGGTTAGCGAAGCGCATGCGCGGAAAGGAGAGAGCCGTGGAGCGCGTTCCAGAAAATTCCGAGCACCGCGGCAAAATTCCAGCCCCAAAGAAAGAGACGCATTTGCGGCGGAGAATACGCGCGATTTTTCCAGAGAAGAATTCCATCGAGGAGAAAAAATAGTGCTCCGATTGCAAGAAAAATTGTGATGGCGCGGTCGGAGAAAAATCGGGAGACGAGGAAGCATTCGATGAGAAGAAGAGAGCCGACGAAGAATTTTGCGGGAACTCGGCCGATTTGCGTGGCCAGCGTTCGGCGGCCGGATTTTTGATCGGGTTCGATGTCCATGATTTCTCCGAAGACGTGGGAATGCATGGCGAAGAGCGCACCGAAAAGAAAGGTTTGCCAAGGAAGTTGGGGGACGTTGTTGATCCAGCTGCTCAGAACGAAAATGAGCAGATAGCTGCCTTGGATCAGAACGTCGAACGGCGGACGGCCCTTAAGCACAATGGGACGCGCGTTGTAAAAATAAACGGCGAGGAGAATTGCTGCGAACCAAAGAGTGATGCGCGGGCCTGCCCAAATCCAGAAGAGGAACAAAAATGGAATTTGCGAAACCGCAATTTGCCAACGCAGGGAACGAAGCTGCTGAGCGGCGCCGCGCGAACCGAAGAGATAAGTGCCCTTGCGCGGGTTGATGCGGTCGCCCTCGGCGTCCACGATGTCGTTGACGCCGTAAAGAAGCAAGCTGAGAGGAAAGACGATGTAAAAAAGGCCGGTCCAGAAGGCGGGATTGTATAAGTCGAAAGAGCGGCCGAGCGGCATCAGGTAGAAGAGTGTTGTGGTGGTCCAGAGGCCAGGGCGCGAGACCTGAATGAGGAATTTGAGATTGGATCGGAGATTGTTTTTTGCGATTGATTGGGTAGTTGCTTGGGCGGCGACGCTCATTCGAAAGGGATAAGGAGAATGTAGCATCCCGGCGAGTGCAGGCACAAAATTGTTCTGAAATTTTGACGGAAATGAAACAGCGCGAAGAAATGAAGAAACAGCAGATTCCTCGGGCAGACTTCGCCCTCGGAATGACACCCTTCGCCTCATAGCGCGTGCACGGAGAATTAATCGTTGAGGCTAGAGGAGGCCGAGGGAGGCGAAGGTGGTAAGGGAGCAGCAACCGAGGGCGACACCGAGGATAATGCCGGCGAGAACGTCGCTCAAGAAATGCATACCGAGAACGACGCGCGAGAGCGCGATGCTGAGCGCGAGGAAGATCAGAGGGAATTCGAGCGACGGATAGAAATAAGTAAGTACGAGAGCGATGGAAGAAGCGGTCATCGTGTGACCGGAGGGAAACGAAAATTTGTCCGGCGGAAGAACCTTCGACCAGCAGTGCGGTTCAATCTGGCAGGGGCGTGGGCGGTGGCTGAGGCGCTTGAGCGCTTTGAAGACGAAGATTCCAACGACGGCGGCGAGCGCGGCGGAGCTAATGGCAGCGAAACGGTGAGGACCGCCGAAGAGGAGAAGAAGAATAGCAGTGGAATACCAGATCCAGCCGTCGCCGAGGCGCGTGGCCACAAGCATCCAAAGGCGAATCCACCGCGGAGCGCGCCAACGGTTCAGGCGGCGCATCAGGCGATGATCGCGGCGCTCAATGAAACCCCATACGTCGCGAGCAACGGTCATGTGTTACCTCGTTGTGCTGCCAGCTACGGCGAAATTATCTAAACCAACAAACGGCCAGCTTCAGAAAACTGGCCCTACAACAGCCTCGAAAATCAGGCTTCGCGCAACTTCGCGTCCAAATCCCACAGACGGCGCGGAACGGAATCACTCTCGTTCACGAGTTTCGACCATTTCTTGCAGAAGCGAATTTCGTTCACCCAGTGGCCGATGGTGATTGCGGGAAGAAGCACGGCCAAGGGAATCATGGAAATTGTCCAGGGCGATTCGCAGAGCATGGCGCCAACAACGCGAAAAACGTCGGCGGTAATTTTAGCGAGGCTGCCGTGATTGCCGCGAATGCGGCCGCGATGGGCGCGGAGGCCTGAGAAAAATTCGTCGACGGTGCGGGCGCCAGGAACTTCGGTGTAGGTGAGAGCGACACCGGCGAGTGTGTGCGAGTCGCTGCCGGCGATGCCGATTTTTCCGTAGGATTTTGAGAGGCGCTCGGCTTCGTGATTCGCGCGGGACCACATTTGGCCGTTGCGCGTCTCGAGGGCGAGCGCGTAGGAGGCGAACCATTCGAAATCGGCGCGTTCGCGGCGGCCCGTCAGTCCCGAAAATACGTGATTCACGCTATAGAAAATTTTACGTTCGGTGAGGTACATCAGAAGCGCTATAAAATCGTTACGACGCTTTTGAATTTCAACATGATCGCGCTCGGAGATGCCGTAGACTCCCAGATGAAGTTCTGTGCCGCTGGGCATGGTGCAGGTGACCTCTTCGCTGAGGAAGAAGTCGGAGCAGTCGCGGAGGGCTTCCGCGGCATCGATGGAGTCGTGGTCGGTTACGGTGACGATGGACATGCCAAGGCGCTTGCAGCGGGAATAGACCGCTTCGGCGTCGTTGTAGGACTCATAGCAGAAGTGCCGGATGATCGGTGACTTGATCAGTCCGGAGGCTTTTGTATGGACGTGAAGGTCGCATCGCATGAGAAAAGTATGGGGTAAGGATATGAACAGTCCTTGAAGAGGTTGCGAATTGTGGATAAATGTGCTCATGTAACTTATTGAGCACAAGGAGCTTCTTGACTTTTCCACATGGCATGGAGTGACTAGGTGGCCGCGAGGTTACAAAGCCGTGACAGAATGAACTATGAAAAAAATACAGATCGTTTTTCATGATGCGGGTGGGGGACATCGAAATGCGGCGGTGGCCTTACAGGCCATGGCCAAGGCTCAAAGGCCGGACTGGGACGTGGAATTGGTGCAATTTCAGGAGCTGACGGATCGGCTGGATGTGTTACGGAAGGTTACAGGCATACGCATTCAGGAGCAGTACAACACTTTGCTCCGGAATGGGTGGACGCTGGGAAGCGAGTATTTGCTGCATGTGTTGCAGTGGACGATTCAGATATGTCACGGGCCCCTAGTGAGATTGTTGGAAAAGTTTTGGAAGGAGCATCCAGCGGATTTGTTGATTTCGGTGATACCGCATTTCAACCGCGAGATTGCAGAGAGTTGGGAGAAGGTTTATCCGGGGCGGCCGTTTGTAACGATCATTACGGACCTGGCGGATTTTCCGCCACGGTTCTGGATTGAGCCGGCGAAGAATCAGATTGTGATTGCAGGGACAGAGAAAGCAGTGGAACAGGCGCGCGCGTTTGGAAAAGACGATGCGCATGTGTTCGGAGTTTCGGGGATGGTGCTGCGGCCGGAGTTTTATGTGGAGAGTGCGGTGGATGCGACCGCAGTGAAGCGTGAGTTAGGGCTGCGCGAGGATTTGCCGACGGCAATGGTGTTGTTTGGCGGATTTGGTTCGAAGGTGATGTACAAGATTGTTGAGAAGCTTGATGCGGCGCGGCTGCCGGTGCAGCTGATTCTGATTTGCGGGAAGAATGAAAAAGTGGCGGCGCGATTGAAGGCGAGGCAGTGGAACATCGGGACAGCGGTGCTGGGGTTTACGAAGGAAGTTCATAAGTTGATGCGGGCGGCGGATTTTTTGATTGGGAAGCCGGGACCGGGAAGTGTTGCGGAGGCGATGCAGCGAGGATTGCCGGTGTTGGTGGAGTGCAATTCGTGGACGCTGCCGCAAGAGCGGTTTAACGCGGAGTGGGCGAAAGAAAAAAGGGTGGGAGTTGTGCTGAGGGGTTATGGGGATGTGGTTAGCGGCGTTTGGGAAGTGCTGGATGCGGCGGAGGGTGCATA
>JACXTT010013423.1_pt1 | contig 10786 bp, 8 predicted proteins | sample 9270951 | NCBI WGS metagenome assembly JACXTT01 (sample SAMN15532306, study PRJNA645909) | rock metagenome | isolation source: weathered quartz diorite | place: Puerto Rico | collected 2017-06-21
GCCCGCTTGCCCGCCGGCCGCGCCACACTCCCCCACGCCCTATCTTGCCGGCCAGGCCACACGCTTCTGGAACAGGTCGTGCAGGACCGGATAGATCTCGTCGGCACCGATAATGCGCTGCATCGCGAAATGCTCGAATGCACCCTTGACCGTCAGATATTCTTCCCAGAGATTCTGCGGCTCCTCGGACGCCACTTCCACATAGGCGTAGTACTGTACCAGCGGCAGGATCGAATCGCGCAGCAGCTTTCCGCACAGTTCGGAATCGCCTGCCCAGTTGTCGCCATCTGACGCCTGCGCGCAGTAGATATTCCACTGGCTCGGCGGATAGCGGTCGTGGATCACCTCCACCATCAGCTTGAGCGCGCTCGACACCACGGTGCCGCCGGACTCGCGCGAGTGGAAGAAATCTTCCTCACCGACCTCCTTGGCCACGGTGTGGTGGCGGATGAACACGACGTCGATGCGCTCATAGTTCCGCTTCAGGAACAGGTAGAGCAGCATGAAGAAGCGTTTGGCGAGGTCCTTGCGGCTTTCATCCATGGAACCGGACACGTCCATCAGGCAGAACATCACGGCCTGCGCCTGCGGGCGCTTCTTGAGTACACGGTTGTTGTAGCGCAGGTCGAGCTTCTCGATGAACGGCACGCGGTCCAGGCAGGCGCGCAGATGCCGCATCTCTTTCATCAGCTCCAGCGCGTGCGAGGAATACGGGCCGTCCTGCTCCAGCACTTCGCCGTACTCGGCCTCCAGTTCACGCAGGCGCTTCTGGTATGGGCTGGACAACGCGATGCGCCGCCCGATCGAGCTGCGCATCGTGCGCAGGATGGAGAGATTGGAAGGCGTGCCATCGATGGAATAGCCGGCGCGCACCTTGCGCACTTCAGCGATCTTGGCGAGGTGGCGCTTGGCCATGTCCGGCAGCGCCATGTCCTCGAAGAAGAAGTTGAGAAAGTCTTCGCGCGACAGCGTGAAGACGAAATCGTCCTCGCCCTCGCCGCTGTCGCTGGCACGCGAACCCGTGCCACCACTACCCTGCTGCTGGCGGTCGAAGCTGTCACCCTTGACGAACTTCTTGTTGCCGGGGTGGATCCACTCGCGCCGCCCGCCATGGCCATGGTGAAAGATCGGCTCGGAGATGTCCTTGACCGGAATGGACACCTGCCCGCTCTGCTCGATGTCCATGATCTTGCGGCCGGACACCGCCTTCGCGACCGCCTGACGAATCTGCTCGCGGTAGCGCTTGATGAAGCGTTGCTTGTTGACGGCGCTCTTGTTGCCGCCATTCTCGCGCCGATCGATGACCGTGCCCATGTGTCTGTCCCCGGGGAGAGGCCTCGTCCTGAGCCGTTACGATGACTTCCTGACGCGCAGATACCACTCCACCAGCAGACGCACCTGCTTCGGCGTGTACCCCTTTTCCACCATGCGGTTGACGAAGTTCTCGTGCTTGTCCTGGTCCTCGCGCGAGGACTTGGCGTTGAACGAGATCACGGGAAGCAGATCCTCCGTGGTGGAGAACATGCGTTTCTCGATCACCATGCGCAGCTTTTCATAGCTGGTCCAGACCGGATTCTTGCCACTGTTGTTGGCCCGGGCGCGCAGCACGAAGTTGACGATCTCGTTACGGAAGTCCTTCGGATTGGAAATGCCCGCGGGTTTTTCCACTTTTTCGAGTTCGTCGTTCAGCGCGTTGCGGTCCAGGATTTCGCCGGTGTTCGGATCGCGGTATTCCTGGTCCTGGATCCACAGGTCGGCAAACACCACATAGCGGTCGAAGATGTTCTGCCCGTACTCGGAATACGATTCCAGGTAGGCCGTCTGGATTTCCTTGCCGATGAATTCCACGAACGGCCCGGTCAGGTATTCCTTGATGTACGACAGCAGCTTCGCTTCCTGTTCCGGTGGGAACTGTTCGCGCTCGATCTGCTGCTCGAGCACGTAGAGCAGGTGCACCGGGTTGGCCGCCACCTCGGTGTTGTCAAAGTTGAAGACCTTGGACAGCACCTTGAACGCGAAGCGCGTGGACAATCCGTTCATGCCCTCGTCGATGCCGGCGTAGTCGCGGTACTCCTGGTAAGACTTGGCCTTCGGGTCCACATCCTTCAGGCTTTCGCCATCGTAGACGCGCATCTTCGAGAAGATGTTCGAGTTCTCCGGCTCCTTGATCCGCGTCAGCACCGCGAACTGCCCCATCATCTTCAGCGTGTTCGGCGCGCACGGGGCGGCCGACAGCGAACTGGTGCGCAGAAGCTTGTCGTAGATCTTGACCTCGTCGGACACGCGCAGCACGTACGGCACCTTGACGATGTAGATTCGGTCCAGGAATGCCTCGTTGTTCTTGTCCGCCTTGAAGGTCGTCCACTCGGCCTCGTTCGAGTGCGCGAGAATGATGCCGTCGAACGGAATCGCGCCGAATCCCTCGGTGCCCTTGTAGTTGCCTTCCTGCGTCGCCGTCAGCAGCGGGTGCAGGACCTTGATGGGCGCCTTGAACATCTCGACGAACTCAAGCAGGCCGCGGTTGGCCAGGCAAAGCCCGCCGGAGAATGAGTAAGCGTCCGGGTCGTCCTGCGGAAAGTCTTCCAGCTTGCGGATGTCGACCTTGCCGACCAGCGAGGAGATGTCCTGGTTGTTCTCGTCGCCCGGCTCCGTCTTGGAGATGGCGATCTGCGAGAGCACCGACGGGCGCAGCTTGACCACGCGGAACTTGGTGATGTCGCCGTTGAACTCGTGCAGGCGCTTCACCGCCCACGGCGAGGCGATGGTGTTCACGTAGCGCACCGGGATGCCGTAATCCTCTTCCAGGATCTTGCCGTCTTCCTCGGGCGAAAAGAGCCCGAGCGGCGATTCGTGGATTGGGGAGCCCTTCAGCGCGTAGATGGGGATCTCTTCCATCAGCGCCTTCAGTTTTTCCGCGAGCGAGGACTTGCCGCCGCCAGGAGGCCCGAGCAGGTAGAGGATCTGCTTGCGCTCTTCCAACCCTTGCGCCGCATGCTTGAAGAAGGCGACGATCTGCTCGATCGTGTCTTCCATGCCGTAGAAATCGCGGAACGCCGGATAGACGCGGATGACCTTGTTGAAGAACAGCCGGGACAGCCGCGGATCGTGGTGGGTGTCCACCAGTTCGGGCTGACCGATCGCGGCGAGCATGCGTTCGGCGGCGGTCGCGTAGGCAGTCGGATCCTTCTTGCAGATCTCCAGGTATTCCTGGATGCTGTATTCCTCTTCCTTGCGAGCTTCGAAGCGCGTGGCGTAGTGGCCGAAAATGTCCATACCTCACTCCCGTCAGATCCCGTCCGAGGCGAAAGGTAGTGCTGCTCCCCTAAGACTTCGCGGCAGCTTTCGTTCTCCGCCACCCCGGCTTGACGGAGGCTGCCATGTTGCGAAGGCTTTGCTTCATCATAGTCAAATAACGGCGAAGATGGTCACGGAGTTGACGATCTGCAACGCGCAACGCCCCATATGTTTTGGATTGACGTCGGCGTCTAAGGATATTTGCTCCGCGCTTGACTCCCGCGCGCGACGGGCCATTGACTATGCTTGTGACACACCTTACACCTTTCCACGCAACCCTGCACGGCGCCTTTGTAACCATGCGCGCATAAGGTGAACGCCCCGCGCGCGATCCTTCGCAGCGCTCGCACGCAAGCGCTGCCAGCCGGCTCAGAGCGTGCGCGCCACCAGTTCCTTCATGATCTCGTTGGAGCCGCCGTAAATCTTGCTCACGCGTGCGTTGGCGTACATGCGTGCGATCGGGTATTCCAGCATGTAGCCGTAGCCGCCATGCAACTGCAGGCACTCGTCGATGACCTCGCAGTTCTTCTGCGAACACCACCATTTGGCCATCGCCGCGGTGGCCGCATCCAGCTTGCCCGCCAGCAGCCGCATCATGCAGTCGTCGACGAAGGTTTCGGCGATCGTGGCAGCCGTCTTGCATTCGGCCAGCTTGAAGCGCGTGTTCTGCATCTCCAGCAACGGTTGGCCGAACACCTCGCGCTCGCGCACGTACTCGACCGTCAGCGCGATCGCGCGCCGCATGCTGGCGACGGCCCCGAGCGCAATGATCATCCGTTCCTGCGGCAGCTGCTGCATGAGCTGGTAAAAGCCCTGCCCTTCCTGCTCGCCGAGCAGGTTGGAGACGGGTACGCGCACATCGTCGAAGAACAACTCGACGGTGTCCTGCCCCTTCTGGCCGATCTTCTCCAGGATGCGGCCGCGTCGGAAGCCGGGCAGGTCCGCGGCTTCAATCATGATGAGGGAAACGCCGCGCGCACCCGCCTCCGCATCGGTCTTGGCGACAAGACAGACCAGGTCGGCGTGGTAACCGTTGGTAATGAAGGTCTTTGCACCGTTTATGCGATAGCAGTCTCCGTTCTGGCCCGTCTCGCGCACCGCGCGGGTGCGTACCGATTTGAGGTCGGAACCGGCGCCAGGTTCCGACATGGCGATGGCCGCGACCATCTCGCCGCTGGCCATCCTTGGCAGCCATTCCCGCTTCTGCGCCTCGGTGCCGTAGTGGAGCAGGTAATGTGCCACGATGCCGCTGTGCACGCCGTTGCCCAGGCTCGTGCAGACCGCCCGCGCCATTTCCATGGCAATGACGGCCTCGTGGGCAAAGCTGCCGCCTCCACCGCCGTACGCCTCGGGAATGCTCGCGCACAGCAGGCCGACCTCGCCGGCGCGGCGCCAGGTCTCGCGGTCGATATAGCCTTGTTGCGCCCAGCGCGCCTCGTTCGGCGCCAGTTCACGCTCGACGAAGCGGCGCACGGTGTCCTGGAACAGCCGCAGGTCGTCGGTCATCCAGGGCGTGTCGCGCACGGCCGTTGCCGTGTGGTGGTGGGGGGCTCCCATGGTGTCTCCTGAAGCGTGGCTATCTATATAGAGGGGGACGATGCGCGGCTGGGTTTCGTGGATGCCGCAACGCAACATCCGCGTCCGACGGTGATGGTGTCGTCCGCCAATGCTGCCGCGCAGCATTGGCGGCTCCGGTCATTCGAGCCGGATGTTCCGGGTGCGGATGACCTTGCCCCAACGAGCGTAGTCGGCACGCAGGGTCTGCGCGAAGGCATCGGGCGTGCTGCCGGTCAGCACCACGCCCATGTCGTTCATGCGCTGCCGCACGGCGGGAGCCGCCAGCACGCGGTTGACGTCGGCGGCGTACTTGTCGACGATGGCGCGCGGTGTCGCCGCCGGCAGCAGCAGGCCGAACCAACCCATCGCATCCATGCCGCCGATGCCGGCCTCGCGAAATGTCGGCACATCGGGCAACTGCGGCGAGCGCGCGGGACCGGTAACCGCCAGCGCGCGCAGCCGCCCACTCGCCACGTGCGGCTTCGCGCCCATCACGGAAATGATCGCCGCCGGCACCTGGCCGCCCAGCAGGTCGTTCAGTTCGGGCGCTTCCCCTTTATAGGACACATGCGTCATGTCCAGCCCGGCAGCCTCATTGAAGATTTCACCATACAGATGCGCGCTCGAACCGGTGCCGTACGAGCCATACGAGAACTGGCGCGGTTTGGACCGCACCAGCGCAATGAATGCCGTCAGCGTCGTCGCCAGCACGCTGTTGTGCACCGCAAACACTAGGTTGGTGGTGCCCAGTTCCGTCACCGCCGCCAGATCCCGGACCGGATCCAGTGGCGGCCTGGCATAGAGGCTCGGCGCCTGCACCAGCGTGGTAATGGTCAGCAGCGCGGTATGGCCATCGGGATCGGCCCGGGCCACGGCGTCGGCGCCGATCATGCCGCTGGCGCCCGGGCGGTTCTCCACCACGATGGCGCGCTGCCAGACTTTGCCGAGTGCGTCGGCAATGGCCCGGGCCAGCACGTCGGTAGCGCCACCCGCCGGGTAGGGCACGACGATGCGCACGGTACGGGACGGAAAGCCCGCCTGCGCGCGTGCGTTCCCCGCTCCCAGACTGGCCAGCGCCAGCGCGCCCAGCCGGAGCATTGCGTTGCGACGATCTGCCTGCATGGTGGCTCCCCTTGTCTGGCACGACACCCCGCCGCTGCCGGCCGGACGAAGCATGCCCCGAGCGTGCGGGATGCTGCGGTGCGTGGGCAATGACCGGACGGCCCAGAATCATTGGCCGATTCGCTCACGACTGCTCACGACTGTTCGCGCCGTCGCCAGACGGCTTGCGCGGGATGCCGAAGGCAGCGTTCGCGAAATCCCGATTGCGCCCTCGCCTGCACACGGGCTAAGGTGTCGCCAGATCGTCGGCAGCCGACCGGCGCGGTCCACCAGGACGAGGAGACTCATGCACATCGTTGCCGCGCCCCCGCCCGAGCGGGCCGGGCCTGCCGTGGCGGGCCGCCTGGCCAACGCCGTCCGCCCGGCCATTCTTCAGGACGCCGCCGCGTCGCGTCATGCGGACACCACCCGCGCTCCCGCCCGCCACACCATTGCCATCCTGCACGTCCATCAGATCCTGCTCGGCGCGCGCCGGCTGGGCTTCGACACAGACGGCCTGTTGCGCCGCGCCAGGATCTCGCCGACGCTGCTGGCATCCGGCAACGCCCGCGTGACGCAGGCACAGTACGCGGCCCTGATGCGCTCGCTGCGGCGCGTCACGCGTGACGAGTTGTGGGGGCTGCTGGAACGGCCGGTCAGGCCAGGCGTCTTCGCGCACGTCTGCCGCGCGCTGATCCATTGCGGGACGCTGGAGGCGGCGATGACAACGGGCCTCGCGCAGTACCGACTGCACCTGCAGGGCTTTACCCCGCGCCTGCGGCGCAGCCCGTGTGGCCGCTCTGCCAGCCTGGTACTGATCCCCGATGCGCCGCCCACGCCCTGCCAGCGCTTTGCGGAGTCGACCTTTGTCTTCCACGCCTACGGGTTGGCCAATTGGCTGGTAGCACGCAGCTTGCCGCTGACGGGCGTCGACTTGGCCGCACCCGCGCCGCCGCGCCAGACCGACACCGAGCGCATTTTCAACACCGTGGTCCGCTACGGCCAGCCGCGCACCGCGCTACATTTCGACGCCGCCAACTTGCACCTGCCGGTCGTGCAGGACGCGACCAGCCTCGCGGCTTTCCTGCGCGACGCGCCGCGCAACCTGATCGTCCGCTACCGCGGCGACAGTTGCCTGGCCCAGCGCATCCGGCAGCATCTACGCGCGCATCTGGACGACGAACTGCCGTCGCTGGAGCAGACCGCGCAAGCGCTGCGCCTGACGCCACAGACGCTGCGCCGGCGCCTGCGCGACGAGGGACGTGGCTACCAGAGCATCAAGGACAACCTGCGGCGCGATGCCGCCATCGGCCTGCTGGAGCGTTCCAGTCTGCCATTGCAGGAGGTGGCCCTGCGGCTGGGATTTTCCGAACCAAGCGCCTTTCATCGCGCATTTAAGAAGTGGACCGGTGTGGCGCCGGGCGAATACCGGCAGCGCGGACGGCTGCCGGGCGGCCTTGCCATGCCGGCGTGACCGCTGGCACAGGCGCGACCCGCGTCAGATCACGCCCTGCTCGCGTAGCGCGGCGATCCGCTGGGCGGACAGCCCGAGCACCTCGCGCAGCACGGCATCGGTATGCTCGCCGAGCCGTGGCGGCGCGGCGTCGTAGCGCACCGGCGTGGCCGACAGCCGCAGCGGACTCTTCACCGTCGGGCAGACGCCGCCGTCGCTGCGCGTGAGGTCCACCTGCAAGGCGCGATGCCTGACCTGCGGGTCTTCCAGCACCTGGGCGTAGTCGTTGATCGGCCCGCATGGAATGCCCTGCGCCTCCAGCGCCGCCACCCAATACGCCGTGGGACGCGTGCGCATGTGTGCCGCCAGCAGCGGCACCAGCACGTCGCGGTCGACGATGCGGCCGGCACCCGTGACAAAGCGCGGATCGGCGGCAAGGTCTGGTCGCTCCACGCCACGGCAGTACGCCTGCCACTGACCGTCGTTGCCGGCCGCCACGATCATGTGGCCATCCGCCGTGGCAAACACGTGATACGGCACCATGTTGGCGTGCGCATTGCCGAAGCGCTGCGGCACCTTGCCGGTCACGCGCTGTGCCAGGATCGGCGTGGCGCCGATCGCCACCACGGCGTCAAGCAGCGCCATGTCGATGTGCTGCCCGTCGCCCGTGCGCTCCGCGTGGCGCAGCGCTGCCAGCACGGCCACCGTGGCGTACATGCCGGTCAGCATGTCGATCACCGCCACGCCGACCTTCTGCGGACCGCCGCCCGGCAGGTCGTCACGCTCGCCGGTGATGCTCATCAGGCCACCCAGGCCCTGGAAGATAAAGTCATAGCCTGGCTTGTGCGCGCACGGGCCATCCTGGCCGTAGCCGGTAATCGAGCAATAGACCAGCGCCGGATTGAGGGCCTTCAGGCTGTCGTAGTCCAGCCCGTAGCGCTTGAGGTCGCCGACCTTGTAGTTTTCAAGCAGGATGTGCGAACAGGCGGCCAGTTCGCGAACGATCGCCTGCCCCTCGGCGCTGGCGATATCGAGCGTCACCGACTGCTTGCCGCGATTGGCCGTGGCGTAGTAGGTGGCGTCGCGCGTGGCGTTGCCCTCGCCATCGGGCAGCCACGGCGGGCCCCACGCGCGCGTGTCGTCGCCCGCGCCGGGGCGCTCGACCTTGATGACCTCGGCGCCCAGGTCCGCCAGGTTCTGCGCGCACCACGGCCCGGCGAGGATTCGCGACAGGTCCAGCACGCGCACGCCTTCAAGAGCCCCCTGGGGCACGCCTTGCGGTTGCGGCGCCATGTCAGATCGGGTCCCAGTTGATGACGTCGGGCGAACGCTCCAGCGCGAAGAAGCTGTTGCGCATGGCCGGCATGGCGATCTCCGCGACCGACTCCGGCGTCCAGCCTTCGCTGCAATGCACGGAGCGCACCGGGCGCGGCTGGCTCATCAGCAGGATCTCGTTGGCGCGCACGGCGAAGATCTGCGCGTTGACCTCGCTGGCCGCAGGGCTGGCCAGGAACACCGCAACGGGTGCCACCTTGCCGGCCTCCATCTTCTGCAGCTTGGCCACGCGCGCCTGTTCCTCGGGCGTCTCGGACGGAATCGAGCTGGTCATGCGGCTCCAGGCGAAGGGTGCGATGCAGTTCGAGCGCACGTTGAAGCGCGCCATGTCCAGCGCGATGGACTTGGAGAGCGCGGCGATGCCCAGCTTGGCGGCCGAGTAATTGGCTTGCCCCAGATTGCCGATCAGCCCCGAGGTGGACGTCATATGCACGTAGGCACCGCTTTCCTGGTCCTTGAAATGATTGGCGGCCGCACGGCTGACGAAAAACGTGCCGTTCAGGTGCACATCGATCACCGAGCGCCACTCGTCCTCGTTCATCTTGAAGAACATGCGGTCGCGCAGGTTGCCGGCGTTGTTGACCACGGCGTCGATACGGCCGAAGTTGTCCAGCGCGCACTGCACGATCGCGTTGGCGCCCTGCCAACTGGCCACGCTGTCGGTGTTGGCGACAGCCTGGCCGCCCGCGGCCCGGATTTCCTCCACGACGCGCTGGGCGGGGCCCGCATCGCCGCCCTCGCCCGACATCGACACGCCGAGGTCATTGACGACGACCTTCGCCCCTGCCGCCGCCATCGCCAGCGCGATGCCGCGCCCGATGCCACCGCCCGCGCCGGTCACCAGCGCCACCTTCCCTGCCATCAGTCCGCTCATTGTCTCGCTCCGTCGTGGTTCTATTGCCGAGCGAGATACGATAAATTCTCGCGGGAGACATTGGAATTCACCATTTGCAAAAGAGGCCTTTGGCCCGACGGAAGCCATGCACTATGACCTGACCGACCTGCGCCTGTTCCTCAACGTCGGCGAAACCGAGAACCTGACCCGGGCGGCTGAGCGCAGCTTCCTGTCCCTGCCGGCCGCCAGCACCCGCATCAAGCAGCTCGAAGAGGCGTTCCAGACCCAGTTGCTGATCCGCCAGGTCAAGGGCGTGCGGCTCACGCCGGCAGGCGATGCGCTGCTGCGCCACGCGCGCGAGGTGTTCCGCGAACTGGAGTGCCTGCATGCCGACCTGCGGCCCTACGCCAAGGGCGTCAAGGGCCGCGTGCGGCTGCTGGCCAATACCACGGCGACCAATTCGTTCCTGGCCAAGGGGTTGTCGCGCTTTCTTTCCGAGAACCCGGACATCGATGTCGAGCTGGAGGAGCACCTGTCGCAGGAAATCGTCTCCGCCATCAGCGCGGGCGCCGCCGATCTTGGCATCGTCGCGGGCGAGGTAGCCACGGCTGATCTGGACACGATGCAGCTTTGCAGCGATGAGCTGATCGTCATTGCGCCGGTCAACCATCCGCTGCCGCAGTTCAAGCGGCTGCATTTCGCGGACCTGCTCGACACCTGCCGGTTCGTGGGGCTCAACCAGTTCAGCGCGATCCAGTCGTTCCTCGACCGGATCGCCAGCGGCATGGGCAAGCGGATCAGTCTGCGCATCCAGGTGGGCAGCTTCGATGCCGTGTGCCGAATGGTCGAAGCCGGGGCAGGCATCGCCATCGTGCCGAACAGTTGCGCGCGGCGGTATGCGAGCCGCAAGGTGTTGCGCTTCATTCAGCTGGAGGACGAATGGGCGCGGCGGGAATTGCGGCTTTGCCGCCGGCCTGGGCGGCAGTTGCCGGCGTTTGCGGAGACGTTGGTGCAGTGTTTGGTGGAGGCGGCTCGGGAGCCGGTTTGATGTTTGGTTTTGGTTTTTGCGGCGTTGGCCGTTGAAGCCAAAGACCGTTTCACATCCCCCTTCGGGGGCTGCGAGTGTTGTGGTCAAGTAATCCTGGACACTTTCTCAGGCAGTCCCGCTTTTTAGCGCTTCGTACTCGGCCGGTGGCATATTCATCGCTGCC
>JACXTT010013424.1_pt1 | contig 10786 bp, 9 predicted proteins | sample 9270951 | NCBI WGS metagenome assembly JACXTT01 (sample SAMN15532306, study PRJNA645909) | rock metagenome | isolation source: weathered quartz diorite | place: Puerto Rico | collected 2017-06-21
TTTCAATCATCTCTCGGACTTCGGGATCGTCATAAACAGATCGAGAGACAACCACATCATCACCGGTCGATAACCCTTCCAGGCGTGCGGCCAGGTTGACCGTAGAACCAAAATAATCGAGCCGGTCATTCAATGTCACTGCGATGCAGGAACCAGAATGTATTCCCGCCTTGAGCGCGAGTGGCGGGCTGCCATCAGCCGGTACGGACATTTCTCTTTGAGCAACGAACATTGCTCGAAGGGCGCACTCCGGTTCGCGAAATACCGCCATAATCGCATCGCCAATCGTTTTGACCAACGCACCGTTCTCAGCAGCGATTGCTTTCTTCAGGACGTCGAAATGATTCATCACTTTTCCAAACGCGGTGGCATCGCCGATCTCTCGGTAAAGCCGCGTGGAGTTGCGCAGATCAGTGAAGAGAATCGTCATCCTGCCGACCGAGATCTGGTCACCCGGTCGAAGCGCTTCGCTTGAGAACAGATCGCGAAATATTTGCAGCGCGGTAACTTCAGCTGCAGTCGTCGCCTGATCGCTCCAGGCCAATCTCTCGAGCATAAACAACTGTTCTGCGTCGGTGGCATTCTCGAGGTCCAGCGACGGCTGAAGAACAACATTCAGTTGCTCCGCCGACCACCCATTGTTGGCTGCTACGATCGTTGCTGTGCTGTTACCGCTGTCACTTGCATTCAAATCAACGCTGCCGCTGAGTTCGAGCGCGCGCAATCGATACCGCCCGGCTTCCAGGGGAAGGTGCAACCGGCGTTGGGAGTGCGGAGGTAACAGTTGTTGCGCGACGATATGCGGCGTGCGCTGCGGACTGCCCATACAAAATTCGACATTCTCAACATGTCTCAGCGTAGCGTTGGGCCGAAAAGTAATTTCAACAAAGCGATCAAAGTTAACTGTGAAGTCCACGCGGCAGGTTTCGCAGTGTAGCTTGGAGTTGATGTCGCGGAGCGAACTTTCAGATGCCCTGGCGCCTCTACAAAGTGGACACAACAGGTCCCATTGCAAATCCAACAGCCCCGCACGCGTGGCCCTGAGGCACGCTTCGAGCACGTGACGGCGCGGCAGCTTCCAGTCGTCCGCGAGTTCGTAAGCGCGAATGCGCGTCACGGAGAAATCATCAGCGTGCTCGATAAAATCAATTAGCCGGTCTACTACTACCTCAGAAACACCATCGCTGATCAATTTCTCTCGAACAACAGCGACGCGATTGCGTGCTGCCGATGATAGTTCAACTGAACCGCCGCTACTGGTCGTCGGACTCGCAACCGGTGCAAGCTCGTCATATCGTTTGAACGCGCGGGCGAAACTCCTGGCAGCTCGCAGCCTGATTTGCAATGGAACAATTATCGCCCCAAGAAGCGACTTTGGCCGGATCGCAACTTCATACGTCAAGCGGGTTCCGCCACTTTCAATGGGAGTCAATTCTGCCAGTGCTTTCAAGTGCGCAAGGGGGCCCCTGCTGTAGGTTCTAACCACGCCGAAACGAAAGGGTTGGACCCATTCAAAAGGCTGTTCTTCCCACTCGATGTCCATGCCAAACAGTGAGAGGCGTAGTCGTCGCCTCGCGTTCCGCAGACGTTGACGTTTGTTCTCGATCGGTTGCACGAAGGGAAGTCCGGTATCCCGATTGAATCGGTTGGTATCGGCGATGAAAGGCCACAGGTCTTCGGGGCTGGACTTGAGGTCGTACACCCAGGAATATTGAAGCTCCCGATACGGCATAACGCTAAAAAGTTTCAAGCTTACAGTACCGCGAGCGAAGAGATCGGAATTCCCCGCTCCACTATGGCTGTTATTGGCGCGACGTGAGCGGGGATTTTCGGTCACTTCGCTCGCGGTACTGATGTAGGGTTCAGATGAGCGCGACCCGAAGCTTTAAAATCGGCGATTTGACCTAGACTACCTTGTATTCCGAATCGACGTCTTCGTCAGAGAAGGCTACTCGATAATTCTTCGACTGGATCTGCTTGGTAATTAGCAGATCATCTTTTGTCTTCAGTAAGTCGGCGCGGTTGTACACAGAAAGTTCAAAATTGTAACCGTGCGTAATTGCGTCTTTCGGGCAAGCCTCGACGCAATAGCCGCAAAAGATGCATCGACCGTAATCAATGTTGTACACCTCGGCATATCGTTCATCGACTCCGACACGTTCGCTGGGTGGGCGAGGATCATCTTTCGCGACGATGTAAATGCACTCCGACGGGCAGGCAGCAGCGCATAAGTAACAGGCAACACACTTCTCTCTTCCGTTTTCGTCGACGTGGAGCAGGTGTTGCCCACGATACCGAGGTTGAACCGTAACCGGCTCATCCGGATACTCAACGGTCCATTTCTGTTTTGGGATGTACGACAGCGTGACGCCCATCCCCTGAATAATTGCTTTGGTCGACTCAATGACGTCAGTGATGATAGACATAATCGGATTGTTGATTTGTGATTGCGGATTTCGGATTCGTCGCTGACATCGATCGCGAATCTAAATCAGGAATCTAAACTCGCCCTCATTTTACACTACTAACGTCAGAGGACACAGCTTGCCAACGGCCATCCCTCCACACGAATTTGTCGGTGAAGTCGAGCACCAGTTCTTTGTCCTGGCCGACCACTTCAAAGCTGACCTTTCCTTTCAACGTAGCCCGATCGTCGGCAAGGGTCAGTGTTAGATCGGAAAGGTTCCAGTGCCTTATTGAGCGATCCGGCTTGATGTCCCGCAGATACTCTGCCTTCCCTTGCATGCGCCCATCCGAAATCCCCACATAATCGTCCGCGAGAATTTTGGCCAGCGCTTTCTTGTCCGCATTAATGTTGGCAACCGTCCAATCATTCTCCAAATCCGTCAACTGCGATAGCACCAGATCATGGTCCGTAGGTGCATTACTCAAGGAACCTGAATTCCCGTTGCTGTTCGTGTTGAGATTCGAATTCAGATTCCCGTTCGCGTTACTGTTTGTGTTGGCGCCTGGATTCGAGTTCGTGTTCGAGTTCGTATCCGAGTTCGTATTCGAGTTGGAGGGTGCATTTAAATTCGAATTTAGATTTGCATTCAAATTGGCGCGGATTGTGGGTCTGTTGCTATTAGCGTCACTCATGATGCGCGGAATAACAATCGCGGCAACTATTCCGAGACCGACCACACCAATAAAGAGCAACGCGAGAATACCCAGGATCCACGGCAAGGCACTCCGCTTCCGGGGTGCCGGCGACATGATCGACTGTGGCGGTTGGTATGCAGGTGATGACGATTCGCTGCCCACTCCGCTCTCGGCTTTCGTCTCATCGCCTGATTCCGAAGGAGCGACAGGCCACGACGGTGAAACCAAAGTAGCTTCCGGATCTGGCGTGGGAGCCGCTTCTCTCACTAACGGCGTCCCATCGTCGGTACAGAAGCTAAGGTTTTCGTCCGTGTATTGCTTATTGCAGGTTGGACAACGTTTCACTGGAATCTCTGCCTCATAAAAACTATTTCAAACCGCCCATGAGAAACGCAACACCATACAAGATGATGATGAGCACCAATACTACGAAGTAGAGTCCTCCGGTAATGATACCGGTGATTGCCAGTGGCTTACACGTATACTGATCAGGGTTGTTCTTAATCTGGACCAGTGAAAAGATCCCCATGCCGATGGCCACCGGTGCAGTCAAGACTCCAAAGTAACAGCACCAGCCGACCGTCATGCTCACCAATCCCAGAACCAGCGAGGTAATGGCAATGCCTTGTTGTGGCCCTCCACGCGTGACGGGTGGCGGCGGCGGACGCCAGGCAGGCTGTTCACCGGCCCACCCATACGGTTGCGGCGACGGCTGACTTGGAGTTTGCAACCCACCGTACATCTGCGTTGGCGGCGGCGGCATGTTAGTCGTTGGGGGAGGTTCGGCATAAACAGCCGTCGGTCTGTTTTCCGGACCGGGTTGAGCAGTAACCTCCAAAACTGTACCGTCGTTGATGCAGTAACTCAGCGACTCGTCGTCGAAAGTGCTGTTGCAGGTTGGGCAGCGTTTCATTTTGAATACTCTCAGGTCGGCGTATGTACCGTAGACTGTCCAGTCTGCGGAGTTGGCAGCAAATTCAAGCCGATGGAACCGTCCACCTATACCACCTCGAGCTTACTGAAAAAATAGGCTATTTCAATCGCGGCATTCTCATCGGAATCGGATCCGTGAACCGCATTTTCCCCAACGGATCCGCCGAACTCTTTTCGCGATGTGCCGGCGTCAGCTTTTGCCGGATCAGTTGCGCCCATCAAGTCGCGCCAGGCTCGCACGGCGCCGGATTTTTCGAGCGCCATCACAACGCAAGGACCGCTCGACATAAACTCCGTGAGTCCCTCGAAAAATGGCTTACCTCGATGGACTTCGTAAAACCCTTCAGCTTGTGAACGGGACATGTGCAATAACTTGAGCGCCCGAATCTCGAAACCATCATCTATGATGCGCTGAATGATGCGACCGCTGTTACCCGAACTAACCGAATCCGGCTTGATGATACCGAAAGTTAAATTGCCTGCTGTTTCAGTCATTGTTCTCCTGATCTGTTTTAGTGAATGTATACATTACCGACCTAATTCTTGACTGCAGAAATACAACACGGATGCGGGATCTTGGCTGTTACTGCCGACATTAGGTAACACATTGCAGAATCACCGGCGTTATATGCTCCCGGCCTGATCCAAGTAAATCCCCTGCAGCTCGCGTTCGCGGCACAATCAGACTGGCAGAGGCCAAAGCTCGGCCGAGGATAATACGTGATGCGCGAGCCGTTGAAGCTTGTGTTATTGAACGTCGAGAACGCCGGCCTGGTCCGCTCCGGTGTGGGTGACAAAGAGGGCCGCGGTGTTGGATAGGGTGTTGGCCGTGGTGTAGGCCGCGGTGTTGAATAGGGGGTTGGCCGTAGTGAAGGCCGCGGTGTTGGGGAGCCGACAGGAGTTGAGTTCGGCGTCGGAGTCGACTCTATCACTTCCATCGTGGACCTCGGCGAAGGAGTCGGACTTGCAGACGCTCGATCCTTCGTACTTGAACCACTGAGACTCGCTGCAATGATCAGGGCGATCACAATTCCTGACAATCCCAGGACCACGGCGATCGCCAACAACCACGGCAGGGCACTGCGCCGTTGCGGCTGGGCCTGCGCCGCCGGAGACACCATAGCAGGCGGAGTCCACTGCATCTGCTCGGGAGGGGTCTGGGGACCACTCGGGATCGGGCTCGCCACCGTAGGTCCGGGTTGCGTCACATTCGGCTGAGGCAGACGCAATGTGGCGTTCGGATCCGGCAACATCGTCGGCTGAAGTAATGAAGTACCGTCAGTCAGACAGAACTTCATTGAATCATCTTCATATGTTGCGTGGCAGGACGGACAGGTTTTCATCTGTTATTTGAGTAACGCACGCTGTCAGCTTGCGAAGAGTCCCAGCTTGTAGCGCATGCGTTGTAGTTTGCGAACTTTGGGTGCCAATCAACTTGAGTTAGATCGCTCAACGCAAGCTCTCAGCGTGTGTTACAGAGCGTCCTTCATCGCGGAGCCGATGTCAGCAGGCGATTTCACCACGTGGATGCCGGCGTCAGAGAGCGCCTTCATCTTTTCACCCGCAGTACCCTTCCCACCTGCGATGATTGCTCCGGCGTGGCCCATTCTGCGGCCAGGCGGCGCCGTCTGCCCGGCGATGAATGCAACGATTGGCTTGGTGACGTTCCTTTTGGCGAACGCTGCGGCCTCTTCTTCAGCCGTTCCGCCGATTTCGCCGATCATCACAATGCCGTCAGTCTCTGGATCCGCTTGAAATAGACGCATGGCATCAACATGGGTCGTGCCAATGATCGGATCGCCGCCGATTCCAATTGCACTGGATTGGCCCAGCCCCAATGACGTTAACTGTCCCACTGCCTCGTAGGTTAGTGTGCCCGAGCGCGACACGACACCAACGCGCCCTTCGCGATGGATGTGGCCCGGCATGATTCCAATCTTGCATTTCCCTGGTGAGATGATTCCCGGGCAATTTGGTCCGATTAACCGCGTTGATTTATCACGCAGGTATTCCTTCACCTTTACCATATCGAGAGTGGGAATACCTTCGGTAATGCAGACGACTACAGGGATCCCGGCATCGGCTGCCTCCATAATTGCGTCCGCTGCAAAGGCAGGCGGCACATAGAGCACGCTCGCGTTCGCCCCAGCTTCACGGACAGCATCTGCCACAGTGTTAAAAACCGGTATACCTTCATGCGTCGTGCCTCCTTTTCCGGGCGTCACGCCACCGACGACATTGGTTCCATACTCAACCATCTGTTTGGTATGGAACGTTCCTTCTTTACCGGTGATGCCCTGCACTACAAGACGCGTGTTCTTATCGACGAGAACGCTCAACTAGGATTACTCCTTAAGATTTGCCAGGGTAAGTAAAAAGAGATGTCGCAGTATAGCAACGGCGTTCGACTGCGCAAAGCGACAGCCCGATCGATCTATGTTGGAGCTTGCCTCTTAGTTCCGGTGGAGATTTCGATTCGTTAGACTGGCAATCACCATTAGCAATTCGGTCACTTCAACGGGCTTGGGAACGTGCATCTGAAATCCGGCCGCAAGTACCCGCAAACGATCCTCAGTTCGAGCGTAAGCGGTCAGCGCAATCGCTGGAATCAAATGGCGATCCGATTTAAGCGAGCGTACCTGTCGAATAAACGAGTAGCCATCCTGCTCCGGCATGCTGATATCAGAAATCAAGATGTCTGGTTTCCACTCATCGATCATGTTCAACGCTTCAGCGGCAGAAGCAAAGGTCTTAATCTCTGCACCATGCGTTCCCAGAATCGTCGCAAGCAGATGGCGCGCCTCCAATTCATCATCAACAATCATGATTCGCAGACCGTTGAACTCGATGTGTTGAGCAAATTCACCAACCGCTTGAAAACGCTCTCTAACGGAATATTCCTCCTGCTGATCTTTCACAGGGCGCAGTGGCAACCTCACAAAGAATGTAGCGCCCTGGTTCACGCCGGCACTTTGAGCGTCAACGGAACCGCCGTGCAGCTCGATCAGGTGCCTGACGATCGACAGGCCCAACCCCAGACCCGAATGTTTTCGAGCAATGCCGCTGTCAGCCTGCGTGAAGCGATCGAATACAAAAGGCAGAAACTCTTCGGGAATCCCTATGCCTGAATCAGTCACAGAGATTTCCAGTTGTGAATCGAATCGACGCGTCGCTACTTCAATTTTGCCGCGAGCCGGCGTGAACTTCACCGCATTCGATAACAGGTTCCAGAAAATCTGCTGGAGCCGATTTGCATCTCCAGTCACCAGACCGCCGCGAACGCCGGAGACATCGATCGTAATCGCCTTTGCTTTTGCTGCAGGACGGATTGAATCAAGTGCGGCTTCCAGGCTTACTGCAACGTCAACTGGACGGGCCTCGATTTTTAGTTTGCCGGTAACGACGCGCGAGATGTCCAGCAAGTCCGAGAGCAATTGCACCTGAGCTCGTGCATTTCGTTCAATGCTCTCGAGCGCCCTGGTCGTCGATTCACGATCGAGACTTCCTGTTCGCAGGATCTGCGCCCATCCAAGAATTGAATTGAGCGGCGAACGAATCTCGTGAGAGATCAGAGACATGAACTCGTCTTTCGCGCGGCTCGCTTCCTCAGCTCGTTCACGTGCCGCCTGCTCATTCGCGAGTAGTCGCGCTCGCTCCTGCTCGGAGCGGACCCGATCTGTAATGTTCCGAGCAATCTTCGATGCTCCGATGATCTCACCTCGAGAATTTCGGACCGGAGACACGGTCAATGAGATATTGAGGTACTCGCCGTTCTTGGTTTGCCTGACTGTCTCGAAATGATCGATCCGCTCGCCGCTTCTTAAGCGGCCAAGAATCATTGTCTCTTCGCCAAGCCGTTCAATCGGAATGATGATGGTGATTGGTTGGCTGACCGCCTCCGCCGCTGAGTAGCCAAACATCCGTTCAGCCGCGGCGTTCCAGGAAGTAACGACGCCGTCGAGGTTCTTGCTGATAATCGCGTCTTCGGAAGAATCAACAATCCCGGCTAATAGTGCTCGCGCTTCCTCTGCGAGACGCCGCTCGCCAACGTCCCGAAACACCAGGACGGATCCAAGGAGTTTTCCATCATCGGTTTTGATCGGCGCACCGCTGTCATCAATGTAAACCTCCTTGCCGGATTTGCTGATGAGAACGGTGTGGTTGGCAAGGCCGAAGACGATACCCTCTCGAATCGCACGCAACGCGGGATTCTCAACGGCTGCGTGAGTTTCCTCATTGACGATATTGAAAACCTGCTCGATCGGCTTGCCGACCGCTTCCGCTTTAGTCCAGCCCGTGAGCGCTTCAGCAACAGGGTTTAAGAATGTGATTCTACCCTCGACATCAGCAGTGATTACGCCATCGCCGATACTGGCCAGCGTTATTTCAAACCAGCGACGCTGCGCTTCGAGTTTTTCGTTCTTAGTTGTTGCTTCGCTGTCTGGATTGGGATGGATCTCATTGATTGAGGACTGCATTAAGACGTTATTCTCCTTGCCTTAGTTCGGGAGAACTCTCTCTCTCTTCGTTAGGAACTTCGAGATTTCGGGGATGCGCGAATAATAGCATTAAATCGAGTAGAGGCGCTGGTTGAGAAGGCAGAACTAATGTAGCGAGCTGCAAGGCGAAAGAAAATTCGCGCTAAAATCCGGCCGCCGATTGTTCTGACGAATTATTCCAGTTGAACCTTCTCGCCGTACTGGGGCACATCCACGTTCCATCCAAATCGCTCACGAAGATGCGCGGCCATGGCGTTAGCCGCTTCCGGCTCGCCATGCGTGATGAATGTGCGGCGTGGTGGTGAGGGCAGGTCCTGAAGCCAACGAATTACTTCCTGCCAGTCTGCGTGGGCTGAGAACCCGCCAATTTTTTCAGTCTTACAGCGAACGGGCACCCATTGGCCCAATACTTTCACTTCCTTCTCACCATCTTGAACCCGCCGGCCAAGCGTGCCTCCTGCCTGATAGCCGACGAAAACTACAGTTGCGTTGGGATCCGGTAAAACTCGTAACGCATGATGCAGGACGCGCCCACCATTCATCATCCCCGAAGCGCTGATGATCACACGTGCTCCCTCGGCAGTGTTAAGACGTTTCGACTCCTCACGCGTAGTGCAAGCCAACATCGAATGAGTTCGTAATGGATTTCGTGTGTTTGCAGCAGCCAACAGGTAGTCGTCATCCTGTTCCTCCTTGCGGTTGGCATAAGCTTGTGAGGCGGCTGCAGCCATTGGCGAGTCCACACAAACCGGAATCACAGGGATACGATTCTCGTCTTCCAGCTCGCGAATTAAATAGACGATCTCCTGGGCCCGACCGACGGCGAAGGCGGGAATCAGCACGACGCTATTGGTTGCCGCAGCATTCTTAATAATCCGTTCCAGCGCAACCTTCGGTTCCTCTGGATCATGCAGGCGGTCACCATAAGTAGATTCCACCAGTAAGTAATCACATGCCGGAGGTGCAACTGGATCTTTAATAATAGGCTGATCGTACTTACCTAAATCGCCTGAGAACAACACTGTGCGAGCTTGCTCGCCACCATTAAGCCGCACCAGGACCTGACTTGATCCGAGAATGTGTCCAGCAATGCGGAACTCGGCCGTCACTCCCTTCACTATCTGCGCTAAGGTCCCATCATTTGGCACAACCTGCAGGAGTTTCAATGCCGCGTTCGCGTCTTCCTCTGTGTAGAGCGGCAACGCCGGGTTGTGTTTCGTTACGCCATGGCGATTGCGATAGTCAGCTTCTTCTTCCTGTAGCCTTGCCGAGTCAGGCAAAAGTATCTTCATCAAATCAGACGTACCGCGCGAACAATAGACCGGCCCTCGAAATCCGTGTCTTACCAACCGTGGCAGATAACCGGTGTGATCGATGTGCGCATGAGTGATGATGACTGCGTTGACGGCCGCGGCGTTGAATGGCGGAGCCTCCCAGTTTCGCTCGCGCAGAGGCTTGAGGCCTTGAAACAAACCACAATCGATGAGGACTCGGGCCTTCGCCGATTCAATTAAGTATTTGGATCCGGTCACGGTTCCAGCCGCGCCCCAAAATGAAAGCGTTGGGAGCATATTTGAGTTAGGAGCGGACACATTATTCGACGGCATCAAAATCTCCTTAGTTACGATTCGCAAACAAAGGATCCTGCACTTGCACCGAAGCCTGAAACTTTCGTGAGCCAAACAAGACGATCACGGCCGGAACCAATAAGCCGAGATTCCTGAGCGCGGTTTTTACGCCGAGTTGGCTGGCAATGATTCCACCAAAACAACCGCACTCCAGCGGCTCGCCGTGCAAGCTGTAAACGTAAAAGAGAGCAAAGGCGCTGAAGCCAATCAGCATGAGGGCTGCCAGCAGCGCACCGATTCGAGCAGTGCGGAAAACTACAAGGAGGATTGCAGCGATAATTTCAAGCGAAATCACAGCGAACGTGACCGGCCACATCCAGCGGGCATAGTTGACATGCGTGGCGCTTAGCAGCTCGCCCACATTGACTGCAAAGGTCTTGAGAATTGCGATTTTTGCCCCGGCTGTGAAGAGGAACAGGGCTGCGAGTCCGAAACGGCTTATCGTGATCATCGCTCGAAAGATTTTGCGGCCCATATAGTAAAGACTAGCGTTGAAATTACCGGTTACGCAGCAAGCCCAACCACCTTCTCGGCGGCATCCTTCATACCGTTCGCCACAGTGAAGTTCAGGCCCGACTCTCGAATGACCCGTTGACCTTCTTCGACATTCGTACCTTCCAAACG
>JACXTT010013425.1_pt1 | contig 10785 bp, 8 predicted proteins | sample 9270951 | NCBI WGS metagenome assembly JACXTT01 (sample SAMN15532306, study PRJNA645909) | rock metagenome | isolation source: weathered quartz diorite | place: Puerto Rico | collected 2017-06-21
ACGTCGGCAACTGGGAGCTGGCCGGCCGCGTGCTCGCCCAGCATTCGGCTCGGACCACCCACGTGGTGGTCGCGGTGGAGGAGGCGCGGGCGCTCGAGCGCTGGCTGCGGCGCGACGGCAGCGGTCTGCGCTTCGTGCCCCGGTCGCATCCGACGGTCTCGCTCACCCTGATCGCGGCGCTCCGGCGGGGCGAAGCGGTGGCGCTGCAGGGAGACAGGGCACTCGGCAACCGGGGCGACGTGCTGGTGCCGTTCTTCGGGCGCAAGGCGCCGTTCCCGGTGGGCCCGTTCCATCTCGCGCGCGCCGCTCGCGTGCCGGTGCTTCCCGCGTTCTGCACGCTCGACGGCGACGGCCGCTACGTCTTGCGCGTGCTGCCGCTCATGACGATCGAGCGCGGCGGCGAGGAGGACGCGCTCGCCGGCTGGGTCGGCACGCTCGAGCAGATCGTCGCCGAGAAGCCGACCCAGTGGTTCAACTTCTTCGACGTGTGGAACCCCTTCGGCCTGTGAGCGAAGTCGTCGAGCTCGAGGAGGCCGAGCGGAGGTCGCGCGAGCTCGCCGCGCTCCTTCCGGCGCGGATCAGTCCGCCCTTCACGGGCACGTTCATCCGCTCTGCGACGCTCTACGACGAGTACGTCCTGCGCCTCACCGTCGGGATCTTCCGCACGACCGGTCTGGCCAAGGCGGCGGAGACTCCCGGCACCACCGACGAGCTCGTCGCGCGCGCCGGCTTCGAGCCCGCTCGCGCCCGCGTGCCCGTCGACTGGATGCTGCGCCGGCTCAGTCATCGCGGCATCCTCGAGCAGCGTGAGGTCGACGGCCACTCGCGCTTCCAGCTCTCCGGCGCGGTGCCCGAGCTCGATCCGGTGGAGATCCTCGAGGCGCAGCGGCGCCAGGACGCCTCGTGGCAGGCCTCGTACGTGCTGGCCGAGACGGTCGCCCGGGACTACCCGGTGTTCCTGCGGGGCGAGCGCACCGGCGAGGAGGTGCTCTTCTCGCCGAGCCGGCTGCGCCTGTGGGTGAACTTCTTCTCGAACGACAACGGCCTCTACGTCGTGAACAACCTGGTGGGCGCGGCCGCGGTGGCCGAGCTGATGCCGCCGGCGCCCGTCGTCGTCATGGAGCTCGGCGGCGGGCTCGGCAGCGGCGCCGCGACCTTGCTCGACGAGCTCCGGCGCGCCGGCCGCTGGGCGGATGTTCGCGAGTATCGGTTCACCGAGCTCGTGCCGTTCTTCATGCGGCGGGGCCAGCAGGCGCTGGAGGCGCGCTTCCCGGACGCGTCGTTCTTGAAGTTCGGCGCGCTCGACATGAACCTGCCCTTCGCGGGGCAGGGCGTCGCGCCGGGATCCGTCTCGCTGGTCTACGCGGTGAACACCCTGCACGTCGCGCGCGATCTGGACTTCACCTTGCGCGAGATCTTCGGCGCGCTGGCGCCGGGCGGGCGGCTGATCGTCTCGGAGTGCATCCGCACGGCGCCGGCCCAGGCGATCTACATCGAGTTCATCTTCAACTTGATGGAGACCTTCCGGTCACCCGTGCTTCACCCGCCGTATCGACCCAACGGCGGCTTCCTCGCGCCCGAGGAGTGGCAGGGCGCGATGGAAGCCGGCGGCTTCGTCGACGTCCGGATGCTCCCGGACATCCGCCGCCTGCGCGCGCGCTTCCCCCACTTCCAGGTCGGCGCCGTCGGGGCGACCCGGCCCGTCTGAAGCGCCCTTCGAGGCCGCCAAGACCGCGAGCTGAATTCGAGGGGCGCCCCGGCTACGCCGGGGCGTCTCCGAGCGCGGGGGTCTTAGGGGGCCCTTCGAGGCCCCCTATTCAAACTTGATGATCCACTTCAGCTTCGGGTACTCCGGCGGCTTGCCGTCGAGGTCGACGATGCGGAGCGATTTGTCGGGGCCCTCGAGATATAGATTGCCAGAGCCGTAGGACGTGAGCTTACCCCACGCCTTCGGGATCGTGGCTTCGCGCGCGGCCATCGTCTGCGCCTGCGCCGGCGCCACCTGGAGCGCGGTGGGCCAGATCGAGGCGGGGACGTACGGCCGCACGGCGATCACGACGAGTGCCAGGGCGATGACGGTGAGAACGGCCTTCGTGTAGCGGTCGATCTTCATGCGGTGCCCTCCTGGCCAGCATGGTACTGCGCCCCGGCGGGTCGCCAGAGCGATTTCCTCGGTTACTTGAACGCGGGCATGACCTCGCGAGTCAGGATGGAGAGGCTCTGCTTGACACGCTCGGCCGGGATGAGCCCGCCCGCGTCGAGCTCGGCGACGATGCCGTCGACGCTCAGCTCTTCCTTCAGGCGGCTCAGCCGATCGATCAGGCCGGCGGCGCTGCCGAACGCGACGCGCTCGGCCAGGATCTGCTCGTACGAGAGCCCGGCCAGGCGCTCGACGCGCGCCTGCAGACGCTCGGCGGGGCCGGCGCCCGTACGGCCCACCGCCGCCTGCTGCAGGTCGGCCTGGCGGCTGAAGTAGAACGTGATGCTGTCGAGCGGCTCCTCGCGCGCGGCTTGCTCGGTGGCCGCGGCGTAGACGGGAATGCGCAGGTAGACGTTGCCGCGACCGGGGTGGCCGGCCTCGCGCCACGCGCGCCGGTAGGCCAGCACGTGGTGGCGCAGGGTCGAGACGTCCATGCCGCGCAGGCCGACGAAGATCGGCAGGCCCATCTCGCCGACCTTGGGGAACGTTTCCTCCGTCGTGGCGGCCATGCGAAGGGGCGGGTGGGGGAGCTGATACGGACGCGGCGCCACCGTCGCGTTCTCGAAGCTCCAGTACTGGCCCTTGTAGCTGAAGGGCTCGCCCTTCCACGCCTCGAGGATGATCTCGAGCGCCTCGCGGAAGCGCGCCTGGCTCTCCGCGTACGGCACGCCGTAGACGTCGTAGACGCGCGGGAACCCGCTGCGGCCGATCCCGAAATCGAAGCGCCCGGCGCTGATGTGATCGACGGTCGCGGCCTCCTCGGCGATGCGCAGGGGATTGTTGAGCGGCAGCACCTGCACGGCCATCCCGATGCGCAGGCGCCGGGTGCGGGTCGCGATCGAGCTCGCCACCACGATCGGCGCCGAGAGCACGGAGCGCGCCGGCGTGAAGTGCATCTCGCCGAGCCAGACGCCGTCGAGCCCCCACGCCTCGGCCGCGTCCACGACGTCGAAGCCTTCGCGGAACGCGGCGGCCTGGTCGCCGCCGCGGCGGATCTCGAACTCCATGAAGATGCCGAAGTCCATGGGCGGGGTTACTGGCTCTTGATCTTCATGTCCTCGTACGATGGCCACACGGTCATCGGCACCAGGTTGATCGTGGCGTCGGCCATCTTCGGGCCGATGCCCATCAGCGCGCGCAGGTCCATGATCGGCGCGAACATCACCCGGTCGATCGTCATCTGCTGGATGCGAAAGAGCAGCGCCTCGCGCTTCTTCACGTCGCGCTCGCCGGCCTGGACCTGGGCGAGGTCGTCGATGTCCGGATAGCCGCCGTAGGCGTAGGCGCCCTTGGAGCTGATGAACTCGGCGACGCGGCTGGCGGCGTTGCCGGAGTTGCCGACCGCGGTCATGAAGAGCCCGTGCAGCTTCTTCTCGCGCCACGTGGCGTAGAAGGCCGCGCGCTCCATCGCCCGCATCTTGACGCGGATGCCCACCGCGTTCAGATAATTCAGCGCGGCCTCGCCGACCGTCGGGAACCCGGGGATCGCCGTGAACTCGCCGGCGTCGAAGCCGTTGGGATAGCCGGCGTCGGCCAGGAGTTGCTTGGCCTTCTGGGGATCGTAGGGCGGCGGCTCCACCTGCAGCGCGAAGTCCATCACGCGCGGCACGATGACGCCGGCCGGCGGGCAGAAGCCCAGGCACGCCGCCTCGTTCGTGGTCTTTCGATCGAGCGAGAAGTTGACGGCCTGCCGCAGCCGCTTGTCGTGCCACGGCGACTTCGGGTCCCACTGGTCCGCGAACTCGATCCAGAAGATCGACGCGTGCTTGCTCGCCACGAGCTGCAGCCGCGGGTCGCGCTTGACCTCGAGGCCCTCGGGGCCGTCGAGCGCGACGGCGATGTCGGTCTCGCCGGTCTTCAGCATCGCCAGGCGCGTGCCGACCTCGGGCACCGACTTCATGACCAGCCGCTTCACGTTGGGCGCGTGCCGCCAGTAGCCCGTGTATGCCTCCAGCACCACCTCGACGCCGGGGGTGTGGCTCACGAACTTGTAGGGCCCGGCGCCGACCGGATGCTTCCGGAACCCGTCGTCGCCGACCTGGGTCAGATATTTCTTGGGCACGACGATGCCGGCGCCGCTGGCGGTCGTGCCGTAGAACGTCATGAAGTCGGGCCACGGCGAGTTGAGACGAAAACGGATCGTGAGCGGATCGACGATCTCGACCGCCCGGACGCGCGTCTGAAACTCCTTGGCGGCGGCGCCCTTGTATCGCTCGAAGCTGAACTTGACGTCCTCGGTCGTCAGGGGATCGCCGTTGTGGAACTTGAGCCCGCGCCGCAGCTTGAACTCGTAGGTGAGCCCGTCCGGGCTCTCCGTCCACGACTCGGCCAGGCTCGCGCCCATCTTCTGGTTCGGCAGCGGACGGACCAGCGCGTCGTGGATCGCGTAGAGCGTGCCGAAGGGCGTGATCTGGGGCGGCGCGCTCGAGGGATCGAACCAGGTCGGCGCGATCGTGACGTGCCAGGCGATGGTCACCTCGCCGGCCGGCGCCGTCTGGGCCGCGGCCGGCTCGAAAAGCCCGAGCGCGAGGACGACCGCCGCTGCGAATGATGCCGAGTAACCATTGAAAGACCGCATATCAACCCTCCGATGAAGGGATCGTTGTCGACCGGCCGGCGATGGCGCCGAGGATGGCCTCACACCGAGGCTCCAGTCAAGGAACATCCCTTGACTCCGCTCGGCGCCTGTGGGACGTTCGCCGCACTCGAGGCCCTGTTTTTCCCTTTGTCGAATGCCCGGACGGGGAGGAGAACCTCGATGCCCACCACGAACCGGCGCACCACTCGCCACGGCTTGACTCGACGTCAATTCCTCCACCGGGCTGTCATGGCGGGCGCCGGGGTGACCGCCCTGGCTGTCGAGACGAGCCGACAAAGATCCTTCGCCGCGCCGCTCTATCCCGATTGGATCGCGGTGAGCCCCAAGACGCCGAAACGGGGCGGAGTACTCACCCGAGCTTCGGCCTGGGATCCTCCGGTGATCGATCCGCGGCTCACGCAATCGATCGGCCTGTTTCAATTCGCGGGGCTGACCAGCAATCGTCTCCTGCGCCACGTGTTTGCCGACGAGGCCAGCGGGTACGGCGACCTCAGCCTCAAGGGGGACCTCGCCGAGTCCTGGCAGGGGAGTTCCGACCAGCGCGTGTGGACCTTCAAGCTTCGACGCGGCGTCAAGTGGCAGAACGTGGCGCCACTCAATGGGCGTGAGCTCATCGCCGCCGACGTCAAGTTCTGCTTCGAGGCCTACGCGAAGGAGGGCGTGCAGGCGTTCACGTTCCAAGAAATCGAGGGCATGGAGACGCCCGACTCCCATACGCTGCGCGTCTTCCTCAAGACGCCCAACGCCCTGTTCCCGCAGAACGTCGCCGAGCCGGTCGCCGTGATCTTCTCGCGCGAGGTTCTCGAGGAGGACGGAGACCTCAGGAAGCGGATGATCGGCACCGGGCCGTTCATCCTCAAGGAGCACACGCGCAAGGTGCGTATCGTGCTCCAGCGTAACCCCGACTACTTCGACGGCGGGCGCCCGTACGTCGACGAATACGTCATCCTCTCGGCGCCGGATTCGGCGACCCGCACGGCGGCGTTCCGCACGGGCCAGAGCGACTTCCTGCCGCTGCAGAGCCCATCGGAAGTGGAGGTCGTCCGCAAGACGAATCCCGCGGCCGTCGTGCAGGCGCTCACGCCCCCGATCACGCCGTTCGGGCTCGCGCTGGCCCAGGACCGGCCGCCGTTCGACGACGTGCGCGTCCGCCGCGCGCTCTCGATGGCGATCGACCGCCAGAAGCAGGTGGACACGGTCTTCGAGGGCCACGGCATCCTCACCGCGGGCGTGCCGTGGATCTACTACCAGGACTCGACACCGACGGCGAAGGATCTCGGCCGCTGGTGGCAGTACAACCCCGCCGAGGCCAGGAAGCTGTTGGCCGAGGCCGGTCATCGCAACGGCTTCGAGACGACGCTGTTCTACTACGAGTACTTCCCGCAGATGACCTCGCAGATCCAGCTCGCCCAACAGGACCTCAAGCGAAACCTCAACATCAACATCAAGATCACCAAGCTCGACTACACGAGCTACTACGGGCGCTACGTCGAGGGAAAGTGGGACGGGATGGCCTGGGGCTTCCAGTCCGGGCACGCGGTCGGCCTCGACGAGCGGACGTACATGTACATGCACTCGAAGTCCACGAAGAACTTCTTCCGCGTCAACGATCCCGTCATCGACGAGCTGACCGTGAAGCTTCGACAGTCGTCCGACCGCGCCGAGCAGCGCGCGACCGCCCGGCGGATCGTGGATCGGGAGTACGACCAGGTGCTGCGGATGTGGATGCCGCACGGCTCGAACTTCGTTCTGTTCCAGCCGCACCTCCGAAACGTGGCCGGCGGGGTCCTGCGTGGCACGATCGGCTACGGCTCACCGACCCTCGCCCGGCTCTGGATCGACAAGTAGCGGCGCGTGCGGCGAAGTCCCCTTGACTTCCATTTTTGCGTATGGGAGCTTCGCCGCACTCTGACCTGAAAGGGAGAGCCTGATGCCGACCCCTGGCCCCCGCAAGACCACTCGCCGGAGCGTGACCCGGCGTGAGTTTCTCAAGCGTGCCGGATGGACCGGCGCGGGCGCGACCGCGCTGCTCGTCGGCGCGCGCCCGGGACGAGCGGCCGCCGGGGCCGAGTCCTATCCCGACTGGATCCCGGCGAGCACGAAGTCGCCGAAGCGCGGAGGAGTCCTGAACCGCGCCGCCCCGTGGGATCCGCCGGTGATCGATCCGCGGCTCACTCAATCGATCGGAACCTTCCAGTTCGTCGGCCTCACCTCGAGCCGGCTCATCAGGTACGCGTTTCCCGAGGAGGCCACGGGCACCAACGATCTCTCGCTCAAGGGCGACCTCGCGGAGTCCTGGCAGGCGAGCCCCGACTACCGGACGTGGACCTTCAAGCTTCGTCAGGGGGTCAAGTGGCACAACATCCCGCCGCTGAACGGGCGCGAGCTCACCGCCGCCGACGTGAAGTACTGCTTCGAGGCATACGCGAAAGAGGGGCTGCAGGCGTTCACGTTCCGCGAGATCGAAGGGATGGAGACGCCGGACAAGTACACGCTGCGGGTACATCTGATCACGCCCAACGTGCTGTTCCCGCAGAACGTGGCCGAATCGGTCACGGTGATCTTCGCCCGCGAGATCCTGGAAGAGGACGGCGACCTCAAGAAGCGCCTGGTGGGCACCGGGCCCTACATCCTGAAGGAGCACACGCGCAAGGTTCGCGTGGTCCTCGCGCGCAACCCTGACTACTACGACAAGGGCCGTCCCTACGTCGACGAGATCGTCATCCTCTCGACTCCGGACGCCGCGACCCGCCTGGCGGCGTTCCGCACCGGCCAGAGCGACATCCTGCCGGTGGCGAGCCTCTCCGAGGTGGAGGTCGCGCGCAAGACCAATCCCGGCGCGCTCGTGCAAGAGTACAAGAACGTGCTGGCGCCGTTCGGCGTCGCGCTCGCGCAGGACAAACCGCCGTTCAACGACCTCCGAGTGCGGCGCGCCATCTCGATGGCGATCGACCGCCAGAAGCAGGTCGACACGGTCTTCGAGGGCCACGGGATCCCGGGCTGGGGCGTCCCGTACATGTACTACCAGGACAAGGCCCCGACCTTGAAGGAACTCGGGCCGTGGTGGCAGTACCGCCCGGCGGAGGCGAAGAAGCTCCTGACGGAAGCGGGCCACGGCAACGGCTTCGAGACGACCCTGTTCTACTACGAGTATTTCCCCCAGATGACCTCGCAGGTTCAGCTGGTGCAGCAGGACCTCAAGAAGAACCTCAACATCAACATCAAGATCCAGAAGCTCGACTACACGACGTACTACGGGCGCTATGTCGAGAACAAGTGGGACGGGATGTCCTGGGGCTTCCAGTCCGGCCACGCGGTGGGCCTCGACGAGCGCACCTACATGTACATGCACTCCAAGTCCTCGAAGAACTTCTTCCGGGTCAACGATCCGGTCATCGACGAGCTGACCCTGAAGCTCCGGCAGACTCCCGACCGGAACGATCAGCGCGCGATCACCAAGAAGATCGTCGACCGCGAGCTCGACCAGGTGCTGCGGATGTGGATGCCGTACGATTCCGGCTTCTTCCTCTACCAGCCGCACCTCCGGAACATGTCCGCGCTCGCGTTGCGGCGTACCGATGGCTATGGGTCGCCGACGACCGCGCGGCTGTGGCTCGACAAGTAGGAGGCGAGCGCGGGAACGACGCCCGATGAGAGCGCGCGCTGAGCGGTCATGCACCGGTATGTGATTCGCCGGCTCCTCCTGGCGCTTCCGGTCCTGGCGCTGTCCTCGCTGATCGTCTTCGGCCTGATGCGCGTCATGCCGGGCGACGCGCTGATCGCGCTGATGGGCGAGTCAGGCAACGTGGGCGAGAAAGAGCTGGCGAAGCTTCGCAAGGAGCTCGGACTCGACCGGCCGTATCACGAGCAGTACCTGCTCTGGCTCTGGCAGATGGTGAGCCTCAATCCCGGCGACTCCATCTTCACGAACGAGCCGATCCCGGTGTCCCTCAAGAAGGCGATTCCGGTCACCCTCGAGCTCGCGACTCTCGCGCTGGTCATCGGCCTCGTCATCGCGGTGCCGATCGGCGTCCTGTCGGCGACGCGTCAGGACAAGCCCGTGGACTACGTGGGGCGGGTCGTGGCCGTGTCGGGGCTCTCCATCCCGGACTTTTGGCTGGGCACGCTCGTGATCACGTTCGCCGCGATCTGGGTGCACTGGATCCCGCCGATCGGTTACGTGAGCTTCTGGGAATCGCCGTCGCGGAATCTCCAGCAGTTCCTGCTGCCGGCGGCGGTGCTGGGCTTCCGCCTCTCGGCGGCCACGATGCGCATGACGCGGTCGACCGTCCTCGAGACGCTCCGCGAGGACTACGTGCGCACCGCGTGGGCCAAGGGGCTCGCCGGACGCATCGTGGTCTACAAGCACGCGCTCAAGAACGCGCTGATCCCGGTCGTCACGATCATCGGCGGGCAGCTCGGCGTCCTGCTGGCCGGGACTGTGGTCGTCGAGCAGATCTTCGCGCTACCTGGAATGGGCCGCCTCACGGTGGAGGCGATCCTCTACCGCGACTATCCGGTGGTGCAGACCAATGTGATGCTCGTCGCGGCGACCCTGGTCACGTTGAACCTCCTCGTCGATCTGACCTACGCGTGGCTCGACCCGCGGATCCGGTACCGGTGAGGCCCTGATGGCCGCGGTCCCAGAGCACGTCGTGACCTTCGATGACCCCGCGGCCGCCAGCATCGGGCGGGTCCAGTCCCTGTGGCGGACGATGAAGAAGAAGCCGCTCGGCGCGTTCTCGGCGGCGCTGCTCATCGTGATCGTGCTGATGGCGATTTTCGCCGACGTGCTGGCCCCCTATGATCCGCTCGAAACGACTCCGGAGATCCGGCTCTCGGCGCCGAGCCGCGCACATCCGTTCGGTACCGACGACATCGGCCGTGACGTGCTGAGCCGGATCATTCACGGCGCCCGTATCTCGCTGTGGGTCGGCTTGCTCGCGGTCGGCATCGGCACCGCGGCGGGCACGCTCATCGGGCTGGTCTGCGGCTACTGGGAGGGACGGCTCGATCTGATCATGCAGAGGCTCATGGACGCGATCCAGGCAATTCCTGGGCTCATGCTCGCGTTGGCGATCGTGTCGGTACTCAAGCCGAGCACGACGAACGCGATGCTCGCGATTGCGATCGTCATCATCCCGGGCAACTCGCGCATCGTCCGCGGCGCGGTGCTGAGCACCAAGCAGAACCGCTACGTCGAAGCGGCGCAGGCCATGGGCTGCCGCCATCCGCGCATCATCGCCAGCCACATCCTGCCCAACGTGACGGCGCCGATCCTGGTCATCGCGTCGATCTGGCTCGGCAACGCGATCCTGATCGAGGCGACCCTGTCGTTCCTCGGCGTCGGCACCCAGCCGCCGACGCCCTCGTGGGGCCTGATGCTGTCGAGCACCGGCCGGGCCTTCATGGAGCAGGCGCCGTGGCTCGCGATCTTTCCCGGCCTGGCGATCAGCCTGGCGGTCTTGGGCTTCAACCTCTTCGGTGATACGCTTCGGGACGCGTGGGATCCGAAGCTTCGGCGTCAGGGGTAGCGCGGTAGCGCGCGTTTCCAGATAGGGGAGGAACCATGGCGTACAACCTGATCTCCGGCGACAACCACATCGACCTGACCTACCTTCCGCCCGATCTCTGGTCGTCGCAGGCGCCGGGGAAATGGAAGCTCATGGTGCCGCGCGTGGAGGAGCTGGAGGACGGCTGCCACTGGTTCGTGGACGCCCAGGACAAGGGTATGTGGAACGGCGTGGGGCCGGGGTTCCTGCCGTACACCCGGGGGATGTTCGGCCACATCGACGAGATGCACGACATCGGCTTCGAGTGGAACTCGCGCCCCGGCGCGCGGCCGCGGCCGACCACGCCCGAGCTCCGGCTGGCCGACCTGGACCGCGACGGGATCGACGCCGAGATCGTCTACGGCTGCCTGATGATCAACGACCATATCAACGACGCGTCGATGCGCATCTGGGCCGACAAGATCTACAACGAC
>JACXTT010013426.1_pt1 | contig 10785 bp, 7 predicted proteins | sample 9270951 | NCBI WGS metagenome assembly JACXTT01 (sample SAMN15532306, study PRJNA645909) | rock metagenome | isolation source: weathered quartz diorite | place: Puerto Rico | collected 2017-06-21
GCCGCCGCGCCCGGCTGGGCGCGCCGCAGGGGGCGCGCCTGGGCCGCGCTGTTCGGCGTGGCGTTCCTCGACTGGGGGCTGGCCGCGGCGGCCTTCCTGGCGTTCGTGCGCGCCGCCGGCGAGACGGTGGAGATCCCGGACATCGTCCGGACCTTCTTCAGCGGCCAGCTGATCGGGGTGATCTCGCTCCTGCCCGGAGGTCTCGGGAGCGCCGACGCCTTCTGGCTGATCCGCCTCCCGGTCGGACCGGCGGCCGCCGGGGCCGTCCTGATCGCCTACCGCGCGATCTACTACATGACGCCCTGGCTCCTGGCCTGCATTCTGCTGCTCGGGCGCGGGGCGCGGGCCGGGGCGCGCTGGCTGCGGCCGGTTCCGTCGATCCTGGCCCTGCTCATCGGCAGCGGCGGCGTGGTCCTCCTGGCGAGCACCGCGTCACCCGCCCTGGCGCACCGCCTGGTGATCCTGAAGCGCTGGGTGCCGATCGGCGTCGTGGAGATCTCGCACCTGCTCGGGGCAATCACCGGCCTGGTCCTCCTCGTCCTGGCGCGCGGCATCGCGCGCGGCTACCGGGAGGCGCACCGCCTGACCGTGGTGGTCCTGCTGGTCGGCGGGGTCATCGCCGTCCTTAAGGGCCTGGATTACGAGGAGGCGATCATCCTGTTCGCGCTGGCGGCCGTCACCGCGTCGCAGGGCGCTCTCTTCAAGAAGGAGGGCCGGGCGCCCTGGTTCGGCTGGACCACGATCGCCATCGTGGCCTTCGCCTTCGGAGTGTTCGCCCTCGTCGGCTTCAGCTCCCAGACCGCCGTGCCGTACCAGCCGTCGCTGTGGTGGACGTTCGGCTTCGTGGGCCACGCCGATCAGGTGGCGCGCTTCCTCCGCTCGCTGGCGCTCCTGGGGATCTCCGCGGTCGCGCTGCTCCTGTACGTCGGCATGCGCGTGCCGGCGCGCTTCGAGGCGCCCCGGGAGGACGAGATCGAGCGCGCCCTGCGTCTCCACGAGGAGCACGGGTCGGGGACGTCCCCCCTCATGGTCGCGGCCGGGGACAAGGCGATCTTCTTCCACGGCGAGCGCGCCTTCTGCGCCTACCGCGTCGTCGGGGCGTACCTGGTGGTGTTCAGCGACCCGACCGTGCCGTCCGGCGAGGAGCGCGATTTCCTGGAGTCGCTCATGGCGCGGGCCCAGGAGATGGACCGCCGGCTGGTGTTCTATCAGATCGCGCCGTTCTGGCTGCCGCTCCTGCACGACCACGGGTTCTCGTTCTTCAAGCTGGGCGAGGAGGCGATCCTCGGTCTGGACGCGCTGACTCTGGAAGGCGGCAAATGGAAGCACTTCCGTCACGCCGTCAACCGCATCGAGACGCGCGAGGGCTTCGGATTCACCGTGGTCCCGCCCGGTGACGTGGCGGGCAGGCTCTCCGACCTCAAGCAGATCTCCGACGAATGGCTCGAGAGCAAGGAGGCGCGCGAGAAGCAGTTCTCGATCGGCTCGTGGAGCGAGTCGTACCTGCGCCGCTTTCCGTGCGCCCTGGTCCTCGATCACCTCGGCAAGGCGGTGGCCTTCGCGAACGTTCTCACCGGCCCCGGCAGGCAGGAGCTGTCGATCGACCTGATGCGGTATTCGCGCGCGGCCCCCGAGGGCATCATGGATTACCTGTTCGTCAAGCTGCTGCAGTGGGGGAAGGAGGCGGGGTACCAGACGTTCAACTTCGGCATGGCGCCGCTCGCGTCGGTCGGCGAGCTCAGCGGCGCGCGCCTGTGGGAGAGGCTGGCGCATCTCCTGTTCCGACACGGCGAAGGGCTCTACAACTTCCAGGGTCTGCGGGCGTACAAGGCGAAGTACCATCCCACATGGGTGCCGCGCTACATGGCCTATCCCGAGTTCTGGGAGTGGCCGCTGGCCGTCGTGCAGGTGTCGGTGCTCATCGCCGGGGGCTGGCGATCCTTCCTGCAGCCCCGGAGGGGAACCTCGTGATCGCCCTCGCGCTCCTGGCCGCCCTGACGGCCGCGCCTCCCGCCGTCGCGGAGCGCACCATGCGTCTGCCGATCGTCGGCGAGGCGACCGTCTACCTTCCACCCGACCCGACCGACCGGGCGATCCTGTTCCTGAGCGGCGACGGCGGCTGGAGCAAGGGCGTCGTCGACATGGCGCGTCGGGCCAGCGCGGGCGCCTCCGCGGTGGTCGCCGGGCTGTCGTATCCCCGCCTGCGCGACGCGGCCCGCTCCTCGCGCTCGCCCTGCTGGTACCCGGCCGGCGATCTCGAGGTCATCGGCCAGTCGATGGAGAAGCAGCTCCAGTTCCCGGAGTACACGCGGCCGTTCCTCCTCGGCTACTCCAGCGGCGCCACGCTGGTGTACGCCGCGCTGGCGGCCTCCTCGGAGAGCTTCTCGGGCGGCATGAGTCTCGGCTTCTGCCCCGATCTCGAAGGCGTGCCGCGGCTCTGCCCGCACGACGCCTTCCGCCCCGCCTACGACGCCCGCAGGAAGCGGGCGGACCTGCCGACCGTGGCGGAGATCGCGTGCCGCTGGGAGATCCTCCAGGGGCTCTCCGACCACACCTGCACGCCGGCGGCGACCGAGGCGTTCGCCGCGGACGTTGTGGGGGCCCACGTCACCACCATGGCCGGGGTCGGCCACGGCTACGGCAACCCGAAGAAGTGGGGCGCCGCCTTCGACGACGGCGTCGCGGGGATGGTGCAGTCTGCCCGGGAGGCGGAGGCCGCGGCCAAGCCGCGACCGGCGGTCGGCGACCCGGACTTCGAAAAGGACCTGCGCGATCTCGATCTGCCGCTGGTCCTCCGGCTGGTCCACCAGCCACGGACGATCCTGCTGTTCATCTCGGGGGACGGCGGCTGGTCGAACTTCGACAAGACCCTGGTGCAGGTGCTCGCCGAGCACGATGTCTCGACCGTCGCCATCAACACCCTGAAGTACTTCTGGCACGAGAAAGCGCCGGACCAGGTGGCCTCCGACCTGAAGCGGCTGGTCGGGATCTGCCGGCGCGACGGCCTGCCCCTGCTCGCCGGCGGGTATTCCTTCGGCGCCGAGGTGATGCCGGTGGTCCTGGACCGGCCGGATCTGAAGGGGATCTTCTCGGGGCTGATCCTGATCTCCCCGGGACCGCACGCGTCCTTCGAGGTGAGCGTGCTCGACTGGCTGCGCACCAAGGAGAAGCCGACGCCCTACCGGGTCGTCGATCACGCCCGCGCCCTGGAGGGTCTGCCGACCTTCTGCGCCGCGGGGGAGAAGGACGAGGAATCGATCTGCGCGGCGCTGCGCGGCGACGACCGACGCGACGTCGTGCTCCTTCCCGGGGCGCATCACTTCAGCGGACAGTACGAGAAGGTCGGCGACGCCGCGGCCGCCTTCATCGAGCGCATCCTGCCGCGCGACAAAGAGGCGCCGCCCCAGCCCTGAGCCACGACGCGCGCTCAGGGGGCGATCTGCTCCTGGTAGACCGCCCGGGCCCTGGCGAGGTCGCTGAGCACGGCCTCCTTCTCGGCCTCGCCGTTCCAGCCACGATGAGCCCTGGCCGCGTTCTCCAGCCGGTCGATCCAGGCCGCGAAGTAGCCGGCGTCCTCGGGCGACCGCGTCGGCGCCCCGGCCACGCTGACGTAGATCGGGCTGGTGGTGGCGTACGGGAAGATGTCCATCACGGGGTGCGCGGGCCCGTCGGCATAGGCCCGCAGCACGTACCAGCCGCTCGCCGCGATCGGGATGGCGCGCCTGATCGAAGCGGTCGTGCGGGAGCCTTCGAGTGGCAGATCCGCGACGACCTTGCCGTTGCCGATCACTTGAAGATGATCCACCGGGACGATCGACCGCAGGACCGCCGTGAGCGGCACGGCGTCCGCCGCCGCCGGCAGCCGCAGCTCGTCGCCGATCGTTTTGCCGCCGAGCGTGAACTCGAGGAGAGGGCCGTTGGTGGCGAAGGTCCGGCCGGCACGGATTCCCGCCAGCCAGGCGGCGTGGCCCGGCCGCGCGCCCGTCCTCACGTAGACGCGGTTCAGGCCGACGGGGCCGCGCAGCGACGCGTAGTCGGCCATGGCGTCGGTGCCGGCGCCCGCCGGCAGACGGAACCCGCAGTCCAGCAGGCGATACCAGACCGCCGAGGTGGCGAGATGGTTGCTGAATCCGACCACCTCCAGGTAGTCGACTTTGCCGAGCGCGACGCCGACCGGCAGATCGTTGGTGAGCGGCGCGCCGGTGTTCGCCGGATCGGGCTCGGCGTCGAACGGATGGACGTACCCGGTCAGGGCGCCCTGAGCGTGCGCCGCGTCGAACACGGCCGGGTTGTTGGGAAAGAGGCTGGCGGCGGCGGTGTTGACGTAGGCGGCGTAGGGCGGGACCAGGAGATGATCGCGCGGCCCGAGGATCCCGGCATGACCCCAATAGCTCGTGTGGTACTCCTGGCCGGTGACGATGAGCGCGCCCTCCGTCCAGGGAGGGGCCGGCCGTTCGGCGAACGAGGCGATGTCGGGCACGCGCTGCTCCTTGTTCACCACCAGGTTCTCGATCACCGCCAGGTCCTCGGCCGCGGCCTGCTGCGCCAGATGGCGCAGCGTGTTGCGGTAAGCACCGCCGTAGTTCATGTGCACGTGCAGGTCGCCGCTCCACCATCCCCGGGAGCCGAGGTCGGCGATGCGCTCGAGGGCGATGCGGACCGGGACCACGGCGCCGGGCGTCACCTCGACCCGCCGCGCGACCACGCGGTGCTCCAGCCCCCGGATCGCCTCGATGGTGATCGGACCGACCGGCACGACCACTTCCGACGAGCCCGGCGAGTGGAAGTAGCTGTACTCGAACGGGCGCTCCCGCCGGTCGAACGAGTCGTCGGCCTGCCGCCAGGCGTCGTCCGGGGCGTAGCTGCGTCCGTCCGGACCGGTCACCGACAAGCGCGCCGGCACCGGCCGGCCGCTCCGCGCCTCGACCACCGCGATCTTCAGGCGGCCGGACGGGGCCAGACGGACACGCTCCTTCGCCTCCACGCGCCTGCGCTGCCCTCCGGGGATCTCGATGATCCAGAGAGAGGTATCCCCGTCCTGGTTCGAGATGTAGGCGATCCGCCGGCCATCGCGCGACCAGCGCGGCGAGGTCGCGTCGAAATCGCCGTAGGTGATCGGCAGCACATCACCCCCCTCGTCGGTCATCAGCCAGAGCCGGTGCCACGGCCCCCCGAGGTAGGAGCTGTAGACGATCCGCCGTCCGTCCGGCGACCAGTCCGGCCGAGCCTTCCAGTTCGTCTCCTCGTCGTGGATCGGGCGCATCTCAGACCCTGGTGAGGCCTTCATCCTCCAGAACCCTCCCGTGCCCCAGATGTGCCCGCGGTTGGAGACGAAGACGATCTCCGTCCCGTCGGGCGACCAGCACGGCGAAAGGTAATGATCGAACGGGCCGTAGTAGTAACGCGGCAGACCGCTGTCGTGATCCTCGGTCAGCCGCTCCACCTCCCCGGGGGCGCCGCTCGCGTCGAGCGCCAGGGTGTGGATGTGGAAGCGCCGCTTGTAGATCGTCGAGACGAACACCAGGCGCCTGCCGTCGGGCGCGAAGCGCGGCTCGACATTCACCGCTCCGTTGTCCGTGATCGGACGGGTCGCGCCGCTCGCGACGTCCAGCAGCATGAGCTCGACCGCGTCGCCGCGGTACGAGGAGTAGGCGATGAACCGGCCGTCGGGCGACCAGTCCGGCTGGTAGTCATAGCCGGGCCCGTCGGTCACCTGACGCGCCACGGTGGTGCCGAGACGCTGCCGCCAGAGCGAGCCCTGCATCGAGTAGACGACTTCGCCGCCGTCCGGTGACCAGGCAACCGAGCCGGGTCCGGTCGTGGCCTGCGGCAGGTACATCTCCCGGTAGTAATAATGATGCGGCAGGTCGATCTGCTTCAGGACGATCTCGCGTCCCGGCGGGCGCTCTCCCGCCGGGACGGCGGAGCAGGCCAGCGCGGCAAGGGCCGCCGCCGTCAGGGCGCGCCAGACCGGCAGCGTCCTGCCGATGCGTTCGAACCCGTTGATCGCGACCCGCACGGACACGTTGCCCCCGGTCTGGCCGACTCCGGCGCAGAAGGCCGGGGCATTATACGGGCGTCAGGGCTCGTCCAGGAGGGAGACGGCGTCCGGGTCGATGCCGGGCGCGTGGTCGAGCGGGATTCCGAGATTGGTGAGCAGCCGGGCGAGCAGGCTCGAGACGCGGGGCGCGGCGCAGTCGCCCGCCTCGGGGAGGCTGAGAGCGGCGAGCGTGCCGCGACCGACGCGGTACATCGCGATCCCCGGCACCAGCGCCACCGCCTCCACGTCGGTGGCGCCCGGGAGCACGCGCAGGCGGAACTCCGGGCGCCCGTCGCGCCACATAGGGTCGAGATCGTCGAGCGCGATTCCCTGGAACACCGACGCGTCCGAGTCGAGCCGGGCGCGGAACGGCGCCGACGACTCGAAATAGACCGGCGCGCCGACGACCGCCCTGAGATAGTCGAGCGACATCGGCTGTGGGTTGAACAGCACGACGCTCCCCCCGTCGCGCAGGAAACGCGCCACGTCCGCTGGACGGGGAAGACCCGGGGCGCCCGCCAGCCGCGGCGCGCTCCAGTCGCCCGGCACCAGGAGCGCCTGGACGCCGGCGAGGTCCGCGGGCGCCGGGGCGGCCCCCGGCGACAGGGCGGCGAGACAGGCGGGCAGATCGTCGAGCGAGGCGCCGTAAAGGAACGTCCGCTTCAGGCCGCGGCGATCCTGCAGGAGATAGGCGAGCGCGTTGACGAGGACGACGCGCGCGCGCGGGTCGCGCGGGAAATCGGCGCACAGCGACTCCTGCGCCGCCAGCACGAGGCCCTCGCCGATCGGGAACTCCAGGATGGTGACCCCCTCCTGCCAGGCCGCGCCGGTCCGCACCCGGACCTCGGAGATGACCGTGAAATTCCCGCGGGTCGGCGGCAGGAGCGGCCGGATCGAAGCGGAGGTGCCGTCGACCGCCGGCGGGTCGGCGGGCGCGAGCCCGCGCAGGACCGGGTGGCGCCAGGCGACCAGCACGCTGCTCCCGGGGGAGCGGGTGAACGACGGCCACAGCCTGAGGTCCTCGCTCAGCGTTCCGGGGAGCGACGGCTGCTCCAGCAGCAGGAGCCGCATCCCGGATCGGGCGCGCGCCGCCAGGATCGGGCCCAGCGCCTCGCGCCCGCGGGCGAAGCCGCCCGGGCCGACCACGATCAGGTCGCCCTGGTAGAGGGCCAGACCCTCGAACGACGCGAAGCTTTCCGGGTGGAGACCGAGCGCCTGGAGCGCGCCGGCCGCGCGTCCCTCCGGATCGAACAGCGCCACGCGCGACCGCTCGAAGAGATCGGGCAGACCCGTCCCGAAGATCGACGGCAGCACGGTGAAGGGGAAGGTGGCGTGGCCGGCCAGCGTCCCGGCCTCGCGCGCCTCGACCCTCAGCTCCATCTCGGACGGGCCGTCGACGTGCGGCACTGGGATCGTGAGGACCATGCGGGACGAGCCTCCGCGGGGCGAAGCCACCAGGCCGCCGCCCTGCGCCGCGATCCCGCCGCCGAGAATCGTCTCCCAGCCGAGCTCGATGGCCCCCACGCCGGCGCGGATTCCCTCGATCGCCAGGGTGCGGTGGACCGTCGACTCCGCGGGCAGGAGGGTCCCGGTCTCGTCGAGCCGCATGTTGAGCGACGCGCCACCGGCCAGGCGCACCTCCAGGCGCGCGGCGGTCGCGCGGACCGGCGAGCGTACCGCTCCCTCGGCCGAGGAGGCGATGCGGGCCAGCACGATGATGGTCAGCAGGATCAGGAACAGCAGGATGGCGCGACGGGATCGGGCGGTGATCACCTCAGGCTCCCGGGTTACGATTGTGCAATCGAAGACCGTTCGTCACGACGGCAAATATAGGCGGCCTGGACCGCCGCCGCCATCGCGCCGGGCCCCCGGCTGACGGGCGGTGCAGGGGATGAACCGAGCCGGGGCGGGCGCGCCCCGGACTTTACAAGGCCGCGGTCTTGTGTGATACCATCCTCGCTCTCGAGCTCGCGGGCTCACTCGAAGAGGAGGCTTTCACAGTGTCCTACGTCATCACGGGAAAGTGCCTTGGCGAGCGCTACGCCACCTGCGTCGCCGTCTGTCCCGTTGATTGCATTCATCCGGGGGACTACCAGGGCCAGGAGTTCATGATCATCGACCCCGAGGAATGCATCGATTGCGGCGCCTGCCTGCCGGAGTGTCCGATCGAGGCGATCGTCGAGACGGAGGAGGAATCCCCCGACTGGGCGGTCATCAACAAAGACCTCACTCCGTCGTACAAAGGCAATCCAGCCGTCACGCCGCGAGCGGCGAACGATCCTCCCCGGAAACCCGAGAACAAGCTGCGCGGATAGGGGGCGACCCATGCGGAGCCGCCGGCGCCGCTACTCGCCACCCGTACGCCGGGGGTCTGTCTGCGCGCTGGTCAGCGGAGGGCTCGACTCCTCGGTCCTGCTGCGCGATCTTCTCCGGCGCCACCGAACGGTCCAGCCGCTGTACGTGCGCGCCGGGATGGCCTGGGAGGAGGCCGAGATCGACTCCCTGAGATCCTTTCTGCGCACGCTGCGATCGCCCCGCCTCCAGGCGCCGCGCTTCGTCGATCTGCCGATGCGCGACGTGTACGGCGACCACTGGAGCGTCAGCGGACGCGGCGTCCCCGGTTTTCGCGCGCCCGACGAGTCGAGCTATCTGCCGGGGCGCAACCTGGCCCTGCTGGTGAAGGCCGGCACGTTCTGCGCCCTGCACGGCATCCCGGTCATCGCCAGCGGGATCCTGCATGCCAATCCGTTCCCGGACGCCACGCCGGCCTTCTTCAGGGCGGTGGAGAGGGCGCTGAGCGAGGGGCTCGGGACCGCCCTGCGCATCCGGACGCCCTATGGCGGTCTCTCGAAAGCGGACGTGGTGCGCCGGGGTCGCGACCTGCGTCTCGATCTCACGCTGTCGTGCGCCCGGCCGCGCGGCGGTCGCCACTGCGGCCGGTGCAGCAAGTGCGCCGAGAGGATGAAGGCGTTCCGCCGGGCGGGAGTGTCCGACGCGACCGTCTACGTGGATGGACCCGGCGCCGCGGTGCCGGCCCCGGCCGGGGCCGCGCGCGGCCCCGCCTCGAGGCTGTCGAGGACGATGCGCGTCGCGCCGAAGAACACCACCAGCACCAGATAGGACCCGGCCAGCTCGAGAAGCCCTTCGAGGTATCCGGGCACGGCCTTGTAGCCCTCCGGTCCGAGCGTCCACTCCTGGACCGCCTCCAGGGCGGCGACAACCACCAGGAGGAAAAGCAACGGACGCGATTCCGGCGCGCGCGCCCGGAGAAACTTCACGCCTGCCCTGAGGTGCGGGCCCCATTCGCCGCGCGTGCGCCACAGGATGCAGAGCGGAAAGCTGTAGAGGGCCAGAACCAGAGCGATGAGCTCCTGGAACGGCGCGCACCAGAACAGCAGCCTGACGATCGAGTCGGACGGGGTCGCCACGCCCTTGTGGGCGAGATAGAATCCGACGGCGATGTCGGTCGGGCCGAACACGATCAGGTAAATCCTCAGCCACAGCCAGGTGATCGGCAGGAGCAGGTGGAGGGCCCAGTGAAAGAAAGAGGCCGACTCACGCGTCGCGGTCGCCGCCTGGAACAGCGTTCCGAGGACACCCGCCGAACAGGCGATGTAGACGACGATGGCGGAGGCGACCAGAGGGAACCAGGTGTCGTCCTCGCCCATCCAGTGGCTCGCGATCCGGACCAGGAGAGACGTGAGGGCGAACAGCCCGACGAGATGGAAGCGGGTGCCGACCGCCGCGACGCTCTCGCGCAGGAAAGCGGTCGGAGAGGGCGGCCCGGCGGCCGTCACCTCGTCGGCGGAGGGGAATACGAGGCGACCGAGCCCGGAGTCTCCCACAGCCGGACTTCCGACACCTTCAGGCCGCGGGACGACGCGTATTCGAATATGAGACGGGCGATCGCCTCGGCCGTCGGGTCGGAGTCCATCACGAAGACCGGCTCGTCGTGCCGCCGGAGCGTCTCCACCAGCGGGTCGTCCCTGTGCAGGAGCATCCGGTGGTCGAGGTTCTGATCGATCCATTCCTTGACGATGCGGCTGATGTCGGAGAAATCGGCCACCATCGACTGCTCGTTGAGCGACGGCGCGGCGAGCTCGATCTCGACGCGCCCGTTGTGTCCGTGCAGGTGGGCGCACTTCCCTTTGTAGCGCAGGAGGCGGTGGCCGTAGCAGAACTCGACGCTCTCGGTGACCTTGTACATGGGCGCAGAGACGCTAACACAGCCCCGCGAGGGCGGTCAAACGAGCGCCGCGAGGATCTTGCGCACCAGCGAGGACGTCGGGAGCCGGGCCATCTCCGCCGGCGCGACGAAGCGGTAGCGGCCGCGCGGCGGCTCGGCCAGAAGACGCGCCTCGTGGATGCGCACCTCGAGGCGGCGGTAGGTGATGGCGTGCCGCACGGTGGCGATCGTCTCCCCGGCCGCCAGGCGCAGCCCCGCGCTCCCGCCGCGCGCGCCGAGGGTGGGGAACTCCCACAGGCCGTGCATCAGGTGCCGGTCGGCCCGGCGGCGCAGCAGGTAGCGGCCGCGCCGCGACACCACGGCGACGTCGGAGCGCACCTCGACCGGGGATCGGGCCCGGCGGATCGGCGGGATTCTCTCCTGGAGTCCCGCGGCCCGGGCGGCGCAGCGCCGGGAGAGGGGACAGCGCGCGCACGCCGGCTCCGCCGGCGCGCAGACGGTGGCACCCAGCTCCATGAGCGCCTGGTTCAGATCGCCGGGCGACGGCGCGGCCGCCAGC
>JACXTT010013427.1_pt1 | contig 10785 bp, 8 predicted proteins | sample 9270951 | NCBI WGS metagenome assembly JACXTT01 (sample SAMN15532306, study PRJNA645909) | rock metagenome | isolation source: weathered quartz diorite | place: Puerto Rico | collected 2017-06-21
AGCTGCTGGTGACCCTGAAGTCGGGGAAGCGCATCGCGCCGCTCCTCGCCCGGGTCGACGCGCGGCTGGTCGCGAGCATCGAGCGCATCGGGGCGCACCGGCTGCGGTTCGCGGACGAGGCCGCAGCCCGGAAGGCACGCGCCGAGCTCGCGCGCGACGACGACGTCGCCGCGGTCGAGACGAACACCGAGATCGCGGCGCCCGCGGTCCTCGAGCCGCTGTCGATGAGCTCGGCGGCGCCGCCCGCGCTCGCGCCCGACGTCTCGCCGTCGACCGACAAGGTGGTGGTGGGACTGGTCGACACGGCCGTGCAGCGCGACGGCACCTTCCTCGGCAACTTCCTCGAGCCCACCATCGCCGTGCTCGGCGACCACGCGCCTCCCGCCGACGAGATCACGCACGGCACGGCGATGGCGGAGACGATCCTCGACGGCGTCGCGCGCGCGCTCGCGGAGGTCGGCGGCAGCCGCACGGTTCCTGTCTCGATCGTGCCGGTCGACGTGTACGGCGGCGCCGAGACGACGAACACGTTCGACGTCGCTCGGGGCGTCAGCGAGGCGCTCGACCGCCACGCGAACATCATCAACCTGAGCCTCGGAGGCGAGACCGACAGCGCGCTCCTCCACGGGCTGATCACGACCGCGACGGACCACGGCGTGCTGGTCTTCGCGGCGGCGGGGAACACGGCGGGCACGGCGCCGACCTATCCGGCGGCGGATCCCGGCGTGATCGCCGTCACCGCCGCCGACGCACACGGCGACGTCGCGCCCTGGGCGGATCACGGATCGTTCGTCGACGCGATCGGGCCGGGGGTGAACGTCGTCCAGTTCCAGGACCGCGCCTGGCTCGGGACCGGGACCTCGTTCTCGACCACGTGGGTCAGCGGCTGGGCGGCGGGGTTCATGGCGAGCTCGCGACAATCGGACGCGACGACGCGCGAGCGGACGCTCGCGCGCTGGGCACTGCAATCGCACTGACGTACCAGAGGAGGGACGCATGACGGTCCACGGTCGCTGCCTGTGTGGTGACGTCGCCTTCGAGGCCGACGCGCCGTTCGAGTTCATGGGGCACTGCCACTGCTCGATGTGCCGGAAACACCACGGCGCGGCGTTCTCGAGCGCGATCGGCGTCTCGTCGAAGCAGTTCCGCTGGCTGCGCGGCGCCGAGAAGATCCGGCGCTACGAGTCCTCGCCCGGCGGCTCGCGGCCGTTCTGCGGCCGCTGCGGCTCGGCCGTCCCGGGCGAGGCGGGCGACCGCGTGTTCCTGACGCCCGGGCTCCTCGACGACGACCCGGAGATGCGCCCGCAGGCGCACATCTTCGTCGGCTCGAAGGCGCCGTGGCACGAGATCGCCGGCGCGCTGCCATCCTTCGACGCGTTCCCCGAGGGCATGGGCGAGGCCGTCCCGTTCGAGCGGCGCTCCGAGGCGGCCCCCGGGAAGGTACGCGGCAGCTGCCTCTGCGGCGGAGTCGCGTACGAGCTGACGCCGCCCTTCCGCTGGCCGATCGTCAACTGCCACTGCTCGCGCTGCCGGAAGGCACGCGCCGCGGCGCACGCGTCGAACCTCTTCGTCGAGCTCGGGAGCTTCCGCTGGCTCCGGGGCGAGGATCTGCTCGCCTCCTACAAGGTGCCGGAGGCGGAGCGCTTCACGCAGTGGTTCTGCCGTACGTGCGGCGGGAAGGTACCGGGCGTGAACCGGGAGCGGCAGCGCGTCGTCGTGCCCGCGGGCTCGCTCGACGACGACCCCGGCGCGCGCGAGGAGCTGCACATCTTCGTCGGCTCGAAGGCGCCGTGGTACGAGATCGCGGACGAGCTCCCGCGGCACGACGCGTATCCGCCCGGACCGTATCCGCCGGCGTCGCGCAGCGTCTAGCTTAGCAGCTGCTGAAAAAGGGCGACGTGGTCGGGCGCCGGGGGTCCCGGAGCGCGGCTCGGGAGCCCCTGCGGTCCGGACTCGCATGCCGCGGCCTCGGGTCGAGGCGGCCGTGGAACCCGCCCGAGTCCGCGCTCCGGGACCCCCGACGCCCTCTGTCGTTTCGCCCTTTTTCAGCGGCCCGCTAGGCTAGGTCGCTCAGGGCTCCCGGCAGCGGAGCGTGGACCCCGACGCCGAGCACGCGCTGATCGTGTCGGTCCGCGTCACGCCGTCGTTGTGGGAGAGGGTCGCCCGCACCGGCGCCGTGAACGGGCCGGAGATCGCCTGCCGGAGGAAGCTCACCTTGAAGGCGATCGTCGATCCCCTCGGCTTGAAGCGCGCCGTGAAGCGGCCGTTCGCCGCGGAGTCGGAGCAGCGGAGCCGTCCGCTGGAGCTCGTCCGGCAGGTCGCGAACGTGTGCACGACGTCGACGCTGCCGGCGTCTTGGAGCCGTATCGTCAGCGAGGGCGGAACGGTGAGCGCCGGCGGCGTGGTGAAGTCGCCGCGCACCCGGATGCTGCCGTTCGGGGCGCCGGACCGGGCACGGAGCTTCGCCTGCGTCAGGTGCAGGTCGGCCGTCGCGAGGCAGTCGGCGCGGATGTCCTCGGAGGTCTCGAGCGTCCCGGCGCGGTTCGGGAACGCGCGCGCCGAGCGCAGGTAGAAGCTGTAGCGCGGGCACCAGTCGGCGTCCGCGAGCAGGCGCGCGTCGGCGTCGGCGTAGCCGGTCTCGCCCGCCTTCTTCAGCCAGCGGTCCATCCAGGCGAGCGAGTAGTGCTCGGCCATCGGGTTCCCCCAGCCGCCCATGCACGAGCCGGTCGACATGTCGGGACACCACGACGTGGTCGGAAACGTCGGGATCAGGCTCCACTCGTAGTGCGTGCTGCCCTGGATGGTGAACTGGTAGACGGGGATCCCCGCGTCCCGGTACGCGCGGTACGCGTCCTTGTGGCTCTCCGGGTCGGGCGGGCTGTCGAAGGGATGCGGCGTGAGGCCGTACTCGCTGCTCTCGCCCATCGCGGGGACGCGCGGCGGCCCGGTCGGATCGGCGCGCAGGCTGTCCCATGCGATGACGACGTCGACGGGATTGCCGCCGCCCGTGTCCGGGATCAGGAAGCGGCTCCCGGGATACCCCTGCACCGCCGACACACCCGCGGCCCCGAGCGAGTGGCCCGCGATACCGAGCCGGGTCGGGTCGATGCGATCGAAGAACGGGTTGTACGGCGCGACGACCGTCGGGTACGTGCCCGCGCACGTCACGTTGTGCGGATACGGGACGTCGGGCGACGAGCGGAAGAAGTCGATCGCGTTCACCATGCCGGTGTAGAAGACGATGGAGTTGGCGTTGCTGCCCTGCTCGCCGCTCGGCGTCTGGAAGTCGGAGCGTCCCTGCCCGCGCGGGTCGAACGTCATCGCGACGTAGCCGGCGCGCACGAGGGACTGCGCGAACCACCAGTAGAGCGTCTCCGGCGCCTGGATGGAGCCGTTCTCGATCACGACGCCGGGGAGCGTCGGGTCGCCCGCCATCCAGCCGCGCGGCGCCCACACGCGGCCGGAGATGCGGGCGCAGCCCTCGTCGTAGAAGACGACGGGGATCACCTCGGCCTCGTTCTGGTAGAAGTCCTGGCCGTTCGGACCCGGGGCGGCGGCGTAGCGCGTCGGATCGCCCGTCGCCACGCTGCCCCACGTGGCGGAGAGCGGCGTCGTCTCGGAGTTGCCCGAGGGCGGACCCACCCAAGATGGATCGGCCGTCGCGCGAGCGAGCCACTCCTGCTGGTTCGCCATCGACTGCGCGTTCCAGCGCGTCTGGAACGCGGAGTTCGACGATTGCTCGTCGGGCGCCTCGGAGGTGCGCGCGTAGTTCGTGGCCTCGCGCTGGGTCCACCCGGGCGTGCCCGGGTCGGGTCCCTCGGGGATGGCGAGGGCGGAGGTGGCGATGGCGAGCGCGCCGACGATGTTCCGGATCTTCATTGACGCAGATGCTCCACGAGCGGTGCGCTCGAGGCAACCCGCGAAGACGTGAGAGCCCGAGCCGATCGCCGGGTACGCGGGCAGGAAATGTCAGCTGTGCGTGCTTCGGGCGCTCGCCGTCGCGCGGCGCAGCTGCCAGAGCCAGCGGCGGAATCGACCCTCGCCCGGGTAGACCGGGAAGATGCGCGGGAAGACGAGGAAGAGGCGCTTCCGGCCCTCGAGCCGGATCCCGCCCGTGAGGAGCTGCCAGACCGGGTTGATCTCGCCGCGGTGGACGCCGAGAAAGACGCGCCCGTCGCACCGGACCGTGAGGTCGGGGGCGTCCACCGTGCCCGGCCGGACGTTGCAGCGTCGATCCGCGACGCGGAGGACCCACGCGCCGCCGCCGGGTCCGCCGAGATCAAACTGACACGTGAAGTCGAGCCCGCCGGCCTCCTCGGGCCGGAAGTAGTAGGGCATCATGCGCATCATGGTGTCGATGTTCGACACCCGGATGCGGTGGAGCTGCACGAGGCGCACCCCCGGGTGCCCCGGCCGCGTCGGGTCCGGCGGCGTCCGGTACGCGCCGGGCGGGATGCCGTGCTTCTCGCGCGCGCTCGGCGTGTCGATGACGAAGTGCTCGTCCGCCTCGCGGCGGACGTAGGTGAGGGGCTTCAGCGTGTCCTTCACGTAGCTCGCGCGCACGCCCCGGTCGGCGTGGAACTGCTCGTGGATCTCCGCCGGGCACGTCGCGACGCAGTTGAAGCATCGGTACTCGACGCGGAACGCCATCGACTGCCAGAGGGAAGCGATCTCGGCGTCGGACCAGCGGTGCTCGAACTTCCTCGGGCGAGCCTCGGAGAGGTCGCGCACCAGGTCCATGAACCCCGGGATCGAGTCGCGATAGGTGTGGTTGTAGCAGGCGAAGAAGTCGAACTCGCCGTCGGCCTTGATCGCGTCGGTCGGGCACGAGGCGACGCAGAGGTTGCACTCGAGGCACGGGTTCCAGTCGAGGGGACGCACCTCGTACTCGGGCGGCGCGAACTCGAGATTCGTCAGCACCGTGTCGATGAGGCAGTAGGCGCCGTACGTCCGATGCAGAAAATTCCGGCTCGTGCCGATGATGCCGACCCCGGCCGCCTGCGCGACGAGCTTGTGGCTGAGCGGCCAGATCTTGTCCGCCCAGCGGACGGAGACCTCCTGCGGCCAGCCGATCGTGGTCGTCAGCCCCTCGCCGCCGAGGGAGCCGATGTACCGGATCACGTCGTGGTCCCACTTGAAGAGCCGGTCCTCGCACTCGTAGAGCTCGTGGTTGGCGGTGGGGAGATAGCGCGACTGCAGCGACGGCTTGTTCTCCTCGGCGATCATGACGACCAACGAGCGCGTGTGCGGGTAGACGTAGAGGATCTCGTCGCGCTCGTGGGCGAGCGCCGGATGATCGATGGAGATGACGCCGACGTCGTCGGCGATCGTCTTCACGTGGGCGACGAACTCGGCCAGGGGGACCGGCGAGCGGACGAAGCGGGGCGCGATGTGCGTCGGGTCGACGGCGTCGGGGTCGACCCAGGGCTGGCGGCGCTCGGTGTTGGCGGGGATCTTCTTCTTGCCCTGCCAGCGGCCGGGGAGCGCGAAGGGGAAGTCCCAGTCGGCGTTCGAGTGCCGGCGGCCGTTCGGCGTCGCGGGACCGACGGGGTCGGGCGCCGCTTCGGCGGCCCGGCGCAGGGTCAACCAGTGGAGTGCACGTTCCGGAACCGACATCGCTCTCTCCTTAACGGCGTAAACCCGTCGGCCAAAATTTTTTCAGCGACGCACGTAGCGTTCGATGCTGTCGAGCGCGCCGTCGAGGAGGACGGCGTCCTGTCCCGGCGCCGTGCGGACGAGCAATCCGGCGACGGCGAGGGAGGTGAGGCCATGCATGGTCGACCAGAGACCGTGCGCGATCGTGAAGGGATCCAGGTCGCCCCGGATGAGGCCGGCGTCCTGGCCGCTCTTCACGGCGTCCCGGACCAGCAGCAGGGTGAAGATCTCCTGCTGGACGAACTCGCGCTGGAGCGGCTCGCGCAGCGGGTGGAGGAACATCAGCTCGTAGTAGTTCGGGTGGTCGAGGCCGAAGCGGTGGTAGGCACGGCCCATCTCGCGCAGGCGTTCGAGCGGCGGCAGGGCAGCATCGACGCCGCGGAAGTACTCGGCGAGGAGCTGGTGGCCCTCCATGCGCAGGTGGTGGAGGACGTCGCCCAGGTTCCGGTAGTGGAGGTAGATCGCGGTCGCACTGCAGCCGACCTGGCGGGCGATCTTGCGGGCGGAGATGCCGGCGACACCCTCGGAGAAGCAGAGCGCGCGGGCGGCGTCGAGGATCGCGGGCTTGAGACCGGCCGCCCGCCGCGTCGCGGCCGGTCTCCCGCGCACGTGGAGCCTTCGGATCGGGCGGAGCACCACGGCCCCATGTCACATTAACAGTGTTAATGAGTCAAGGGGGCGATTATGACCTACTTGACACCAGGCATCTGATGGGCTATCTTCCCGGCCATGAGCAAGACGACGAAGCCGAGCCGGTCTCTGGCGGACATCAAGCGGGAGTTCGCGACCGACGACGCCTGTAAGGCGTACCTCGCGAAGAAGCGGTGGCCGGACGGCAAGATCGCCTGCCCCCGCTGCGGGAAGACGGAGCGGGTCTATGCGCTCCACACCCGGCCCTTTCACTGGGTCTGCAAGAACCCGAGCGACGAGTGCCCCGGTGTCTATCGCTTCTCCGTCCTGACGGGCACGGTGTTCGAGAACACGAACGTTCCGTTGCGGACGTGGTTCGAGGTGCTCTACCTGATGACCCAGTCGAAGAAGGGCATCAGCGCGCTGCAAGTCTACCGGATGATGAATCCGGTCCGCGGGAAGAAGGGCGCCTACCGGACGGCGTGGTACATGTGCCACCGCATCCGGGCGGCGATGCAGGACGGCTCGTTTCGGCGCCTGATGGGCGTGGTCGAAGTGGACGAGACGTACATCGGCGGCAAGAACAAGAATCGCCACGGCGGCGGGCGCGGCATGATGGCGCGCACCGGCAAGCGGAACATCCCGCGCGACGACAAGGTGCCCGTGATCGGCGCCATCGCGCGGAAGGGGAACGTCGTCGCGCAAGTCTGCGATAACGTCACGGTCGGCCGGATGCACGGCTTCGTCCGCAACGTCGTGTCCGACGAGGTGTCGCTCGTCGCGACCGATGAACACCGCGGGTACGAGGGGCTCAGCAAGCTGGGCTACCCGCACGAAGCGGTGAATCACTCCAAGGGCGAGTACGTGCGCGGCGACGTCCACACCGCGAACCTCGATAGCTTCTGGTCGCTCTTGAAGCGCGGCGTGATGGGCACGTATCACAAGGTCAGCTACGGATATTTGCCGCTCTATCTGAACGAGTTCTCGTTCCGTCATAACCACCGGAGCGACGCGAATATCTTTGACGCGGTGCTGGCAGGATGCTGAGGAGCCGCCCATGCAATCCAAGAGACCACGAGCCCCGGCCGCTCGTCGCAAGAAGCGACGGCGGGCGCGGAAACCAAAGCCCGGCGCGGTGAAGGGCGAACGGCTGAAGCCCATCTCGCTGTATGGGATGGACTTCGATGAAGTGATCCGCCGACTCATTACGTCACCAAAACGAGGACCGTGAGAACTTATCATCGGTAAAAGCCGCGCCTTTCATAGCTTAAGGTTTGGCTTGCGGCTTGGTGCCGACGACCACACGCATGGCAGATGGGTCAGTCAATTGCGCGTCCGTGAAGGCATTGCCTTGAACATGGGCGGCGTTAAATGCGGCGACAATATGTTCAAGGTGAGGGTTATCGGGGCCGACAGCCACCCCAAGACCGACTGGCGTTTGTGCGAATACCCCTTGTGCATGTTCGCTGTTCCAACCGACCGATCGAAACGCTCGGATGAAGTCCTCGGCGTACGAAAATGCTTCGCCGTCACCTAGTACGCTCGTGACATCGACGTGCATCGAAAGATGCAAGGCCGAGAGACCGGCCGCGAGCGCTTCGATTTGTTCAGGGGTTAGGTGACGAGGCTGAAAGGCACTCAACTGCGCGCGCAATTCAGCAAGCGCGCTCTGCAGCGCCGCTACGTCCTCACCCGGCTTTTTTGGCGAGATAGCATCCAGGGTCCGCGCACTTAGTTGCGCGAGAACGGAGAGCTGTCCCTTTTGGTATTCTTGGGCCTTCTCCATGGCCTGCCTAGAATCGCGGACTTCCTCCCTGGCGTCGTCAAGCTTTCGGGCCAACTGAGAGATCGTCTTTTCGCTTGATCGTTGAATCTGAAGCGACCCCAAGAAGGCGATTGCGGCAAGCGCAATGACGACGGCGCGCCTCCTCCAACCGCCCATCGTGATCCCCATCACTGCAAGTGCTAGGGTCGCGAGAAGAGACAGAAAGCCCAAGGTTCCCATGGGGTCGGGTTAGAGCGCCCCCACGTGCAGGTGTCAAGTCCGTCATAATCGCCGTCAAGGGGCCTCAGGACCAGCGATCCTCGCCGTCGTCCGGGTTCGTCGGAGCCGTGTCCGGCTTCGTGAACGTGGGGTTCGGGAGCCGGACGATGCCCCGCTCCTTCAGCAGCGCGTGGTACGCGTCCTTGTCGTCCGGGACCGGCCGCGGGTCGCCCATCCAGACCTCGAACAGGAGGGCGCCCTCCGGGCCCGCGACGAGCGGGCCGAACTTCGCGCCGAGCTCGAGGACGATGAGCGTGCCCGGCGGGCACCGGTGATCATCCACCAGCAGCTCGCCCTCGAGCACGTAGACGAGGTGATCGCTCGCGTGGCCGTGCCGCTCGATGACGACGTGCGGATCGTACCGGCCGAGGACCACCATGCGTTTCGCGTTCCACTCGAGGAACTTCTCGTGCACCGATACCCGCCGCTCGCCGTGCAGCTGGGCGATGACCTCGGTCCATGGAACGTCGTCGATGTGCGTGAACGCCAGGCGTGGCAGCTGGATCATGGTACGTTCGTAGCCTACTTCGCAGGCGCCTTGTAAGGACCATCGGACCCGTCCGCTGGAGGACCGCCTGGCGACGCGCTAGAACCGCATCACCCATGCGTCGGCCGGCTCGCTCGGACGTCCGCACGGGACGTCTCCGCGCCGCGGATCCGTTCGAGCTCATCCGGTGGCTCGCGCGCTCGCAGACGGACCCGCGGAAGGCGCTCGCCGAACTGGTGCAGAACTCGCTCGACGCCCAGGCGCGCTCGGTGACGATCACGCGCGTCCGCGAGCGCGGCATCGCGACCCTCCGCGTCCGCGACGACGGGGAAGGCGTCATCCCGGAGCTCGCGCGGCCGGAAGCGCTCGCGTACGTGGCGACGCACATCGGCCACTCACGCAAGCGCAACCTGACACCCGAGCAGCGCCGCGAGCTGCTCCTCCAGGGACAGTACGGCATCGGGCTCCTCGGCTTCTGGTCGATCGGGGTCGAGCTCGAGATGCGCTCGCAGGTGGCGGACGGCGAGCCGTGGGCGCTCCGCATGTGGGAGGACAAGCCGAACTTCGAGATTGCGGCCCTCCGGGGACGGCTCCGACTCGAGGGCACATGGACGGAGGTCCTCGTGCGGGGCCTCCACCGGCCCGCGCTCGCGTCGCTCACGGGCCGGCGGATCGGGGACTACCTCGCGGCCGAGCTCCGCGGCCAGCTCCTCCAGCGCGACGTGACGGTCACGGTGCACGACCGGATGGCGCGAGGGCGCGCGCAGAAGGTGCGCCGCGTCGAGCCGGCGCGCTTCGCCGGGGAGCGCCTGTCGCTTCCGCCGTCGATCGCCGTGCCCGACCAGACGCCGATGCGCGTGGAGCTGTATCTCGTCCCCGAGGGCGGCGAGCCCGGCCGGGTCCGCGTCGCCTGCGGCGGCACGGTCGTGTACGACGACCTCGTCGCGGCGCTGGACGGCCGGTTCGCGGTCGAGCCGTGGAGCACGGGGCGGATCGCGGGGATCCTCGATTTCCCCGACTTCGCGGTGGCGCCTGGCTCGCGCCGCGGGGTGCTCCTCGACGGAGCCGCGGAGGCGTTCGCGCGGGCCGTCGAGGGAGAGCTGGCTCCCGCGCTGCGCGTGCTCCTCGCCGAGGACGAGCGCCGGCGGGCGGCGGCCGTCGAGGCCGACCTCGTGCAGAAACTCGAACGGGCGTTTCGCGACCTGCCACGGGAGGCGCCGGAGTACGACTTCCTCGCGGTGCGAGCGCGGCCGGCGTCCGGCGGATCGATCGCGCCGCCTGGCGAAGCGGTCGTCGAGGGAGCGGCGCCGACCGCCGAGCCGTTCGAGCCGCCTGCCCCGCTTCTCCCACCCGGGCCGCTCGCGCGCGTCGCAATCGTCCCGGCCAGAGCGCGTGTCGAGCGATGGGGCATGCGTCCCCTGCGCGCCCGCACCCCGGACGCCGCCGGCGCGCGTGTGCGCGGCGTGACATGCGACTGGACCGTCGTGAGCGGCCCGGGCGCCGTCGACGCCACGGCACCCACCGAGGCGACCTTTCGTGCCGGCGAGGCAACCGGCACGGCGCGCATCACCGTGACGGCGCGACAGGACGGCCGCGAGGCATCGGCGGAAGCCGAGCTCGAGGTGGTGGAGGAGATCGCGAGCGCCGGGCCGCGGACGGGGATTCCCGAGCCGGCGTTCGTCGCCGACGCGGGTGGGGAGTGGCGGTCGCGGATCGCGGACGCCCGCTGGGAAGTGAACGCGGCGCATCGCGACTACCTCTCCGTCGAGGCGAACCCGCGGCGGAAGCTCCGCTACCTCGCGGCGCTGCTCGCGAAGGAGATCGTGCTGCACTCCTACCCGATGCCGCAGGGCGGGATGCTGCTCGAGCGGCTGGTGTCGGTGCTGACGGTCGCGGAGCGGCGGTTGGAGCGGGGGTAGCCGTCCACGTCCGTGGCGCGCCAGCGGCTCGACGCGCGCCACGGCCCGTG
>JACXTT010013428.1_pt1 | contig 10784 bp, 10 predicted proteins | sample 9270951 | NCBI WGS metagenome assembly JACXTT01 (sample SAMN15532306, study PRJNA645909) | rock metagenome | isolation source: weathered quartz diorite | place: Puerto Rico | collected 2017-06-21
CCTGCGACAAGCTGATGAAGGCGCCGATCTACGTCGACGACTCGGGCTCGATCACGATGATGGAGCTCCGTTCCAAGGCGCGGCGGCTGAGGGCCCGTCAACCGAAGCTCGGTCTCATCGTCGTCGACTACCTGCAGCTGATGACGACGGGCACGAACTTCGAGAACCGGGTGCAAGAGGTGTCGCAGATCTCCCGGCAGCTCAAGGTGCTGGCGCGCGACCTCGACGTGCCGATCCTCGCCCTCTCCCAGCTGTCGCGCGCGGTGGAGCAGCGACACGACAAGCGGCCGATCCTCTCCGACCTTCGCGAATCCGGCTGTCTCGCAGGGGAGAGTCGCGTGTACCTCCCGGACGAGGGCATCTACCGGCTGATCCGCGAGCTTGTCGGTCGGTCCGGCTTCAACGTCATGGCTCTCAACACGCGCACCTGGCAGCTCGAGCCGCGGCCGGTGACGAATGCATTCGCGACGGGACGAAAACCGGTCTTCAAGCTGCGCACCAGGCTCGGGCGCGAGATCCGCGCGACCGCGAATCACAAGTTCCTCGCGTTCGACGGCTGGCGGCGGCTCGATCAGCTCGACCGGGGTGTTCGTATCGCGCTGCCCCGGCGACTGGAGGTCTGGGGGCCCGGCGAGCGCACGATGTCCGATCCGGAGCTTGCGCTTCTCGGCCATCTCATCGGCGACGGCTGCACGCTGCCGACTCATTCCATCCAGTACACGACACGAGAGCCCGAGCTCGCGGCACTCGTCGCGGACCTCGCCGAGGAGATGTTCGACGACACCGTCAGGCCTCGCATCAATCCGGGCACGTGGTACCAGGTGTACCTCGCCGCGTCCGAGCACCTCACGCATCGCACGCGGAACCCCGTGGCGGAATGGCTCGACGGTCTCGGCGTCGACGGGCTGCGGAGCCACGAGAAGCGCGTGCCCGACGAGGTCTTCCGCCAGCCGTCCCAGGCGATCGAGACGTTCCTTCGCCATCTCTGGGCGACGGATGGCTGTCTCCGTCCTGCTGGCGGCGGCGTGGTGTCGCACGTCATCCGATACGACACGACGAGCCGAATGCTCGCAGTCGGTATTCAGTCGCTGCTTCTTCGGCTCGGAATCACCGCCCGTTGCAGGCTCGTGCCAATGCCTGGCAAGGGCCGTCCCTCGAATCGAATTGACATCACGGGTTCGGCCGACGCGCTTCGCTATCTCACCTGCATCGGGGGGGTGGGCGAGCGCCGCTCCGCGGCGTGCACTGCGATGCGGCGGGATCTGAACAACCGTCGAGGCAGGTCGAACCGCGATTTCATCCCGCGCGAAACCTGGCGGTCGGTCGTCGTACCTGCGATGGCGACGGGCGGCGTGACGACCCGACAACTGCAGCATGCACTCGGTACGCACTACCGCGGCTCGACGCTCTACAAGTCCAACATCGGCAGAGAGCGTGCCTACGCCGTCGCTGAGGTCGTCGGATCACGCGAGCTCAAGGCTCTGGCGACGAGCGAGGCCTACTGGGACGAGGTCGTCGCGATCGAGCCCGACGGCGAGGAGGAGGTTTTCGACCTGACCGTGGACGATCTCCACAACTTCGTCGCCGAGGACATCGTCGTTCACAACTCAATAGAGCAGGACGCCGATCTCGTCTTCTTCGTCTACCGCGACGAGTACTACAACGCCGAGGAATCGGATCAGCAGGGCGTTGCCGAGCTGATCCTGAGCAAGCACCGCAACGGGCCGACAGGGATCGTCAAGCTCAGCTTCCTGAAGCGGTTTGCGAAATTTGCCGATCTTGCAGCCGCATAGCCGGCTGCAGGAGCGTTCGCCGATCTCGCCGCTGCATACGGCACGGTTTGGTCCGCGGGCCGAGGCGTAGCGCAGGCGGCGCAGCAGGCGCCCCTACAATGTGGCACGTGCCTTCCACGGTGATCGTCGGCGCGCAGTGGGGAGACGAGGGGAAGGGCAAGATCGTCGACCTGCTCGCCGCCGACTCCGACCTCGTGTGCCGCTACCAGGGTGGACCCAACGCGGGGCACACCATCGTCGTCGGCGAAGAGGTCTACAAGATCCGCGCGATCCCGTCCGGGATCATCCAGGGCAAGGCGAGCGCGATCGGCGCGGGGTGCGTCGTTGATGCGGCCGTGCTGATCGCCGAGCTGGACGACCTCGAGGCGCGCGGGCACAAGACCGCGGGTCTCGTCTTCGTGTCCGGCAACGCACACCTGATCATGCCGTGGCATGTCGCGATCGACGGCGCCCGCGAGCGGCGTCTCGGCAAGCTTCAGATCGGCACGACGCGCCGCGGTATTGGGCCTGCATACGCGGACAAGGCGACCAGGATCGGCATCCGCGTCCAGGACCTGCTCGATCCGAAGATCCTCCGCCAGAAGATCGACCTCGCTGTTGCCGAGAAGAACGTCTGGCTGCAGCGGGTCTACGAGATCGCGCCCCTCGAGGCGGACGAGGTGTACGAGTCGGCAGCGGTCCATGCCGAGCGTCTCCGGCCGTACGTCGCCGACACATCTCTTCTCGTCGATCACGCGTTGCGACAGGGGCAGCGGGTGCTGTTCGAGGGTGCGCAGGGGACGCTGCTCGACCTCGATCACGGGACGTACCCGTTCGTCACCTCGTCGAGCCCGATCGCGGCCGGCGCGGCGGTGAGCTTCGGCATCGGGCCGAACCGGATCGACGAGGTGCTCGGCGTCTCCAAGGCGTACGTGACGCGGGTCGGCGAAGGGCCCTTCCCGAGCGAGATCGAGGGTGAAGCGCAGGAGCGCGTGCGCGAGCTGGGCGGCGAGTTCGGCACGGTCACGGGGCGGGAGCGCCGCTGCGGCTGGCTCGACCTCGTGGCGCTGCGGTTCGCCGTGCGGGTCAACGGGATCACGTCGCTCGCGCTGACGAAGCTCGACGTGCTCTCCGCATTCGACGAGATCCCGGTGTGTGTCCGGTATGCGCTGCCGGATGGCTCCGAGACCGACGAGTTTCCCGCGCACCAGTCCGATTTCCACCATTGTCGGCCGGTGTTCGAGACGTTGCCCGGGTGGGAGACCGAGCTCGACAGGCCCCAGCTTCCAGAGGCGGCTCACGGCTATGTCCGGTTCATCCAGGACGCGTTGCAGGTTCCCGTCTCGCTGGTCGGGACGGGGCAGGAGCGCGAGCGCGTGCTCGAGCTTCGCTGAGCGCTGCTGCGGCTAGCGCGCGCCGCGCACGAACCACGCGCGGGCAGAGAGGACGAAGTCGCCTGCGGGCTCTCGCAGCAGCCGGAAGCACTCGTTGCGTACTGCCTCGCGCTGCTCGGGTCCGAGTGCGTTGCAGTAGGCGCCCCCGGGGCCGACGCCGTACGTAAACGGCTCCCAGAAGTCGTCGAAGTCGCAATACCGACGCTCGACGACGAGCGCGTCGGTCTGCACGTCGTTGAAACCGACGTCTTGCCAGAGGCGCTGGAGTTCGCCGGTCGTGCAGAAGGACATCACCTTGCCCTCGTCGGGGGCTGACGGGTCAACGGCGACCGCGGCATCCCAGAACACGCGGAGCATCGTCATGCCTTCCCGGTAGTCCCAGGTACATGCAGCGACCGATCCGCCGGGGCGTGTCACCCGTCCCATCTCCGAGACGCCGGCACGTGGATCAGTCATGAAGTTGACGACGAGCTGGCATAGCGAGATGTCGAAGGAACCGTCCGCGAACGGTAGCCGCTCCGCGCCCCCCAGCCGGACGTCTGCGTCCGGCAGCGCGGCCACACACGCCTCTACCGATGGTTCGGCGGGATCGACGGCCGCGACGGCCTGGGCCCCGAGCCGCTGTGCGAGCTCGAGCGTGAGCGCCCCGGTGCCGCAGCCCACGTCGAGTGCTCGATCGCCCGCCGTGACGCCGGCAGCGTCCGCGAACGTCGCCGCGAGCGGTCGGGACCAGAGTCCCATGTACCGCTCGTACGCATCGGGTGGCGCCCGGAAGGTCGCCGCTCCATCGGACATGTGCATCAGGCTTCCGCGTCGCTGCGGCTTCGTCAAGAGGTCTGCATAGACTCGGTCATGTGAAGGTGCTCGTCGTCGGGTCCGGCGGGCGTGAGCATGCGCTTGCCTGGAAGCTCGCATCCTCCCCCTCGCTGACCGCCTTGCACGCCGCGCCGGGGAATCCGGGTATCGCGGCACTCGGCGACTGCCACCCGGTGCGGGCGGAGGACTCGGAGGGACTGCTCGGGCTCGCCGGCTCGCTCGGCATCGACCTCGTCGTCGTCGGCCCGGAGGCGCCGCTTGTGGCGGGTGTCGCGGACGAACTGCGGCACTCCGGCATCAGCGTCTTCGGCCCGGGTGGTCACGCGGCCGAGATCGAGGGGTCGAAGTCGTTCGCCAAGGATGTGATGCGCGCGGCGGGGGTTCCGACTGCAGCGACCATGCCGATCGCCCGGCCGCCGTGCGTCGTCAAGGCCGACGGGCTGGCGGCGGGGAAGGGAGTCGTCGTCTGCCGGACGCAAGAGGAGCTCGACGCGGGTCTCGGGGCGTTGTCGGCGCTCGGCGGCTCGCTCCTGATCGAGGAGCTGCTCGAGGGGCCGGAGGTGTCGCTCTTCGCGCTGTGTGACGGCCGGGAGGCGGTCGCGCTTCCACCTGCACGGGACTACAAGCGTGCGTACGCCGGCGATCGAGGCCCGAACACGGGCGGCATGGGTGCGTACGCGCCGGTCTCGGACCTCGACGAAGAGGCGGTAGCGGAGCTCGTCGACCAGGTGCACCGTCCCGTTCTGGCGGAGCTCGCCCGCCGTGGGACGCCGTTCGTCGGGTTGCTGTACGCGGGATTGATGCTGACCGAGACGGGGCCGAAGGTCCTCGAGTTCAACTGCCGCTTCGGCGATCCCGAGACCGAGGCCGTGCTGCCGCTCGTCGATGGGGACTTTCTCGAGCTCCTCGCGGCGGCAGCGCGCGGCGAGCTCGCCGGAGCGTCCCTGGGCGGGTCGAGCGGCGCAGCCGTCACCGTCGTGTTGGCGGCGGCTCGGTATCCCGAAGCAGGGGACCGGGGCTCGCCGATCACCGGTCTCGCCGAGGCCGAGGAAGACGGCGCGCTCGTGTTCCACTGCGGTACAGCGCGTCGAGGGAGCCAGCTCGTAACGAACGGCGGCCGAGTGCTCGCCGTCACCGGGCAAGGTGAGACGGTCGAGGATGCGCGCTCGCTCGTCTACGCGGCGACGGCGCGGATCTCCTTCGCAGGAGCGCGGTACCGCACCGACATTGCGTCGAGCGCCTAATCGGCGCGGAGGGTTAGACGACGCACTCGGCTGGTTGGGCCGTGTACTGCGGGGCACCCCAACCCACCACCCACTTTCGATTCTATCGAGACAACAGTTGCGCGTCTGGTGCGGAGCCGTGTCAGATGTGTGCCGGTTTGTCCACGGGTGCCTGTCAACCGCACATCTAGAATCGTGTCGGTGATCGCCCGCTACTCCCGCCCGGTCATGGCCAGCATCTGGTCGGACGAGGCAAGGCTGGCGCGGTGGCTCGAGGTTGAGCTGGCGGCCTTGGATGCGTGGGCGCAGGTCGGCGTGGTGCCGGCGATCGCCGCGGAATCGATTCGGCAGCGCGCAAAGCCGCCGTCCGTTGAGCGCGTGGCCGAGATCGAACGCGAGACGGGGCACGATGTTGCCGCGTTCGTCGACGCGGTCGCCGAGATGCTGGGCCCGGACGGGCGCTGGTTCCACTTCGGGCTGACGTCCTCGGACGTAGTCGACACCGCGCTCGCGCTCACGGTCCAGCAGGCCGGCACGCTCCTCCTCGAAGGTCTCGACCGGGCATTCGCAGTGGTTGTCGCCAGGGCGGACGAGCATCGAGAGACGGTGACGATCGGTAGGACGCACGGCATCCACGCCGAACCGACGACATTCGGTCTCAAGCTTGCCGGATGGGCCTTCACCCTCGATCGCGACCGGGCGCGCGTTGTACGCGCGCTCGAAGGGATGCGCGTCGGCAAGCTCTCGGGGGCCGTTGGTACCTATTCGGCGACCGATCCGGAGATGGAGCGGCTCGCGTGTGAACGGCTCGGACTCGAGGCGGCGCCCTCATCGACACAGATCCTGCAGCGCGATCGGCACGCGGAGCTCCTCGCGGCACTTGCGATCGTCGCTTCGACACTCGATCGGTTCGCGACAGAGGTCCGGCATCTCGCGCGCACCGAGGTTCGGGAGGTCGAGGAGCCGTTCGGCCGCGCACAGAAGGGATCCTCGGCTATGCCTCACAAGCGCAACCCGATCACCGCCGAGAGGATCTGCGGGCTGGCGCGGGTGGTTCGCGCTCATGCGCTCGTCGGGCTCGAAAACGTTGCGTTGTGGCACGAGCGGGACATCTCGCACTCGTCAGCCGAGCGCGTCGTCCTCCCCGACGCGTTTCTCGCCGTCGATTACATGCTCGACCGTTTCGCGTGGCTCGTCGAGGGTCTCGTGATTCGGGCCGAGCGCATGCTGGACAACGTCGACGCGAGCCACGGCCTCGTGTTCAGCCAGCGTCTCCTGCTGGCACTCGTCGAGTCTGGGCTCGTACGCGACGACGCGTACCGTCTCGTGCAGCGCCACGCGATGCGCGCCTGGGACGAAGGGCTCGACTTCCGCCAGCTCGTACGGCACGACAGCGAGATCTCGGCGCGCGTCGACCTCGAAGTCGTCTTCGATCCGACGGCTCACACCCGGCACGCAGACGTCGTCTTCGACCGCCTGCACGCGCTGGTTCGTACCCGAAACGAGGAGTCCATCCGTGTCTGAAGCAACCGTCCATCTCGGCAGCGGCAAGGTCAGGGAGCTCTACGCGCTCGACGACGAACGCCTGCTGCTCGTCGCCTCCGACCGCATCTCCACCTTCGACGTCGTCCTGCCGACACCGATCCCCGACAAGGGCCGCGTCCTCACCGGGCTCTCCGCGTTCTGGTTTGCGCGCACGAAGGGCATGGTCCCGAATCACCTGCTCGCGCTTCGCGACGACGGCCGCTCGCTCGAATGCCGTCGGCTGGAGATGCTTCCGGTCGAGATCGTCGTGCGCGGGTATCTCGCCGGTTCCGGCTGGAAGGACTACACGGCAACCGGCCAGGTCTGCGGTCACACCCTGCCTGCGGGTTTGCGCGAGGCCGACCGTCTGCCCGAGCCGATCGTCACCCCTGCGACGAAGGCCGACACGGGTCACGACCTGAACATCGATGAGGACGAGGCCGCGCGGATTTGCGGTCGCCAGCGCTACGCGGCGGCGCGGGAGGCTGCGCTTGGCCTCTACCGCTTCGGCGAGGAGCACGCAGCGCGACGCGGGATCATCGTCGCCGACACGAAATTCGAGCTCGGCGTCGACCAAGAGGGTGCAGTCGTGCTCGGAGACGAGGCGCTGACGCCCGACTCGTCGCGCTTCTGGCCCGCGACCGGCTACGAACCGGGGCGGCCGCAACCGTCGTTCGACAAGCAGTTCGCGCGCGACTGGTGTGAGGCCAGCGGCTGGGACAAGACGGCTCCCGGACCGGAGTTGCCCGCAGACGTTGTCGCGGGAACGCGAGCGCGGTACTTGGAAGCGTTCGAGCGATTGACCGAGATCTCGTTCGAGGACTACCTCGCCGAGCCGGAGGTGGTGCTCGGGTGAGGGCGACGGTTCTCGTCCGGCCGAAGGCGGGCATCCTCGATCCGCAGGGTGAGGCGGTCGGCGGCTCGCTCCGAAAGCTCGAGTTCCCGGTGACCCGGGCGCGGGTCGGCAGGCTGGTCGATCTCGAGCTCGAGGCAGCCGACCCTGTGGAAGCGCGCGCGCAGGTCGAGCGCATGTGCGCCGAGCTCCTCGCGAATCCGCTCATCGAGAGCGTGGAGATCCACGTCGAGCGCGAGTGACCGAGTCTCGTCCGACCATCGCCGTCGTCGTCTTCCCCGGCTCAAACGACGATCGCGACGCGGCGCTTGCCCTCGGGACGCTTGGGGCCGACGCGCGCCTCGTCTGGCACGCCGACCTTGAGTTGCCTCCGGGGACGGCCGGTGTCGTCCTCCCCGGTGGTTTCTCGTACGGCGACTACCTTCGGTGCGGCGCCATCGCCCGTTTCGCGCCCGTGATGGACGCCGTGCGCGAGTTCGCACTCGATGGTGGCCCCGTCCTGGGGATCTGTAACGGCTTCCAGATCCTGTGCGAAGCCGGCCTTCTGCCGGGGATCCTGCGGCGGAACGCGCAGCTTGAGTTCATCTGCCGCGACGTGCTGATACGTGTCGAGCAGACTGAGACTCCTTTCACCGCGTCCTGCACGGTCGGCGACGAGCTCCTCATCCCGGTCAAGCACGGCGAGGGCAATTGGTTCGCCGATGCCCCTCTGCTCGACGAGCTCGAGGCCGGCGGTCAAGTCGTTCTGCGCTACGTCGCCGACGTCAACGGCGCCGTTGGCCGAGTTGCCGGCGTTGCCAACGAGACAGGCAACGTACTCGGGCTGATGCCTCACCCCGAGCACGCCGTAGACCCCCTGCTCGGGCCGACGGGTGGAATGCCGCTCCTCCGAGGGCTCATCGCGGCCGCGAGCGACCGCTGGTCGGTTTTCGGCTAGCGCGTCCCGAACAGCACCTCCTTCAACGCCGGTTTTTGCTCGACCGCCTGGCGCAGCCGCTCGAGGTCGCGAGAGCGCAGCGTTACAGGCCCGCGGCGTGCCGTCCCGTCTGTCGAATAGGCGAAGCGAACGAGGGTCTCACCCTTTGGTGTCTCCAGCAACTGGACGACGGAGGCGAATCGTCGGCCTGCGTGCTGCTGCGGGACAGACACTTCGTCGATTACCGTCGCCGTACCCCAGGGTGTCGTCGCCGTTGTCATGGTGGGCACCGTAGCGCGAGATCTGTGACGTGACTGTGCCAACTTCGCGCCAAAACGCCGCGATGCGAGTTCGGCTCGCCCAGTGCCAGGACTTCCTTGCGCTCGAGCTTCGCCTCGGGAGCAACGTTTCGATCTTACGGGGCGCCGGGATCCGCTCGTTCGAGCTTCTCGATGAGACGGAACCGATGACAGACGACCAGCGTGTCGTCGTCGATTGTGACGCGGGGCTCGCCGAGCAGCGTCTGCATCTCCGCGCTCTCGAAGAACCGCCTGTGCGTCACCTGCCAGTCGGCCACGCTGGCGAAGCACTCGCCCTCGTCGATCGCGAACACGAGGTCGACGTCTCCGAACCGGCGCACCTCGACCGACGTCGTCTCGATCACGGCCACTGGGTTTCCGTCGGAGTCGACGACGAGTTCCCGCTGCCCCACCGGCGCCGGCTCTTCTCCCGTGCGCACGTACTCCTCGTGTAATCCAGTCGTCGACGTCTTCTCGCCACGCAGGATCGCGGCAACCAGGCGGTCTCGGAGCGGCCCGAGGAATCCGAACTCGGCGATCGGCAGCGTCGGCTCCACGTGCCGATCGTATGCTCGCGCGGTGCACGACTACGTGATCGTCGGCGCGGGCTCGGCGGGTTGCGTGCTCGCGGCGCGCCTGAGGCCCAGCGCGTGCTGATCGAACGAGGGCGTGCCTACGGAGTCGCCTTCCACCGGGCAGGGACCACGGACGCGGCACGTGTCCGGCGGGAGGTGATTCTCTGTGCCGGCGCGATTGGGTCGCCGCACCTGCTGTTGCGCTCGGGCGTTGGCCCCGCGGACGGGCTCGCCGAGGCCAATGTCGAGCTCGTGCACGAGCTCCCCGATGTTGGCCGGAACCTGCAGGACCACCTGGCGACCGGCATTCTCGTTGCGACCCAGCGGGTCGAAACGCTCTACAGCGCCGAGTCGGTCGCCAATCTCGCCCGCTGGATCGTCCGTGGCCGTGGCCCGTTGACCTCCAACATTGCCGAGGCCGCGGCGTTCCTTCGATCGTCGGAGACTGTGCCTGCACCCGACGTGGAGCTAATCTTCGCGCCCGCTCTGTTCGAGGACGAAGGTCTGTCGCGTCCCTCACAGCACGGCGTCACGATCGCAGCAGTGCTGCTGCAGCCTCGAAGTGTCGGGGAGGTACGCCTTTCCTCCACGGGCGATCAGAGCGTCGTGGTCGATCCTCGCTACCTCACCGATCCGACGGGTGAGGACATCGCCGTTCTCGTTCGGGGGCTCCGGCGCGCTCGGCAGATAGCCGGCATGCCTCCGCTCTCCGATTACGTCCGAGAGGAGCTGCTGCCCGGCGGAGGGGCAGTCTCTGACGACGATTTGATTGCCCACGTCCGGGAGCGGTCGCAGACGCTCTATCACCCCGTCGGGACGTGCCGGCTGGGGGCAAGGGGGCGCGCCGTGGTCGATGCGGACCTGCGCGTCCACGGGCTCGCGGGGCTGCGAGTCGTCGACGCCTCGGTGATCCCCGTTCTGCCGCGCGGCCACACGAACTGGCCGACCGTGATGGTGGCAGAGCGTGCCGCCCAGCTGATGATGGCGGAGCCTTAGCTGCCGGCTTGGCCGGCCCAGCCGTCGTACGGTGCGCGCCGGCCGTCTTCGAGCGCCCAGTAGTCGCGATGCTCGGCGACGCGGCCGTCGGTCGCAAATCGGAGAACAACCGCGCCGGCGAGGGTGGAGATCTTGCCGTGCTGATCGAGGATCACGGCCCAGTACTCGACGCTCGCGCGGTCACCGTGCGCGATCGGGTCGCCGAACCACAGGTCGACGTCCGCCTCGGAATCGAATGCCCAGCGCGAGTACTCGAAAACCCCTGCGTGGCCGCTCAGGGGATCCCGAAACGGATGCGATCGGTAGACGGCGTCGTCGGTGTAGAGCTTCGAGACCGCGTCCGCGTCATGGCCCTTCCACGCCGCGGAATACCGCTCGATCCAATTGCGAACCGCTTCGTGGGCGTCCACGCGTCC
>JACXTT010013429.1_pt1 | contig 10784 bp, 3 predicted proteins | sample 9270951 | NCBI WGS metagenome assembly JACXTT01 (sample SAMN15532306, study PRJNA645909) | rock metagenome | isolation source: weathered quartz diorite | place: Puerto Rico | collected 2017-06-21
CCCTTGGTGACGACGTCGAGCTCTTCCCACGTGTTCTGGCCGACGTCGGCACAGAACAGGCGGCCGTCGGGATGGAAGCGGCAGCGGTAGGGGTTGCGGAGCCCGAGCGCCCAGATCTCCGGCCGCGCCCCCGCCGTGGCGACGAACGGGTTGTCGCCGGGAATGGTGCCGTCGGCGTTCAGGCGGAGGATCTTGCCGTTGTTCCACGCCAGGTCCTGCGCGAGGAGCGGGTTCCCGTGCTCGCCGACCGAGACGTAGAGCTTGCCGTCGAGGGGGCCGAAACCCAGCCAGCCGCCGTTGTGGTTGCCGCCGTCGGCGCGGATGTCGTCGAACAGCGCCGTGTGGCTCGTCGGGTCGACGACGTCGCCGTTGGCAGTGACACGGGCCACGCGATTGACCGGCGTATCGCAGCCGGTGGCCGTGCCCGGGGTGCCGCCCGGGTGTGGGACCTTGCAGATCGAGTAGTAGAGATAGACGAATCCGTTGCTCGCGAACGCGGGGTCGAACGCGATCCCGAGCAGCCCGCGCTCGAAGTAGCTGTCCAGAAACATGCCGCCGGGGACGAAGGCGGTGACGTCGGCGAACGGTGTGCCGAGCAGCGTCCCGTCCTTCACGATCAGGACGTGCCCGCTGGCCTTCTCGAGCACGAAGAGGCGCCCGTCGGGGGCGAACGCCAGCGCCGACGGCTGGGTCAGCCCGTCCACGACCAGGGTGTCCTGGAAGCCCTGCGGGGGCGTCTGCGCCGACGCGTCCGGCACGACCACCGCACTCAACAGGGCGAGGAGGGCAAGGCGAAAGCACGGGCGGACGACACGCATGGGGTGTAGAGGACGGATCTTTGGCTGGCCGTGCGGTTCAGAAGCAGTCAAGGCGGATCACCACGCGGAAAAGCAAGCGGTGGGCCAGCGGAGCACCCGGGGCGATCGGGGGAACAGGGTAGCAGGGGCCCGCATTCGCGACAACATTTTCTTCTCGCGGGCTGCGCGGGCGAGGGAGAAAGTCCAGGATGCGCCAGATGCGTCCGGGATGGCACCCCGGGTGCCCACACCGCGCACCTGCCATGGCGCGGGCAGGTAGCGCGGGCAGGCGTCAGCGCGACGTGGCGTCTTGGGCGACCCGGATCGCTTCCCAGAAGCGCAGGAGCCGGGTCACGTCGTCGTCCGCGAGCGTCCCGTGCCCGGTGCCGCTCACCGACGAGCGCTGGATCGCCCCGGTCCTGAAGTCGTAGGAGACGCGCCCCGCGAGCGTCCGGAAGCCGACCTCCCGGGGGTGGTCGACCGTGCCGATGTACTGGAACACCCGCGCGTCCGGGCTCGGCACCAGCGACGGGCGGGTCGACCCGTCGTCGGTCGACAACGCGTCGGAGATGAGATCGCGCACGTCGGTCTCGCCGAACGGCTCCGTGATCTTCATCGGCAGGCGGGCCGTGACGAAGGGGATGCGCGTCTGGGCTTCGCTGAGCGCGTAGCCGTGGCCGATGAAGCCCTCCTCGAAGAGGCTCTCGCCGTGGTCGCTCAGCACGACGACGGCGGGCGCGCGCCCGCGCCAGCGGGCGACGGACGCGAGCACGTCGCCGATCGCGTGGTCGACGTTGGCCACGCCGTTGACGTACATGGCCCAGAGCTCGTTGCGGCGGTCGGGGGTGATCGCCGAGCCGGAGGTCTTGGTGGTGCGCTCCTCGTGGACCAGCGTGACGTCGCTCACGAGCGGGCGCATGAGGTTGTGGTGGTAGGGGAAGTGCGTGTCGCCGAAGTTGACGTAGAGGAACAGGGGTCGCTGATCGGCGCCGGCGAGGTAGGTGTCGACGTGCTCCTCGACGACCGAGAACGGGACCGCGAGGCTGCCGGGCGTTGCGTAGGCCGTGTACCGGCGCTCGGGCTCCCGCCGCGCGTCGTAGAAGAAGTCGGCGCGATCGAAGCCGATGGAATACGTCGGGCCGCCGAAGGAATCGTCCTGTCCGGAGATGTAGACGGTCTGGTAGCCGTTGCGCTTGAAGTCGTCGATCAGCGTGCTGTCGCCGCGCAGACCGCCCATGCTCCCGGAGAGCATGTGGTAGCGAGACTGCGTGGTGAAGCCGTTCTGCGAGTAGGCGAGCTGCGACGACGCGCCCTCCGCCGCCAGCCCGTCGAGCGTCGGCGTGACGGGCTTCCCTTCGAACGTCGAGCCGACGACGTCGGCCCGGACGCTCTCGAGGAACACCAGCACGACGTCGGGCCGCTGCTTCCACGGGAGCGGCGGCGGCGGCCGCTCGGTGTAGTTGGCGTCGGCGAGCGGAAGGTCGCCGACGAGCCCGTCCTCGTCGATGCCGTTGCCGGGAACGTCGATCGCGTACGGGTGAATGCGCGCGTCGAACGGCGCCGGATCCGCCGGCTGCTCGAGGAGGCCGTACCCGTCCCGGTCGAAGTCGGTGAGCTTGGTGACGAGGAACCCGAGCATCTTACCGCTCGGCTTGAGCCGCATGCCGTTGTCGATCGGCACGCTGTGGAGCCGCGCCGCGGTCATGATGACGAGACCGAGCGGCCACACTGCCGCCCAGCGGAGCCACCCACGCCGTCCCGGCGGAGTCACGGCCTCGACGGCCTGGCCCGGCGCGAATCGATGCAGGGTGGCCGTCACGGCCGCCACCGCTCCCCCGGCGAACACCGCGAACCAGAGCGGCGCCGCGATGTGGCCCCCGGCCACCGCGATGAACTCCCGGACGTCGCCCCCCACCAGGTCGAGCATCAGGGAGAGGTCGAACGTCTGCCCAAGAAACCCTCCGAGCTGGTACGAGAAGAAGTCGTCCGTCGCCGCCGGGGTCAAGGCGACGACGAGGGCAAGGAAGCCGGCCGCGGCGGGGCGGAGCCCCAACCGCCGCGCCCCGGCCAGCGTGAGGCCGATCAGCGGCGCCGCGAGGGCGAAGTCGACCAGGAACGAGACCAGAAGGAAGCCCGCGCGCTCGCCCGTCGACGCGAGGTATTCGTAGGCCAGGAACCCGCCTCGGAAGAGCCCACGCTGCCGCCCCAGGAGCAGGGAGTCGACGATCGTGACCCCGGCGGCAGCCAGCGCCGACAGCACCAGCCACTGGCGCGTCTCACGAGAGAGCCTGCTCGCGATCGTGCTCGAGAAGGGGATCATGCCAGTGTAGCGGACGATCCGGGGGGAGAGAAATCCGCCGGCACAAATTCGACGAGGAATCGCGCGTCTCGAGCGGCTACCGACGCGACTGGCCGCGGCTCTCCGGCAGATTTTGGAGCCCTTCCCAGGGTCGGTGTGCCATCTCCGGCAACGACGGTGACGGCGGTGGCAGTCGGCGGCCCGCGAGCGCCCTCTCCCGGCGCCGGGATCGGCTGCCGAACGTCGGACCGCCAACCGAGGGTGCCGGCAGCGCCAACTCCAGGGGGGCGACCGGGGAGCGCAGATGCGGGGACAGGCGCCGCCCGGGTTGGTCGGCCGGCGGGGCAGAGCCGCGTCGGGTTGCGGGGATGCGCGACGACGGGCGCGAGGGCCCAAGAGCGAGCACGTTTTCCGCCCAAATACCTCGACGATCCCGGGACTTTCGTGCTACGGACTCCGATAGCGCACCGACTCACCGGCACGAACCTTGCGTGCCGATGTGCGTCCGGGGGACCGGCGCTGTCTGGTGTTCGGCCTCCCATCGTTCAACAATGAAAAGTCTCATGTGGTTCGCGCGATGCCGGCAGCTCGTCCGGGTGCTGGTGCTCTTGCTGTCGGTCGCTCCCCTCGGGACCGCGTCTGGGCACGCGGCTGTGCTCCCGGCGGGGTTCCAGGAGACCACGGTCTTCTCGGGCTTGACGCAGCCCACGGCTGTCCGCTTCGCGGCCGACGGCCGGGTGTTCGTCGCCGAGAAGAGCGGCCTCATCAAGGTCTTCAGCAACCTCTCGGCCAGCACCTCGACCATCTTCGCCGATCTCCGGACGAACGTGCACAACTTCTGGGATCGCGGGCTGTTGGGCCTCGCGCTCGCGCCGAACTTCCCGACCAGCCCGTACGTGTACGTCCTGTACTCGTACGACGCCGCGATCGGCGGTGCGGCGCCGCGCTGGGGCACCGCCGGCGCCACGTACGATCGCTGCGCCGCCGCGCCGGGATGGCCGGGCGACGGCTGCGTCGTCTCCGGACGCCTCTCGCGGCTGCAGGCGGCGGGCAGCGTGATGACCGGGGCGGAGCAGGTGCTGGTCGAAGACTGGTGCCAGCAATACCCCACGCACGCGATGGGGAGCCTCGCCTTCGGGCAGGATGGTGCCCTCTACGTGAGCGCCAGTGACGGTGCGAGCTCGACGTTCGTGGACTACGGGCAAAAAGGGACACCGACGAACGCGTGTGGCGATCCTCCCGTCGCCGTGGGCGGTGCGCAGACCTCGCCGACGGCCGAAGGGGGCGCGCTCCGGAGCCAGGACCTCCGCACCAGCGGCGACGCCACCGGCCTGGACGGGACCGTGCTGCGCCTCGACCCCGCTACCGGCGCCGCGCTCCCCGACAACCCGCTCTTCGGCGGCGCCGTCGCCGATGACGACCGGATCGTCGCCAGCGGTCTCCGGAACCCGCTCCGCCTCGCGATCCGCCCGGGTACGAACGACGTCTACGTCGGCGACGTCGGCTGGAACACGGCGGAGGAGATCGATCGGCTCGCGAACCCCACCGCGGGCGCCCTAAACTTCGGGTGGCCCTGCTACGAGGGGAACGGTGCGAACGCGGTCTACCAGGCCGCGAACCTCAACGTCTGCAAGAACCTCTACGCGGCCGGGGCCGGCGCCGTCACCGCGCCTCTCTACGCGTACGGACCGAGCGACGCGGTCGTGACCGGCGACGGCTGCGCCACGGGGACCTCGTCGATCTCCGGCCTCGCGTTCTACACCAGCGGCTCCTACCCTGCCGCCTACGACGGCGCCCTGTTCTTCGCCGACTACGCGCGGGGCTGCATCTGGACGATGTTCAAGGGCGTCAGCGGGGCGCCCGATCCGACCACGCGTGCGACGCTGGTGTCCGGCGCCGCGCACCCGTACGACCTGCAGACCGGGCCGAACGGCGACCTGTTCTACGTCGATCTCGACGGCGGTACCCTCCGGCGGATCCAGTACTACTCGGGCGACACGCCCCCCGTCGCCGTCGCCACCGCCGACGTCACCAATGGGCCGACGACGCTCACCGTCCACTTCAACGGCACCGGATCGAGCGATCCCGATCCGGGTGACACCATCGCGTACGACTGGGACCTGAACGGCGACGGCCTGTTCGGGGATTCGGCGTCGGCGACGCCGACGTTCGCGTACAGCGCGCCCGGCGTCTACAACGTCAAGCTCAAGGTGACGGACCTGCTCGGGGCCTCGAGCGTCGCCACCCTGCGGATCACCGCCGGCAACACGGCTCCGACCGGGACGATCCTCACGCCGTCCGCGGCCACCACCTGGGGCGCCGGCGACACGATCGCATTCTCCGGCTCAGCCGTCGACGACCAGGCGCTCACGGCCGCCGCGTACACCTGGACGCTGGTACTCGACGAGTGCCCGTCCACCTGCACGGCGCACGTGCTGGACGTCGTCACGGGCGTGACCAGCGGGTCGTTCACCGCGCCCGACGTCGAGTATCCCGCGCTGCTCGAGGTGCAGCTCACGATCACCGACGCGGGCGGCCTGACCGACACCAAGTCGGTCACGCTCTCCCCGAAGACCGTCGCCCTCGATCTCAGCTCGACGCCGACGGGCCTGGCGCTGGCGGTGGGCGGCACCACCCAGACCACGCCGTTCAGCCGCACCGTGATCGCGGGGACGGCGACGTCGCTCGGCGGGCTCTCGCCGCAGATGCTCTCGTCGAATTCGTTCAAGTTGTCGTCCTGGTCGGACGCGGGTGCCGGCAGCCACCTGACCACGCCGGCGGCCGGGGTGTCGCTGGCGGCCAGCTTCACCGCCTCGTGTGTCGACGGGACCGTGAGCTGCAACGACGCCAACCCGTGCACCACCGACACCTGCGATCCGGCGCTGGGCTGTCTGCATACGCCGACGATCTGCAACGACGGCAACGCATGCACCACCGACACCTGCAATCCGGCGACCGGCTGCGTATTCACGCCGATCACGTGCAACGACAACAGCGTCTGCACGACGGATACCTGCAATCCGGCGACGGGCTGCGTGTTCACGCCGATCACCTGCAACGACAACAACGCCTGCACCAGCGACAGCTGCAACGCGACCACCGGGTGCGTGTTCACGCCGATCACGTGCAACGACAACAACCCCTGCACCAACGACTCGTGCAATCCGGCGACCGGGTGCGTCTTCACCAACAACACGGCGCCCTGCAACGACAACAACGTCTGCACCACGACCGACACGTGCCAGAACGGGACGTGCGTCGGCAGCGGCGCGCTCAACTGCGACGACGGAAACGTCTGCACCGACGACATCTGCGACTCGCAGCTGGGCTGCCTGCACGCCAACAACAGCAGCGCCTGCACCGACGGGAACAGCTGCACGAGCGGTGACGTGTGCATCAACGCGGCGTGCGTCGGCGGCAACGCCGCGTCGGGCTGCACGAGCTGCCAGGCGGTGGCGACGATTCCGTCGCAGGGCGGCATCTTCGTCGGGACGCCGAGCGGAACCAGCGGGCTCAGCGGGAGCTGCTCGAGCACCAGCGCGTCGCCCGAGCGTGTCTACCAGTGGACGCCGACCGTCTCCGGGCAGGCCACGCTCCAGACGTGCGGCGCTGCGACCACGTACGACACCGTGCTCTATCTCCGCACCGGCGCGTGCTCGACGGGCGGCACCGAGGTCGCCTGCAACGACGACACCCCGGGCTGCGGCACCGGCGAGCCCAACAGCTACCACGGCTCCAAGATCACGCCCACCGTGACCGCCGGCGTGACGTACTACATCGTCGTCGACGGCTATAGCGGGCACAACGGCACGTTCTCGCTCAGCGTGACGCCGCCCGGGACGTGCGGGAACAACATCCGCGACGGGACCGAGCAGTGCGACGGCACCGACCACGCGAACTGCGCCAGCGGGCAGTGCACCGCGACGTGCACCTGCGTCCCGCCGGCGAACGCGTTCCCCGACCTCGTGCCGGCGATCGAGGGGCTCTACTTCGAATACTCCGCGACGGTCGCGACCGGCGACGTGATCGAGGGCTGCGCCGAAGCCACGTCGGGGATCGACCTGATGCGGTTCGGCGTCCGCTCGATCAACAACGGGACCGCCGACTGGTCGCTCGGCGATCCGGGCTGCCCCGCGCCGTGCGACCAGCATCCGCTCGCCCCGTGCGCCAATCCGGACTTCATCTGCAGCCCCGCCCAGGGGCACAACCACGGCCACTACGGGAACTACGCCCGCTATGAGCTGCTCGATGCCAACGGCCAGGCGCTGGTCGTCGGGCACAAGCAGGGCTTCTGCCTGCTCGACAGCACCTGCACGCCTCCCGCGACGGCCAAGTACACCTGCTCGTTCCAGGGGCTGACGGCGGGGTGCTCCGACATCTACGCGTCGAACCTGGGCTGCCAGTACCTCGACATCACCGGCCTGCCGCCCGGCCCGTACACGCTGCGCGTCACCATCGATCCGTTCCAGAAGATCACGGAGCTCAACGAGAACAACAACGTCGTCACGATGCCCGTGACCTTGGGCAGCGGCACCAGCGGCGCGTGCGCGAACCCGACGGTCATCCCGCCGAGCGGGGGCTCGGTCACCGGCACCACCTCCGGAACGTCGACGCAAGGGGCGAGCTGCGGCGGTGGCAGCGCCCCCGAGAAGACGTTCCAGTGGACCCCGTCGGTCTCCGGGACGGCGACGATCCAGACGTGTGACACGACCAGCACGAACTACGACACCGTGAAGTACGTCCGGCCGGGGCGCTGCGGTGTCGGTCCGGAGCTCCCCTGCAACGACGACACCGTCGGCTGCGGCATCGTGGGTGACGGCTCGAACCCGCGTCACGGCTCCAAGGTCACGCTGAACGTCACGGCCGGCACGCCGTATTACATCCTGGTCGACGGCTACTCGTCGCTCAGCGGCAACTTCAAGCTGACGGTCACGCCGCCGGCCGGCGGCAGCACGACGACGACGGTCCCCACCACCACCGTCACCACGACCACCGCCTCGACCACGACGACCTCCACCGTCACGACGACGACCAGCACGACGGTGCCGACGACGACCAGCAGCTCGACCACGACCACCACGTCCACGGTCACGACCACCACGACGATCCCCGGGGCGGGCACCTGTGCCAGCCCGATCACCGTGCCGGCCGTCGGCGGGACGTTCGCCGGGGCGACCAGCGGCGCCAGCGCGGAGAGCGGCACGTGCGCGGTGACGAACACGAGCCCCGAGGCGGTCTACAAATGGGTTCCCGCCACCTCGGGCGCGGCCACCATCGACACCTGCAACACGGTCGCCACGACCTTCGACACAGTGGTCTACGTACGCACGGGCACCTGCAGCGGCGGGACCGAGGCGGCCTGCGACGACGACACGGTCGGCTGCGGCGTCGCCGGCGACGGTGCGAACCCGCACCGGGGCTCGCGGACCACGCTCGCGGTGACGGCCGGCCAGACCTACTACGTGTTCGTGGACGGGTACTCCGGGCAGAGCGGGAACTACAGCTTGACGATCACCCCCCCCGCCGACTGCAATGCGCCGGCGGTGCTCCCGGCGGCGGGCGGGACGTTCCTCGGCGCCACCGCGGGGACGAGTACGCAGTCTGGTACCTGCGCCGTCACGACCACGTCACCTGAGCGGGTGTATCAGTGGACCCCGAGCAGGTCGGGAGTCGCCACCATCCAGACGTGCAGCACCTCGGCGACGGCCTTCGACACCGTGCTCTATATGCGGCAGGGTACGTGCGGCACGGGAACGCAGATCGCGTGCAACGACGACACCGTGGGCTGCGGGACCGTCGGCGAGACGTCGAGCCCGCACCGCGGGTCGTCGCTCAGTCCGACGGTGACCGCGGGGCAGACGTATTTCATCATCGTGGACGGGTACAACGGGGCCAAAGGGAACTTCAGCTTGACGGTAACCCCACCACCGTGACGTGAGATCGGGGAAGCTACACAGGGCAGGAGGGAAGGGTGATGGCGGAGACAGTTCGATGAAGGCCTGGACGCGCCTGCTGGTTGGTGGCGCCCTGGCGCTCGTGGCGACGCGAGCCGGGGCAGGCTTGTTCGACAGCCCGCCGCCGACGTTCGACAGTGGCCCGGGCAAGGTCGTCTACCGGATGGGGCCGGTGCACTACGACACCGGTTGGGTCGACACGATCATCGTCTGCGACAACCTGGCCGATACGGCGGCCGGCATCGCCCTCGAGCTCTTCGACGGCAAGAACGAGGCGGCCGGGCTGGTGACCAAGGTGACCGTTCCCCAGGGCGGGAAGGTCACGTTCACCACGTCTGCCGGCGCGGCCGGGCCCGACGCCACGGTGATCCTCGGTCTTCCCCAGATGGAAGACGGCAAGGCGCGGGTCAGTGCGACCACGACGAAGCTGTCCTGCTCGGGCAAGCATCGTATTCGCAGCTCAGACGGTGGAACCCAAGAGAGCCCACTCGAGTTGGTGAAGAAGGTGGCATTCGGCGACTAGTCCCGTCGCCCGACACCGAAACCAGAGCCGACGCCACCTACGCATGCCTCGCCACTCTCGGGACAGCTCTTTCCGCCGCGGACGACGCACAGCGCTCGCCGTGCTCGCGAGCGTGCTCCTGCTGATATCGCGGGCGCTGGCCGCACCGACGCCCCCTGCCGGATTCCAGGACACGCTGTTCGCGGCGGGATTGGCCTCGCCGTCGACGCTGGCGTTTGCCCCCGACGGGCGCCTCTTCGTGCTCGAGAAGGCCAGCGGCCGCGTCATGATCGTCAAGAACGGGACGCTGCTCGCGACCCCGTTCGTCGACGTGAATGTGTTCATCCCGAGCGGGATGTACTTCGACACCTACTTCGAGCGCGGCCTCCTCGGGATCGTGTTCGATCCGGCGTTCGCGTCGAACGGGTGGGTCTACCTCTACTACTCGATCTGCAAGGGGCCGCATCCCGGCGGAACGCCGGGGACCGTCACCGGGTGCGACGTGCCAGTCAACCGCGTCGTGCGCCTGCGGGCCAACGGCGACGTCGCCGATCAGGCGACGCAGACCATCCTCCTCGACGACATCCGCGCCGACGGCGGCAACCACAACGCCGGCTGGCTGGGCTTCGGCCCGCTCGACGGCAAGCTCTACGTCGCGATCGGCGAGCACGGGAGCCCGGCGCTGGCGCAGGACCTGACCTCGATCAACGGCAAGATCCTCCGCCTGAACGCTGACGGGACCGTCCCGTCGGACAACCCGTTCGTCGGCACCTCCGGGGCGCGCCCCGAGATCTGGGCGCGCGGGCTCCGCAATCCGTTCCGCTGCCGCTCCCATCCCGACGGCCGGCTGTTCTGCGCTGACGTCGGCCAGAGCACGTGGGAAGAGATCGACGTCATCGCCAAGGGCGCGAACTACGGCTGGCCGACGACCGAGGGCACGTTCAACCAGGCCACCTACCCGACGTTCACCAACCCGATCTACACGTACCAGCACCAGGGCGGGCAGGGGAACGCGATCATCGCCGGCGTCTTCGGCTCGCAGACCAACTTCCCCGGCGACTACCAGAACAGCTTCTTCTTCGGCGACTACGTCACGGGGACGATGTCCCGGGTCATCCTGGACGCGACCGGCGTGGCGGTGCAGAGCGTCTCGCTGTTCATCCCCGACCTGGGGGCGAACAGCGTGACCGACGTCGCCGCCGGGCCGGACGGGAGCCTGTACTACACGAACT
>JACXTT010013430.1_pt1 | contig 10784 bp, 11 predicted proteins | sample 9270951 | NCBI WGS metagenome assembly JACXTT01 (sample SAMN15532306, study PRJNA645909) | rock metagenome | isolation source: weathered quartz diorite | place: Puerto Rico | collected 2017-06-21
CGTTTGCGCAAAAACGACGACGTTGGCCAGAATCAAGGCGGCGATGACTGGAGAACGCACGTACGGGCCTCCAGTAAACTTATACGATGATCTCGCGCTTTGCGTGACATCAACCCTTTTGGAGCTTTGTAAATTCTTGTAAATGCTTGTGAAAGACACGGTTTTTCGCGGAAAGGTTGTCTGGATAACCGGCGCATCCAGCGGTATCGGTGAAGCGCTGGCACGGCGCTTTGCACAGTCCGGCTCGCGATTGATTCTTTCCTCACGCCGCGAGAACGAACTGAACCGCGTCGCGGGTCTTTGTTCAGGAGCAGAATCGGTCGACACACTTCCTTTAGACTTGAGCCAACCGCAATCGATGAGCGACGCTGCCGGCCGCGCACTGCGAATCGCAGAGCACATCGATGTGATGATTCACAACGGTGGGGTCAGCCAGAGAGCGTTCGCATCCGATACCTCTTATGACGTCGACGATCTCCTGATGCGAACAAACTTTCTCGGACCGCTCGCACTCACCAAAGCCCTTCTTCCCTCCATGCGATCGCGGCGGCAGGGACACTTCATTGTTGTCACCAGCGTCCTCGGCAAATTCGGATTGCCCGGCCGCTCGGGTTATTGCGCTGCGAAACACGCGCTCCACGGTTTTTTCGAGACCCTGCGCGCCGAATTGTGGCGCGACGGAATCCGAGTCACCATGGTCCTGCCGGGTTACGTCCGGACGAATGTATCCATGAATGCGCTGACAGGCACCGGCGCTCCGCAAAGAAAAATGGACCCCGGTACCGCGAAGGGCATCACTCCCGAAAATTGCGCGGAGCGAATCATTTCCGCAGCCGCAGCCGGCAAGCGTGAAGTGGCCCCAGTTCAGATGACGGAACTCGCCGCCCTTTATTTAAATCGCTGGACTCCCGGTTTGCTTGCGCGCCTGCTACGCAGGCGAGGACTCTGAGCACGGCGATCTGTTAGGGAGAGAGAAATGGCTGAAACATACAATGTCATCAATTCCGAACACGGCGTGCCGGTCCGCGCCTGGACTCGCGGCGTGACCATTGAACCAGAGGCCGAGAAGCAATTGCTGAATGTTGCGCAGTTGCCTTTCGTGTTTCGCTGGATTGCAGCAATGCCCGACGTTCACTGGGGAATCGGTGCGACCGTCGGCAGCGTTATTCCAACAAAAGGCGCGATCATTCCAGCCGCAGTCGGCGTGGATATCGGCTGCGGGATGATGGCCGTGCAGACGACTCTCAATGCCCGCGATTTGCCGGACAATCTGAAAAAGATCCGTGAAGCGATCGAGCGGGCTGTGCCGCATGGACGAACTGAGCATGGACGTAAGGGCGATCGCGGAGCGTGGCACGACATCCCAGCTCGTAACGCAAGCGTCTGGGATACGCTGAAACCCGCGTACGACCTCATTCTTCAGAAGCATCCGCGTTTGAATCGCGGAAATGATGTCAACCATCTCGGCACGCTCGGTACGGGGAATCACTTTATCGAAGTTTGCCTGGATGAATCCGAGAACGTTTGGTTGATGCTGCACAGTGGCTCTCGCGGTGTCGGCAATCGCATTGGCACGTACTTTATCGAATTGGCGAAACGCGACATGCAGAAGTTCTTTATCAACTTGCCGGATCAGGACCTGGCTTACTTTCCTGAGCACACGGAGCATTTTGATGATTATGTCGAAGCCGTGGGCTGGGCGCAGGAATACGCCAGATGGAACCGGCAGTTAATGATGGATGAAATTGTGTCGGCAATTCAGACCTCGGGCGAGGTGCCCCCATTCGAAGCAACAGCCCAGGTGATCAATTGCCATCACAACTACGTCGCGCGTGAAAAGCATTACGGCGAGAACGTACTGGTGACGCGCAAGGGCGCTGTACGAGCTGCGGAAGGTGATATGGGAATCATTCCGGGAAGCATGGGAGCGTGTTCGTACATTGTCCGTGGTAAGGGCAATCCCGAAAGTTTCAACAGCTGCAGTCACGGCGCCGGACGCGCCATGTCACGCAATGAGGCACGACGCCGTTTCACCGTCGATGATCACATTCGCATGACAGAAGGCGTCGAGTGCAGGAAAGACAGCGATGTCATCGATGAAACTCCGGCAGCATACAAACCGATCGATGCGGTAATGGCCGCACAGGCAGATCTCGTGGAGATCGTCCACACATTGAGGCAGGTCGTTTGCGTTAAGGGTTAATTGCATGATCTTGATTGATGGATCATTCGGCGCTGAAATCGCAGCCTTAAACGACGCATTACGCGCACTGTATTAAATCGCTTGACTCCGGGTTTATTTGCGCGTCTGCTACGCAGTCGAGGACTCTGACCAAACGGTCAAGAAAAAATGAATGAACATCCTTCTATACAATCCCGACAATGGCGTCACCCGCAATTTCATGCCGCATCTGTGGATGTTTCTTCTGCAGGCGCTCACGCCGCCGCAGCACAAAGTCCACCTTATTGACGGTAACGCGCAGCCTTTGAGTGAGGCGGACCTGAGGGACTTCATCGCCACGCACCAGATCCGATTGGTTGGTATCGGCGCGATGACGAGGATGGCCGCGCGCGCATACCTGATGGCCGACGCCGCACGGGCGGCCGGCGCACTTGTGGTTATGGGCGGCCCGCACGTCACTGAGGTCCCCGACGAACCTCTTGGACGCGACGGTAGTCCGCGGCATGTCGACGCTGTAGCGCTTGGAGAGGCCGATGACACATGGCCTCGAATCGTCGAGGATGCCGCGAACGGCACGCTGAAGGAGATCTACGCTCCGGTCGATTCGACCGGGAAAGAAATCAAACCGTCGCTGCAGGATTATCCGCGCATTGCGTGGGACAAGCTCGATCTCAGTCAATTCGACCTGATGCGCAAACTTCCTCGATGGGCTCGCTACGTCGTGCATCGAAATGGATTGCCCTGGCAGAGTCTTGTGATGTTCCCGATCGAATCCGGCAGAGGCTGTCCGTATGGTTGTGACTTTTGCACCGTCACCGGCTTCTTTGGCGATTCCATCCGCTTCCGCACCAATCAAAGCGTTGTCGATGAATTGTTGTTGATTAAACGTCGCGCGAAAAGTGACCGCGGGCAGGCCGGTGTGTTTTTCATCGACGACAACTTCGCCATCCAGGTCAAGAGAACGAAATCCTTGCTGCGGGAAATCATAGCGCAGAATGCCATCCTGCCCTGGGTGGCGCAGATCAGCATCAATCTGTTGCGCGACGAAGAACTACTCGATTTGATCGCCGCCAGCGGCGGCCGCTGGATCTTTGTCGGTTTGGAATCCATCGATGCAGAGAACCTGAAGGGCGTGAACAAAAGCTTCAACAAGCCCGCCGATTATGCGCCGGTCCTCCAACGCATGGCGGATCGCGGTATTTATGCGATCACTTCATTTATTTTTGGAATGGATGGCGATCGAAGCGGCGTCGGAAAGCGAACTACCGATGCCATCGAGTCGTGGCCGCCGACACTTCCCGTGTTCGGTTTGCTGACTCCCTACCCGGCCACTCCCCTGTATGATCGTTTGCACAGCGAAGGCCGGCTCACGCGGCCCAAACACTGGCTCGATTTTCGACCATTTCGGATGGCGTTCACTCCGAAAGGCATCAGTATTTCCGACGCCGAAGCCGAAGTTGACGAAGCCTGGACTCGATCCTACAGTTCCTCGTCGATCGCTACCGCTCTCGAAAAGCTTCGCGAGCGGCCGTTCCGGGAGAAATCCGTTTTCCTTTTCTCGCGGCTGATCTTCCGCGGCATCTACTTCCCGCAAATGCGCCGCCGCTACTGGGCTCAAATCGTGCTTGCGAATCGCCGCAGCATCATTCGGATTCTGAGGGAAGGCGTGGTTGCCCACCGGCATATCCGCGAAGCTGCCCGCGCAGGCAGGTCGTGATCAATAGCGCCGCCGGCCTCCGCCACCACCACCACGGCCACCACCGCCACCACCACCACGACCGCCGAAGTCCCTTTTTTGCATCGGCCTCGCTTCATTGACAGTGAGATTGCGTCCGCCTACTTCTTTCCCATTCAGTTGCTCGATTGCTTTGTCGGCAGCGGCGTCGTCCGCCATCTGCACAAAGCCGAAACCTTTCGAGCGTCCGGTATCGCGGTCTGTGATGATTTGAACCGATTCAACCTGGCCGATTTCCCCGAACATGTCACTAAGATCCGTTTCTGTGGTTTGAAACGCTAGATTTCCAACGTAGATTTTTTTTGCCATCCGAACAGTATACGCGGATCTGACGGTGACCCTAGCCAGGATGTCGGTAGTTGACTACTTTCGCTCGGTGCGTTTGACCTATGCCGACTGAGTCTGAATGAGCAGCCGTGCGAGGACATTAGTCAGCCCATCGAGAGCGTTCGCGTCAGGCAACGCCAAGGTCAGCCGCGGACGGCCGTGCTCATCCGGTTCTACCAGATCGTTGAGGCTTTGCTTCAGCGTTGCCGCCAAAGCCTGCGCTGCGGGCTGCGATTCAGATGAATCCGATGGCGCCGGTAACAGTTCACCAAGGAATTGAAACGCGAAGTTGAGGAGCTTTCCGCCGGTGACAGCAAGTCGTTCTCTACGGGCGTCGCGTTCGGCAGCAACGCGGGCCACTGCGAGTTCACTCTCGCGGCGGAGACTCTCGTCAGATGGAGCGTCGGGGCGGGCGCCGAGCAGAACTTCGAGACGCCGACGGAGTTCCTCGATGCCGCCGGCAAGATCGACTTGATCCACATCGCTTTCGGCGTCCAGGGCAGCCAGCGCTAAATCATGCTTTGCAGAAAGCGTGCTGAGAAGTTTTTCCTCGATCGTCTCTTCCGTGATCAGCACGAATACCTGCACCGGTTGTTCCTGGCCCATGCGGTAAGCTCTGGCGATGCGCTGTTCGAGGACTGCCGGGTTCCACGGAAGATCGACGTTAATCACGGTGTTCGCTGCCTGCAGGTTCAGTCCGGTCGAGCCGGCGTTGGTCGTTAAGAACAAACGGCAGTTGGAATTGCTCTGAAATTCGTGGACCAATCCCGGTCTGAGCTTTTGGGGCACCGAACCGTCAAGGCGCACGAAACGCAGGAGACGCTTCTTCAGCAAGGGCTCTATCAGGTCAAGCATTGTGGTCCATTCCGAGAAGAGCAGCACCTTGCGATCTTCTTCCGAAAACAACCGGTCAAATAAGTTGTCAAGTTCTTCCAGTTTCGACGAGTATCCAGGGGCATGTTTATTCACCAGGAACGTACTGTCGGCGGACATGCGGCACATGAGCAGGTGCTTTTGCAGCCGAAGCAGATCCATTTCGGTCAGAAACTTCTTCCGTGTGATCCTATTAACGATCCACATGTGCGAATGGTGTAGTTCCAACTGTTCCTCGGTCGGCGTGATGCGGATGATCTCGTTCGTACGCCGCGGAAGCTGCTGACGCACAGACTCGCGCGTACGGCGGAGGAGAACGGGCTTGAGGTTTTCGCGCAGCTCCGCCAGGTTCTTGTAGCCGAGCACCTTGCCCTTTTCGTCTACGACTCGGTGGCGGTTGTAGAAGCGAAACGCCGGGCCAAGCCGCCGATCGTCGATGAACTGCACCACCGAATACAACTCATCCAACCGGTTTTCGAGCGGAGTACCCGAGAGAACAAGCGCAAATCGCGAACGCAGACCTTTAATTACGCGGCTGGTCTTCGCCTCCCAGTTTTTGATGCGCTGTCCCTCGTCCAGAATGATGAGGTCCCAATTCACGCGTTCGATCGACAGGATGTCGCGCAGGACCTGTTCGTAGTTGCAAACTGTGAAGAAGCAGTCGTTCGCGTATTGGCCGTCCCGCGACGCGACACTGCCGGAAATCAATTGACAATCACGGTCACAGAAGCGCCGGATTTCGTTGCGCCACTGCGATTTCACCGAAACGGGGCAGACGACAAGCACCTTCGATACACCGGCTTCGCGCGCCAGGAGCTCCGACACTCCGATGGCTTGTATCGTCTTTCCGAGTCCCATGTCGTCGGCGAGAACCGCGCGTCCGGCACCGGCAGCGAAGGCGATGCCGTCAAGTTGATACGGCAACAATTCGGCCTTGAGTAGTTCGCGGCGCAGGGGGTGCGACTCCGGCTCGATGCGAATCTCGGCGACGCGACGCGCAACGCGCTCGAACAACAGCCGCCGATGGATGAATTCTTCCGCATCGGGGTAGATATTGACCGAGTGTCCCTTCCTTTCCAGAGACTGTATTCTTCTGAGCAGGTCTGCTGCGTCGTCAATGTCGCGACCGCGCAGGTCTTCCATGGTCTCGGCGGTTTCCGAATCGAGATTCTCGGGCAGGAAGAGCCGCAGCGACGCGTGATCGCGATACTGCACGTGAACGCTGATCGCCTTGCGCCGGTAAGGCTGCCTCAATCGCGCGGCCTTGAAACGCCGGTTCAGCCTCGCAAGCACGTACAGGATGTGTTTGCATGTTCCGAGCGTGTTCGTGCGGAAATCAGGACACGAGCAATAGGAGTCGCCCGGCTCGCGGCCGCGGACCGCGACACGATACGTCTTGCCCGAAACCGTGCTGCTGACGGCGTAATCCGTCCACGGCCGGCCTGGATCGGCCGACTTGATCGTCATACGCTCCGTGCGTGCCCGCTCCCGCCGTTCATCGATGGCTTGCCGGATGAGTTCCTCTTCGCTCAGGCTCTCGATCGGCACCCGCTCGGGCGGAGGCGCCGCCAGGCCCAACGTCGTCTTTTCGTCGAGAATGAATGCAAAAGCGGCGCCGACATGCTCACACAATGACTCGCATGCCGTGCAGTGCCACTGTAGACGGTCGTAAGACGTCTCAACGAGGCTGATCATGACGATCACGCGCCCACACTCACTCTCGCCGGCCGCCAGTGGAAACTTCAGGCGGAACAAATCCGGGCCCAAATACACATCTTCCTCAATGTGAAAGTCCCACTTGTCACCTGCCCGCAACAGCCGTGGTGCGTCGCTGCCGAGCAGCTTGAGCGTTTGCCGGTACGACAGCCTTGACAGTTTGTCGATGAGCGTCAGTTCGGTGCTTCTCTTCGTAGAACTGGAATCAACTTGCGGCATCATCAGCCTCGCTGTTTTGTGTAGTAATCCTCGAAAGCTTTCAGCGCTTGCTTGTAATCATGACAATGAATTCCGTCGTGCCAGCGTTTGCTGGCGCTCACACTGTCAGGAATCGTTCTTTTTCGACTCACTTGCGAAATTCTCCTGTGTGATTTCATTAGTAACGAAGTCATGGCCGGATAAGGTCCAATTGCGACAAAAGCGGTATGGCAGGCCTTACCGGCGAGGCGCGCAGCTACGAAGCTTGGCAACGTTTCAACAGGAGTAACGCCACTGGCGTTTCAGGGCCGAGATGCAGGTTTCTTGATCTTGGATCGTCGTGGCTTGAAGGGTTTGAAGAGCGTAAACAGGCTCTCGATGCATGGTCGAAACGTTTAACCATCATCGTGAGCGCACTGAAAGCCGTTGCTAACGAGTCCAAAGGTTGAGGTTGTTCGTGGTATTGTGATTTCCATGAGTGTCCAAGGCGAACGGGCCCGCTAAGTCATTCATCGTAGGCCCTCAGGCTGTGTTCTCCTTGACTATGTTGACTGAGGTGGATCGACAAACGGGGCAATCTTGCGAGGAATCAATGTTAGACTGAAACTGCGATGAAGCATATAAAGCCTACCGAAAACACGACACATTCGGCTTCGGAAGAGATCGAGACGATGGAACGACGTTTTGATGAATTCTCCAAGTTTGCCGGCGAGTGGCTATTGTTGAAGGGGAAACAACTGCTCGCGCACTCTCGCGATTATCAGGACATCAACGCGGAGATTCAAAAACGCCATCTCAAAGATTGCTTTGTCCATTACGTTCCAACGTCCGCTGAACGTGATTTCACGCTGATCTGACACGATCTTGCTCACAGTAGATTTTGACGGGAAATTGCCATACCACCGCACGCCGGGATTTGTCGGTCCATTCCCGATGTTCGAAGTGATTCTTCACTGGAACCAAGCGAGTACTCCGCATGTTTTTGCGCTGTTGGATAGTGGGAGCATGAGGACCATATTCAAGGCCGACCTTGCGGAAGCTCTCGAGATCAGGGATCTAGACAGGTTTCCAGCGGTGACATTCAACACTGGCGGCGGACCCGTGGTAGCCCACTTCGTGGATCTTGAACTCGAAATTGTCCTCGAAGAACCTAACCGTTTTGCTTGCCAAGTCGGATTTGCTCACATTCCGCGACACATTCTCGGCCGTGATATTGTCTTTTCGAAATACATGGTTGCGTTCGACGAGCGCACGCAGAGCATCTACTATCGCGAGTCCCAAGACTGAAACCCGCGATCCATGCTCGACGTTATCGCGAACTCCGCGAGGTTCTCGACGACAACAATTGTGAAATCATCTGGGCGCCTGACCGCGTGTGAGTTCAGCCGGTATAGGAATCCACATTTCTTCTGTAAGTCTATGAGCCGTGGAGGAATCGAACCTCCAACCTACTGATTAAGAGTTTGAAAGAAAGTGGGTTTTCATGAACTTAGCTGAAACCGAAAGAAACCGCCAGATGCGCTGAAACCCGCGCCAGTCCTGCATTTCAGCCGTTTCGATGAGTTTCGCTTCGTTTCACCACATTTTGTCCGCCGGTTGCCCCGGCGGTGCCCCAGAAACTATCCTGACTTCGTTGGATCTTTCGAGTTGCTCTCTGAATTGCAGCCTTGCCGAGATGGGTGTCGCCGATTCAGTCCTGAAAATGATCCTCAATCACAGCCTCGGCAGCGACATCACCGGCGTCTACAACCAGTACAAGTATTTCGAGGAGCGCAAACAAGCTCTCGACGCCTGGGCGAAGCGTTTAACGGTCATCGTTAGCGCTCTGAAGGCGGTCGCACATTAGGCTGTCCACGTTTTCCCGCTGTCCATTACTAATGGACAATGAGCGCTTCAGTATGTTCATATTGTATGGTTGTTCACGTAACGTGAACACGATATAATTATGAACTAACATTAGAGTTTCGTACATATGTTGCGTTCACGAAACGTGAACAGGACACGAAATTGAACGGTTCGCGAGTTTTTCAAATGCCTATCGCAATCCATAACGAACAGGCCTTATTGGGACAACTCGGTCCTGCATTGGACACCCTGGAGCGGACCACGGGGGTCAAAGGCCGCGTTGTGGCCGTTGAGCCTAAGGCCCGAAACGGTCGTCGTCCTGATGCTGTCATCGATATTTTCGTCGAGGGCAAGAAGCGCCGTTATGTCGTCGAGGCGAAAACTCGTGTGGACAGGCTAGCGGCGCTCGGTCACGTAAGAGCCCACCTCGATCATTTAGGCGAACGCGGGCTATTGTTTGCGCCTTATATAACTCCCACAATCGCCAAACAATGCCGCCAACTCGACATACCGTTCCTTGATACCGCCGGGAATGCGTACCTAAACGAGCCAGGCCTTCTCGTGTACATAACTGGAGAAAAACCCGAGGATCTCATAACTGCAACGATGGGAGCGCGAAGTGGAGGAACAGCCACTGCATTACGTGTCGTGTTTGTTCTTCTTTGCAAACCTGATCTCCTCAATGCGCCGTATCGAAATATTGTTGAGGCCGCAGACGTCGCTCTAGGTGCGATCGGATGGGTGTTTTTTGATCTGGAAAAACGCGGATATGTCGGCGGTGGGCAGAAAAAACATAATCGTCGTTTCCTAGAGCCCACGCGTCTGTTTGAAGAGTGGGTAACGAACTACCCGATCAAATTGCGTCCCAAGTTGAACCCGCGGCGATTCCGCGCAGAAAATCCTGAATGGTGGAAACGCGCCGACCTCACAGAACTGCACGGGTATTGGGGCGGAGAAGTCGCGGCGCATCGACTGACCAAATACCTCAAGCCAGCTACATGTACGCTCTACATCGAACCGAAACGAGACGACGGCCAGCATGCAAAGACGCTCGCAAAATTTATCGCCGCGAATCGCCTTCGCGCTGACGCACAAGGCGACATCGAAATCCTCGACGCGTTCTGGAATTTGCCAGATACCATGGATCATCCCGACATTGTTCCACCGATCTTGGCCTACGCAGACCTGATTGCAACACTTGATCCTCGCAACAACGAAGTTGCAAAGCTAATTCGCGAGCAATATATCGACGATGCCTTCCATCAAGCCTGAACGCCCACTGGATTCAATCGTTCTCGCTGTGATGCGCGAAGCGCACGGCCCGATTAGCGAGATGAATCTCCGTTATTTTGTGTGTGGCGCGGTTGCGCGGGACATCCTGCTTCATCACGTCCACGGTATTCAAACCGGACGCGTGACCGCAGACGTCGATTTTGCAGTTGCCGTCGAGAACTGGGAGCAGTTTTACGAGATCAAGATCGGCTGATCAAAACCGGAAGGTTTGAAGCTGCAGGGAGCATCGCGCAAGCTGTGATTCTCGTTCCTTTGAATACTGGTTTCCCCATCATGACGCCGAGCTTTTCTTCGATGTAATCCTGCCAGTTCATACGATGATCCTATCATCGGATACGGAAAACTCACGTTGCCGAGGGCGGGGAGCCGCTGGATTCATCGTCTGTCAGTCGGATTGTCAGCGATGGGCCGGCGTTCGGCTCAAATTGTACTTCGAGCATCTGCCTCCAATAACGTCCCATATGAGCCGCTGGCAGCTGACATCAACTTCGTCGGGTGCCCCGGCGGTGCCCCAAGAAAAATGGCCGCCGAGAGGCGGCCGTAATTCATTGAATCCAAAATGAGCCGTGGAGGAATCGAACCTCCAACCTACTGATTAAGAGTCAGTTGCTCTGC
>JACXTT010013431.1_pt1 | contig 10783 bp, 12 predicted proteins | sample 9270951 | NCBI WGS metagenome assembly JACXTT01 (sample SAMN15532306, study PRJNA645909) | rock metagenome | isolation source: weathered quartz diorite | place: Puerto Rico | collected 2017-06-21
GGGGGGGAGGGGCCGGGGGTGGACCGCTGGCGGGGCCGGCCGCGCGCGGCCAATGGCGCTTTCGGCCCACGGGTGGTCCTGCTGCCAGGAATGCGCCTGGCCGTTGACGATGACGAGCTCGCCCACGGGCGCGTCGCCCGCGACGAGGGCGGGCTTGAGCGTGATGAACTGGGAGGAGTGGGTCAGCGTCGCGAGGCCCGTTGCCGCCGCCATCGCCGCGGTGGCGCGGCCCAGGTCCACGGTCAGCTCGCCTGGTCCGAGGCCCCAGACTTTGAGCAGGTCCGCGAGCGGCTGGTTGAGGGCCTTATAGCAGGCCCCGAAGCCGTGGGGGTCGGGGGTGAGGATCCAGTCCCACTTCTTCGGCAGGTGGACGAGGTTGGGCTGGATCTGTGTTTCGATCTTGCCGCGCAGGTCTTCGGGGATGAAGAAGCAGAGGCACTCGGGGTTCAGGCGGTTGATGGTCGCGACGCAGGGGGTCGGGTCGCCGACGAGGGCGATCAGCAGAGCTTTCGTCGTGATTTCCGCCGCCACGCGCCGGACTATAGCATCCTGCCGTTCAGCCCGGCAAGGCGCGCACTTGTCACCTGCGGTTCGAAGATTACAGCAGCAGGTACGCCGCTCCGCCGCCGAGCACCAGCAGTCCCACGATCAGCATGACTTTCTCGTGCGTGCACATTCCCTGCATCGCCTTGCAGGCGTCCATCGTACACATCACAGACATGGCCGCACCTCCTTGGTGGATTGCTTCAAGGCTAGTCCCGCCCGCGGCAGTTCGTCAAGCTAGGTTCTGTCGCCTGCGCCTCGCGGGTCCTGCCCCCGCATAGCCCATCGCAGCTGGGCGTTTCGCCGTCGAAGTCCAGGAACCCGGCTGTACGCCCCGCGCTGCTCTGGGCGCCCATGCGGTTTCACCCGCTTGCCTCCGGCGACACCCGCGCCATCCGCGCGGCTTGACAGAATCCGGCCTACGAAATACCCTGCATGAGGCTATTTGCTTGGGAACATCAGATGCCTGTACCAAAGTACGATGACTTGTTTGATCCTCTCCTGCGAGCGATGCATATGCTCGGCGGATCAGCCTCTGTGTCTGAGCAGGAAGACACAGTAGCCACAATTTTAAAGTTAACAGAAAAAGAACTTTCTGCAATCCATCGCGGCAACAGAACCAAGTTCAGCTATAGGCTGGCTTGGGCGCGCAATTATCTCAAACGCTACGGGCTGCTCGAAAACTCAGCCAGAGGTGTGTGGGCTCTCACTGCTGAGGGACTCAAGCACAAGTCGATCGACAAGTCTAAGGTCAAAAGGATTGTTCAGGGGTTAAAAAGGCGATGCGAACCGGCTGTGCATGGTGTTGACGTCGAACCTGAAGAACAGGAAACCAGTTGGGAAGATGAACTTCTAGAAATTCTCAGAAACATCCCACCCGCTGCCTTCGAACGTCTCTGTCAACGCATACTGAGAGAGTCCGGATTTGTGCATGTTGAGGTGACGGGCCGAAGCGGTGACGGAGGCATTGACGGCAAAGGTATCGTTAGGATCGGTGGTCTACTCTCGTTTCACATCATCTTTCAGTGCAAACGGTACAAAGGGACTGTTTCTGCTTCCTTTGTTAGAGACTTTCGGGGAGCGATGGTCGGTAGGGCTGACAAAGGCTTTCTCATAACGACTGGCACTTTCTCGCGAGACGCTAGGGCGGAGGCACAGCGGGATGGCGCCACACCGATTGATCTACTTGATGGGCAAGAACTCGCTCAGAAATTGAAGGATCTAGGAATAGGTGTCGAAGTAAGCCGGAAAGTCATCGAGGAAGTCGAGGTCAAGAAGAGTTTCTTTTCGGATCTATAAGAAAATTGGGGTCAGCCTCGATTTAGGGGAGCGCTTGGCCCGTTCCTCGAAGTCGGGGAAAAGGTGGCACCCCCTCAACAAACAGGAGGTGAAGCGTGGAACCGCCCACCAATGTTACTAATTCTGCTACGGGTGATCTCGCAGACTTAACCATCGGCGAGTTGCTCAAACGTCTGAAGCCAGCCCAGCTCTATGCCCTGCTTACTGCTCTCGTCACTATCATCTCTGCCGCATGCATAGGCGCTTGGAATGCCAAGGCCTACTTTGTATCAACGGACAATCATCCACAAGTCGACGCCATTTCGGCGACCAAGGAAGGCAACGCTTACCAACAGGAAATCCGAAAGCGACCAGCAGTCCGGGCCTTTGAGGGATTTCTAGATGCTGCTGCGACAGAACGGTGGGCCGACGCATTCGCGTTCACAAGCAACGCATGGCGTTCTCAACATAAGACACAGCGTGCCGAGGATCTAGCTCGCGAATTTCGCATGACACACAGGCATGAATTTCACTACTACATACCACGCGAGATAAATAGCGACACTGAAGTCTACGACATAGACTTCGAGTTTTGGGATTTCATCCCATCCCTCCCGGTTCGCGAGAGCCTTGCACGAAGTCGAATCGCGGACGTTCTAAAGCCTGAGAAGGTCAAAGACCTTGCGCGCGAATTGCTTTCCGAACTCCCACGTGACTATAGGACAACCGGACGATCCCAGTCGGAGCTGGAGAAGTATGTTGAACAGTTCACGTCGAACCTGACACTCCGCGATGGCATTATACGGGATGATCTGATTGAAGTGCTCGGTAGCGAGGACCACCTAAAGCTGGACCCTATTGTGATCACTGAGACGTATCAGGGAAAACCACCGCCGATTGAGAAACGACGTTTCGTAAGAGCGACATTAGTGCGGGAGACAGGACAGTGGAGAGTACACTCGTACGACTCCTTCATGGTCGAAAAACGTTGACCCATTTCCCTGGGACGGAAGAAATGTGTCAGGCGCCATTTCCCACTAAGGCGTTAAACAAGGAGGACCCATTATGAACTCAAAGCGACGGATACATGATGCCATCGTGGGTGTGGTGGTCACGGCGGGGGTAGCGCTCGGATACTACGTGGACCCGCTGTGGCTGCTCGTGCCGGGGGCGATCGGCGTGACGCTCACCCAGAGCGGGGTGACCGGCTTCTGCCCGGTGTACTTCATTCTGGATAAGACCTGCGCCCCCGACAGCGCGGGCTCCTGCGCGCGCTAGCCGTGCGATCGTTCGGCACCGCAACAGTTGCGGTCTTCTTGTGGCTGGCCGCTGCCTTGGCCATCGACAGGTGGTTGCTTGCACCCTACTGTGCCACGTGCGTGCACGCGCTCGCGCTCGAGCTGAAGGTCCGGATACCTGCGGCGGAGTTGACCTACCCGCCGGTCAGCGTGCTGGTGTTGATTGGCCTTCCGATGCTCGTGCTGGCGCTTTTTCTGGTGCCGTGGCGGCACCTACATCTGGGTTCCGCTTGGCGAGAGGCTTTCGTCCACTGGTGCCAGCCGTGGTTCTGGCTGCTCGTTGCAGTCGCGCTGGCTGTTGCTGGAGAAAGCCTCTACCTTGCGGCGAAAGATCAGTTGCCGAAAGCGCTCACGGCTGTGGCAGATAAGTTCTCCGTCACGGCCACCTTGTCTATTTTGAAGAGCTACAAGCCTCTTTCCCTCACCGCGTCGCTGGCCGGCTTCCTTGGGCTGGTGCTTGGAATCTATTTGTTTCTGGCTAAAGGCGTGAAGGATGCGCTCAAGCTGTCAAACACCTGACAAGCAGGGAACGAAGGAATGAAATTGGAGCGGTCAAAGGGGGTCAGGCTTGTGCTCCCGCCCCAGTAAGCGGCAGCAATTGACAGGCTGCTTTTCGAATGGGCAGAATCGAGGCGGCTGGCGGTTAACAGGAAGGGGCGTTCGATGAGCGCGCTACGGACCCTTGCAGAGCATCGCAAAGCGGCGACCCGCGCCGGGCTCCGCTACGTCACGGACGGCTTCGCCGGCATCCACCGGCGACGGTCCGGCACGGGGTGGGTCTACTTCGCGCCGAACGGCGCGCGCATCCGGAACCCGGACACCCGGAAACGGCTCAACGCGCTGGCGATCCCGCCGGGCTGGACCGACGTGTGGATCTGCCCGGACCCCCACGGCCACATCCAGGCGACGGCGCGCGACGCCCGCGGCCGGAAGCAGTACCGCTACCATCCCTCGTACCGCGAAACGCGCGACCGGTCGAAGTTCCGCCACATGCTCGAGTTCAGCGAGGTCCTCCCGATCCTCCGGGAACGCGTGGAGCGCGATCTGCGCGCCGGCGACCTGACCCGGCGCCAGCTCCTCGCCACCGTGGTGCGGCTGCTGGACCGGACGCTCATCCGCGTGGGCAACGACGAATACGCCCGTGAGAACCGCTCCTTCGGGCTGACGACCCTGCGCCGGCGGCACGTGCGGGTCGAAGGCTCCCTGCTGCGGTTCAGCTTCCGGGGCAAGAGCGGGGTTGAGCACTCCATCGCCGTCACCGACCCCCGGCTCGCCCGCATCATCCAGCAGTGCCGGGACCTGCCCGGGCAGGAAATGTTCCAGTACCTCGACGCGGCCGGGAAGCGCCAGACCGTGTCGTCGGACGACGTGAACGCCTATCTCCGGGAAGTCACCGAGCGCGACGTCACGGCCAAGGATTTCCGCACCTGGGGCGGCACGATGCTGGCCGCCGTCGAGCTGCGGACCATGGGGCCCGCGGCGAGCCGCCGCGAAGCGGACCGGAACATCGTCCGGGCGCTCGACGCGGTGTCCGAGCGGCTCGGCAACACGCGCGCCGTCTGCCGGAAGTACTACGTGCACCCTGCGCTGGTGCAGGCCTACCTCCTGGGCCACACCGCCCCGCTGTCCCCCGCGCCGTCACGCCGTGCCCGCCGCAAGAAGCCGACCGCCGCGCTGCGGCATGACGAAGTCGTGGTCCTGCAATTCCTCCAGGGGAAAGTGCCGGGCGCCCGTTAATTCAATTCTGTCTCCGGTTGTCACGTCCATTCCGTTCAATTTCCATGACTTGGAACGGCAAGTCACCTTCAGGCACTGGACGGTGTCATAATGGGTGAGTGGTGCAGTAGGAAAGGAGGCTGCGTATGCTCCGCCTTGGTGCCGCCCTCATCCTGACGCTGCTGCTGTCGCCCCTTCCGGCGCAGGCCGACCTCTGGCTTTGCCGCCAGCCGGACGGGTCGGACGTCTTCACCGACAGGTTGACGGATGCCAGCACGTGCCGGAAGTACGAGGCGGGAGCCGACGTCGGCACGACGCCGAGCTCCTCGCCGATGGCCTTGCCGGAAGCGGCTCCCGGCAAGCCCGCGTTCACGCAGCAGGAACTCGACCAGATGCTGGCGCCCATCGCGCTGTACCCCGACTCGCTCCTGTCGCAGATTTTGATGGCGGCGACGTATCCGCTCGAGGTCGTCGAGGCCGCACGGTGGTCGAAGGCCAACCCCAACCTCACGGGCGAGCAGGCGGTGCGGGCGGTGGAGCAGAACACGTGGGACCCCAGCATCAAGTCGCTCACCGCCTTTCCGCAGGTCCTCGCGATGATGGACGAGAAGCTGGACTGGATGCACCGACTCGGCGATGCGTTTCTCTCCCAGCAGGCCCAGGTGATGGACACGGTCCAGAATCTGCGCCGGAGGGCGTATGACGCCGGCAATCTCAAAACGACCGACCAGGTCCGCGTGGACCAGCAGGGCCAGACCATCGTAGTCGAGCCGCCGAACCCGCAGGTGGTCTACGTGCCCTACTACGATCCGACGGTGATTTACGGGCCGTGGTGGTGGCCGGCGTACCCGCCGGTCTACTGGGCGCCCTGGCCCGGCTATTTCGTGCGTCCCGGATTCGTCGCGGGGTTCACCTGGGGCCTCGGGATTCCGGTGGGAGCAAGGTTCTTCTTCGGTGCCTTCGACTGGCCGCATCGCAACGTCGCCGTCGTCAACGTGAACAACTTCTACTACCGCACGGTGAACGTGAACCAGACGACTGTGTGGCAACACGACCCGGCCCATCGCCGGGGCGTGTTCTACCGGGATGCGTCGTTGCGGCAGCAATTCCGCCGCATCAGCGCGTCGCCCGACGCGCGGCGCGAGTTCCGCGGACACGAGCCGTCTGCGTTTGAGAGCCGTCGCGAGTTCGGCACCCGCCCGGAGGCGCACGTCGGCCCGCCCGGCCGTGTGAACGTGCCCGACGCGCGCCGCTCCGAGGTGCGCAGCGCGCCCAGCCGCCCGATCATGCCGAGCGTGGTCGGCCCTCCGCATATTGAACAGCGGCCCCACGCCTTCGAGGGCGTCGGCCATGGAGCGGACGTGCGCGCTTTCAGCGCGCGCGGGCATGCGAGCGCGCCCGCATCCGCGCCGCGGTTCTCCGGCGGCGGTCACGGCGGCGGCGGAAGTTCGCGCCACTAAGCGGTCGTACGCGAAGTGATCGGACAACCTTTCCACAATCCAATGACGTCGAGGGAACGATGGTGAACAGGATACTCTGTGCGGTGGCGCTCATCGCGCTGGCGCCCATGGCCCTGGCGGCGGCGACGCAAAAGAGCTTTGCCTCGCCCGAAGAGGGGATCACCGCGCTGGTTGAAGCGGTCAAGTCGGACGATCAGCCGGCGCTGCTTGCGCTGCTGGGCCCTCACGGCGGCAAACTGATCAGTTCGGGCGACTCGGTCGCCGATCGGCAAAGCCGCGAAGCGTTTCTCAAGGCCTATGATGAAGCCAACAAGCTCGTGCACGACGGCGACGCGAAAGTCACGCTCGTGATCGGCAAGGACGAGTGGCCGATGCCGATTCCGCTCGTGAAATCCGGCGGCGGGTGGCGCTTCGACACCCAGCGGGGCGACAAAGAAATTCTCGCCCGCCGCATCGGCCGCAACGAACTGTCGGCGATCCGTGTCTGCCTCGCGATCGCCGACGCCGAGCGCGAGTTCGCGGCCCTGGACCTGGACGGCGACGGTGTTCCGGAATATGCGTCCCGCTTCGTGAGCGCGCCCGGCAAACGCGACGGGCTCTATTGGCCGATCCAGGCGGACGAGCATCTGAGTCCGCTCGGACCGCTGCTGGCGGCCGCGACGAGCGAAGGCTATGCTGGCTCGGACTCCGGGACGCTGGCCCCCTACCATGGCTACTTCTATCGGATTCTTACCGGACAGGGGAAGGACGCGCCGGGCGGGGCCTACGACTATGTCGTCAAGGGCAAGATGATCGGCGGATTCGCGGTGCTCGCCTACCCGGCGCGGTACGGCGCGTCGGGCGCGATGAGCTTCATGGTCAATCATGACGGGGTGGTCTATGAAAAGGATCTGGGGAAGAGCACCGCCGCGCTCGCGTCCAAGATAACGACGTACAATCCTGACGCGAGCTGGAAACGGCCGTGACGGCCCGTCCCGGTTCGCCCTACCGCTTGCCCCGCCGCCCGCCTTTCATGGCCCGTTCCATTTCGCGGCCCGCCTCGCGCTGCTTGATGATTTCGCGCCGGTCGTACTCCTTTTTCCCCTTGGCCAGCGCCAGCTCCACCTTGGCGTGTCCGCGCGGCGAAAAGTAGACCCGCAGCGGCACCAGCGTCAGCCCCTTTTGCTGGGTCTGGCCGATCAGCTTGCGGATTTCCTTTTTGTGCAGCAGCAGGGTCCGCGTCCGAAGAGGGTTGTGATTCATGATGTTGCCGTGGCTGTAGGGGCTGATGTGGCAGTTGTGCAGGCGGACCACGCCCCTGTCCACGCTGGCGAAGCTGTCCCTGAGATTGATGCGGCCCTCACGCAGCGACTTGACCTCCGTGCCCAGCAGGACGATCCCGGCCTCCAGCCGCTCCTCGATCGCATAGTCGTGGAAGGCCTTCCGGTTGGTCGCAACGTCTTTCCCGGTCCGCTCCTTTTTCTCTTGCGCCATGGCGCCACTATAGCATGAGGGGCGCCGTTTTCTTGACTCTCCCCGGGACCCTCTCCTACAATCAGCGCAATGTCACAGCGCATCCGCCGATGGTTTGAAGAGAGCGCCGAGACGAAGCTCAAGTTCGTCGCGGAGCACGCCGACCGCATCCAGAAACTCGCCGACCTGCTCGCCGAAACCTTCCGCAAGGGCCACAAGGTGCTGCTCTTCGGGAACGGCGGCAGTGCGACGGACGCCTCGCACGTCGCGGCCGAGTTTGTGGGACGCTACCGGCGAGAGCGGGCGCCGTTGGCGGCCATTGCGCTCTCCGCCGATCAGGCCAAGCTCACCTGCATCGCCAACGACTATGGCTACGCCGAAGTCTTCGCCCGGCAGGTCCAGGCGCTCGGCAAGCCCGGCGACGTGGCGATCGGCATCAGCACCAGCGGCAATTCCCCGAACGTCCTCAAGGGCCTGCAGGCGGCGCGGGCGCAGGGGCTGGTGACGGTGGCCTGGACCGGCGGGACCGGCGGCAAGCTCGTTGGGCTGGCGGACCACGTCTTCATCGTGCCCTCGACGGTGGTCGCCCGCATCCAGGAAACACACCACACGCTGGGCCACGCCCTCTGCGAGCTCGTCGACGAGGCGCTGCTTGGGACCGAGTAGGCCGGACGGCGACTCGTCTTCCCCTCACCACGCGGAACGCAGCCAGGTCGTCGAAGCCGCCGGCGTCATCGGGACGGCCACCCTCCTGAGCCGCATCCTCGGTTTCGTGCGGGACATGGTGCTGGCGCGCCTGTTCGGCGCCGGGGCCGCCGCCGACGCCTTCTTCGTCGCGTACCGCATCCCGAACCTCCTACGCGAGCTTTTTGCCGAGGGCTCGATGTCCGCGGCCTTCATCCCGGTCTTCAGCGAGTACCTGGCGACGCGCGGCAAGCGCGATGCCTGGGAGCTGGCCAGCGCCGCCTTCACGACGCTGCTCACCGTTCTCACGGGCGTCTGCCTCCTCGGCGTCCTGGCCGCCCCCTGGATCGTGCGACTCATCGCGCCGGGCTTCAGCGCCGACGCGGAGCGGCAGGCGCTAACCATCCTCTTGACCCGGATCATGTTCCCGTACCTCCTGTTCATCGGGCTCGCGGCCCTGGCGATGGGGGTGCTGAACTCGATCCGGAGCTTCGCGGCGCCGGCCTTTTCGCCGGTGGTGTTCAATATCGCGATCATCGCGGCCGCCTTCCTGCTCGCGCCGCTCTTCGACGAGCCGATCCTGGCCGTGGCGGTCGGGGTCGTGGTCGGCGGATGCGCGCAGTTCCTCATCCAGATGCCGGTCTTGAAGAGGGCGGAACTTCTCTTCGGCTGGCGGTTCGACTTCGCGCACGAGGGCCTGTGCCGCATCGGCTGGCTGATGGCGCCGGCCTTGATCGGTCTCTCGGTCACGCAGATCAACATCCTGGTGAGCACGATCCTGGCCTCGTACTTTCCCGGCGGTCCGACGTATCTCTTCTACGGCATGCGGCTGATCCACTTTCCACTCGGCGTCTTTGGCGTGGCGCTGGCCACGGCGCTGCTGCCGTCGCTGGCCACCCAGGCGGCCAAGGGCGAATTGGACGCGCTGCGGGGCACGCTGGGGTTCGGGCTGCGGCTGATCTTCTTCATCCTCTTTCCCGCGATGGTCGGCATCATTCTCCTGCGCCTGCCGATCGTGCACCTCTTCTTCGAGCACGGCCGGTTCACCGCGGCTGATACACAGGGCACCGCCGCGGCGGTGCTCGCCTACGCGGTCGGGCTCTGGGCCTTCGCCGGCGTGCGGATCGTCGTGTCGGCGTTCTATTCGCTCCAGGATACGCGCACGCCGGTGACGGTGGCCGCGGTCGCTCTGGCCGCCAACGTCGCGCTGTCGTTCGCGCTCATGGGGCCGCTCAAGCACGCCGGGCTCGCGCTGGCCACGGCCTTTTCCGCGATCCTGAACATGGTCGTGCTGGTCGTCCTGCTCGATCGGCGGCTCGGCCCGTTCGATTGGGACGCGATCGCCCGCAGCCATATGCGCGTGTTGCTGGCGACGGTCCCGATCGCCGTGACCTGCGTCTGGATCGCCGGCCTCGGCGTCTGGGACCTGCCGGGGGCCTGGATGGCGAAGACGGTCATGCTGATCGTCGGCATCGGCATCAGCGCGGCCGGCTACGTGACGGTCCATGCGCTGCTGCATTCGGACGAGCTGGACTTTCTGTGGGGACTGCTCAAGCGGAAATTTGCCCGTCCGGCGTCTTGACCGCCTTCCCGATGCGCGAGTACCCTGGGCGCATGGCGCACACCAGGAGGACTCCATGAAGAGGAAGAGCATGCAAACCCTGTTGGCGGTCGCGGCGGCGGTTCTCTTTGCGGCGCCGGACGCCCCGGCGGCGACGGAGCGTTATAACGTGGACCTCGACCATTCGATCGTGGGCTTCAGCGTGGCGCACATGGTGGTCTCCCGGACCACCGGCCGGTTCACGGACTACAGCGGCTTCATCGAAATGGACCCGGAGGCGAAGACCGTCAAGGCTCTCGAAGCCGTGATCCAGACGGCGTCGGTGAGCACCAATCACGCCAAGCGGGACACGCACCTCAAGACCCCCGACTTCTTCAACGTCGAGAAGTTCCCGACGATGACCTGGAAGATGAAGTCGTACGAGAAACACGGCGACAAGTACGCGGCCAAGGGGGATCTGACCCTGCTGGGCGTCACGAAGGAGATCGTCCTGACCGGGACCTTCAACGGCGTCGTGCCGAAGGATCCCTGGGGGAACACCCGCGCCGGCTTCACGGCCGAAGGGAAGATCAACCGGAAGGATTTCGGGATGAACTGGAGCAAGACGCTCGATAACGGAGGCCTGGTGGTCGGCGACGACGTGGACATCAGGCTCGAGATCGAGTGCATCAAGCAGAAATAGGGAGGGCGAGCGATGCATGAGGCGATTTTCAAAACCGACTGGGGCTGGGTCGGCGTTGCCGCGACAGGTCAAGGCGTGCGGGCCGTCGTGCTTCCCAAGGCGTCCCGGC
>JACXTT010013432.1_pt1 | contig 10783 bp, 9 predicted proteins | sample 9270951 | NCBI WGS metagenome assembly JACXTT01 (sample SAMN15532306, study PRJNA645909) | rock metagenome | isolation source: weathered quartz diorite | place: Puerto Rico | collected 2017-06-21
GAACTACTAACTTCCGGCTGAAGCCGTGACTGCGACGCTTCATTTGCCGCCGTTGACAACGCTGCCCTCTTGCAGTTTGTCCAGGTTGGTCGTTGCAACGCTCTCGCCCGATTTGACGCCGTCCAGGATCTCGATCAGCTCGCCGTCGCGTGCGCCGGTTTTGACGATGCGCTCGGATGCGCGGCCATTGTCGATCACGAAAACCTTGTTCAGGCCTGCGATGATCTGAACGGCGCGCTGAGGCACCATCACCGCAGGCGATTCTTTTGCCGTGATCAAACTCGACTTGGCGAACATTCCCGGGCGGAGCAAGTTGTTCGGGTTGGGAACCTCAGCCTCGACGGTCAGCGCGCGAGTCTGTTCATTGAGGGACGCACCGATGTGTACGACCCGACCGGTGAAGGTGCGATCCGGGAGCGCTTCGACTTTCAGCGTCATCGTCTGGCCCGTTCGTACCGAGGCCGCGGCGTATTCGGGAATATCGGCGCGCAACCGCAGCGGATTGATCTTTACCAGGGTGACGATGCGCCCGTTGACCGGCAGGTAGGAGCCCCTCGATGCATGTTTCTCTTTCACCGCGCCGCTGATCGGCGCGAGCACAACCGTGTCGGTGACCGCCTTCCTCGCAAGATTCAAAGTGGCGCGCTGCTGTTCGACCAGTGCCAGTTGCTGGTTGACGGAATCGACCGCAGCCTGATAACGAGCCTGAGCGAGGTTGTAGGTGGTAGCGGCCTGATCGTAGACCGCGCGCGATATGTCCCCGTTCTCGATCAGCTTTGTTTGACGGTCCAGATTCATTTTCTCCCAATCGAGTTGCGCCTTTGCAACTCTGACATCGGCGGTTCGATTTGGATCAAACGTCTCTCCTCCATTCATTCCGAGCCGCGCCATGGTTTGTTTCAGCGTAGCCTCGGCCTGCTCCACCTTGAGTTTCGCATCGCGCTGATCGATCTGCGCAATGATTTGTCCTCGTACGACGTAGGCTCCAAAATCGACGTTGAGCTGGGCTAGTTCACCGGGCGCTTGCGCAGATACGACAACTTCTTCATCGGCGGTGAGCGAGCCAACGACCTCGACGCCGTGTTGCAGGTCGCGAGTTATCGCAGCGGCGGTGGCCACATCAATCGGCGGCGTCGAAGCGGGCGAAGCGGTGGCTTTCGCTTCCGCTTTTGCTTCTGGCGACGATTGACTTCGGCCGCACGCCGAAGCGAATATTACCGTCCCCATGACTGTGACTATCAGGATGGTCGTGAGGTTTAAATTGAAGCGTTTCTTAACTGTTAGCAAACTTCTTTCGATCATATGCGGCCTTCACGTGTAATAACTGTTTTTTTTCAGTAGTGTCCTTCGTCACGTGCTGCGAAGATTGATGCGTCGCAACCTTAGGCCTTCGGGCCGATCGATGACACGCCGGCATGGCGTCGCCGGCGCGCATTCCGCGGATCTTGCTTCTCTTGTTTGCGAATGCCGTTTAGAAAGATGTCAACGAATCGATCGGCAATCTGACGGTTCGAGAATCTCAGATCGTCTTCGCCAAAGATATTTCTGACCTGAGCCTGATTGAGCACCATTCCGACAAACGCCCGCGCGCCTATGGCCGGGTCAACGCTACGAAATGCGCCGTCGGCGATCCGTTGTTTTATATAGCGGCGGATGTGATCCTTCATTTCGCGCACCGTTGAGTGGAAGAAGATCTCTGAGAGATCGTGACCTTCCAGGGCGCTGAACAGCAGCAGCCTCATGAACGACTGGTCCTTGCTGTGGAATTCGAGCATGTCGTAGGCGAGCGACCCGAAATATGCGTTGTCGTCCTTCCGGCTGGCGGCGTCGTTCAGGTTCTCCTTCATCCGCACGGTGGTCAGCACTACCTTGTAATCGAGAATCGCCCGATAGAGTTTATCCTTGGTCGTGAAATGCCGGAATATGATGGCCTCGCTTACGCCGGCGCGATCGGCAATCTCCTTTGTGGTTGTACCGCGAAAACCTTTCTGCGAGAAAAGCTCGGCGGCAACCGCGACGATCTGGTTCCGACGGCCTTCGGCGCGCATTCGCACCGGCTGCTGCCTCTGCGCCAATACTAGAATTGACATCGATCGACTCCTTGTGGGCCCAAGTTAGTAAGCACTAACATACTTCTGCCGGGGGTGTACGTCAAGCCTTGGCTGCTAGGGTAGTGGTCAGTCTGAGGTTCAGAGTACACGCTCTAGCTTGCTCTGAATGATTCTGCGACGAAACAAGAGGCTAAATTTCGTACTCTGAACTTCGTCTCAGTACCCAGTACCCTTCTGGGGGTTTATAGAATCCCGACGCGCCCCTGCGTCATCCGAGAAGAAGAATTGGATCGCTTTCGTTGACACTTGCTGTTTTTATCCCGTAGCATCAGCGGCGAACCTGAAATCCTGATCAAATCCCCTCAGGCCGAAAGAGGAGAGCGCATGAGTGCACTTCCGATAATGATTGGCGTTCTAGGCGTATTAGCCATCGCCTATCGCTACTACAGCGCGTTTCTCGCTGCCAAGGTCATGGCGCTGGACGACTCGGTCGAGACCCCGGCTCACACCATGTACGACGGCCAGAACTACTACCCCACAAATAAGTGGGTGCTGTTCGGACATCACTTCGCCGCCATCTCGGGCGCTGGCCCGCTTGTCGGGCCGGTGCTTGCCGCCCAGTTTGGGTTCTTGCCGGGACTTCTTTGGCTGGTTATCGGGGTCGTGCTGGGCGGGGCCGTCCACGATTTCGTGATTCTTGCGTCCTCGGTGCGCCGGCGAGGAAAGTCAGTGGCCGAGATCGCGCGGACAGAGATCAGCCCGCTGTCGGGACTGGTGACCGGAATTGCGATCATGTTCATCGTGGTCATCGCGCTGTCGGGTCTGGGATTGGTCGTAGTAAAAGCGCTTGGCGAAAGCCCGTGGGGCACATTTACTGTCGGGTTTACCATCCCGTTAGCCCTGTTCATGGGGCTCTATATGTATCGCTTCCGCAAGGGCAGAATTGCCGAAGCGACAACCATAGGAGTCATCGGATTGTTCATTGCAGTCATTATGGGAGGCAGGATTGCCGAATCCTCGCTAGCGTCGAGCTTTACGTTGTCGGAGAGCACAATCACCTATCTGATGGCCGCGTACGGCTTCATCGCGTCGGTGTTACCGGTGTGGATGCTTTTGGCGCCGCGAGACTACCTCAGTTCGTTCATGAAGCTTGGCACCGTAGCCTTTCTCATTGTCGGCGTGATTGTAGTTGCACCCCATCTGCACATGCCGGCGACGACGAAGTTCGTAGCCGGCGGCGGACCAATCATTGCCGGCAAGCTGTACCCGTTTGTCTTCATCACCATTGCATGTGGAGCGATATCCGGTTTTCATTCGTTGATCAGCTCCGGCACGACGCCCAAGATGTTGAATCGTGAGGGCGACGCGAGAATGATTGGCTATGGCAGTATGTTGTTGGAGGGTCTTGTTGGAGTAGTTGCGCTAGTGGCCGCTACCTCGCTTTTGCCGGGCGATTACTTCTCGATCAACGTCGACCGTACGCGAACCGACTACGTGCAGTTCGTTGAGACTAACAGTACTGAAGGCTTCGACTTGCACGAGCAAAAGCTGGCGGAGCTCACACAGGAGACCGGTGAGAAGAACCTTCGAGGCCGCACCGGTGGAGCGGTCACGCTTGCGGTGGGAATAGCGCAGATCTTCAACGCGATTCCCGGGATGCGCGGATTGATGAAGTACTGGTATCACTTCGCAATCATGTTCGAAGCCCTCTTTATCCTAACCACCATCGACGCCGGGACACGTGTCGCTCGATTCATGGTCGGAGAGTTTCTCGGCAGATTCTATAAACCGATCGAACGGCCCGACTGGATGCCGGGCGCAATCATAACCTCTGCCATGGTTGTAGCTGGATGGGCGTACTTTATTCGTACCGGTTCGATATCTACGATCTGGCCGATGTTCGGAATCGCAAATCAGCTTCTCGCGGCAATTGCGCTATGCGTGGGCACAACCGTTATCATTAATTCTGGGCGCGCCAGATATGCATGGGTCACGCTCACGCCGCTGGCCTTTGTCGCGACCACCACGCTGATTGCAGGCTGGCGCTCGATCTTCGACATCTTCCTGCAAGAAGCCAAGAAGCCGGAGACCATGTTCCGGGGCTATTTGAATACAACGCTCACCGCGATAATGATGACCTGCGTATTAGTCGTGCTGATAGATTCGATCATTCGTTGGCGACGCACGACTCGCGGTGTCGCCGACAAAGTAATCGCCGCCGAAGCCGCGGACTGAGATAGCTACACTGGTCGATAGCGCCCTCCGTCGGTGCGTCTGACTCGACCTTCCTCCTCAAGCTTTTCGAGGTGCGCGACGGTCGAGCGCTCCGCGAGGCCCCACAACGCAGGGTTCACATCGGTATAAGCAGCCTCGACGATATCGTGCGGGAGCGCGGCGCCCGCTTTCACTGCGGCGAGAATCTTGTCTTCGCGCATCGTGCGATGCTCGATGTACTCTTCGATTTTCTCTCGCGCCGAGCCGATTGCCGGCCCATGCGCGGGGAAGAGAATTGAAAGCTTGGGCAATGCGAGCAGCTTTCGAAGCGAATCGAAGTAGTGCTTCATGTTGCCTTCGGGTGGATCGATCACCACGGTGCCGATGCCTACGACCAGGTCGCCAGTGATGATCGCACCGGTGATTTCTTCGTAGAAACACAAATGGCCGCGCGCATGCCCCGGCGTGTGAAGTGCTCGAAGCCGCCAACCGGGATCGCCCTCGAGCTCAATCATCTCGCCGTCGTTCATCAGCCGGTCAACTGTAACCGACTTTCTGATCCGATCGGCGGTCAAATGATGAGCCGCTACGGGAACTCCGAGTCGGGCGCGGAGGTGCGCCGCGCCGCCGATATGATCCGGATGGAGATGAGTGATAATTATTTCTCTCACTCGGCGCCCCTCCGTGATCAGAGCGTCGATAAAACTGTCGAGTTCCTCCTGTTCCTCTTCGTATGGCGAGGCCGGATCAATTACGATTAGTTGGTCGCCTCCGATGATGTAGCAATTGGTGTGTGTAGCCGGAGGCAGGGTCGGTGTTCTCACAGGAAAGAGAAAAATGCCGGGACGAAGCTCGATGCGCCGAACGGTGGCTCGCTTTGCTTCTGGAATAGCGGCGAGCGCCGGCAGCAGGTCTTCGATCCGGTCACCGTGCTGGGCTAATGTGCGAATGATATGGAGGGTTGGAGGCGCCAAAGTTATTTCGCCCCGCTTCCATTGGCCAAGGTCTGCCGCCGGTCTGATCCATTCACCAGTTTCGAGCTGACCCGTCTCGATCCAAGCCTCTTGTCCCTCGGGCATCCAGGCAAGAAAGAACCAGGTGTCGAAACGCCGCGGAGCGACGTGTGGCGTCACCCATCTGCCGGCGGGTTCGAAATCCGAACAGGCGATTTCAAGGCGATCTTCATCGAGAATCTGCTTGAAACTCTTCGATCCGTCAGCCATCGCGCGACGCTTTGACGCGATCCGTTCAATCGACAAAGCTTCAGCGCCGCGCACCAAAAGCACGCCGGCCTCCTCGAAGAACTCGCGGACTGCGCATACGCGCATAAGCGACTCCTCGCCTTCGCAACCCTCCACGCTGACCGAGGTGTCCTCCTTGTCGAGTTGCCCGCCCGGGAACGCGTGATAGCCTCCCATGAACTGAAGCTTTGGGCTTCGCTTGACCCAGAAGACCTTCGCCTCCATCGGATCTTTCAACAGAATTATTGCTGCCGCGTCTTTCGGTGTAACAGCCATGCGCGTGAATATAACACGACTATGGCGCTTGGTTCGACGTGTGGAACGAGTCGTTGGCGCGAGCCAGTGAGTCAGGCATCGTTTGGCTATTGCCGCGGCCGATCGGGAAACTATAATGGAGGCGCATGTCGCTCCAGAAGTTCGACACCAAAAAAGACTACTATCGCGTGCTCGGCGTGCGTGAAGATGCAACCATGGATGATCTCGATCGCGCGTATCGCAGCGAAGCCCGAAAGCGTCATCCCGATGGGGGCGGCAGCGACGAAGAGATGAAGTCTCTCAATGAGGCGCACGATATTCTGAGCGATCCCGAAACCCGCAGAGCTTATGACGCAGAGCGGCACCCAAAACGCGCTGTTTACTCGTCATCTATGGCATTTGATCCGGAGGCGGCGTCGCGAGCGGGAACCCTCAAAATACCAGTAGGCGATCCGGATCTGGCTGGATTGTTGATGGGTGCTGTGGCGTGTTTTGCGCTTGGCGTGCCATTACTTCTATTGGTCGAAATGCAATGGGTCTTCGTGCTCTGGCCGCTGCGAGTAATGTCCCTCGCCGCACTCGGGCTAGGGGTGTTGATGGCCCATTCAGCGCTTTCGTTGAAACGTCGCAAACTTCGGAAGGTCCGTCCGGAATATCCGCAGAGCGTTCTTGTGCTCCAGGAGTTAGTTTTCTGGGTTGCTGCAATTGGGATTGTCGGAGGCCTTGTCGCTTTTCTTTACCTTCTCTAACGTTGCGACACCGAAGTGCGAGTTGCGGAGAGCAGCGTCTACGCTGGCTACTTATGCACTTCTTTGGTTCCGGCGGGCCAGAAGGGTAGCTTGAACGGGTTTCCTGACAATCCGCCGTTAATCTTCATGTTGCTCAAAGTAAACGTGGTGACGTTGTTGTTCGTCTCGATGACCTGATACTTGACGGGAAGCCAGGACGACTCGTCAACCCACAGCGTTAGCTTCTTCGCCGATGAGGCACGCTTGGGCGTCAACTCCAGCTTCGCAGTCGCGCCCGATCCTACCTGCTCGTCGCCCACATACACAATCGCGTACTGGGTCTTTAGCTCGGGCACGGACTTATAGGGCGTTGCAATGAACGAGAACTCCTGATTCTGTGAAGCCTGCGCCTGTCGGGTAGTCAAGATAACCTGGTTGATTCTTGGCTGATACAACGCGATTTTGTTGCAATCAACGACGACAACCTGCCCGGCGGGTATTGAATAGTCGATGCGAATCTTGTCGCAATCCTTGCTAGCGTGCAGAAACCGGATATTCCCGGCGTACACTTCCTTACCCCCGATCTGCATGTTGCGTTTTTCCTGATGCATGTCGGATTGAATCGTCTTGATCGAGCGGGCGACCCGCTCCATGTTTGCAAGCACCTCATCGAGTTTGCCGTTCGCCTGAGATTCCCCCATCGGAACGACTGAAGCTACAATGAATGCAAAGATCGTAATCAACAGCCTACTTCTTTTCATGATACTTCTCTGCCAATTAAAAGTGTTCTCGGATTCACTTCTGATAAACTACGTAACTGGTTTCGCCAGAACTATCTTCAGCCTTTTCGATGCGCGAGATCTTCACCGTGCGTCCGTTCCGCTCAAAATAGAGTTGTATCGCTTGGTCAACTGTATTCGGCTCAATCGGTCCGATCTCTGTGGCTCGCACCGTGATCGGCGTGGCTGATGCTTTGCTTTGAAAGCTGCTGTTTGGGGACAAGAATATGAATGCCAGGATCAGCACGCACATCACGTCGTATTGCCAGCTTCCCCGCTCGTATGACCAGAAGAGAATCTTCTTCAACGTGCTCAGGATGATTGTCATTTGCGTCCCTGTACTGCCTCCGCCGTGATGCTCGAACGAACGACGTGTCCGTCTCGCATCTCGATAACACGGTCGGCTCGTGCCGCTGCCTCAGCGTTGTGGGTGATCATTATGATTGTCTGGCGGAATTCCTTGTTTAGCTGCCCCATCATATTCAGAACGACGTCAGAGTTCTCGGTGTCCAGGTTCCCGGTCGGTTCATCTGCAAGAAGTATAGCCGGACGATTGATTACCGCGCGAGCGATTGCCACACGCTGCTGCTCACCGCCCGAAAGCTCGAGCGGCTTATGGTTGGTCTTGTCCTCGAGACCCAGGAGTCGAAGCACTCCCTGTCGTCGCCCCGGGTCTTGATTGTTCTTGCCGGAATAAATGCGCTCAGCCAGTTTCAAATTGCCCTCGGCGGTCAGCGTAGGGAACAGGTTGAAGCGCTGGAAGACGAACCCGATTTTGCGACGGCGCAGATCGGTGCGCTGGGCGTCGGTCATTGCCGTCAGATCTTCACCCTCGATGATCACCCGCCCGTTGGTCGGCTTGAGCATGCCGCCGACGATATGCAAGAAGGTTGACTTGCCACAGCCGGAAGGACCCATGATCGCAACGTATTCGCCCGGTTCGACCCGCAGAGTAGCACCCCGGAGGGCAGGAACTTCTACCTTGCCGACGTGATAGATCATCCTGAGATCTATAGTTTCGAGGACTGGGTTCATGGTTGGTCCGTAGTCCGTGGTCCGTAATCAGCGGTCCGTAATCCGTGGTCCGTAGTCAGTAGTCCGTAATCAGCGGTCCGTAATTTGTGGTCCGTTGTCTGTATCCGTAGCTCGCTTCTCTAGAGACTACTACTACTACTACTGACCACTGACTTCAGACTACTGACCAGGGACGACTAACGACTGACCACGGACTACTAACTACTGGCCGCACGCTAATCATAGCTTATGGCTTCGACTGGATCGAGGTTGGCTGCGCGCATCGCCGGGTAGATAGCGCCGATTATCCCGCCCACCACTCCGATCAGCGCGGAGATCAGAAGCCACCTGGGCTCGAGATCAACCATCAGACGAGTGTTTGCTTCAAGCCAGAGCTTTCCGATTATCGCCACGACAAAGCCAAGCGCGACTCCCATCGCGCTGATCAATGCCGCCTCTTTCTCGATTGTCATCACGATGAATCTCTTCGACGCACCGAGACTCTTGAGGATGCCGATCTCGCGAGTCCGCTCGATGATAGTGGTGTACATCGCCAGGAGAATTACCAGCACACTGATGATCAGGCCAAGCCCGATCACCACATCAAGAAAAATCTCTACCGGTGCCAGACCTTGCGAGTACAGCGCAGGTATTTCGTTGGTTGAAATGACACGATTCCCGGGATAGTATTTCCGCAATTGTTCGATCACCTGGTCGGCAAGCTCCGGCCTCTCACACTTAACCATCGCGAACGTGCAATTCTCCGCACCACCCAGGAGCTGCTGCATCGTATGCAGTGGTATCTTCACGCGCGCGAGCATCGACGGTTCATAGACGCCGACGATCGTAAACTCGTGGCCGAGCACCGTGATTTTGCTTCCGAGTCGAATGGGTTTGCCGTCGACATCTCTTCCGCTGTCAGCGTAATAATGATCGACGATGGCCTCGTACTCGGTACCGGGCGCGCGGCCATCACCCAGCGCTCTGCCTCTTGCAAGAGTCAAGTGGGTCGTAGCGATAAAGCTCGCGTAATCTAAGCCGTCTACCATCTCAAAGCCGATACCGGCGACGCTACCCTGCACGTATTCGCCAACAGCGGAAGTTGCTGCAACGCCTTCGATCGGCGGCTTGGGTTCAATGTCTGGATCATCGGCTGTAGGCTGAACGCCGTGAAGAATAGCGTCCGCGTATCGCGCCGGCAACATCAAAGGGTTGCCGGCCAGCGACACGTTACCGCCGGGTAGAAAGCGAACCTCAGCGTCGACATTTGACTGCCGGCGCGCCGCGTCGTGCATCATCCCGCGCGCGAGTCCGACAAACAGGGTGACCAGGATGACTCCAAGCGCGACTCCGATAATGCTGATGGCGGTGCGCAACGGTCGCTGGGAGATATTTGCGGCGATAAGGCTATCCATTATCTGTTCGCCGGCTTTGGAACATTCGGCTTGCGAGGTGGTGCGGTCGCTGCCTTGTGCGGCGCATCCAGATTTATCTCTTCCAGATTCTGTGTGTTCTCAAGTGTGAACGTAGTGGTCGGCAAGTCTGGGTTTACCTCGACGGTTTGCGGTACAAGCGTCAAATCAAGGCGGTAACCATCGTTGCGACGGTCTATGATTACGTGGCCAGGCCAAGCGGAACTGCTGTTTTGTGCGGTGAACCAGTCTGAGTAACTGACGTCGCTGGCAAGCCTGCCAACTCCATTCTCGAAGGTCTGCTGGCGAACAAGTGGAGTCTCGGTTTGGCTTCGATCGAACCAGAACTTACGGCGCAACTTTAGTTGGTTCCTATCGTCTCGTTCCAGCACATATACCACGTAGTAACTTCGCTCGACCAGTCGATTCTTCTTGCCGGGACGAGTGTCCGCCTCGACTTGCCGGACCTCCTCGCGAAACGAGTTAGGCCGGTCGATCTCAGTAATGGGTTTGATAAGGAAAGAATCGGTGATGTGCTGCGGCCGCATGTTGACTAGTCCACCCGCCTTTGTTAACTGAGGGTCGTTGGCCTCTCTAATCTCGCCAGCGTTCATCCGGTCAATATCGGTCAAGTTGCTGCCGTATATGAAGCGACGTTTGTCTTGCGGGCGATACATTGCCAGCTTGAACATCTGCCCGTTGCTAACCATCTCAGCAACATTTGCACCGAAAAAGGTGACGTTCATCCGGGTCTCTTCGGGCCGCTTGAATCGAATTTGCCCTTGAGCCATCGGGAACTCATCGGCCTTCGCCTGTTCCCCGGTGAAGTAATTCCAGACCTTAACATCCGCCTGTGCCGAGAATGTCTGAATCTGACTGTAGGTGTTGATCCGATCTATCAGCTGCTCAGTCGATAGCTGCCCTTTTGCTGGCAGCAGTTCATTGACGCTGACCCTGCGAACACAGGCCGACCCGAGCAACGCCGTCACCGTAATCAATCCGAACAAAGAGCGCCTAGAACTTTTCATGCCAAACAGGTTCCTAAACATATGGTATTGTATCCGGAGGCCGCCGTTGCTAACCGCGCAA
>JACXTT010013433.1_pt1 | contig 10781 bp, 8 predicted proteins | sample 9270951 | NCBI WGS metagenome assembly JACXTT01 (sample SAMN15532306, study PRJNA645909) | rock metagenome | isolation source: weathered quartz diorite | place: Puerto Rico | collected 2017-06-21
AATGAACTGATCATGGTGTTCATCGGACTCGAAGTCCTGTCCATCGCGACATACGTGCTTGCCGGATTCCGCAGAACGGATCTCAAGTCGAACGAGTCGGCGCTGAAATACTTCCTTCTGGGATCTTTTTCGTCGGCGTTTTTCCTTTACGGCATCGCGTTGATATTCGGCGCAACGGGAAGCACGAACCTCATCGCGATCGCCGACGCATTCCGCGGCGGACAGGTTGAGGTCCCCCTGGCATTTCTCGCCGCGGCGCTGATGCTGATCGCGTCGTGCTTCAAAGTCGCGGTCGCGCCGTTTCACATCTGGACGCCGGATGTTTACGAGGGCGCTCCGACACCCGTCACCGGCTTTATGTCGGTCGGACCGAAGGCCGCAGGCTTCGCGGTTTTTCTTCGAGTGTTCATGACGGCGTTTCCTTCGATTCAGGATCGCTGGGTATCGATCATCTGGATGGTGGCCGCACTGACGATGATCCTCGGAAATGTCATCGCCGTGTCTCAAACCAACATCAAACGGATGCTGGCCTACTCATCGATTGCGCACGCCGGCTACATCGCGGTCGCGTTCGCGTCGGGGAGCCGGCGGGGAATCTCCGCGGCACTGTTTTACATGCTGGCTTACAGCCTCACCAACCTCGGCACGTTCGCGATCGTCACTGTATTGAGTCGCAGTGAGGACAAACTGACTAGCATCTCCGACTACGCCGGGCTCGCTTCCAAGCGTCCGGCGCTCGCGGCACTGCTGACGTTGTTTCTTTTGTCGCTGGCGGGCGTGCCCGGAACAGCCGGCTTTGCCGGCAAGTTTTTCATCTTCCGGTCGTCGGTCGAGTCCGGCCTGGTCTCGCTGACGGTGATCGGTGTCGCCACGACTGTCGTTTCGTTTTATTACTACCTCTACATCGTCGTGCAGATGTACATGCGCGACCCGAAAGAAGACTTCGCCGACGTGTGTGTTGCCGGAGCGCTAAAGATCGCGTTGCTGGTCGCCGCCCTCGGCACCTTGTATCTCGGCATCCTTCCGACTCGCGTCCTCGACTGGTCCACCAGCGCCGCTTTGAACGCCCTGAGGTAACGTCACAAAGCCCGTTGCTGCGCTCCGGGTTCTGAACAGTGTACCGGTCGAGCCAGAGCTGTCAGAACCCGGAGCGGCAGCGACGGGCTTTGTGAGTTACTTTACAATTGACACCTTCCCACGCCACGGCTAAAAAGAGCGCAACACGTTAATTGTCGAAACAAACAGCTCCGAAGGAGACTCCAATGGTGCGAGGAAAGTTCTTCTGGACGATTCCGATTCTCATCATGATCCTGAGCGCGCCCGCCTTTTCGCAGGTCCAAACCGGCGCAATCACCGGGCGAGCGGCAGACGGCAGCGGTGCCCTGATTCCCGGTGTCGAAGTCACGATCAACAGCCCCGCGATGATCGGCGGAGCGCGTATGGCGCCCTCGGATGAACTGGGCGTTTACCGATTCACTCTTTTGCCGCCGGGAACCTATCGCGTCACCTTTTCACTTCCGGGCTTCAAAACGCTGAACATCGAAGGCGTGGACGTGGCCCCCGGCGCAACGATGACGATCAACGGCACGATGGAGGTTGCATCCGTCGCCGAGGAGGTCACCGTCACGAGCCAGGCCCCCCAGATCGACCTCGAAGCCGCGAACGTCGGAATCAACTGGGCGACGGATAACCTGGACAAGATCCCCTACGGCAAGGCGATTCGAGGACTGTCGCAGATGATCCCCGGAATCTACGCGCCCTATTACGACGTCGGCGGCAACACGCTTGCCGGCGCAACAACGGTGAGCGGCCGCACCTACGGACGGACCGGCAACGAACTCATGCAGTTTGAAGGCGCGGTCTCCAACGACAGCCTGTTCGGCGATTTCGGTACCTATTCCGAAATCCAATACTCCACAGCCGCAAAAGGCGCCGAATCCGCAAATGCCGGTGTGAGCGTCAGCTTCACCATCAAGTCCGGCGGCAACGACTTCCACGGCTCGGTCTACGGCTCGTATCAACCCGGACGGTTTCAAAGCAATAACGTCGATCAAAAACTCCTCGATCGCGGCTATCTGCCGGGATCGAATAAGTACACCCACTATGACGATTGGGCCTATGAACTCGGCGGCCCCATTATCAAAAACAAGTTCACGTTCTATACGGCGTTCAGCCACAACTACGCCGGCCAATTCATTCCGGGTTTCGTTTCGGAAAAAGACAATAAGCAGGTGGAGTTCTTTACCCGGCTCGACACTCCCACGCTCAAACTGACTTATCAATTAACTCCAGGTCAAAAACTGGAACTCACCGAACAGATCGGACGCAAATGGCAACCCTACCGCGGCGCCAATGCGTACATCACGATGGAAGCCACACAGAATCAAAAATCGTGGGGAGCGATCGGTCCGGTTCTTAAATGGACGGACATCATCAGCCCGAGAATGACGCTCGACGCTTCCATCAATCGCGCCGGTTACTGGTGGCCCGACATACCGTGGACCCGCGACGTCCGCCGGACGGATCTGTTCACGGGAGCCAATCGCGGCGAATACCAGGTCACATCCCGCCGGCCGATTCGCTGGGGATGGAACAGCACGTGGGCCTGGTTTAGCAGCATCGGTGGCAAGAACAATGAAATCAAATCCGGCGTGAACGGTCACTGGAGCAAGGCGTTCACCGAGACGGAAGGTTACCCGGACTCGAATCAGCAGCTCTATCGTTACCGCAGCCTGCCGGGTGAAACGAATTACTTCCTCCACCCTAATTCCGTCATCACCTACGACTATCCGAACACGGTAGCCAGCGGGGTTTATTACAACTCGTGGTTCGCCAACGATAAGGTCACGATGAGCCGCAAGCTCACCGTCAATGTGGGCCTCCGCTTCGACCGTTACTCGTCATGGCTGCCCGAACAGGGCAACCCGGGAACGGGTCCATGGGCGACGAAGAGAATCTACGCCGAACGGCGCGACTTCCCGGTCTACAACTCGTGGTCGCCGCGCCTGTCTTTCGTGTACGACTTGAAAGGCAACGGTAAGATCGCTCTCAAAGCGAGCTACGGCAAATACACCGGCGCCGGTTCCAGCGGCGCGAATGGCCCTGTGGCGAGCAGTGTGAATCCCGCGGCGACGATCTCATGCACGTACAACAACTGGGACGGCAGCATTCCCTATAAACTCGTCGCCGCTAATCTCAACGGTTGCTCCGGTGGCGGCGGCATCCAGGTTCTCGATCCGGCGCTCAAAAACAACTGGACGAATGAATACACGGCCGGCATCGAGGTTGGATTGAACCGAAACTCGCTCGTGCGCTTGAATGTTGTGCGCAAGATGGATTACGGCGGGAGCAAAACGCTGGATCGGGCACAACCTTACGATGCGTATACCGACGTTCGATCCGGTATCGATCCGGGGCGCGACAACAAACCCGGAACCGCCGATGACGGCATCCTCTACGTTTGGTCGGTTCCGAGATCGTATCCAACGTTTGGTCAGGTCAATCAGTTCACCACCAACCGCCGGAATAATGAAAGCAGCTCTCTCTATACGGGCTACGAACTGACCTTCAACCGCCAGCATGCGGACAAGTGGTCATTCCTCGCCGGGTACACGATCAGCTATCGGAAAGGTGGCGTCATCGATTCATTGACTCCGAACGCCCTCTTCTACACCCACGTCGTTCCAAGCTGGGATCAGGGCTTCAAGATGAACGGCACTTATGATTTGCCTTATGGATTCCGGTATGGCGCCACTTTCAATGCGCAGAGCGGCGACTGGTACGGGCGAACCGTGCAAATCTCCAATGCGCTGAACTCGAACGTCAGCGTGCTGGTCGAGCCTCACGTGGAACGCTACGGAACGGTCATGCTGTGGGATAACCGCATTTCGAAAACCGTCAAGATCAGTGAGCACCATTCGATCGAGGGCACACTCGACGTGTTCAACACGGCCAATGTCAATACCGTGACGAATCAGATCACGACGCAGACCGCCGGCGGCTCGAACCCGGACTACGGCCATCCGCTCGCGGGAGGCGGCATCGACGCCTCGGCTGCCTCGTCGATCATCGCTCCGCGTATCCTGCGCTTTGGCGCTCGCTGGAGGTTCTAATCGGCCTTTAATTGCAAATCGGGAACAGGGATTCGCAAATGAAAATGACGATTGATACTTGCGATTCCCGATTCCCGATTTGCCATACGATCCTCAGCGGTTACTATTTCAATCTGTATGCCCGATGAGCGGATCGAACGGGAGGATGTGAACCTGATCCTGCGGATGCAGGCAAAGGACACGGCAGCCGCGGATGAGTTCTACTCGCGTTACAATCGCCTCGCATTTACGCTGATACTTCGAATCGTCGGCAATCGTGAGGATGCCGAGGACGTGCTTCTCGATGTTTTCTGGCAGGTCTGGCAACAGGCTTCCCGCTACGACCCATCCCGCGGCAAACCTGTCGCCTGGCTGCTGACGATTGCTCGCACGCGCGCCATCGATCATGTCCGCACCCATGGCCGGAAACCGTCCGAACCGGTCACCGACGAAATCCGGGCCAAAGTGGAGGCGTCATCGAATGAGCCGGATCTGTTCGTCCTCGCCGATCTTCGGCAGGCGGTCAACCAGGCGATGCAGACGCTGCCGGAACAACAGCGAATTCCGCTGGAAATGGCATACTTTCAGGGTATGAGTCACACCGAGATCGCGACCGCTCTCGGGCAACCCCTTGGAACGGTGAAGGATCGCGTTCGCAACGGAATGTTGCATCTGAGGAAGCGGTTGAAACCGTATTTGTAGGTGAGGGCCGTTGAACGAGCAAAGTTATGGCTAAACATCTAAAACTCACGGACGAGTTACAGGAGCGAGCCAGTCTGTTCGCAGCCGACGCATTGACGGAAAGCGAACGGATGGATTTCCTCAGGCATCTGGACGAAGACGATTGTGCCGTGTGCCGCAAGGAAGCGGCGGAACTCGCTTCGGCTTTGAACTTGCTTGTTCTCGACGGCCCTCTTGAAACCCCGTCACCGCGCGTCAAGGAAAGGTTGATGGTGCAGGTGAACGCCTCCGCTCCTGCCGTACCCCGGACCCAGGCAGCCCCCGCGCGACGCTGGTTTGCATGGGCCGCAGGTGCCCTTGCCGCAGCCGCATCGATTGCTCTGGCCTTCGTCTCCACAGACGACGCGCGATTACGGCGGCTGACGGAATCATTGTCGTCGCGCTTGACTCAACTCGAAGCACAGATCGGCGAACAACGCGTCCGGCTTGCCACGTTGACCTCACCGCAGGTCCGCGTTGTGACGCTCGCCGGACAAGGCACGAACGCCAGCGCCAGCGGCCGTATTTTCTGGGATCAGAGCAAACGCCGATGGTATTTCTACGCTCAGAATCTTCCGCCGGTCGGAAGCGATAAGAGCTACCAGTTATGGTTCGTTCCCTCCGCGGGGAATCCCGTCAGCGCCGGGGTATTTAACACCAATGCCGGCGGAAGCGTTGAAATCGAAATTCCGGTGCCCGAATCAATTCAAACTCTCAAAGCGGCCGCCGTCACGACGGAACCGGCCGGGGGCCTGTTGCAACCCAGCGGTGCGTTTGCCCTGCTCGGCGCTCTGGAATAGGCGAAATACCCTGCGCTTACGCGCACGCGCCGGCTGAGGCGCCTACATTTCGCACCAACGTTGTAGGCGCTGGCTTTAGCCGGCGCGTGCGCGTAAGCGCAGGGTATTTGATTAACGCGTGAAACACCTCAAAACTGTTAAAGTTATTCCACCAGGCAATGCAGAATTTTGGGCGATACAAGATCGTCGAACAGATCGGCTCGGGCGCGATGGGAGCGGTGTACAAAGCGGTAGATCCGATGATGGACCGCGACGTCGCCATCAAGACCATCCTCACCCACGCCATCGAGGGCCCGCAGTCCGGCGAGTTCCTTGATCGATTCTTCCGCGAAGCCCGCGCCGCCGGACGCCTCGCGCATCCGGGAATCGTCACGATGTACGACGTGTCCGAACACGAGGGCACGCCGTTCCTGGTGATGGAATACGTCGCGGGACGGAATCTGCAGTCCATTCTTCAGCAGGGTGAGCGGATGGAAATAGATCGCATTTACGACGTTTCGATCCAGCTTGCGGAGGCTCTGGACTACGCGCACAAGAACGGCGTCATCCACCGCGACATCAAGCCCTCCAACATCCTCATGACGCCCGATGGCCGCGTCAAGATTGCGGACTTCGGCGTGGCGCGACTCGCGGAGTCGCAGATGACGTTCACGGGCGGGCAGCTCCTCGGGACGCCGGCCTTCATGGCTCCGGAACAGTTCACGGGCGTCCGCATCGATGGACGCGCGGATCTCTTTGCGGCCGGCGTCGTCATCTATTGGATGGTGACCGGGGACAAGCCGTTCACCGGCGATACGCTTCTTGCGGTGCAGTACAAAGTCGTCAACACCGATCCGGTTCCGCCGCGCGTTCTGAATCCCGTCGTATCGAGGTCGCTCGAAGCCGTCGTCCTCAAGGCACTCGCCAAGGATCCGGCGGAACGTTACCAGTCGGGGGACGCGCTCGCGAGCGACTTGCGCGCCGCGCGCGCGAACATGCCGGTGTCGGCAAAACCGCTGACGCGTCCGACTGACGACACTCCGACGATCGCTTTCAAGCCGCCGCCTCCTCCGGTTCAAGTGTCCCCGCCGGGCGCCACTGCTGCCGCGAACACTCCGCCGCGAAAGGCACGGCGCCGCAATCCGGTTGCGTTCATGGCCGTCATCATGGCGAGCGTTATTTTGTTGCGGCTGGTCAACGTCGTAAACACGCGCTTCCGCCTGCCACCGGAGAACAGACAGACTGCACAGAATACGGCCGTCGCACCCGCTCCGCCGGAACCTGTTCCTCCGGCCGCCAAGAAAACCGAATCCAGGAAACGGCCGGCTGGCGAGTCGCAGGACACCCGCGGCAAGGCCGCAGCTGCGGTTCCTGAGAAGGCGCCGGCAAAGCCGGATTCCATCACGCTCGATCTTGTAGCGCAGGATCGCAGCAGTATCCTGTTCCGGGCCGAGGGACAGCCCACGCAGACGTTGTTGATGAAGGCGGGCGACGCGATGACGCTTCACGCCGGCAAGGACGCTGGGAGACCGCAAATCCGGCCAGTGGGTCATCACGCCCGAAGGCATCGACGAATCCCGCAGTTCTCTAACAAGACCGGGCAACGTTGCCGGAAACATCCCGGCTCCAGTCTTGCCCGGCTCAATTCCAGCCATCGACGACGCGTTCTTCCCGCATGGAAATCCAAGGCTCAACGTCGGCTCGCCGCCGGTCCAGAAGCAGCTTGCCGAATCCGCGACCTCCGTACGTTTGCTGATCAAGAGTCCGTCCATCCCGCCGTTCTTAACGGTCATTGTTCGAGCGGACGGCGATATTCTGTTCCGGCGGGAAGCCACCGTCCTGGCGCCGCGCGGCCGTCCAGACTCCGAATCGATTCGTCCGGCGCCACTAGACGAAGAACGTCTTCTTCCGCCGGGCTCACATAAAATCCAGGTCAGCCTGTTGCAGGGAACCGCACGGTTGGGCCAGCCTCAGGAAGTCACGACGACGTTCACACCCAACCAATTACGCACGCTGCTCATCGAATTAATCCACGACCGCGGCGAACCCCGTTTCCGCATTACCGTCGAGTGACGTCACGAAACCCATCACTGCACTCCGGGTTCTGAACACTTGACTCGTCAGGCGAAATCGTCAGAACCCGGAGCGTAGCGACGGGCTTCGTGGGATGACTTTCATATCATTGTCGTATGATCTCCCGTTCCCGGCGTGTCAGGCGCTCTGAGTTCTTGAGGTGCGACATCTGTCGCAGGCTACTCGCGACAATTGTCGCATGTCAGATATTACCGGTTCGTTCGCTGCCTTAATCCGGCTGTTTGCATTTGCCGTTGGACATCCCGACGTTTGACCTTTGACACTTTGGAAATGGAGTGCCTGCCTCCGAAATATGTCCAACGTTGGGATGTCCAACGTCGAACGTCAAATGCAAACAGCCGGATTCTGGCGCCACAGCCGATCCCTGATGGCCCCTTGTCCGTTTGTGAGGACCGTGCTTCCGGCCGGCCTCCGGCGCATGCTCAGGGTGGCGGCGGCGCCGGCAAACGCAAGGACCAGCAGTCCGGTGACGATGTAAGGGTGGCCGAGGAAGCTCAGACCGAGCAACCGGTCGAGCGAAAACGCGCCGCCTCCCGTGAATACAAGCCCGAGCGACGCGACCGCGAAGAGCGACGGCAACTCCACTCCATTATTCGAAGCAAAGAATCCATTCTTCAAATGGACCGAAACCATGGCGACCATCATCGCCGACAGAACCGCCACCGCGCCCACCGGAGTAAACAACCCCAACGCGATCAGCAGACCTCCGCCCATCTCACTCAACCCGGCGGCCGCCGCAAAAGCGGCGCCAGGCCGGAATCCGAGCGACTCAAAAAATCCGCCCGTTCCCTTCAGGCCGTAACCGCCGAACCATCCGAACAGCTTCTGTGCGCCGTGACTTGCGATCGCCAAACCGAAAAATAATCTGATGATAAGAATGCCCGTATCCATAACCTTCTCCTTTCCAGTTCTCTTCTCAAAAATCGATGGAACCCATACGACCGGAGCGATAGTCCTCGAAGGCTTCGCGGATTTCCTGCTGCGTGTTCATGACAAACGGTCCATATCGAGCGATCGGTTCATTCAGCGGCCTGCCGCCGACGAGCAGCACGCGAGCTGCAGACCGGTTTTCGATCGGTGCTTCGATGCGGATTTCATCCCCGTCCGCGTTGAATGGAACCATGTTTCCGCGATGAACAGGCGCGGAGTTGCCGCCGAAGACCGCGGTTCCCTCGATGACGTACGCGAATGCGTTGAAGTCGCGGGCAACCGGCTGAACAACCTGCCCTCCCGGCTCGAGCGTGAAATCCAGGTAAAAAATCGGCGTGCGCGTCTCGATCACGGCGTGTGCGCCGAGCGATTCGCCGGCGATGACGCGGACGGCCACCTTCCCGTCCGGCGTCTGAGCCGAAGGAATTCGCGCCGACGGAATTTCCTGATAGTGCGGATGGATCATTTTGTCCGCCTTCGGCAGATTCACCCAGAGCTGCACGCCTTGCAGCGTTCCTCCGGTCTCCTGAAACTCTTTGGACGGCTCTTCAGAGTGGATCACGCCGCGGCCCGCGGTCATCCATTGAACGTCGCCGGCCTCGAGCCTTCCCTGGTGTCCCTGGGAATCCTTGTGCTGAAAGCTTCCCGACAACATATACGTCACCGTCTCAAACCCGCGGTGAGGGTGATCGGGCGCGCCCTTGGCTTCGCCCGGCCGGACATCCATCGGACCCATTTCGTCGAACAGCAGGAATGGGTCGAAGTCCGACAGTTTGTCCGTGGGGAACGGCCGGTTCACCACAAAGCCGTCGCCTTCCAGCGTGCGTATGCTTTTGATGATTCGGGAAACGGAACGGATAGCCATGCTTGCCTCCTCGCTCTTTACACTGCTTACTTTAAATAACTGGTTGTATTTGTAAAGTAGGCACTATAAAGTAAGCAAGTGAGGAGTTGATTACATGCGCCGTTCACAAGAACTTCCGCCGCGATGCCCGAAGCCCACTCACGAATTGCTGCAGCTGTTGACGCGTCCATGGACGATGCACATCCTGTGGGTGCTCAGCACGTCCGGACCGACGCGGTTCGGCGCGCTCCGCCGCCAGATCGATGGAATTTCGTCGCGGCTGTTGACGGAACGCTTGCGCGACCTCGAAGAAAAGGGATTCATCTACCGGCACTACGAGCCGACGATCCCGCCCGCCGTGACTTACGGCCTGACGCAGCGCATGCAGGAAATCAGCGAAGCGCTCGAAAAGCTCGATCAACTCGCCCACAAATGGCACGAGGAAGACGCCAAACTCGCCCGGAAGCGAAAGACCCGCGTGTCGCAATCGGCGTAGGCGTTGAAATTCCCCGCAAGGCTCGCTTCAACCCGCTTGAAAACCGCTTTCCAAGTCTTTCGGAATCTCATACCATTCTCCGCTTATCTGGAGGAATGAGTATGAAACCGGCACTTGCGCAGAACATTGCGGCAGGGGTGCTCGTTCTGGTTATGAGTTCCGCCTGCACTCACCATGCGACGGTGAGCCGTGTCCAGACAAACAAGGGCGACCAGTCCACGATCCATCAACCTTCAGCCGAGGCTCGCGCCCTCGGAATTTACCAGCCGTTCAGCGACGCCGACATCGCTTTCATGACCGGCATGATTCCGCATCACGCGCAGGCCGTGATCATGGGCGGATGGGCGCCGTCGCACGGCGCGCGCCCGGACGTTGCCATCCTGTGCGAGCGGATCGTTGTCGGCCAGACCGATGAAATCCGGTCGATGCAGGCGTGGCTTCGCGATCGCAGCCAGCCGGTACCCGACGCGAAGTCCACGCGGATGAAAATGAAAATGGACGGCATGGAGCACGATATGCGGATGCCCGGCATGCTGCGGGCGCAAGAGATGGCGGAACTAGACAAGGCTCGCGGTTCCGAGTTCGACCGCCTGTTTCTGACAGGAATGATCAAACACCATCAGGGTGCGATCGACATGGTCAACGATCTGTTCAAGGCTTACGGCGCCGCGCAGGACGACACAATCTACAAATTTGCGTCGGATGTGTTTGCCGACCAGACGATCGAGATCGACGTCATGCACAAAATGCTCGAATCGGGCGGCTATCGGAATAAATGATCGCTGCTCTTCTTTTTTTCACCATTTGAATGGAGTCACTTCTATGAA
>JACXTT010013434.1_pt1 | contig 10781 bp, 10 predicted proteins | sample 9270951 | NCBI WGS metagenome assembly JACXTT01 (sample SAMN15532306, study PRJNA645909) | rock metagenome | isolation source: weathered quartz diorite | place: Puerto Rico | collected 2017-06-21
GGCCGGGCGAGCGCGCCCCAGCGCCGGTAGCCGCGCGCCGAGCGCGCGGAGAGGCGCGCGTTCGCGAGCAGCACCGGCACGCCGTGGCGCGAGCACTGCGCGAGCAGGTTCGGCCAGAGCTCGGTCTCCATCAGGATGCCGAGGCGCGGACGGTAGTACTCGAGGAAGTGTTGCACCGCTTCGGGCAGGTCATACGGCACATAGGCGACGAGCACCGATTCGCCGTAGAGCTGCTTGATCGTCTCGCGGCCCGCGGCGGTAGTGCACGTCATGAGGATACTGTGATCGGCAAAGGCGCCCGCAAGCGCGCGCACGAGCGGCGCGGCGGCGCGCGCCTCGCCCACCGAGACCGCGTGGATCCAGATGAGCTTCTCCGGCCGGTCGCCATCGTAGCGGCCAAAGCGTTCGGCCACCGCCTGGCGATAGAGCGGCTCGGCACGCCCGCGCCACCACAGCCGCACGAGCACGAGCGGCAGCACGAGGCGCAGGAGCAGCGTGTAGAGCGTCCTCATGTCCCTGGCGCTTTCACGCGATGGCGCGCAGCACTTCGTCGGTGCTCGGCGAGCGGCCGAGTGCGCCGACATTGGTCGCACGCGCGGCGCCATAGATGCCGGTGAGCGCGGGATCCGAGCCGCAGTAAATGCCCACGGTGCGAGCGCCGACGGCGGCGGCGAGATGCGTAAGGCCCGTGTCGACGCCGACCACGGCTCGAGAGCGGGCGAAGAGCCGTGCAAGCTGCTCGAGCGACAGGCGCAGCGGGACTTCCGCCTGCGGCAGCGCTTGCGCGATGCGCGCGGCGCGCGTGCGCTCAGGCTCATTGCCCCACGGCAGCACCACGCGCAGCGCGAGCGCGCGGCCGAGCTCGATCCAGCGCTCCTCCGGCCACAGCTTGTCGGCGCGACTCGTCATGGTGAGGAAAACCGCATAGGGCGCTTCGCCTTCCTCCGCCGGTGGCACTTCAACGCCGTAATCGGGCGGCGCATCGAGCTCGTAGCCGAGCGCCGCGGCGCTTAAGATGCGATTGCGCTCCACGGCATGCAAGCCGCGCCCGACTGCGTGCTGCCGATCGTAGAAGCGCGCGGCAAACGGCTCGCGCGCGCTCGCCGCGTCCATGCCGTGGCGAGTGCCGAGCGCGCACCAGGCGATGAGCGCGCTCTTCACGAGCGATTGCGTGTCGACCACTGCATCGTAGCGCTCGGCGCGCAATGCACGCCTGAAGTCGGCGATCTCAGCCCAGGTCGTGCGCTGCCACCAGCGCGCGCGCCAGCGGCGCAAGGCCACCGGGATCACGCGGCGCACCACGCCGTGCATCGCGGCGACGCCGGCGAACGGCTGCTCGACGATCCAGTCGATCTCGGCGCCGGGGAGATTGCGCGCCACGTCGCTCACCGCGGGCAGGTGGTGCACCACGTCGCCGAGCGACGAGGTCTTGACGAAGAGGACCTTAAACGTCGGACAAAGCCATTTAGAATTAGCGGCCGCGATTTTACGGGATAACAATTTGGCCGCCCCGACGCGAGCGCCGCTATCCGCCGTGCTGATCACGCGCAACGCCGCCGCGGTGCTCGACTCCTGCCTCGAGAGCCTGCGCTTCGCCGACGAGATCCTGATCGTCGATTCGAATTCCAGCGACGGCACGCTCGAGATCGCCGCGCGCCACGGCGCGCGCGTCGTGCAGAAGGAATGGCTCGGCTTCGGTCGCCAGAAGCAGTACGCCGTCGACCAGGCAAGACACGACTGGGTGCTTTGCGTCGACGCCGACGAGCGCGTCTCGCTGGAGCTCGCCGCGAGCATCATGCAGGCGCTCGCCGCGCCCGTCTCGCCCGTATACCGCATGCCGCGCCGCAACCGCTTCCTCGGCCGCTGGCTCGCGCACGGCGAGGGTTATCCCGACTGGAGCCCGCGGCTCTTCAACCGCCTGAACGCGCGCTGGAGCGACGACCTGGTGCACGAGAAAGTGCTGTTCGCCGTGACGCCGGGCACGCTCGCCGGTGACCTCCTGCACGACTCCTTGGATGATCTCGCCGCCTACCTCGACCGTCAGAACCGCTACACCACGCTCGCCGCGCGCCAGGCGTACGAGCTCGGCCGCAGCTCAGGCGTGCTGCACCTCCTGCTCTCGCCGGTGGTGCGCTTCTTCAAGTTCTACATCCTGCGGCTCGGGTTCCTCGACGGCGTGCCGGGCCTGCTGCACATCTCGATCGGCTGCATCAACAGCTACATGAAGTACGCCAAGCTCCTGGAGCTCCGCAAGGCTGAAAAATAGGAGCCTGGTAAATGGGGACGGAAGGATGTGACCCGGTATGCTAGATGAGAAAAATAGGGTCCGTCCCCAATTAAACAGATGAAGGTCTTGGTCACCGGCGTCGCCGGCTTCATCGGGATGCACTGCGCGCAGCGGCTGCTCGCGCGCGGCGACGAGGTGGTCGGCGTCGACAACCTCTCGCCCTACTACTCCGTGGAGCTCAAGCGCGCGCGTCTCAAGCAGCTCGAGCAGCGCGCCTTCCGCTTCCACCAGCTCGACATCGCGGACGCGACGGCGCTCACTGCGCTGTTCGAGCGGGAGAAGCCGCCGGCGGTGCTGCACCTCGCGGCGCAAGCCGGCGTGCGCTATTCGCTGGTCAATCCCGCGTCCTATGTTCAGTCGAACCTTGTCGGCTTCGCCAACGTGCTGGAAGCCTGCCGTGGGTTCGCGCCACAACACCTGGTCTTTGCGTCCAGCTCGAGCGTCTACGGCAAGAACGCGAAGCTGCCGTGGTCGGAGAGCGACAACGTCGATCACCCGATCAGCCTGTACGCCGCGACGAAGAAGGCGAACGAGCTCTCGGCGCATGCGTACAGCCACCTGTATGGGCTCAAGGCCACGGGCCTGCGCTACTTCACGGTCTACGGCCCGTGGGGCCGCCCGGACATGTCGGCGATGCTCTTCGCGCAGGCCATGCTGGACGGCAAGCCGATCCAGGTGTTCAACCACGGCGACATGCAGCGCGACTTCACCTACATCGACGACATCGTCGAGGGCACGCTCCGCGTGCTCGACAAGCCAGCCCAGTACGCGATTTACAACATCGGCAACCACACGCCCGTGGGGCTGCTCGACTACATCGCAGCGCTCGAACGCGCGCTCGGCGCGAAGGCGCGCCTGGAGATGCGCCCGATGCAACCGGGGGACGTGAAGGCGACCTATGCCGACACCCGGGCGCTGGCGAAGGCGGTCGGCTTTGCGCCTTCCACGCCGCTCGAGTCAGGCCTGGCGCGCTTTGCCGAGTGGTTCCGCTCTTACTACCGCCGCTGAGCCCTCCGGCGCGCGGTATTCGGGCACCCAGCGCTGCAGGCGCTCGCGCACGCTGGCGGCATCGGTATCGCCGCGAGCGTCGCCGAGCCAGCGGCCGAGCTCTTCCAGCAGGGCGCCGTTCTGCGGCGCCCGTGCCTTAGCGATGCGCAGCTTCGGGTGCGGCGTGGGCAGCGACTGCTCGGCATCTGCGAGCGGCTCCTCGTAGAGCTTTTCCCCCGGGCGCAGGCCCGTGTAGCGGATGCCGATTTCTTCCTCGCTGAAGCCAGAGAGCCGGATCATCTGGCGCGCGAGGTCGGCGATCTTCACCGGCTCACCCATGTCGAGCACGTAGATCTCGCCGCCGCGGCCCATGAGCGCCGCCTGCAGGACGAGCTGCGCCGCCTCCGGTATCGACATGAAGTAGCGCTGGATCTCGGGGTGCGTGACGGTGACCGGCCCGCCGCGCGCGATCTGCTCGCGAAAGCGCGGCACGACACTGCCGGTGGAGCCGAGCACGTTGCCGAAGCGCACGATGACGAACTGCGTGCGGCTCGCGGGCTGCAATGCCTGGCAGGCGAGCTCGGCGAGGCGCTTGGAGGCGCCCATCACGTTCACCGGGTTGACCGCCTTGTCAGTGGAGACGAGCACGAACTCGCGTGCGCCGTGCGCCTGCGCCGCGCGCGCGACGGCGAGCGTGGAGGCGACGTTGTTCAGCACCGCCTGGCAGGCGTTGTCGTCCTCCATCAGCGGCACGTGCTTGTACGCCGCGGCGTGGAAGACGACGTCCGGCCGGTAGCGTGCGAAGACTTCCGCCATGCGCGCGTCGTCCTTCGCGTCGCCGATCACCGCCGCGACCGCCGCGTGCGGCAGCCGGTCGCGGAACTCCTGCTCGATCGTATAGAGCGCGAACTCCGAGAGCTCGAAGAGCACGATCTTCGCCGGCGCGAAGCGCGCGATCTGGCGGCAGAGCTCCGCGCCGATCGAGCCGCCGGCGCCGGTGACGAGCACCGTGCGGCCGTCGAGAAAACCATGCAGGCCGGCGTCGTCGAGCGCCACCGGATCGCGCCCGAGGAGGTCGTCGAGCTCGATCGGCCGCAGCGCCGAGACACTCACCTTGCCCGCCACGATGTCGCCGAGCGCCGGCACCGTCATCACAGCCACCCCGCCGCGCGTACATAGCTCGACCGCGCGCTTGCGCGCGGTATGCGTCGCCTCCGGCATGGCGATGATCGCCTGAGTGACGCTATAGCGCTCGGCGATCTCGGCGATGCGCTCCAGCGGCCCGAGCACCTTGACGCCGACGAGCTGCGCGCCGCGCTTCGCCGGGTCGTCGTCGAGCAGGCCGACGACGCGCCATTGCGGGCTCGCCGCGAGATCCTTCACCAGCGCCGCCGCCACCGCTCCGGCGCCAAGCACGAGCACCGGCGCCGCCTGCGGCTTCGCCACGATGCCGGCGAGCTGGCCCTCGCGCCAGGCGCGATAGGCGAGCCGATTGCCGCCCATGACCATCGCCAGCAGCAGCGGCGTGATGAGATAGACCGAGCGCGGCACGCCTTCGCCGCGGTCGAAGAGCGTCAGCACCGTCGGCACCGCGAGCGCAGCGAGGCCGACCGCCATCAGGATGTTGCGCAGGTCCGGCAGGCTCGCGTAGCGCCACAGGCCGCGATACAGGCCGAAGAGCCAGAACACGGCGACATGCACGCCGATCACGAGCGGCAGGCGCGCAAGCATGATGGCGGCGAAATCGGACGGCACGTCCAGGTTGAAGCGCAGCCAGTAGGCCGCCAGCCACGCGAGCGCCGCCGCCACGACGTCGTGGAGGAAAACCGTCAGGCGGCGCAGGTTCAACCGGCCGCCCGGCGCACGTAGCGCGACCAGCGCACATCGATCCAGGCCGCCGCCGCGATCAGCACTGCCGCCGCCGCGCCCACGGCAGCCGCCTGCACGCTCGGCACGGCCTCGCGCCCATAGAGCGCCGCGGCCGCGCAGACGAGCATCAAGGCATAGCCGGTAAGCGCGGCGCCGCGATGTCCGACGCCCATGCGCACGAGCCGCTGGTAGTAGTGCTCGCGGTGCGCGTGCCAGACGCGCTCGCCGCGCGCAAGGCGCCTGAGCAGCGTGAGCGTCGCGTCGCCGATGAAGGGCGCGAACACCAGCAGCGGAAACCAGAGCGGCCAGACGTCGTCGCGCCAGCCAGCGAGGCCGAGGGCCGCGGCGAGGAAACCCAAGGGCACCGCGCCGACATCGCCGAGAAAGATGCGCGCCGGCGGAAAATTCAGCAGCAGGAATGCGGCGGCCGCCGCTGCGAGGGCCACGCTCGCCGCCGCGAGCGGCGCGTCACCGGCTGCGCCGGCGGCCGTCGCGTAACTGCCGAAGCCGATGAGCGCCATGCCACCCGCGAGGCCGTCCGAGCCGTCCATGAAGTTGTAGAGGTTGGTGATCCACGCGACCCCGAGCGCGAGCAGCGCGAGCTCCGCCGGGTGCATCGGGCTCATCAGGTACCAGGCGACCAGCACCGCGGCCACGAGATGTGCGGCAAAGCGGACGCCGGTGGGCAGGTTGCGCAAGTCATCGGCAAACGAGAGCGCGGCGAGCGCCGCCGCAAGCGCGAGCGGCAGCCAGAGCGCTGTCGCGCCAAAGGCGAGCGACAGGGCCGCGCCGGCGAGCACCGCGATGCCGCCGGTGCGCGGCACCGGCCGTTCGTGCAGCGAGCGCTCGTTGGGCTGGTCGAGCGCCAAGCGCGCGAATTGCGCGAGCAGCAGCCGCATCAGCGCGTAGGTGACGGCGAACACAATGAGCGCCAGTAGCCCCAGCATGCCGGCGATTCTAGCGGGCGCGATACCAGTCGGCCGTGGCGCGCAGGCCCTGCTCCCGCGTATACGGCGGCCGCCAGCCGAGGCGCTCGCGGATCATGCGGTCGTCCACCTCGAGCGACGCGCGAAGCTTGCGCGGCAGCAGCGCGCCCGGGAAGGGCACCAGCCGCGCCGGGCGGCCGAGCGCCGCGCCGAGCTCGCGGCATAGCGCAGGTGTGGAGACCGGCTCGCCGTCGGAGACAAGGTAGGTGCCTTCAGCTCCCAGACATCGCACGATCGCGTCGGCGAGGTTGCCGACATAGATGAAGCTGCGCCGGTTGTCGATCGCGCCGAGCGGCAGCGGCCAGCCGCGCGCGATGGCGCGCATGAGCGCGAGGAAGTTCGCCTTCACGCCAGGCCCATAGGCGAGCGGCGGCCGCAGCACCACGAGGCGCAGGCCAGGGATCGCGCCCAGCAAGTCTTCGGCGCGCACCTTGCTCACGGCGTACGCGTCCTGCGGCGCGATGGGCGAGTGCTCCGTAATCGGCGCGTTCGACGTTTCGCCGTGCACCTTCACCGAGCTCAAGAAGACAAGCCGCGCGCCCGCGGCAGCCGCCTGCCGCCCGACGCGCGCGGCGAGACGCACGTTCACTTCGTTCAGCTCCTCGCGGCTCGCGCGGCGGTGCGCGATGGCGGCGAGATGGACCACGGCTTGAGCGCCGGCGAGCGCGGGGAGCACTTCGTGGCCGGCTCGAGACAGCGCGGCGACCAAGTTTTGCCCGACGAAACCGCCCGCTCCTGTGACGTGCACCCTCATGCCAATAGAATAGGCGGGTGGCGGCGCGAATTCACCCGGTCATCCTGAGCGGCGGCAGCGGCACGCGGCTGTGGCCGATGTCGCGCCAGTCGCGGCCGAAACAGTTTCTCGCGTTCGTCGGCGAGCATAGCCTCCTGCAGCAGACGGTCGAGCGGCTGCGCGGCCTGCGCGACGGCGCGCCGCCCATCATGCTCGGCAGCCACGAGCACCGCTTCATGGTCGCGGAGCAGCTGCATGAGATCGGCGTGCACCCTGCCGCGCAGCTGCTGGAGCCGGTCCCGCGCAGCACTGCACCGGCGATCGCGGTGGCCGCGCTGCAGGTGCAGAAGAAGGACCCCGGCGGCATCCTGCTCGTCCTGCCGTCCGACCACGTGACCACCGGTGAGGACGCATTCCTGACGGACGTCGCCGCCGCAGCGCGCGTCGCGCTCGAGGGGCATCTGGTCACCTTCGGCATCAAGCCGCTCGGACCGAACACCGGATATGGCTATATCGAGCGTGCCGACGCGCTTGCCGGCGACACGCGCGCCTACCGCATCAAGCGGTTCATCGAGAAGCCGGACCTCGAGCGGGCGCGTGCCTACGCCGCCTCCGGCAGCCACTACTGGAATAGCGGCATGTTCGTCTTCACGGCGCGCCGCTTCCTGGAGGAATTGCAGCGCCTGCAGCCCGAAGTCCTGGCCGCGGCGCAGGAAGCGCTCGCGGCAGCGACCCACGACCTGGACTTTATCCGCCTCGACAAGGCGGCGTTCGAGCGCTCGCCTTCGATCTCCATCGACTACGCGGTGATGGAGAAAACCAGCGCCGGTGCAGTGATCGAGGCGGGGTTCGGCTGGAGCGACGTCGGCTCGTGGTCCACGCTCTGGGACATCGGCAACAAGGACAAGGCCGGAAACGTGGTGCACGGCGACACGCTCCTCAAGGGCGCGCGCGACTGCTTCGTGTGGGCGGACGGTCGGCTGGTCGTCACGCTCGGCGTGAAAGACCTGATGGTGGTGGAGACCGACGATGCGGTGCTGGTCGCCGAGCGCGCGCGGGCTGAGGAGGTGAAGGATCTGGTGCAGGCACTCGGCGAGCACAAGCGTTCCGAGCATGTCTCTCACACGCGCGTGTACCGACCTTGGGGCTATTACGAGTCGATCGATGCCGGCAACCGCTTCCAGGTGAAGCGCATCATGGTGAAGCCCGGCCAGGCGTTGTCGCTTCAGATGCACAACCACCGCGCCGAGCACTGGGTCGTGGTCTCGGGCACCGCGCGCGTCACCCGCGGCGATCAGGTCTACGACCTGCACGAGAACGAATCGACCTTCATTCCGCTCGGCACGCAGCATCGCCTGGAGAACGCGACCGGCGAGCCGCTCTATCTGATCGAGGTGCAATCGGGCAGCTACCTCGGCGAGGACGATATCGTGCGCTACGATGACCGCTACCGCCGGTCCTGAGTCGTAGGCTCAATCGCCCTCGAACTCGCAAAGCGCGAATACGCGCAGGCCCATCTGCTGGAGGCGGCTCTTGCCGCCGGCACCGGGCAGATCGATCACGAAGCAGCACTCGACGACCTCACCGCCCATCTTGCGGATGAGCGTCGAAGCAGCCGCGGCCGTGCCGCCGGTTGCTACCAGGTCGTCAACGAGAAGGACGCGGTCGCCCTTGGAGATCGCATCGAGATGGATCTCGACGCGGTCAACGCCATACTCGAGCTCGTAGTCGTGGCCGAGGGTCTCGGCCGGGAGCTTGCCTTTCTTGCGGATCGGCACGAAGCCCGCCCCAAGCAGATAGGCCACCGGCGCGCCGATGATGAAGCCGCGCGATTCGACCGCCGCCACTTTGGTGATCTCCTGGCCCCGGTAGCGCTTGTGGATCTCGTCGATGGCGAGGCGCAGGCCGGCCGGATCCTTCAGCAGCGTGGTGATGTCGCGGAACATGATTCCCGGCTTCGGGTAGTTCGGGATCGTGCGGATGAGCGACTTGAGCGTCATGAACTCCCCGGCCGGATCACGAACTCAAGCGCCTTCGCCGGATACTTGGACAGGATCTTGAAGTAGTTCGTGGCGATGCCGTTCTCGCGGCAGGCGCGCATCACCTCGCGGTTGAGCATCAGCGTGCTGCGCCAGCCGCGCGTGCTGACACCGCCGAGGCGCATCTTGACGAGCACCTGCGGAAGATAGGCGTAGTGCAGCGTGCCCGTCGAGAAAATGCGCGCCACGAACTCGAAATCCGCCGCGATGCGGTAGTCGGTCTTGAAGCCGCCATATTGACGGTAGACAGCGCGGCGCAGAAACAGCGCCGGGTGCGCCGGCATCCAGCCCCAGGCGATGCGCGAGGGATGGAAACGCCGCGACGAGTACACGCGAACGATCCGGCCGGTATCGTCGGCCGGCACGAATGCCACGTCGCCGTAGAGCGCATCGAGCGATTCGGACTGCATGCGGCTCGCTACCGTGCTGATGACGTCGTCCCGTGCGTAGACGTCGTCGGAGTGGAGGATGCCGACGATCTCGCCCGTAGCGGCCGCGATGCCCTTATTCAACGCGTCGTAGATGCCCTTGTCAGGCCCGGGGATGAGCTTCGCGACCGATGCGCGATGGCGCGCCAGCACGTCCAGCGTGCCGTCGGTCGAGCCACCGTCGACGACGATCTGCTCGATATCGCCATGCGTTTGCTCGGCAACGGATTCGATCGCTTCGCCGACGGTCGCCGCGCAGTTGTAGCACGCGGTGATGACGCTGACCCGCACGCGCGGTGCTATTGCGCCGGCCGTATGCGCCGCCCTACTGCGACCAGCACCAGCCGGCGCACGAACCGCGCGAGCGACCAGGTGAGGAGCGCGCAGAGCAAAGGCGTGCCGATCAGGCCTGCGCGGCGCAGCCCGCGAAAGGTCGCCAGCTCAGCCGCCTCCATCGCCCACAGGTCGGCGCTCAGCCCGGAAGCGCCGAACAACGGCTTGTAGATCGTGACCAGGGGCAGGTCGATTCGCGCGATGCGCTTCCCCGCGGCCGCGATGTCCAGCCAGAGCTGCCGATCCTCCCCGTGGCGCTTGTCCGGCGTGAAACGCTGCGGCACGTCACGGCGCAGCATCACCGAGGAAGTGTGGAACCAGTTGCGGTAGAGCATGGAGCGGAAGGCGATCTCCGTGAACGGCACCTCCTCGCCGGCGGGCTCGACGCGCGCCGGCTCGTCTGCGTACGCCATCCAGTGCGCCGTCATCGGGTATTGCGGGCGGCGGCGCATGAAGCCCCGTTGAATCTCGAGCTTGCGGGGATGCCAGGTATCGTCGGCATCGAGGAACGCGACGAATTCGCCGCGCGCAGCGTCCCAGCCTGCGTTGCGCGCCGCCGCCGCGCCGCCGTTGCGCGCAAGTGAAATGACCCGCACGCGCGGCTCGCGCGCGAGCTGCTCGAGCACCGCGCCCGTGCCGTCGGGCGAGGCGTCGTTGACGAGGATGACCTCGAGCGGCGGCGCCGACTGGGCCAGCGCCGAAGTCACGGCCCGCCCGACGGTCGCGGCGCAGCGATAGCAGGGGATAACGACGCTGACGCCGCTCAATGGGCCTGGGGCTGCTGCTCCGCCACGTGGCTGGCATACCACTCGTAGGCGCGGCGGAAGCCTTCCCGCGGCGCGACGCGCGCCGACCAGCCGAGCGAGCGCAGGCGCGAGACGTCCATTACCTTGCGCGGCATGCCGTCGGGCTTGGAGGTGTCGAACTCGAAGCGGCCCTTCCAGCCCGCGACGTCGGCGATCAGCTCGGCGAGCTCGCGGATGCTGATCTCCGAGCCCGTGCCGATGTTGAGGTGCATTTCCTCGGAATAGGTCTTCATCAGGAAGACCGCGGCGTCAGCCAGCTCGTCCACGTACAGGAATTCGCGCGTCGGCTTGCCCGTGCCCCAGATTTCGAGCG
>JACXTT010013435.1_pt1 | contig 10781 bp, 7 predicted proteins | sample 9270951 | NCBI WGS metagenome assembly JACXTT01 (sample SAMN15532306, study PRJNA645909) | rock metagenome | isolation source: weathered quartz diorite | place: Puerto Rico | collected 2017-06-21
TGAAGAAGGTGAGCTCAGCCCAGCAGGGCCCGCAGCACTAGGTACGCCAGCCCCGCGATCCCCGCCGATGCCGGGATGGTGAGGATCCACGCCCAGACGATCCGTCCCGCCAATCCCCAGCGCACAGCCGAGAGCCGCTGTGCAGCACCCACGCCGGCGATGGCGCCCGTGATGGTGTGCGTCGTGCTCGCCGGAATCCCGGCGTAGGTGCAGATGAAGAGCAGCGCGGCACCGCTCGTCTCCGCGCAGAAGCCGCCGAACGGCTTGAGCTTAGTGAGCCGCTGCCCCATGGTCTTCACGATCCGCCAGCCGCCCGCCGCCGTGCCGAGGGCGATCGCTGTGTGCGCAGCGAGGATGACCCAGAGCGGGATGTCGTGTGTCGTCAGGTGGAATGCCCGAATCGGGAAGTTCACGAACTTGTCCTGCTCGGCGACCAGGAGGCCGACGATGATGCCCATGGTCTTCTGGGCGTCGTTCCCCCCGTGGCCCAGCGAAAACGCGGCGGCCGATCCGAGCTGCAGTACCCGAAACGCTTTGTCCACCCGCCGTGGCAGCGCGCGGCGCAACAGCCACGACAGCGCCACGGTGAGCGTCAGCGCGAACACCAGGCCGAGCAGCGGCGCGAGGAAGATGAACGAGATCGTGCCCACCCACTTCCCCGGCAGCACCAGGGCCGCGAAACCGGCCTTCGAGATCGCCGCGCCGGCGAGCCCGCCCACGAGCGCGTGCGACGAGGACGACGGGATGCCACCGTACCAGGTGATCAAGTCCCAGGCGATCGCGCCGATCAACGTGGCGAGCATGACGCTCGAATCCACGATGCTGGGGTCGACGATGCCCTTCGCTATGGTCTTGGCGACCGCGGTGGTGAAGATGAAGGCGGCGATAAAATTGAAGAAGGCCGCCCAGACGACTGCGAAGCTGGGCGAGAGCACCCGGGTGGAGACGACGGTGGCGATCGAGTTCGCCGCGTCGTGGAACCCGTTGACAAAGTCGAAGGCGAGCGCGACCAGGACGATCGCGAGAACGAACCAGGCGGAATCGGCCATCAGGCGTGCTTGATGGTGATGGACTCAAGCACGTTCGCGACGTCTTCTCCCTGATCGAGGGTCATCTCCAGAGTGTCGTAGATCTCCTTCCACTTGATGACTTCCAGCGCATCGTGCTCGGTCTCGAACATGTGACCGAGCGCCTCCTGATAGATCGCGTCGCCTTCCTCCTCGAGCTTCTTCGCTTCGATGCAGAACCGCAGCACGTCGTCACCCTTCTTGAGGCGGCTCACCCCTTCGGCGAGCACGCCCACCATCCGCTGGATCACTTCGGTGAGCTGCTTGACGCCCTGCGGTGACGGGCCCAGGCGGAAGATCTGCGAGCGCCGCGCCGTGCCGTCGATCGCATCCATCACGTCGTCCAGGTCGGACGCGAGCGCAAGAATGTCTTCGCGATCGAGCGGCGTGATGAAAGTGCGGTCGAGCCGGTTCACCACCTCGTGGGTGACCTGGTCGGCCTCGTGCTCGAGTCGCTTGATGGCCTCGACGTGGGCGATGCGGCGTTCGGGAGGCGCGTCGAACAGCTCGCGTAGATGCTGGGCCGCGACCGTGCTCCGCTGGGCGACCGCGACGAACAGGTCGAAGAACTCTTCTTCCCGGGGCAAGAGGCGCACGGTTGTCCTCGCGTGATAGGGTGGTTGAGGCGCCCGAGAACATAGCGGCTCTTCGAGGGAGCCACTAGCTTACCTCGCCGATGGCCACCACCCAACAGCCCCAGGCTGAATTCGTCAAGGCGCTTTCCCGCCTCGACGCCACCGCCCTCGTCGTCGGGTCCATGATCGGCTCGGGGATCTTCATCGTCGCCGCGGAGATCGTCCGCGAAGTCCATGCCCCAGGCCTGCTGCTCGTCGTGTGGGCGGCGTCCGGCATCGTCACCCTCATGGGCGCGCTCACCTATGGCGAGCTGGCCGCGACGTTCCCCCGCGCGGGCGGACAGTACGTGTACCTGCGCGAAGGCATATCACCCCTGTTCGGCTACCTGTACGGCTGGACGCTGTTCGTGGTCATCCAGACGGGCACCATCGCGGCCGTCGCAGTCGCGTTCGCCCGGTTCACCGCCGTCTTCTGGCCCGGCCTCTCCCCCGACGTGTTCCTCGGCTTCACCATGCACCTGCCGAAACCGATCGGCGACATCCCGGTCGGCCTTTCGCCGCAGCGCATCCTCGCCGTCCTGTCCGTCGTCCTGCTCACGTGGATCAACGTCCGCGGCGTGCGCACTGCGGCCCTGATCCAGACCTCCCTCACCGCGATCAAGACCGGCGCGCTCGCGTTGCTGATCCTGCTCGGCATCACCATCGGCCGGAACGCCGAGGCATTGGCCGCCAACTTCGGCACCAACTTCTGGGCTACAGGCGGTGCGGCGGTCGGTCTGGGAACCATCGGCGCCGCCATGGTCGGCTCGCTCTTTTCAATGGACGCCTGGAACAACGTGGGATTTGCGGGAAGCGAGCTCAGGAACCCCCAGCGCGACCTCCCGGTCGCCATGGGAGCCGGCGTGCTGATCGTGACCGTCCTGTACGTGCTCGCGAACGTCGCCTACCTGAACGTGCTGCCCGCAGCCGCGATCGCGAGCGCGCCGCAAGATCGGGTCGGCACCGCCGCGCTGCACGCCATCCTGGGAGAGCCCGGCTTGAAGGTCATGGCCGCGGCGATCATGATCTCGACGTTCGGCTGCAACAATGGCCTCATCCTGTCCGGCGCGCGCGTGTATTACGCCATGGCTCGGGACGACCTGTTCTTCAAGTCCGCCGGTGTGCTGCATCCGGCATACAAGACACCGGCCGTCGCGCTCGTGGTCCAGGCGGTGTGGACCAGTCTCCTCTGTCTGTCGGGCACGTACACACAGCTGCTGAACTTCGTCATCTTCGCGGCACTGGTGTTCTACGGACTCACAGCAGTGGGGTTGTTCGCGCTACGGGCCAAACGCCCTGCCGCCGACCGACCGGTCCGGGCCCCGGGCTATCCCTGGCTCCCGGCACTGTATGTAGTCGCGACCGCCGTCATCGCCGTAGACCTGTTGGTACAGGACGCTACGCGTACCTACAGCTTCCTCGGCCTCGGCCTGGTGTTGATCGGCGTGCCCGTGTACTTCGGATGGCGCGCCATGGTGCGCCGAGGTAGCGCCACCATCTAGCCACCGAATCAGCCGACCCGCGACACTTGCCGGTGCCCTAGGGCAGTAGCATATTGGCTTCGTACCCGAACAAATACCGAAGCCAACCATGTCGACGCCCCACTCTTCCCCGGTGCCCCACCCTACCTCTCAGCCCTCGTCGTGCCCCGACTGCGGCGGCGGGCTGGTCCGACAATCCGGGTGCCTGGTGTGCGTGCAGTGCGGCTGGGCGAGATGCGGATGAACGGTCGGACGCCGGGACGGCAGTTGCCGCTCCTTCAGGTCGACCGTGCGCCCGTCCGCCTGTCCGTCTTGGATGAGCGCCTCCGCGGCACCAAGTTCGTCTCGCTCGAACCCAAGTCGGTGCTCAACTCGCCGCAGCAAACCGGCGTCGATTTCTGGTCGCTCAACCCATACGTCGGCTGCGAATTCGGGTGCACGTACTGCTACGCGCGCTACGCGCACCGCTATACGGTGGAGCGCGCCCACGACGCAGGGAAGCTCACCGACGAGGAGTTTCTGGAATTCCGCGGGCCGCATGGGTGGGAGGCGTTCGAGCGGCGCGTGTTCGTGAAGGAAACGCTGCTCGGTGCGCTCGAGCGCGACCTGCAGCGCTACTTTCGGTCCGCCGGCCCGACGGTCCATCCGCCCGCGCCGATCGTCATCGGCACCGCCACCGATCCATACCAGCCGGCCGAGCGGCGCTTCCGGCTCACACGCCAGCTTCTGGAGCGGCTGGCACGCTGCGAGGGCTTGAACATCGGGATCATCACGAAGAGTCCGCTCATCGCTCGCGACACTGACGTGCTGCGGCGCATTCAGGAGCGAAGCGACCTCGAGGTCCACATTTCGCTCAACACGGTGGACGTGGCACTGATCAGACAGGTCGAGGCGCGCTCCCCCATGCCGGCGGTGCGACTCCGTGCCCTCAAACGGCTCGCCGACGGCGGCGTGCGTGTCGGCTTGATCGTGGCGCCGGTCCTTCCGGGGATCACCGATGACGTTCCCCACCTGGAAGCGCTCTTCCAGGCGGCCCGGGAGGCCGGCGCCAGGTTCGTCCACGCCGGTCCGCTGCGCCTCTACTCCGCGGTGCGCGACCGTTTCCTTCCGATGCTCGACGAGCGGTTCCCCCACCTCGCCGCCCGGTATCGACGCGCCTACGGCGGACGGACCGGCGCGCCTCGGGACTATGCGCGCGCGCTGGCCGCTCGCATCAAGAAGTTACAGGCCCGATTCGGGTTCCCCGTGAACCAACGGATGGCGGACCGCTACGGACGACGGCTGGCACCGGCCCAGGCGGAGCTCGGATTGTGAACGCTCAGGCGACCTCGTTGGCCGCCGTACCGCCGCTCGCGTGACCTTGCTCTGAGCGGCGAGCCAGTGCTTCAACTTGACTCGGGTGGCGCTGGGGGGTGAGGGGGCGCGCTAGCGCGCCCGTTTCTCCCGAGCGTAGTACGCGACCAGCTCCCGCACCCAACGCGGGACCGATCCCAGCCGCTCGCGGTACGCGTCTCGTAAGAGGTCCGCGATCCCGCGGCCCAGGACCACGCCGTCGTGCGAGCCGACCCCGGTGCTCAACGCCTCGACCAGACGCACGATTTCCGCGGCCTTGGGAGACTGGGTCTTGGACCTGCGTCGCCTCGCCGGGGGGCGCTTGGGCTTTGTCTGCTTCAAGCGACTCCGGCCTTGTGGTCGTCACCGCAGCGCTGGGAGAACTGCACAAACTTCACAGCGGACATGTAGCGCGACCGCCCTCGGGTCGCAAGGCCGGGCGTCATTGGCGAGCAGTCCCGCGATATCTCTCGCTAAGCACGGCCACCTCAGCCCCCCTTTTCCATCATCTCCACCAGCGCTCGGATCGTGCCGGGCGCGTTGCCCTCGAGTCGGTTGTTCACGAGGATCAGCGCCTCCATGTGCCGCCGCATCACCTCGGCGATGAGGCGCAGCAGATCCTGTCGCACCTCCGGTTGCGGGTCGCGGATGCGGTCGTAGGGCTCGAACAGCTTTACCGCGTCGGCATAGGCTCGCCCGGGGCGGAGCAGCCCCCGAGCCACGGTGAACCCGGTCGGAAACGTCCACGGCAGCTCGAGCTGCTCGCCGATCGCCGGCATCTCGTTCCAGGAATTGAACACGTGGGCCACCCAATGGCGCGCCAGCACTGCGCCGTGGGCCCCGGTCAACAGCTCCGGGTTGCGCGGCTCCACCGCGTAGCGAAAGTCCCGCGGCAGCTGCTTCAGGAAACCGTCGGGCTCTTCCGCCCACCGAGCCGGCTCGGGCTGGTCCTTTCCCCGCATCGCCTGAAACTCAAACACGAAGGCGCCGGCGTGATCGCGGAACGCCCGCGCATACGGCCCCAGCACCGCGTCCTTGAAGAGGTCGGCGTTCAAGAAGTCGGGATTGCGCTGTCCGGCGAGGTTGCCCCAGCGCGGGTCCTGGGTGAGGCGCCTCGCCGTGATCCGATCCCACACTTTGCTCACACATGGAAAGCCTGGGGGCAGCGCCCGCGCGTACGCCGTGAGGACCTCATCGGACGGCGGCTCGTAGAACGCGCTGTCGATTCCGACCGTGCCGAACAAGGGGTAGCGCGCGTACTCCTCGAGCCGGCGGGCCGGCTGGGCGCTGCGGTAGGTGCGATGATAGACCTCCCCCATCCAACCATCGTAGGTCCAGGTGGACGTGCCGAATCTGACGTTGGGCGGGACGCGTGCCCCGAGTGCGACAAGCTCGGCCGGAGGCGGCGGCAGCGCCGCGACGTCGTCGAAGAGACTGGGTTGCTTGCGGGCGCCCATAATTGATTAACCTAACTGGTGTTAATTCAATAACTTATGACTAGAAGCTCGAGTCTTGCCACACTCTCAATCTTCGGGATATATTCGGGTCCCCATTGTCATCTGGCAATGACCCTGACGCCTCATCTGACGAGCGATACCGCCGCCTGTTGCTGGATTCCGCTGTTCGCGTTGCGCTGCGAGGCGGCGCGGCGGCCCGAGCTCACATCGCTCCCCATGGCCCTGCTTTCACCTGACGACACCCGCCGACTCTGGCAGGTCGCGCCGCTCGCACGACGCGTGGGGGTGAAGCCGGGCATGACTGTGAGTCAGGCGATCGGACTCTGCCCCGCTCTGAAGCTATGCGAGCCCGACCCGGTGCACTACGACGAGCAGTTCGCTCGGCTCGTCGCGGCGCTCGTCACCGTGAGCCCCGTGGTCGAGCCGGTGGAGCTGGGAAGGGCGTTCGTGGGCACCGATGGGCTGGAGGGGTTGTACGGTGCGACCGAGGGGATTGTCGAGGCGATACAAATGCGGAGTGCGGAATGCGGAATGCGGAATTTCAGTGAAGGGTCGTTCGCTTCATCAAACTCCCACATACACTCCGCACTCCGCATTCCACATTCCGCATTCCGGGTAGGGTGGGGAAAGGGAAAGTTCGTCTCCTGGGTGGCCGCGACGCGCGCCAAACCCGGAGAAGCGGTCATAGTGCCGGCGGGAGGGGAGGCGAAGTTCCTCGCCTCCCAGCCGCTCGCCGTTCTCCCGCTCGACCCCGACACGCACCGCCGGCTGTTGCAGCTCGGCGTCAAGACGCTGGGCGCGCTCGTCGCGCTTCCGGAGGAAGCCGTCGTGTCGCAGTTCGGCCGCGCCGGGCGGCGTTTGTGGCGGCTCGCAGCGGGACTCGTGGCGGAGCCGGTGGTGGGACGGGTGGTGCCCGAGCCGATCGTCGCCGCTCTCACGTTTTTCACCCCGGTCGGCGAGCGCGACCTGCTCGCCCACGCACTGGACAAGCTCATCGACCGCGCGCTCGGCGATCCGCGCCGCAGTGGCTGGCGCGTGCAGGTGGTGCGCGTGCACGCCGAGCTCGAGCACGGGGCCTCCTCCTGGCTCGTTGAAGCGACCCTGAAGGACCCGTCCGCGACGCGGGAGCGCATCGCGGCGGCGCTCAAGACGCAGCTCGAGCGGTCGCCGCCCGCTGGAGCCGTGGAGCGACTGGTCGTCGAGTTCACCGCCTTCGCCCCGGGCACCGCCGAGCTGCAGCTGTTCGAGCGCGATGCGGGTGCCGCGGCGCGCGCCGGGCGACGGCGTGCGCTCCAGAGCGCCGCCCGGGAGATCGCGCTCCGGATCAGACGGCCGATGTTGTATCACGTGATCGAGGTGCAACCCTGGTCCCGCCTTCCCGAGCGGCGTTACGCGTTGATCGACTATGAACCGTGAGCAAACGTCGAACACGGAAGTCGGAACGCGGAACAAGACCGACCGACTTCGGGCTCTCAATGTGCCCCAGCGAGTAGCGGTAGAGCTCGACGCAAATGGACAGCCTATCGGGATGCGGGATGCGGGATGCGAGATGCGTCGGGCCGTTGAGACGGTCGGCGAAGTCTGGCGCATCGACGATGAGTGGTGGCGACAGCCAATCTCGCGCCGATGTGTCGAAGTGGTATTTGAAGGTGGTGGAAGAGCGGTGCTGTTCGAAGATATGGTCACCGGAGAATGGTGGATGCAGAAGCCCTAGGCGAGACTTTTATGTACATCGAGCTCCACTGCCACTCCGCCTTCTCGTTCCTAGACGGCGCCTCTCTCCCCGAGCAGCTCGCGCTCACCGCGTCGCAGCTCGGCTACCCCGCACTCGCGCTCACCGACCACAACGGGCTGTACGGCTCGATGGCGTTCGCGCAGGAAGCGAAACAGCTCGGTTTCCAGGCGATCACCGGCGCGGAGCTGACCTTGCTGGACGGTTCCCACGTGACGCTGCTCGCGGAGACGCCTGAAGGGTACGCGAACCTCTGCCGGCTGATAACAGAGGCTCATCTCGGCCGGGAAGATCGACGTGATCCGCGACTCGAGTTCGCCTCGCTCGAAGCCCGGCACGCGGGGCTCATCGTCCTCTCCGGCTGCCGGTCGGGGCTCCTGCCGGCCGTGCTGCGGCGTGAGGGACTGACGGCGGCCCGTCGCCTGGCCGAGCGGTGTCGTGCGATTTTCGGGAAGGAGAACTTTGTCGTCGAGCTGCAGCGGAACTATGTCCGCGGAGACCTCGCCCTCACTCGAGCCCTGAAAGACGTCGCCGCTGCCGTTCGACTGAGCGTCGTAGCGTCGGGCGACGTGCACTACCACCGGCGCGAGCGGCATCGGCTGCACGATGTGCTGGTGGCGATCCGACACCGCACGACGCTCGACGGATCGCACGACATGCGTCATGCGAACAGCGAGTTCTTCCTGCGCCCGCGCGAAGAAGTAGAAGCGCTGTTTCATGACTGTCCAGATGCTGTCGCTAATACTCTGGCCCTCGCAGAGCGGTGCCGGGGGTTCGATCTCACGCGGGATCTGGGGTATCGGTTTCCCGACTTCCATGGCGCCGAGCGCGCGCCCGCCCCCCGGGCGCTCGCCGAGCTGTGCCGCGCGCGGCTCGAAGAGCGCTACCCGGTCGGCTCCCTGCCTCGCCTCCAGGCGGAGCGACGGCTCGCCGAGGAGCTGCGGCTCGTCGAACACCACGGGCTCAGCGGGTTCTTCCTCGTCTATCGCGATCTGTTCGACCTCGCCCGCCAAGTCGCCGCCGACGTGCGTCGCGGCTCGCGGCGGGCGAAGGGCGGCCTGCTTCCCGGGCGCGGCCGCGGCTCGTCCGTCTCCTCCGTCGTGTGCTACCTGCTCGGCCTGTCACACATCGATCCGGTCACCACCCGGCTCTTCATCGGGCGGTTCCTGAACGAGACGCTCGCTTCGGTGCCGGACATCGACCTCGATTTCCCGCGAGAGATCCGCGAGGAGCTGATCCGGCGAGTGTACACGCGCTACGGCCACGAGCACGTCGGGCTCGTGTGCTCGTTTCCCACCTACCGCCTGCGCTCGACGGTGCGCGAGATCGGCAAGGCGCTGGATCTGCCGCCGGGCGAGATCGAGCAAGTCGCGAAACTGGCGGACCGTCGGTCCGGCGGACTGGCTGACGAATTGGACCAGCTCCCCGGATTCTCGGGACGCAGGAGCGCGCCGCTCTGGAAAGAGCTGTGCGAGCTCGCCGAGGAGATCGCGGGGCTGCCGCGACACATTTCCCAGCACGTGGGAGGGATGGTCATCTCGAGCCGGCCGCTCGTGGAGATCGTGCCGCTTGAGCGCGCCGCCATGGAAGACCGCGTAGTGTGCCAGTGGGACAAGGATTCCTGCGACGACGCGCGCTTCATAAAGATCGACTTTCTGGCGCTCGGCATGCTGTCGCTGGTGGAAGAGTGCGTCGAGCGGATCGCCGTGCGGGAGGGAACGCCACCCGACCTCTCGCGCATCGACTTCGAGGATCCCGCAGTGTACGACCGCATCTGCCGCGGCGACACGGTCGGGCTGTTCCAGATCGAGAGCCGGGCGCAGATCCAGATGATCCGGCGCACCCGGCCCACGAATCTCCAAGACCTGGCGGTCGAGGTCGCGATCGTGCGGCCCGGTCCGATCGTGGGCGGCGCGGTGAACCCGTACGTGCGGCGCCGTGAAGATCAGCGCCGCGCCCGGGCCGCGGGCCGCCCCTACGAGCCGCCGCTCGATCATCCACTGCTCAAAGAGGCGCTCGCCGAAACGCTCGGCGTGATTCTCTATCAGGACCAGGTCCTGCAGGTGTGCCAGGCACTCGCGGGATTCACCGCCGGCCAGGCGGAGGCGCTACGGCGCGCCATGAGCCGACGGCGCAGCCGCGAGCTGATGGCGGGGTTCTGGGAGGAGTTCAGGGACGGTGCGGCGGCGCGCGGTGTCACCGAGCAGACCGCCCAGCGCGTGTTCACGCAGGTGATCGCGTTCTCCGAGTTCGGTTTCCCCAAGTCGCACGCCGCCGCGTTCGGCCTGCTCGCCTACCAGTCGGCGTGGCTCAGGCACTATCACCCTGCCGAGTATTATTGCGCCCTCTTCAACAACCAGCCGATGGGGTTCTATTCGCTCGACGTCCTGGGACGCGACGCCCATCGGAACGGCGTCGAGATCCGGCTCCCCGACGCGAACGCGAGCGATGTGTGGTGCACGATTGAAATGGGAGCTGGGAGCGGGGAGCAGGGAGCGGTTCATTCCGATGCAGTGAGAGTGGGGCTCGGGTTCGTGCGCGACTGGAGCGAAGAGACGGCGACCGGTGTGGTGGCTGAGCGGGAGCGTGCCGGTCAGTTCCGCAGTATCGGCGACTTCGTGCGCCGCGCCCCGCCCAAGCTCAAGCGTACCGCGATCGAGCATCTCGTGTGGGTGGGAGGATGCGACGGCTTTGGGCTCACCCGGCGTGAGCTCCTGTGGCAGGTGGGGCTGTGGCTTCCTCCGGAAGCGGTGCACGGCGTGGACGCACGCGGCCGGCGCCAGCTCGAGTTCGCGCTCGAACATCCCCACGAGGGACTCCGATTCGGCGGCCTCGAGGCGGCCGAGCGACTGCTCGCCGAGTATGACGTCCTGGGGTTTGCGGCGAGCGGCCATCCGCTCTCGCTGCTGCGCGGGGCGCTGCCACCGGGTGTCGTCCAGAGCGACGCGCTCCCCCGGCTCGAGCACGGAGCGTGGGTCGAGGTCGCCGGGCTGGTGGTCGCGCGCCAGCGGCCCGAGACGGCGAAGGGATTCATCTTCGTGCTGCTCGAGGATGAAGCGGGTATGGTGAACGTGATCGTGCGGCCCGACGTCTACGAG
>JACXTT010013436.1_pt1 | contig 10780 bp, 4 predicted proteins | sample 9270951 | NCBI WGS metagenome assembly JACXTT01 (sample SAMN15532306, study PRJNA645909) | rock metagenome | isolation source: weathered quartz diorite | place: Puerto Rico | collected 2017-06-21
TGCCAACTTAGTTGATAGCAAAGTGGGCTTAAAAGATGTCCTCATCATTTTACCTTTTATGGCTTCGACAGAACCATTTAAACATTCGCCCAACGCGGTTTTCAGGGTAACCGGGCGAATAACAGGCAGGGTAAATGATTTGAGTATACCAAACCTTGATGTATCCGGCCTGAGCCATACACGGTTAAAAGCTTCTGGAACGGTTAAGGGTTTGCCCGATATCAACAAAACTTATCTCGATCTAAAAATAGCCGACTTTACCAGTAATAAAGCAGATATAAACCGCCTTGCCCCCGCAGGTTCAATACCATCAAATATTAACCTGCCCGAGGCTATGGCCGTTAACGGCACATTTAAAGGCAGTATTAAATACTTTAACACCAACCTTAAACTGCGCAGCAGCGATGGAGCAGCAGATGTTATCGCATCGGTTAAAATGGGACCCGGTAAAAACGAACTGGTTTATAATGCCGACCTGAAAGCCGCCAACCTGAATGTGGGTAAACTAACCGGCCAAAGTCAGAATGTGGGGATAGTTAACGCCTCTATAAAAGCAAAAGGCTCGGGCATAGACCTGAAAACTTCTAACACAGATTTTAGCGGAACTATAAACTCGGCAAAGATTCAAAACTACACTTACAGTAACCTGGTATTTAAAGGTACGGCTAAGCAAGGTAATATCAGCACTGTGGCCAATATGAAGGACCCTAACCTCACTTTCGCGCTTAACCTGAAGGCTGATATGAATAAAAAATACCCTTCGGTAAATATGACGCTGAACCTGGATAGTGCGAATATTCAAAAGCTTGGCTTTTACAGCGACCCATTACGTTTACATGGAAAAATAGCAGCCAACATACCAACTGCCGACCCTAATTACCTGAACGGCACCATTAACATGACCGACCTGCTGGTAACCTACAAAAACCAGGTGATAAAAATGGATAGCATTAATATCGTTTCAACCGCCAATGCCGATAGCAGTACATTGAACCTGAAATCGCAACTGATAACCGCGCACCTTGGCGGGAAGTACAAACTAACCGAACTTGGGGTTGCCCTTCAAGATGATATTAACAAGTACTTTAACATGAACGCGGGCACCAAACAGCCAAAACCAAAATACTCGCCTACCTCGGTTAACTTTAATGCCGTAATATCGCGCACGCCGGTGCTCACCCAATTTGTACCCGACCTGAAACACCTTGACCCAGTACGCTTAAACGGAAGTTTTTACAGCGAAAGCGGTAAACTGATAGTGAATGGCATGGCACCTCGGATTGTGTATGGCACCAATACAATCAATGCGCTTAACCTGAATATCAATACCAATAACAATGCCCTGAACTACAGTTTTACTGTAAACGAAATAAAGGCCTCGCAACTTGACATTATCAACACCAGTGTAAGCGGCAACGCGCAAAACAATAAGTTAAACATTAACCTGCAGGTTAAAGACCCTAAAAATAAAGAACGTTACCGTATAGCAGGAGTATTTGACCAGGTAGGTACTGATTACCGTTTTAGTTTGCTGCCTACAGGTTTATTACTTGACTACACTGCCTGGACAGTAAATGCCGATAACGCAATCGAATTTGGCAGCAAGGGTATTTTAGCGCGTAATTTTAACATCAGTAATTCGGGGCAAACTTTAAGTGTAACCAGCAATCCGCCTGAGTTAAACGCGCCGTTGAATATCAACTTCACCAACTTTAAAATAGAAACGCTGACCAAACTGGCGCAGCAAAATTCACTGTTGGTTGGCGGCGTTATCAATGGCAGCGCGGTGGTTAAAAACCTGGATAAAACAGCGCAATTCACAAGTGACCTTAACATCACCGATTTTAATTTCAAAGGTGATACCGTTGGCAACGTAGCTTTAAAAGTGAACAACGAAACAGCCAATACCCTGGCGGCTAATATGGCCATTACCGGCAAGGGCAACCAGGTAAACCTGGATGGTACCTACAATACCGATAAAAGCAGTTTCGATTTGAATCTGAATATCGTCAATCTGAACCTGAAAAGTGTTGAGGGCTTCACCTTCGGTAACCTTAAACGTTCAAGCGGATCGGTGAATGGTCAGTTGAAGATCACCGGTACTACCGATGCACCATCCATCAGGGGCGATATCAACTTTAACAATGCGGCTTTCAACATCGCGAAGATCAACTCGTACTATAAAGCACCGAAAGAGAAGATCACTTTTAATAACGACGGCATACTCTTCGATAACTTCACACTCATCGATTCGGCGGGTAATAAAGCTACCGTTACCGGGACGGTTTACACAACTAATTACAGCAGCTACAAGTTTGGTTTGGATGTTGCAACAAACAATTTCAGGGTATACAATGCTTCTCAGGCTGACAATAAATTGTACTATGGGCAATTATATTTGGATAGTAAGATACAGATACGCGGCGATGTTGACCGTCCGATAGTCGACGCCACCTTAACGGTGAACGACAAAACCAAAATGACCATCGTTATTCCGCAGGATGACCCGGCCATTGAGGACCGGAAAGGGGTGGTAGAGTTCGTCAACAAAAAGGCACCGAAACTGGATAGCATCATGAAGCGGCAACTCGATTCGCTTAAAAAGTCTGCGATTACGGGGATGGATGTGTCGGCAAATATTACAGTGGATAAAAACGCGGAATTTATCATTGTAGTTGACGAACGTAACGGCGATATCGTTCACCTTAAAGGTGATGCCCAGTTGAATTTAGGTATTGACATTAGTGGAAAAACAAGCTTAACAGGTACATATACGGTTAATTCGGGTTCTTACGACCTTTCTTACGCCACCGTTAACCGTAAATTCATTATCAAACAAGGCAGTACCGTTACGTGGGAAGGCGACCCTACCATGGCGCGCCTTGATGTGACAGCCATATATGTCGCCAAGGTGCCCCCTATCGATCTGGTGCAAAACCAGCTCGCATCAGAAAGTGAGCGGACTACCTACAAAACCAAACTGCCTTTTAATGTCGACCTGCGCCTGCAAAACGAATTGATGAAGCCGGATATATCTTTCGACATCGTATTACCGGATAGCACCTATAATGTAACCCAGGATGTAATTACAACCGTTGATGCCAAGCTGGACCAATTACGCCAGGACCCTAACGAATTGAACAAGCAGGTGTTTGCCGTATTACTGCTAAACCATTTTATTGGCGAAAACCCTTTCCAGAGCGCGGCAGGCGGCGAAGGCTTACAAGGCACGTTGCGGAGCAGTGTAAGCTCACTTTTATCCGACCAGTTGAATAACCTTGCGGGAAACCTGATACAGGGGGTTGATATCAACTTTGCACTGCAATCGGGTGCTGATTATTCATCAGGTACAGCTACTAATCGAACCGATTTGAATGTGGGCCTGTCAAAACATTTCCTTAACGACAGGCTGACGGTTACCGTTGGCAATAACTTTAACCTTGAAGGGCAGCAGGCTAATGAGAAAGCAACAAATATAGCAGGCGACCTGTCGGTAGGTTATAAGCTAAGCTCTGATGGCCGCTATATGATACGCGCCTACCGCCGCGACCAGTTTATTGTGATACAGGGACAAGTGATAGAAACAGGCGTGGGCTTCGCGCTTACTGTTGAATACAACAGGTTCAGCCAGATATTCAAGCGCTCTAAAGCTACAAAGGACGCGAAGAAACAACAAAAAGAGGACGACAAGAAGCAGAAGGAAGAAGACAAGCAAAAACAAGAGCAGCAAAAACAAGCTACTGCCGAACAAACCCAGGCTACCCAACAAAAACAAAGCGGCAACGAATTGGACCAGCCCGAGGATGAGCGCAAAGACGAAGATGCGCAAGTAGCTGAACAACCCAAACAAATTGCCGACGAACCTAAACAGGCGAAATACTAATCATGATCAAACGTTTATCATATCTCATACTAATCGCTGCTATTGCCACATCCTGCAGTAATGTACGCTATCTACCTGCCGGTCAGAAATTGTATACCGGGGCTAATATCACCATCAAAGACAAGAACGTTAACAATAAGGATCAAAAAGGTATTAAAACCGAACTTTATACTTTGTTAAGGCCGCAGCCCAACGGCAAAATATTGGGGCTTCGCGTAAAGCTTTGGCTGCACAATATCAGTAATGGCCGTAAAAACTTTGTGTCGCGGTTTATTAATAACCTGGGTGAACCACCTGTGTTCTTCAGATCGGTTGAAATTGAGCAAAACAGTAAGGTATTGCAAAATCGTTTGCAGAACGAAAGCTATTTCCAGGCCCAGGCCGAAGGCGATAGTGTGGTGAAAGGTCAGCGCGTATCGGTAAATTATGCAGTTCAAACCGGTCCGGCTTACCATATCAATCAATTATATTTCCCGACAGATACCGGCAGTTTGGATACTGCTGTAGCGGGAACCCGTCATCAAACGTTGCTTAAAGTTGGTGATAAATACAATCTTGATGTGATCAAAAACGAGCGTATCCGTATTGATGCGCGATTGAAAGAAGAAGGCTTTTATTATTTTAATGCTGATGATATTTTAGTGCAGGTTGATAGTACCAACGCGGGCAAAAACATGGTGAACGAATACGTAACCATCAAACCCGAAACCAATGATAAGGCCTGGGATATCTATACGATTAAAAACATCTATATCTATCCCAAATACAGCTTGCGCGATACCTCGGTAAAGTTGGATTCGGCTTTGCGTTACGATGATTACTTTGTTATCGATCCGCAGAACACTATCCACCCTTATGTTTTCCGAAATGTGATGTCCTTCCATCCCGGCGAGCCTTACAACCGATCGGACCATAACCAGGCCTTGAGCCGTTTTATCGACCTTGGCCCTTACAAATTCGTGAAAAATAAATTTGAGGATGTTAACGATCCGGGCTCTCCTAAACTGAATGCCTTTTATTACCTAACCCCCTATCGAAAAAAAGCATTACGCTTCGAGCTATTGGGCCGTACCACTTCGGCAAACTATACCGGTACACAAGCTACCTTGAGTTGGAAAAACCGCAATACCTTTTTAGGAGCTGAATTGCTAACTATATCGTTGCTTGCAAGTTCTGATATACAAGCATCAGGGCAAAACAGCGGATACAATGTGTACCAAACAGGTATACAAACCAGTTTAACCTGGCCGCGTTTTATTACGCCAATGCGGGTAAACTCCAACAGCGACTTTTTGCCACATACCGCTTTACAGTTAGAATATGATCTGACTACACGTACCAACCTGTATAACCTTAACGCCTTTAAGGCCCAGTTTGGCTATCAATGGCGGCAAGATGCCCACATCAGTCACGATTTGGAACTATCAAGCATTACTTATGTCAGCGCCACAAACGTTACCCAACAATATACCGACAGTATAAAACATACTCAAAACCCGACATTAAAACACGTTATTGATAACCAGTTAACCTTTGGCCCAAGCTATGGTTATACTTATACCAACACCGCCGAAGACTACAAAACCAATACTTATTACTTCAACGGTAAAGTTGGCTTATCAGCAAATTTGTTGGGACTATTAAGTGGTGCTGATACCCTTGCGGGGAAGGACAAAAAAATATTCGGAACCGATTATAACCAATATGTAAAACTGGAAAGCGAGTTAAGATATTATCATAAAATTAACGAGACCAGCAAATTCGCCGCACGCTTTTATGCAGGTGCGGGGCTTTCGTATGGTAACTCTACTATTATGCCTTACAGCCAGCAGTTTTTTATCGGTGGCTCAAACAGCCTGCGCGGTTTCAGGGCGCGCTCCGTGGGGCCGGGTATTTACCTCCCTACCAATACAAACGGTATCGGTTTTTTACCCGATGAATCAGGTGATATTAAACTGGAAGCAAATTTGGAGTACAGACCAAAATTATTCAGCATTGTTGAAGGAGCTCTATTTGTTGATGCCGGTAATATCTGGAATCTGCGCTCGCAAAACTTATTACCCGGTGCCGCTTTCAGTAAAGACTTTTTAAGTCAAATAGCTGCCGATGCGGGATTTGGCTTGCGTTTTAACTTAACCGTGCTTGTGCTGCGTACGGATCTTGGTTTTCCTATTCGCGAGCCTTATCTGCCAGCGGGCCAACGTTGGGTGATAAATAAAATTAACTTTTTGGATGGCGGCTGGCGCAGCCAAAATTTGGTATTCAATTTAGCTATCGGGTATCCGTTTTAAGTATGATTGCGTATAGAAAGCAATTCTATTCGGGTACCAGCGGATTGGTATTGCCTGTTGCAAATAAATTGCTTTACCCGCTCCATTTTCAGGATAAACCGCGCCTTAGCTATTATGCTTCGTTATTTAACAGCATCGAAATAAACAGCTCTTTTTATAAAGTTCCGATGGCAGCAACGGTTGGTAAATGGGCAGAGAGCGTACCCGATGATTTCCGTTTTACCTTCAAATTATGGCGCGGCATTACACATAACAAACAACTTGAATTTGAACCAGCTGATGTGCACAGGTTTATACATGTAATTAATCACGAAGGCAAACAGAAAGGATGTGTGTTGGTTCAATTTCAACCGAGCATACGCATCGATCATCTTGTTAAATTACAACAATTGCTTAATACCATCAGGGACGCCGATGCGAATGATCAATGGCAGGTAGCGCTGGAGTTTCGCCATAAGTCATGGTATAAAGACAGTATAACAGACCTCATCAGGCAATATAACATGAGTATCGTTTTACAGGATATTCCGGCATCGGCAACTCCGTTAAACTATGCAGAAGGAAGTACTGTGTATTTACGTTTTCACGGGCCGGGCGGAAAGTATAGCGGCAGTTATTCTGATGATGTTTTACAGGAATACAGCACTTATATCGATGAATGGCTATCCGAAGGCAAACAGGTATATGCCTACTTTAATAATACCATTGGCGATGCAATACAAAATCTGCTAACCTTAAATCAGATGATGGGTTAACCTCATTGATACCCTTCTAAAACCATTTTCATCCCGCATTGTTATTAGTACATCAAATATAAATATGATGAATACTGATACTACAATAAACTATTACAACGACCACAGCAATGTGATCAATGTAGCTGAATACTACGAGGTTGAACATTGGGCCAATCAATTTGGAATTAGTCCCGAAAGATTAAAAACGGCAGTGAAAGCTGTGGGCGTTTCTGTTGAGGAGATAGCTAATTATTTGAAAAAATAAAGCTATTGTCCGATGAGCCTGGAAAAATACGCAGATAAGCGGGACTTTACTAAAACTAAAGAGCCCAAAGCCGGGCGAAGCAAGGATAAAGAACATTTGATGTTTGTTATCCAAAAGCACGATGCCTCGCGATTGCATTACGATTTCAGGCTCGAGATGGATGGCGTGTTAAAAAGCTGGGCCGTACCTAAGGGCCCTTCTACCGACCCGCATACCAAACGCCTGGCCATGATGGTGGAGGACCATCCTTTTGATTACCGCAATTTTGAAGGCATTATCCCGCAAGGTGAATATGGCGGCGGTACCGTTATTGTTTGGGATGAAGGCACTTATGAACCTATTGAAGAAATTAAAGGCAAAAAGGCGCAGGAAAAGCATTTGCTGAAGCAACTGGCGGCAGGTTCGGTAAAGATAAAACTGCATGGCGAAAAGCTCGAGGGCGAGTTTGCGCTGGTAAAGACCCATGGCATGGGCGAGAATGGCTGGTTACTCATTAAGCATAACGACGAATTTGCTTCGGATAAGGATATTACGAAGAAGGATAAATCGGTGCTCTCGGGCAAGGCCATCGAGAACATGGAAAAAACCAGTGAGAAGGTTTGGCAGCATGGGCATGAAGAGGATGTAGAGAAACCCGAAAAGTCAAAAGCTAGCAGTAAAAAAAAAGCCCTGAACAAAACGGATGAACAGCTAAGCGAAGCCGTTGAAACCGAAGCATCCGAGAAAGTTGATGTTGCAGGATTGCTCAAAAGCGCACCTAAATCGGCGATACCAAAAAAAATAAAACCTATGAAGGCCACTTTGGTGGATGAGCCTTTTGATGACCCCGATTGGATATACGAAGTTAAATGGGATGGCTATCGCGCTGTAGCCACCATCAATAAAAGCGAAGTAGAACTGATATCGCGGAATAACCTGCCTTTCGATAAATTTTATCCTATCAACAAACAACTTAAAACCTGGAAACTGAACGCCGTTTTAGACGGCGAGATATTGGTTTTGAACGATAAAGGCATTTCCGATTTTGGCGCGCTGCAAAACTGGCGTAGCGAAGCGGATGGGAATCTTGTTTTTTACGTATTCGATATTTTATGGTACGAAGGCAAAAACCTGATGGGTTTACCGCTGGAGCAAAGACAAGCCATTTTAAAAAGCATTTTACCAACTGATAAAGATAACATCCGCCAAAGCCAGGCATTTAAGGCCAGCGGTATCGAGTTTTTTGCTGCCGCCGAAAAGATGGGACTTGAAGGCATCATTGCTAAAAAAGCAAGCAGTGTTTACACCTCCGACTTGCGCTCGCGGGAGTGGTTGAAGATAAAAGTACACCGCCGACAGGAAGTTATTATTGCCGGCTTTACAAAAAACGAAGGCTCCAGTAAATCATTCAGCGCATTGGTAATGGCGGTTTATCAGGATGGCGAATTGCACTATGTGGGCAAGGTGGGAACAGGTTTTAATGATAAACTGCAAAAAGAAATGATGGAGCAGTTTAAACCGCTCATCACCAAAGAAAGTCCGTTTGATGTGGAGCCTGATGTGGATAAGTCATCACGTTTTAGGCCCAAGCGGATGGGTGCCAAGCCTACCTGGTTAAAGCCCGAATTAGTTTGCGAGGTGGCTTTTGCAGAGGTAACCAGCGACGGCGTTTTCCGCCAGGCATCATTTAAAGGAATGCGTATGGATAAGAAAGCGAAAGACGTAGTTTTAGAAACCCCGAAGGATACCGATGAAACCGTTGAAGAGGCGGATAAATCATCGCCGAAAGGTGATCACGCGAAAGCGATAAAACCACCTAAAGATAAGGACCGCAAAACCCTGCTTAACCCCACCGACGAAACACAAGTGCGCAAAATATGCGGTCATGATTTGAAATTTACCCACCTGAGCAAAGTTTACTGGCCCGAAGACGGCGTAACCAAGCGCGATATGTTTAACTACTATTACCAGGTTGCCGAATATATTTTGCCGTATCTGAAAGACAGGCCCATGTCGCTCAACCGTTTCCCGAACGGGATACATGGGTCAAGTTTTTACCAAAAGGATGTAAAGGGTAAAGCGCCAGATTGGGTGAGCAAAACTTTTCCGTACACTAACGGCGAGGGTGAACATAAAGAGTATCTGGTGGGTTCGGATGAATCGTATTTGTTGTGGATGGCATCGCTGGGCTGTATCGAGATGAACCCATGGTTTAGCAGGGTGCAATCGCCGGATAATCCGGATTACTGTGTAATAGATCTCGACCCCGATAAACACACTTTCGACCAGGTGATTGATGCAGCGTTGGAAGTAAAAAAGGTATTGGATGCCATTGATGTGCCATCGTATCCAAAAACATCGGGCTCCACAGGTATGCACATTTATATCCCGCTTGGTGCGAAGTATACTTACGATCAGTCGCAGATGTTTGCACGTATTGTGGTAGGCATTGTACACAAGCAAATACCTGATTATACCAGTTTGGAACGGATGGTGGCCAACCGTAAAGGTAAAATGTACCTCGATTTTTTACAGAACCGCCCGGGGGCAACTATTGCCGGGCCGTACTCGCTAAGGCCAAAGGTTGGGGCAACGGTATCAATGCCACTATTGTGGGATGAAGTAAAACCCGGACTTACTATGAAGGATTTCACGATTTTTAATACCATTGACCGTCTGAAAGAAACGGGCGACCTGTTTAAGGGTGTGTTGGGTAAGGGTATCGACTTGGAGAAGACAATAAAAAAGGCACAGGGAATATTTGGGTGATGTTCGCTATTTTAGGAGGCACCTACGGAGCCAATTTATATTTCTATATTTTTCTATAAACGGGTGACTCCTATGGAGTCAAAATCACGGCCTTTCATTAAAAAATCTGCAATTCAGCTCCGCTAGGAGCATCCTGTTTATAGCTAACATAAATCCACATTTTTAGCTCCGTAGGTGCTTCCTAATATTTAAAACCGTTTTTCAATTCATCAGTTATACCTAAACCATTAATAACAACGGCAATGAGATCAATATGGAAAGGTTCGATAGGGTTTGGGTTGGTTAACATCCCCATCAAATTATACTCGGCTACGCAAAGCAGTAGTCTTGATTTTGATATGCTCGATTCGCGGGATCACTCCCGTATTCGCTTTCAGCGGGTGAACGAACAAACGCATAAAGAAGTGCCTTTCGATAAGATCGTTAAGGGCTACAAACTTGATGATGATTACGTGATTATGGATGAAGGCGATTTTGAAGATGCCGCTCCCGAAAAAAGCCACGAAATATCGATAGAAAGCTTTGTGGATATTGCCGATGTAAACCCCATGTATTACGAAACATCGTACTATGTTGAGCCTGACAGCAAGAATAGCAAAGCCTATGCGTTGTTGGTAAAAGCACTCCAAAAATCGGGTAAGGCAGGGTTGGCGAGGTTTGTATTACGCAATAACGAAAGCCTGTGCATTATTCACCCCGTTAAAAATGTAATGGTGGTTACACGTATCCGCTTTGCACAGGAGATACGCTCGGATGAAGATATTTCGGTACCCAATGTAGCTGATGTAGGCAAAAAGGAACTGGACATGGGCCTTGCGCTCATCAACCAATACGCGGCAGATTTTGACGTATCGAA
>JACXTT010013437.1_pt1 | contig 10780 bp, 10 predicted proteins | sample 9270951 | NCBI WGS metagenome assembly JACXTT01 (sample SAMN15532306, study PRJNA645909) | rock metagenome | isolation source: weathered quartz diorite | place: Puerto Rico | collected 2017-06-21
CCTTCGAGCCAGCGGTATCAGCAAGGGACGGAAGACCCTGAGCGGAAAAAGTAGGATCCCCAGTCCCCACATGAGCGCCCACTTGAACCGACGCAGACGGCTCGCAGGTCCGGCTGCTTTTCCTGGCGCTTCCGGTCCAGGCGGAAGCCCAACCGCTAACTTTAACCCTTCACTCGCTACCAGGACCATAAGCCGGTAGAGCCATAGGAAACGGAACACGAGAAACCGAAAGACGGACCTGGGATACCGCACCCGCACGACCTCATAGTCGTCTACCGTCTCTCGCCGCACGCGGCATCGGTCGCTCTGCATGGCGACCACGGTGACGCTAAAACCCGCTCGCACGGCCGAGCGCGCTTCGCGCTGCACGCGCGGGTCGTTGAGCAGATCGTTCATCACGAACATCACGACACCTGGTTGGCGGACTGTTTGCGCTCTCATGTCCGTTCCCCCGACAAAATCTGTCCTTCCTTCAGCTCCAGGACGAACACCATGTGGTAGGGGGGATAGAACCACAGCCAGAGCCGGTCCCATTTGGGGAACTGCTCCAGCTGCCGCCAGTACCATTTCCAGTATCGGTTCCGAATTCGCCACGGGATATGCCGGCCTAACCACTCCTCCAGACTTTCGATCCCGGCAATCCGGAATAGACTCGTCACGAACCGAGGAAGGGCGTCCAGTAACTTGAGGTTGGGGGGTCTCTCCACCTTAGGCTCGACTCCGCGCCGCCGCACCACCCGGAATCGCTTGAACAGTGCCAGGACGATCTCGTCGTTGAACGACCTCAGATGGGTGAACTCATAGCCCCCTGCAATGGCAGCGTACTTCTGCAAATCCTCCTCCCATGGCACCAGAACGATGAACTTTCCGTGTGGCGCGAGGACCCGCTCGATCTGACGAACCACCGTCTCGGGCTCCAGGACATGCTCCAAGACGCCTGAGCAGATCACCACGTCGAAGCAACGGGAACGAAATGGGAGGGCCTCGCCATCCGCTGTGACAGCCTGGTGGCCATGTTCGCGAGCTACCCGCAAGTACGCACGAGCGATGTCCACGCAGACGGTGAGCGATGCCGTCTTCAATTCGTCCAAGAGCAGCCCTTGACTGGATCCTACATCCAGCACCTTCTGGCCGCGCACATCGCCGATCATCCTGAGAAGCGGGATGTTCCGAATGTGCTTGTTGACCTCCAGGGGTGTAACGAGGTCATCATCCGCAATCCGCTCGTAGCACTGACGAAACCGCTCGCGAAGCGTGTTCTCGGAGTCCGGTCCGGACAGGGTTGGGGTTGTGCGCTCCCGGTTCATGGCGCCTTTCCCTCAGAACCGGCCGGCACCACCGCTTCGGTCAAGCGGCCGGCAATCCGCCAGCGCACGGGATGACGGACGACACCAAGATCCAGCGCCACACCAGCCGGCGGGCGCACCTGGAAGGTGTTGGGTCTGTGCGAGATCACGGCGTGCTGCATGCTCGCGGAATCACCAATGTCCAGCGATGGATAGACACCCACCGCCACCGTGTATTCTCCCGGTCCAAGCAAAAGACGGTCGAAGACGAGTTCAATGGCTCCCTCACCCTCATGCAGGTCAAGCTTGGCTCCATCCATCGACGAGACGGCGTTGCATACGGTTACGCCATCAACTCGATAGATGACCACCGCCACGACTGGATTACGAAGGGTCACAAAGGATTTGTACCGGACCTGGACGGTCACCATCTCGCCGATCGAGAACACTCGAGCCGGCTTGCCTCCATCGGCCAAGAATTCAACTCCTTCAATGCATATCTGTTTCTCCGTCCTGAGCTTCTGAGTCAGACGCAGGTCGGCCCCTGTGACGGTCAGGATGGCTTCGGCCTGGCGATCCCGCTCTTCGTAGATAGACTGGTTGTATGCCGCAATCACTTCCAGCGGGGTGCCGTCCGCGACAATCGCGCCGCGCTCGATCCAGAGACAACGCGTACAGACCCGCAGCACCATCGCCTGATCGTGCGAGACCAGCACGGTGGTCCGTCCTTCTTCCTGAAACCGGCGAAAACGTTGGAGGCACTTGCCGAAGAAATAGGCATCGCCCACACCCAGTACCTCGTCGATCACTTGGATGTCCGCTGGCACGCTGGTGGCCACCGCGAAGGCCAGACGCATGTGCATCCCGGTCGAGTAGGTCCGCACCGGCTGATGCAAAAACGGTCCCAGTTCCGCGAAGTCCACAATCTGGTCGTACAGCGCCTCGACCGCCGTGCGATCGAGTCCCAGGTACAGCCCACTGGCGTAGATGTTCTCGTGCCCGGTCAGATCCGGATGGAATCCCGTGCCCAGTTCCAGCAGCGCAGAAGTCCGGCCGTTCAACGTCACCTCGCCGCGTGTGGGCGCGCTTACCCCCGAGAGCACTTTGAGTAGCGTGCTCTTCCCCGCGCCATTGCGGCCAATGATGCCCACGGTGCTCCCTCGGGCGATGTCGAATGAAACATCCTGCAGCGCCCAAAACTCTTCGAAGTACCGATCGGCCTTGCCGAGCCGAAGCCCCAGAAAGTCCAGCAGCCGGAAGGGTCGACTCCGGTACAGCTTGTACATCTTGGAGAGGTCACGGACTGAAATCGTCGTATTATCCATGCTGTCCTTCACACAAAATCCGGCAACTCGCGACGGAGGCGCATGAAGTGCCGGTAACCGGTCAACAACGTCACGAATGCCAGGCTGGCAAACGTGAGCAGTCCCGCAACACTCGGCAACCGGTTGAACATCAACGCTCCGCGATACCCTTCAATCAGATAGGACAGCGGATTGAGGGTGACCAACAGTTCGAAGCCCGCCGGCACCATCGCCTGGGTGTAGGCGATGGGGGAAAGAAACATCAGCAGCACCATCAGGAGCCCGATCACCTGGGAGGTATCGCGGTAGACGATATTGACGCACGACAGGAACCAGACGACCCCGATCGTGAATAGCGCTTGGAGAATCACGAGCAACGGAAGGAGTAACAGAGTGGGGCCCAAGACTCCTCGGAAACCGAGCACGAGCAGCAGCACCACAATCCCACACATTTGTATCACCAGGCCCGCGCAGACTGCCGTGACCGGGATCAGCTCCATCGGGAACACCGTGCTCTTCATGAGATTGCGCTGAGCAAGCACCGATCCGGTGCCTCGCATGACCCCTTCTGAAAATCCAAGCCAAGGCAGGAGACCACAGGCCATTAGCAGGGCATAGTCCAAGCCGGACAGGGCAGGATCTGGCCTCACGCCCAGAATCTTCCCGAATAAAAGCAAATACGCGCCCAGGACCAACACCGGCGACAAGAGCGTCCACAGTAAACCGAGCCGCGAGCCCGCGTATCGGACCTGGAAATCCAGCATTGTGAGTCTCCAGACCAAGTGCCGGTGCCGGAAAAGCATGCGAAAGCAGTTCATGACCGCTTCTCCCGGCAATAGTCGGCGACGATTCCGAGGATCGCTTCCGCGGCATGGCCGTTGCCATAAGGCTGTCCCCGTTCGGGACGGACCTCTTCGAGGGCCACACGCGCCGCCGCCTCAACAGCATTGGGGGCCGTTCCGGCCACTCGGTTCCACCCCGCCTCCACCGTTTCCACCCACTCGGTCTCGTTCCGCAGGGTGACGCAGGGAACCCCCAACAGGAACGCTTCCTTCTGGACTCCTCCGGAGTCGGTCAGGATCAGCCGGGCGTGCCGCTCGAGGATGAGCATCTCATGATAGGAGACCGGCGCAATCAGGCGGACCGGCCCGGAGACGTGCCTGACCCCTGCCGCGTCCAGCACCGCCCGCGTGCGCGGATGGAGCGGCACCACGACGGGCAGGCCGAGTCGCCCGAGGGCCGACAGGATGCCCGTGATGGTCTCGGGACGATCGGTCGACTCGGCGCGATGGATCGTGGCCAAGCCGTACTGTCCCGGCTGCAGGCCCAGTTCAGCCAGCACGCTGGCGCGCCGGTCGGCCCGGGCTAGGTTGTACAGCAGCGAATCATACATCACGTCCCCCACCCGGTGGACCCCGGTCACGATGCCCTCGCAACTCAGGTTCTTCACTGCGCGGTCTGTGGGGCAGAACAGCAGCGCAGAGAGGTGGTCCGTGACCACGCGATTGATCTCTTCCGGCATCGCGCGATTGTAGCTGCGCAGCCCGGCCTCGACGTGAGCCACGGGGATCCGCAGCTTGCTGGCCGCTAGGCTCCCGGCCAGCGTGGAATTCGTGTCGCCGTACACGAGCACGAAGTCCGGCCGCTCGCGCTCCATCACTGGTTCGAGCCGCTCCAGCATCCGGGCGGTTTGCTGTCCTTGGGGGCCGGACCCCACGCCCAAGTGGTGCGTCGGCTCCGGAATGTTCAGTTCCTGAAAGAAGACCGCAGACATGTTGTCATCATAGTGCTGGCCGGTGTGGACCATCACTTCCTGGATCCGGTGGTCGCGGTGACGGCTTGCGTTGAAGACCGGGATGGCCCGCGAGACCACCGCGGCCTTGATGAACTGAGGACGCGCGCCGACGATCGTCAGGAGCTTCATGCGCCCTCCGCCTCGATCAGCGCGGCGCGAGAGCGCCGGTAACCGGCACCACAGACCTGGCAGGACACGCGCGTTCGCCCGCCCTTGACCGGGAGTTTCAATTTGATGCCGCACCGGCACATCCATCCCTGCTGCCGGCCCGGATTGCTGGTGACCAGCGCGAAATCCGGAACATCCCGGGTCACGACGGCTCCCGCTCCCACAAAGGCAAAACGACCGATGGTGAGCCCACAGAGAATGGTTGCGTTCGCTCCCAAGGTGGCGCCGTGCCGGACCAGCGTCGGACGGTACTCATGCTTCCGGGAGATATGACTGCGCGGATTGATCACATTCGTGAACACCACTGATGGCCCGCAGAACACGCCGTCTTCCAACGTCACGCCGTCGTAGATCGAGACGTTGTTCTGGATTTTGACGCTCGCGCCCACGACGGCGCCGTGAGCGATATAGACGTTCTGGCCGATGGAACAGCGCGGGCCTACCGACGCCCCTTTCGCGATATGCGAGAAATGCCAGACGCGCGTTCCCTCTCCGATCGCGCCCGGATCGTCCACACAGGCCGTCTCGTGAGCCCAGAAAGATCCGTCCATAGTCATCCCTTCACCGGAACCGGCGCGCCGTCCAGCTCCAGTGACTTCTGCGCGGCCGCCAGGATCCGGACGACCTGGAGCCCGTGCGCGCAGTCGCTGAGCGGGGTCGTCCCGGTCCGCACGCAGTCCAGGAAATGCTGGCACTCGAGGCGTAGCGGCTCCGCCGTGCCGACGTGGGGGATCAGGATGTCTCCGAAGCGCACGTGCAGGTAGTCTTCGTACGACACGGCCTGGGGCCGGATATCCACCCCCTTGTCATAGATCCGGATTTTGTCGTTGGGCTCCATATCGTCGAAGACGACCATTCGCCGGCTGCCGACCAGTGTCGTGCGCCGGGTCTTGTGGGGGTCCAGCCAGCTCAGGTGGATGTGCGCCATCTTCCGTTGCGGAAAGTGCAGCGTGACAAAGACCACATCCACAATCCCCGGCTGCAGATATGCCTCGCCCTTCGCCGTGACTACCTCCGGTTCGGCGTCAAACAGGTGCACCGCCACAGCCACATCATGCGGCCCGAAGCTCCAGAGCGCGTTCTCATCGTTACGCACCCGGCCAAGGTTCAGGCGCTGGCTATAGAGGTAAAACGGCTCGCCGACGTCCCCGGACGTCACCAGGTGTTTCATCTTGACGACCGCGGGGTGATACAGGAGGAGGTGGCCCACCATGAGACACCGACCACTCTGCCGGGCGACACGGACCAACGCCTCAGCCTCACCGGGCGCGAGCGTCATGGGCTTCTCGACCAGGACATGCTTGCCGGCTTCGAGGGCCCGTCTCGTCTGGCCGTAGTGTTGCGCGGCGAAGGAGGCGATGACCACCCCCTCCACGGCAGGGTCCCGCACCACATCCTCGTAGCGGGTCGTCACGCGGACGTCGTGATAGGAGGCCCGGACGTCGGCCAGCCGGGGCTCATCCAGGTCGCACACCGTGACCAACCGCGCTCCCTTGAGCTGGGCGAACATCCGCACGTGGTTCTTGCCCCATTCTCCCGCCCCCACGACCGCGACGCGAAGCGGTTCAGGCTTTGGTGTCGTCATGGTAGTGCCCTCACTTGAAATCCCTGCGCTGGAAGATCAGGCAGGCCAGGATCAACAGGATCGCCGTATAGGTCACGCCGTACGCTACCGCGGAAACGAGGTAGGACGGTTCGATGGGTAGTCCATGCACTGCCTGCCCCTTGACGTTGAAGTAATCGAGGTTCGGAAGCAAATAGTAGAGCCCGTCCAGGACCGTCTTGGTCAGGCTCTCGCCCAGCTTGGCCCCCAGCACTTTCAGATCGTCCGTCAAATGGCCGATCACATAGATGGCCAGCGTGAAGGTCGCGCTCAAGGTCGTCGTAGAGAACGTGGAGAACATCACTGCCACCGCCGTGATCACCAGGAGCTCCATGAAGATCAGACCGATCGCCTTCAGCAACGCGAGGTGCAGCCCTGCCTTGCTGACGAGGATGGTCAGAAAGAACCCCGCCGCCATGATGCCGACGTTCACCAACAGCGTAAGGGCCAGTCCTGAGTACTTCCCGAGCAGAAACAGGTACCGGGGGACCGGTTTCGCGATGATCGTGAAGATCGTCCGCTTCTCGATCTCCTTGCTGACCAAGCCGATCCCGACGAAGATCGCGATGATGACCCCGAAGAGATTGATGCTCGCTAACCCGATGTCTTGAATGATCTTGACCTGCTCGCCCATGGTAAGCGTGCTGAGAAGGATCGAGCTGCCGATCAGGAGCAGGCCGAAGAACACGAGATTGTAAAGGATCTTGTCTCGCAGCGTCTCACGAAACGTGTTCAGGGCGATCACGATGATCCGGTTCATGTGCGGCCGACCTCCACCGTTTCCTTGAGGAAGAGATCTTCCAACGAGCGCTTGTGCGGAACGAGGGAGACTAGCCGCCCGGCGTGTCGACGGATGATGTCGAGGACGTGGTCCACCCTGTGTTCATCGTCCAGCTTGATCAATACCTGATCGCCCCGCCGGACGATCGTCCCTCCCAACCGCTCAGCCTCCCGGACGCCGGCTTCCGCCAGTCGTTCCACAAGGATCTCAACCGACGTCACAGCTGAGACGCCCACCAACTCATGGACGACCCCCACGGCCCGGAGCTGGCCCTTCACCAGAATTCCGACCCGATCGCAGATCATCTCCACATCAGGCAGGATGTGCGTGCTGAAAAAAATCGTCTTCCCATGGTCCTTGAGGCGGAGGATGATGTCCCGGACGTCACGCCGTCCGATCGGATCCAGTCCTGACATCGGCTCGTCCAAGATGACGACTTGCGGGTCGTTGATCATGGCCTGGGCCAGGCCGATCCGTTGCAGCATGCCTTTCGAGAACTTTCTCAGCGGGAGATGCCGGGCATCGGCTAGGCTGACCATCGCCAGTAGTTCGTCGATCTTCTTCCCCAGCGCCTGACCACCCAGCCCGAAGAGCTGGCCATAGAACGTCAGAAACTCCTCGGCCGTCAGGTATTCGTAGAAATAAGGCGATTCCGGGAGAAAACCGACGTGTTGCTTGACGGCCACTTCCTCGATCGGCCGTTCCAAGATCCAGGCCCTCCCGGCTGTGGGAAAGAGGAGGCCCAGCAGCAGCTTGATCGTGGTGGTCTTGCCGGCCCCATTGTGTCCGAGGAAGCCGAAGATCTCTCCCTGCTCGACTTCCAGGTCCAAGCGATCCAACGCCACGACGCGCTGGCGCCCGAGCCCGAGACGAAACTCCTTGGTCAGTCCCGCAATGCGAAGCGGCTTCATCGCGGTCTCCTCTTTTCGTACACTTTCAACCGTTCCTTCATCTCACTGCTGCGCACGGTCTGCGTCTGCGGATCGTAGAGGTAGCGGCCGCCGAACGGCTCGCGGGGTAACGCGCGCAGGAGCCCGGGACCCACCAAATCCTCTAAACGCTCAGGTGGCCGTCTGTGTCGTTCCCGGTATCGGCTGATGGCCCCCTCGAGCAGTTGGAGATCCCGCTCCACCACCACCTCCTTCAGCCGTTGCGCCAGGACACTCTTGACGTTCTCATCCGAGGTCTGCTCGTACATCCGTGCCAGAAAGTCGATAGCGACTTGCGGTTCCCTGGCCGAGACATAGAGCCGCGCAGCGAGTTGCGCGAGATACTCCGGCGCTCCCGGAAGGCGGGAAGCCCTGGCGATATAGTCGGCCGCTTTGGCGTCATCGTGCAACTCGAAGTAGTAGTTAAATCCCAGCAAGTAGGGAAGCGACCAGACTTCGGGATTGTACTGGATCCCTTTCTCCAGTATCCGGTTGCTCTCCTCAACCAGGACCACCAGCGTCACTAGCGCGATGCCCCCGGCCTCATAGACGCGCACAAACTTGGGGTCTAACGTGGTGATGACGTCCAAGGCTCGGTAGATCCAGTGACCGGCCTCCTCCGTGATCTTGCGTTCGCCCATCGCCTGAATAGCCTGGATCCACAGGAGATCGGCCACCACCTGCTCATACCCCAAGGCCGCAACCCGGAGATACTCCCCTTGGGGCAGATACATGAACCGCTGCAGCTTGGGCGTGACCGCCCGCTGCTCATCAATGCGGACTTGCAGGAGGTGCAGTCCCATGACGAAGAGCGAGCCAGTCGCCACGAGCGCTGACATCCGTGCAGCCCGGCTCATGGTGCTACCATGGACAATGAACGCTTCAACCGTTCAGTGTCCGCCTCCAGGAACTGGCGTTCCAAAGCGGTCAGATTCCACCCCCGGTAGCGTTCCTTAACTTTGACAATCTGCTCATACTCAGCTTTAGCGACCCCCCTCTGCCCGATCTGCTGGGAGAGCTCGGCCAACTGGACGCGGGCCGGCAGGAAGTTGGGCTCGTAACTGATCGCCCGCCTGAACAAGGCCAGCGCTTCTTCTTCACGCCCCTGCGCCCAGCGAAGCTTTCCCAGTTCATGGTAGTTGAACGGCGAGTACGGATCCAACTGCATCGCCTGTTCAAAATAGGCAGCCGCTTGGCGCCACAAGTCCTCTTGCTGCGTTCCTGGCTCGACTCGGTCGGCCAGCAACACGTGGAGCGTCCCCAAGCGGTGCGCAAAGCGCCCATCCAACGGGTTCAGTTGCAAGCACATCGTGAGCTCATCGACAGCCCGGAGCAACCACCGGGGATCGCCGGATTGCTGAAACAACCGCACTTCAGCGAGCGCCAGCGCGTCACGATAGGCGGTTGTTCCCGGGTCAATGAGCGTGGCGCGCTGAAACCAGTCGAAGGCCTGGTCCTCCCGGCCGACCGCCGCCTCGCCCGCTCCCTTGTCGAACGCGTACCACGCGGCCGCCGGCTGAACGATGAGGAGCGCGCACAACACGGAAACGGCTCCGATCGAGACCGCGCGGGCTGGATGGTACGGGAACAGCACGGTCCAGACGGAGGGGCCCTCGGGTTGTCTCAAGCGTTTCACCACCAGAATCATCCCGGCGAATAGTATAGCAAGCAAAACCAGTGCCGGCTCATGAAATACTGCATCAACGCCACCATGCACAAGAATGCCCAGAATCCCCCCTGACAAACCGATGACCAGTCCTCGCTCCCAGGGTTCCAACGGGAGACGCAGGGTCTCGCGAATGTCCCATCCCAACAACGCTACTCCTGCCAGAAAAAACACCAGCCCCAACACTCCCAGCTCCACGGCTAACTGTAGATACTCATTATGCGCCGATTCGGCCCGCTTGCCATAACGGGCGATCGCACTTTCGACGGGAAACCGGTACTGGAATGACGTGTACTTGTAGAGACCCAAACCGACTCCCCAGGGATGATCGATGATCCGCCCCAGTGAATTCTGCCAGATCGCGAGCCGGGTATAGGCGTATGGATCCTGGGCCCCGACCGTGAGCACCCGCTGCTGCAGTGGATTCTGAACGAGCGCCCCCGCAATGAGGCCCAGAATGATCACGGCCAGAAACGGCTTACCGAAACGATAGAGGCCGACACACGCGACGGCCACCACAAAGGCCAGCAACGCGCCTCTTGATTGTGCCAGGACGACCGCAACCGCAACCGCGCCGGCGGTCAGCCACAGCAACGGCGTCTTCCAGCGAAGGCCTTCGGTCGGGCGGCGATAACACAGCAACCCGAACGCCACCGCAAAGACCGCCATCTCATAGCTCGCAAAGAAATTGGCGTTGAAAAAGGTCCCTGTTGGCCTGGCCTGGCCGCCCCACAGGAATTGGTAGAGACCGAGCGCAGCCTCGAACACCCCCATGCCCAGCAGGATCGTAACGAGGCCACGCACCTCCCGGATTGACTGCACGAGATGCACGACCACGAACAGACAGACGGCGTAACTGCAGAGGCTGATGAGCCATTGGAGGCTGGGGGCTACATAGAAGGAGCGGACAACGGAAACGACCGCCCATCCCATAAACACAAACATGGCGGAGAAGACGCGGCTCTGCTGGACGGTGATCCAGCCCGTTCTCATCGAGCGCAAGAGCCAGACGATGACGGCACCGAGCAGTATGAGTCGAATGATCAGAACCGGCAGGTGAGTCGTCCCGCCCTCGATCAGCGGGGCAAAGACCGTCAGGCCACCCAAGGTGATGAGCGGCCAATAAGCTCGAACGGCTTCCTGGGCTGGCATGGGGGCCTATCACGACATCCATCAGCCCTTGAGGTTTGCACAACACGGGGGCGAGGGGTCAGGAATAACCCCTCGCCCGCCCTTCTCAACCAGCCT
>JACXTT010013438.1_pt1 | contig 10779 bp, 4 predicted proteins | sample 9270951 | NCBI WGS metagenome assembly JACXTT01 (sample SAMN15532306, study PRJNA645909) | rock metagenome | isolation source: weathered quartz diorite | place: Puerto Rico | collected 2017-06-21
ACGTGCTGCCCGGTCAGTGCAACGAGTTGCTGCTGCAGCACTTCCGCCGCAAAGGCCTGCAACTCTGCGTCCAGGGTGGTCTGAACCCGCGGGCGTTCCGCGGAAAGCAGTTCGCGCGCGACGTGCGGAGCAAGTGAGGCACGCGGGGCGATGTTCGGCACGCCTTGCAACACCGCTTGTGCCAGCGCCTCGACCTGCGGGCAGGCGAGGCCGAGCCTCATGCTTCCGGCCAGCGCACAGGCGCGTTTCGCCGCCGTATCGGGCTTGCTGTTTGGGCCACGCAACAGTACAGCGAGGAGCAGCGACTCGCGCTCGTCGAGCCCGTCCGGGCTTTTGCCGAACAGCCCCTGCGATGCCGCCGCGATCCCCTGCAATTCGCCGCGAAAGGTCGAGAGATTCAGATAAGCCTCGAGGATCTGGCTCTTGCTCCAGGCCTTTTCCAACTCCTTTGCCGCCTTGATCTGGTCCCACTTCTGCGACACCGTGCGCTTCTGCCTGGCAGGGCGCAGCGTATTGTCCACGTGCGCCGCGACCTGCATGGAAATGGTCGAGGCACCGCGCCGCTGCGAGAACAGCAGCGTATCGAATACGGCATCCGACAACGCCAGCCAGTCCACGCCACTGTGCCGGTAGAAGCGCTTGTCCTCGGCGCGGATGATGGTGGCCAGCGCCGCGGGCGAAATTTCCGCAAGCCTGGTCCACTCCAGGCGCCGGCCGTGCTCCACCACCCGCAGCTCATGGATCGGCACGCCGTGGCGGTCGAGCAGTACGCCCTCGGTGCTCGTCCATGCCGCCCTGACCGCTCTGAACGAAGGAATCTCGGCATGCAGGCTTGGCGCCGGCAAGAGCAGTGCCACGAGCACCAGTAACGAGCGACAAGTGACACGTGACGAATGACGAGCGAGAAGTGACGAGCAATCGATGGCGGTCAAGCCGCGAGAGACAGCCGTCGGAATTCGGCAAAGGAATGTCGAAATCAAGACTTCAATCCGATTTTTCACTCGTCACTCGCACTCGTCACTGCCCCACCGTCACTGCGGCATTCGGCAGCTCGCCGAACGTCTCCGGCGCGTACATCGCCTCGACCCGCGTAGGCGGCAGTTCGAAGCGGCCGATATTGTTCAATCGCAAGCTGTACTCGACCACCCAGGAACCCTTCGGGACGAAGCGGTAGTAGGCACGGAACGCATCGAACGTCCGTTCTTCGAACGCCGGCCAGACGAAGCCGCGCTGCTGCTCGCCGGGAGACAGGGTCCGCGAGTCCTTCGCCAGGCCGGTGCCAAGGATCGCCGAACCGGCCGGCACCGGGTCAGCCACCACCACCCAGGCCATGTCGGACTGCGCTTCCAGTTCCAGCCGCACCCGCACCACGTCGCCGCGTCGCTGTTCTCCCGCTACCTTGGCCTCCATCGGCATGACAGTCCTGATGACCCTGAACCCGCTCGACAGCGCCGCTTTCAACGGAATCGCCGCGCGGCTCTGCACCGTGACCCATGGCTTGCCGGTGCCGGACTGGCTGACCGACAGCACGGCCTCCGCCGACGGCCACTTGAACTCCAGCACACCCCCCAGCGCCTGCTTACCCCAGTCGAATGCACCCTCTTGCTCATTGAGGCGCGCCTGGGTCTGTCCGGTTACCGGTTCCGACTCGAATTTCGCGGAAAATTTTTCCATCGCCAGTGCGCCCCAGGCATTGGCCACCGTGGTGTTCCAGCGGCCTCGATGCTGCCGGCCGAGCGCGCCGCGAACGAGCCGCGGCATATCCTCGCGCCACTGCTCGGCATCGAGGAAGGTGAGCAGCGCCCGGTTGGCATTCACGTCGCCGGAGACCATCAGCCACCACAGGTAGTCCGTTCGCTCGGTGGAGAATCCCATGATCGTGCCCTGGAAGTTCAGCCGCGAGCGTACGATCTGTTCGGCTTCGGCAAGGCGCTTGTCGCGATCCTTCAGCGCTTCGCCGCGCTTCATCACCGCGTACCAGTCGAGCACCGCAGAGGTCGGCCAGAGGTTCGGCTCCACCGCGATCGAATCGAGCCAGTTCGGCTCGAGCGCCTGGTAGCGCGACAAGGCTTCCAGCGCGGCCACCCTGCGGATCGTCAGGTCTGCGGTCGGCAACGGGGAATCACGCCTCGCGCGCCCGGTGACAAAAGCGCTCAGCGCATTCTGCATTCTGGCGCGCGCGCCCTCGGGAACGCTCCAGCCGGATTCGTGCGCGATTGCCAGAATGTAAGCGGTCAGCGTGTCGCTGCCGGTGCGTTCCTGCGCGAAATATTTTGCGAAGCCGTCCCGGTCGAGGAACGAGGGCAGCGCATCCATGGTCCGCTGCCACGACGCCTGGTCGCGCAGCGCGATTGCACGCGATATGCGCTGTTCGAGGCAGGTGTAAGCATATGCGTCCATGTATTCGAGCACGCCCGGCAGCGGGCCAGCGAGCTTCGGCGCCAGCGCAACGCTCACGCCGCCGCGTTCGGGCAACGCGTCTTCAGGGATCTTCACCGCGAGATCCAACGGCCGCTCGAGCTGGGTGAGCGTGGCTTGGAAGGTGCGAACGGGTATCGCGGCGATCACTTGCTGCGACACCTTGAGCCGGTCCGCGACCCCCTTGCCCGATGCTGTCATTTCCAATGCGGTGACTTCCCAGCGCAAGGCATTGCTCTTCACGGGAACCGTCGCCTCCCAGTCAATGTCGCGCGCCTCGCCGGCGGCAAGCGTGATACGCGAAGCCGGCAACCCCTGGCCTTGCACGTTTCCGTTCACTTGCACGTCCATGACGCGCTCCGAGGCGTTGCGCACGGTGAAGCGCGCGTCGAAACGGTCGCCCTCGCGCACCAGCGGCGGCACGCCGGAGAGCAGCATCAGGTCCTGCGTGGCGCGGATCGAAGTCTCCCCGGTGCCGAACAAGCCGTTAGCGGAATCCGCGACCGCGATGACGCGGAAAGATGTGAGCGAATCCTTGAGCGGGATGTCCACCACCGCCCTGCCCTTGTCATCCAGCGGCACGCGCGCCTTCCACAGCAGCAGCGTGTCGAAAAGCTCCCTTGCGGTCTGGCGCCCGCCGCCGCCGCCCTGCGGCAGGCCCTTGCGGCCGTAGTGGCGCTTGCCGACCACTTGCATGGAGGCCGTCGAGGTATCCACCCCGATTCCGCGCGGCCGCATCATCGCGTCCAGCAGTTTCCAGGAATCGTTGGGCAACAGATCGAGCAGGCCCTCGTCGACCGCGGCGATCGCCACTTCGCCGGACCTCACCGGCACCGGCTTTGCGCCGGCACGCTGCGTCACCTGCACGGTGACGCGCGCCTTCTCGCGCACCTTGTACGCCTGTCTGCCGGCGCTGACGTTCACAGCCAGTTCGTGCGCCCGCCAGCCGACGCTGATCTCCGCCACACCCATCTTGAAAGCCGGCTTGCCAAGGTCCACCAGTGCGGTCGGCTGCAGGTCCGCAACGCGTCCGCGCACCACCAGTACCGACACGAATACATTAGGTGCATAGTTGCCCTTGATCGGCACTTTCACAACCGGCGCGGCTCCCGAGAGCGGCTGCACGAAAGATTCAATCACGCCCTCGCGCTCGACCGTGATGAGTGCGGTGGCTCTCTGGAACGGCATGCGCACCTGCAACTGCGCGGTCTCGCCCGGTTCGTAGCGTTTGCGCTCGGGAATTACATCGACGCGGTCGTCGTTGCTCTGGTCGAACCACCACGCGTCCTTGCCCGCAACCCAGGCAGAGCCATTGGCGTAAGCCACGTTGCCGTCGCGGTCCTTCGATTCCGCCGCCATGAGGATGTTGCCGGACGCCTGCGGCTTCACCGCGCAGAACAGCCGCCCACGCTCGTCGGTCTTGCCGGCGCAGGTCACGTCGAGCTGCTTTACCTCGGTGCCGCTCTCGTATCCGTAGAAGCCGCCCACCAGGCGTTTTCTGTGGGTAAACATGTTGCGCAGGTAAAGCTGCACTTTGACCTGCTGGCTCTTGAGCGGCTTGCCGGCGAGGTCGAGCGCGACCACCTGGAACTTGAGCTGCTCCTGCGACAGCGCCCAGGAATCAGGCTTGATGCCGAGGATTACTTTCGACGGCCACAGCGCCACCCTCGTCGACGTGGTCAGCACCTCACCGTTCGGGTCCGAATATTCCATCTCGGCGTTCAACTCTTGCGGCCTGTCTGTGGCGGGCAGTCCCGGCAGCGTCACGCGCGCCGAGCCGGTGGCGTCAAGATCGAGCGCGACGGACTTCAGCGGCCGCACGCCGCTGCCCGGCACCGTCGGCGCCGGCGCCTCGGCGTCTGCGTCCTCGAGTTCATATTCGCCGGCAAACCATTGGTAGCCGCCCTGCTGCTCGATACCCGCGACCACTTTGCCGTTAGCAAACGTGAAGCCGTCGTAGTCGCGGAAAGTCACCGCCTTCGGGCGCACCAGCGCACGCACTTTCACCGGGGCGTAGCCGGCGCCACCGCCGGAGAGGTAACGCAGGCGCAGGTCCAGGTTCACGCTTTCCGCTTTTACCGGCGGCGTTTTCGGCCCCGACATTTCCGCCTTCGTCACCGGAACGCGGAATTCTTCAACGCGGAAACTACCCGACGTGCGGGTGTTGCCGCGCGAACCCGGCCGTGCGTCAAGCGTGTCGGTCATCACCACCGAGTAGCCGCCCCTCTTTGCGCCTTCGGGAATTTTCCACACGGACTCGGCGGTGTTGCGCGCGTCCCAGGTCAGCGGCACTTCGTATTTCTCCTCCGAGCCCTGATGCTGGATCACGGCTTTCTTCGGCAGGCCGTCCACCGGAACGAACGCGAAGCCCTTGGCTCCATGCCTGCGATAGAAATGCTTCATGCTCACGGTCTCGCCGGCGCGCAGCAAGGTGCGGTCGAATACCGTGGTCGCGATGTACGGGCCGGTGAAACTGCCGCCGCGCAGGTTGAAACGCCAACGCGAAATGCCCTCGTTCCATTCCGACATGACCAACGACAGGTCATCGCCCACACGCGCCGAGGCCACCAGTTGCCTGTCGTAATCGGTCAGGCAGGCCGGGAGGCGTTCGCGTTCAGGCATTACCGCCGCGATGCGGGCACGGCCCTGCGCGTCGGTCTGCCCGCGGTAATACACCTTGCCGCTGCAATCCTGGATCGCGACCTGCGCCTGTGCCACGGGCACTCCGGTATCCAACGTGGTCACCCAGACCAGCGAAATCTCACTGCCCCACTTGAAATGAACCGCGAGGTTGGTCACCAACGCCGCCGACTGTACGTAGTAAGGCTTGTTGCGCGCCTTCAGCAAAGCCGCGCCGAGCCGCGGGCTCGCCAGTTCGACCACGTAAAACCCGGGTTTCTTCAGCGGTATGCCGACCACTTCGAAGGCGCGCGCACCCTGCGGCTTGGGCACGTGCAGGCGGCGAACGCGGTCGCGCTCGGTGAATATCGACGCCTGGCCCACCTGGTACTCGAGCACCCGTTCCTGCTTCTTGTCGTCGTACCCCCAGCGATCGTGGTCGACCTGCCGAAGGCGCTTCATCCACTCTAGTATCGCCATCACGTCGCCGTCTGCCACGCGCGAATAGCTGCCGGGAACGGTGCCGGCTTCGTCGTGCTTGGACTCGTCGAGTTTTTTCTTGAGCCAGTTGATCGCTTGATCGGCACGGTCGGCGGCTTCCGCGGCAGGGTCATCCTGCTTGCCGGTCTTGATCATGCGGGTCTCGACCAGTGCCTCCAGGTTGCGCAGCGTCACCGGCATCATGCCGTCGCCCTTGAGTTCGACGATCCCGAAGCGCGCCGGGAACTTGGCCAGCGGCGGATACTCGTCGGTGCGCACCTGCAGCGGAAAACGCTTCTGGTTGGCGAGTTTGCGTCCGGCGTCGTCGGTCACGTCCGGGGGAAGCTCGACCATGAACTGCGCGCGCTCGGGGAAGGGACCGGTGAAACTCACGTCCTCGACGAACTCGGCCGCATTGCGCGCCTCCGGCAACTCGGCGGGGTAGGCCTTGCCGGCCGTGGTCTTGAGCATGATCTTCTCGGCCGCGGTCCTCGCAACCGGCGCGGTAAACGAAAGCCGCATCGGCATGATCGGCAGGCACTGCGCATCCTTGTTGACTCGATCGCAGGTGAATCTGGCCTGGAAGGTATCGCGAACCCGGTAGGCGATGGTCTGGTCCTGGCTGGTGGCCACGCCGCTCGCGGACACGATACCCTTGCCCCACACCAGGCGGATTTCGGCGTTGTTCGGCAGCCGCCGCTTGCACTGCACCACCGCGATGGGCGATCCGCCCGCCTCACCACTTCTGAGCAGCTTGGCCATGCTTGTGCCGCGCATCTGCGACTGCACGAATCGAGCCACGAAGTCCTTGCGCGCTTCGAGCATCACGCGGCGATCGTCGCCGGCGAGCACCCGCACTTCGACCCGCTCGGTGACGCCTTTGACGTCGCAGTAGGCGTTGGCGGCGATGGATTCGTCGGTAGCCGTGGCGTCGAGCCCGAGGATGAAGATCTGTTCTTCGTCCACCGATGCGCCCTGATACGGCTGCGTTTCCACGATCGCAGGTCCGCCGGTGGAAAACTCGAAGGCCTGCCCGCCTTCGAGCCTGACGCCGGCCAAGGACAGGAGGTCCGCCTTCAAACGGAAACTGCAGCGCACGCCGGCTGGCAGATCGCCGCCGAAGTCGTACACCCAGTTCTTCTGATCGGCCCACCGCGCGCTGCCGGTCTCGGCGCATTCGATGTCGAAAGGCTCCGGCAGCCTCGCATCGCCGAAGGCGACCATCGGTTCGGAAAACCGCACCGCCACCTGGCGCACGACCTTGACCTCGCCCTGGGGAGAGAACGCTTCCACTTGCGCCGCCGAGGTCGTGCCGGCAGCCGCCAACAGCAGGATCGCAGACCAGGTCGCCTTCATTCTCCACTCACCATCCGTTCGACCTCCAGGGTCACTTCCGGTACGCCCAGGGAAGCCATGCTTTCGTGGCTGTTAAACGTGCTCAGATTCTCTTCAGCCTGCCGCAGACGACTTCCAGCGTGGACTCCGCATGACTGTTCGGGCGGACCTTCTCCCACATGCGCTTCTTCATCGGACCGGAGGACCACACCACCTCGCCGTTCTCGCCGATCATGTCGATGCGCGTGACACGATTGATGCGCCGGGCGCAATCCAGCTCGATGGTGCCGACGGATTCCCTGAAAGTCGCCGAATGGCCGTCAAAGTTGTCGGTGAGCACGTGGCTGTAGACGCCGCGCTTCTGCACGCTGACGTTGTCGCCGTCGACGCTGATCGAATCCACATCGACGTAGTACCGCGCTTCGGTATCTGCGCCGACCTCCACCCACTCGGTCGCGTTCGCCGCTGCTGAGTACAGCGCCAGGCCCGTGAGCAGCGCTCGAAATCCGTTCTCGCCGGTCAAACGATCACCCCCAGCAGCTTGGCGGCAACGCTGACGACCTCGGCGCCGACAAACTCGACGGCGGTCTGCTGGCGCTCGTCCTTGAGTTCGCCGCCAAGCTCGAACGCATCGCTGGCGCGGCTGATCGCCATCTGGGTGGGGATCACGATGACGCCGATGTTGGAAAGAATCGAGCGCAGCACCGCCAGACCGCGGATGCCGCCAAGATGGCCGGGGCAAGCAGAAACCAGGCCGGCAACTTTGCCCTTATACGCCACCAACGCCGGCTCGTTCGGCTCCGGCCGCGAGGCCCAGTCGATGGCGTTTTTCAACACACCGGACACAGCGCTGTTGTACTCGGGCGAGCTGATCAGGAATCCGTGATGTTCGATCAGCAGACGCTTGAACACCTTGGCGTTCGGCGGCAGGCCGTGCTCGCGCTCGATGTCGCCGTCGTAGAGCGGCATGGGAATATCGCGCAGATCGATCTCGGTCACCCCCGCTCCGGCGGCACGCGCGCCTGCGGCCGCGATCTTGATCAGCTTCTTGTTGAAAGAGCCGCTGCGCAGGCTTCCTGCGAACGCGACGATCCTGACGTTGGACATAACCCCTCTTCAGACCGGGTTGAAGCGGTCTTGAACTGGCGAATTGCGGCCTCAGTTACGCTATTCAGGGCAAAACCGCTTCCTCACAGAAAGGAATTTCATGAGACCGGCACTTACTTTGGTTGAAGACCCCGACAACTCCCCATCTTCGAGCGCCCCAGAACCGTCGCCGATTCTAACAGACGGCAGTCTGCTGGACGCCTACTCACACGCAGTGGTATCGGCTGCGGACAGGATCAGCCCGGCGGTGGTGAAAATCGACGTGCGCCGCAACGCCACGCGCCAGCGGAGCGAAAACAACGGCAGCGGCTCGGGTTTTCTGTTCACGCCGGACGGGTTGATCCTCACCAACAGCCACGTCGTGAGCGGCGCGTCCGAAGTCGCGGTCAGTCTGCACGACGGGCAGAGCCTAGACGCCGACATCCTTGGTGACGATCCCCACACCGATCTCGCGCTGGTGCGGGTGTCCGGATCGAAACTGCCCACGGTCCAATTCGGGACCTCGCGCGGCATTCGCGTTGGACAGCTCGCAATCGCCATCGGCAATCCCTACGGCTTCGAATGCACCGTCACCGCGGGAGTGGTGAGCGCGCTCGGCCGTTCGATGCGCGCTTATTCCGGCCGGTTGATAGACGACGTGATCCAGACCGACGCCGCGCTGAACCCCGGTAACTCCGGCGGGCCGTTGAGCAACTCCCGCGGTGAGGTAATCGGAGTGAACACCGCGATCATCATGGCGGCACAGGGCATCTGTTTCGCCACCGCCATAGACACCGCGAAAGTAGTGGTCGCACAGATTCTCAGGCACGGCCGGGTCCGGCGCGGCTGGCTCGGCATCGCCGGGCAGAACACGCCGTTGTCTCGGCGCATGGTGCGCTATCACGGCCTCGAGATCGAGAGCGGCGTTCGTATCGCCTCGGTGGAGTCCGGCAGCCCGGCGGAAAAGGCGGGACTGCGGGAAGGTGACGTGGTGGTAAGCTACGACGGCATGGCCGTGGCCGGAATCGACGATGTGCACCGCCTGCTGACCGAAACCAGGGTCGGGCAGGAAGCACGGATCGTGGTGCTGCGCCGTGGAGAAAAACTGGTGCGCCCGATCGTCGCGACCGAGCTGGTGCGCTAGCAGGTCGCTGAAATTGCCGGAGAATGCCGAGACTGCGGAGAGAGAAACCGAAAACCGAACACCAAGACACCAAGGAATGCAAATGGGAACTTGGAAACTTCTTCAGTCCTTCCTGGTGCCTTCTGCCTTGGCGGTAGGAATTGGTTCGGTTACACCGCCTTTTTCTCGAGCTGACCGATGATCAGCTGTTCCAGCTGGCGGGTGGTGAGCGGCTCCCCGAACAGGTAACCCTGCGCGTACTGGCAGCCGTAGGCGTTCAGGAAGGCGAGCTGGGCTTCGTTCTCGACGCCCTCAGCGATCACTTTGATGCCGAGGCTGCGCGCCAGTGTGATGATGGCGCGCACGATTGCCGCGTCGTTCGGGTCCGAGGAAATGTCGCGCACGAACGACTGATCGATCTTGAGCACGTCGAGCGGCAGCCGCTTGAGGTAAGACAGGCTCGAGTAGCCGGTGCCGAAATCGTCGATCGCGATCTGCGCGCCCAGTGCGGCCAGGCGTTCGAGCGTGACGATCGAAGTTTCGGCGTCGTTCATGACCGCGCTCTCAGTGAGTTCGAGCTCGAGGTTCTCGGGTAGCGCTCCGGTTTCGTTCATGATTCCCATCACCAGCTCGGCGACATCGTACTGTTGGAACTGGCGGGCCGAGACGTTGACCGCTACCTGCAGTGCAAAGCCCGAGTCCTGCCACTCGCGGATTTGCCGGCAGGCAGTGCGCAACACCCATTCACCGATCTGTCCGACCAGGCCCGCCTCCTCTGCCACGGGCACGAAGCGCGCCGGAGAAATCATCCCGAGCTTGGGATGGATCCATCGCAACAGCGCTTCCGCGCCGTAGATCTGGCGCGTGGCGAGATCGATCTTCGGCTGGTACAACAGGCTCAGCTCGTCGCGCTGGATTGCGGTGCGCAATCCGCCTTCGATCAGCATGCGTTCCTGCACTTCCTGGTTCAGATCGGTGGTGAAAAACTGGAAATTGTTGCGCCCCAGATGCTTCGCGCTGTACATCGCCGCGTCGGAGTGTTTGATGATCTCGTCCACGGTCGCGGCGTCGTCCGGATAGAGGCTCAGGCCAATGGACGCGGAAACGAACAATTCCTGCCCGTCGCTGGGAAACGGCTTGGCGAGATCACTGAGGATCTTCTCGGCGGTGGTGGACAGCGCCTGCAGGCTGGTGACGTTCGCGAACACGATGGTGAACTCGTCGCCGCCCACTCGCGCCACGGTGTCGCCTTCGCGGGTGGACCTGCGGATGCGCTCGGCCGCCTGCTTGAGCAGGGCGTCACCGACGTAGTGCCCCAACGTCTCGTTCACCACCTTGAAGCGATCGAGGTCGATGTGCATGACGGCGACCCGCAGGCGGTTGCGGTGCGCCTGCGCCACCGCCTGCGTGAGGCGGTCCTGCATCAGGAAGCGGTTGGGCAAGCCGGTGAGCACGTCGTAGTTGGCGAGGAATTGCGCCCGCTCTTCCGCGCGCTTGCGTTCGGTGACGTCGCGCGAAGTCAGGACGATGCCGCGGATGCCGGGGTGCTCGAGCAGGTTGTTGCCCAGCGCTTCGAGATGGATCCAGGAGCCATCGGCGTGGCGGAAGCGCAGGACCAACGGTGAACGCGGCGCCTGGCCCCGCAACAACGCGTCGAACGCGGCGCGCGCGCGCCCCATGTCTTTGGGATGCAGGGTCTCGAACGGGGTCTTGCCGAT